>Ga0302326_10010371_pt1 | contig 20205 bp, 20 predicted proteins | sample Palsa_T0_3_FD_202264 | JGI IMG/M metagenome (GOLD analysis project Ga0302326, IMG submission 202264) | Peat permafrost microbial communities from Stordalen Mire near Abisko, Sweden - Palsa_T0_3 | ecosystem: Environmental > Terrestrial > Soil > Palsa > Peat permafrost | place: Sweden: Abisko...
CTCGTCGTACGATGCCACGGAGCAGAACATCGGAACGGGCGTGTGGCACGCGCGAGGGGAGGCGGCGATACGCGCGAGCGGGATCACGTTCACGTTCGTCCAGCCGTCGGGGTTCATGTCGAACGCACTGTACTGGGCGAGGTCGATCAAGGCCGACGGCGTCGTTCGTACGGCGACCGGCGATGGGAAGATCCCTTTCATTCACGGAGACGACATCGCGGACGTCGCGACCGAAGCATTGACGACCCGCAAGTACGATGGGGTCGGGTTGCCGATCACGGGCCCGGAGGCGCTGAGCTACGCGGAGATGACGGAGCGGATCGGCGCCGCGATTGAGAGGAAGCTCACGTTCCAGACGATGTCCGACGACGAAGCGCGCAAGCAGCAGATCGCCTGGAATGCACCACCTGAGCTCGTCGAGGCCCGCATCTCCATCTTTCGAGCGATTCGCGAGGGCCGCCTCGCGACCGTGACGGGCACCGTCGAGAACGTCCTCGGCCGACGCGCGTTGACCTTCGCACGGTGGGTCGAGCAGAACGTGTCGGCGTTTCGCTGACGCACCGATCACGCGAATGAGGCGACACGCACCCGGGAGCCCTCGATAACGTACGGCCCCCCTTGGGTGCCCACGACCGAGAACCGAGCCCCTTTTGCCGAGAAGCGCCCGCGCACAGCAGCGTCCTTGCCGACGACCAGGCATTCACCACCGCCATCGCGCAGGAGAGCGTCGTTTCCGCAGGTCGTCTCGAGGCGCATGTGCTCGCCGACGAAGAGGCGCTTTCGCTCCTCTGCCAACACCCAAAGAGAGGCGCGTTCTTGGAGGTACGTCGTCCCGTCTCGCCCGGCGAACAGGCTCGCGGCTTCAATCGCGAGGGTGGGCGTGACCGTCCTGCCGGTGCGGGGGTCGATGGTCTCGGCGCGGGCGTCGTCGTAGACGAGCAATCCACCGGGCACCTCGGCGAAATACGTTTGGCCGCGCGTCGGGTGCTCGAGCTGGAAGCGCTCCTTGCCGGTGTCATCGAGGCCAACGATGGGCGCACCGACTTTGCGAGGCTTGATGACAACGCCTCCGCCAGCGTTTCGTGCGACGCTCGTCCACGACTGCGCGTCCATCGCGAAGGTCCGCTCGAGGACAGCGCCGCGACGTTCCCATCGCTCGACCACGAAGGGGTTTTTCACCGTCTCGCACCACAGTGATTCGGCGTCGATCGGCACGATCAGCCTTTGCCCGCGCGCATCGCGGCTTTGGGCAATCGTCTTGAATGACGCGTCGAAGAGCGTGAGCGCTTGCTCTTTGTCCTCGTCGTCGACGCAGCCCGAGACAATCCACCCGTCGCCCATGCGACGAGGGGGGCACGCATGCGAGCTCTGCGGCTCGAATGCCATACGCATCTTCACGCGCGGTTGAACGTCGGGCCGGTGAAACTCGACGTACCGGATGGAGGTGTAGTCGTCCGGAACGAAGAGCCACCACCCCTCGTCGAGATCGCGCACCGTGTAACGCGTCTTCGAAGGAGGGAGGGTGGACATCGCGCCCGCGGCATCGATACGGCAAACACCCTCGCCCTCGGGCGTCGTTACGCCGAAGAGCACGCCATCGGCGTTGCGCGCCACGTAGCGCATCGGTCCAGCAGCCGGTGACTCCGACACCGCCTTGGCATCGATACGGACGATGGCAGGCGAGGGGGCCGTCTGAAAGAGCACGAGCGAGCTTCCGATCTCGTGCGCGTCTTCGAACGCTCGCCCTCGCAACGTCAGGTCGAGCGCGAACGGCAAGTCGGGCGCCGTGGGCACCTCGTGGGTTGCGATCTCGCGGAGGAGATTTGCCGCGCCGAGCCACCGGTTGTCTCCAGTGCCGCGGAGCTTCGGTTGCCCTTTGGCAATGGCTGCATCGACTGCCCGCTGCCGGTCCGCGTCCGTCACCCCAGGCGTCAACGCCCTCAGGATCTCGACGAGCGCGGCCGATGCCGTCCAGATGGGTCCCCATGGGAGGTCGTTCGAGACGAACAGCTCGGCCACAGCATCCGTCTCGTGAAGGACGAGCGCCCGCTCCGCGAGGCCCTTGTCGACCTCCCACTCGTCGTAATACTGCCACTTGCTCGAGTCGTCGCTTGTGAGCCAAAACCAGCGCCCGCACGTGCTGCACCGCACCCAGGAGTCGGTCGCGAAGCTCCCGACCACCTCGAGCTCGGGGTGGTTTTCGGCGCCTCCGTGAGGGCGCATCGGATGAGGCGTGGGGCAGGTCATCACACGAGGGGTAGCGCGCCGGCCATTTGATGAGTAAAAAGCGCACGTGTCCACCCGCATCGTCCATTGCAAGAAGCTCGACAAAGACCTCCCCGGCCTCGATCGCCCACCTTATAAGAGCGACCTTGGCAAGCGCATCTTCGAGGAGATATCGAAGGACGCGTGGGACATGTGGCTCAAGGATTCGGTGAAGTACATCAATACGTACCGCCTCGACCTCGCGTCAGCCGAGGGCCAGAAGTTCATGTTCGACCAGTGCGCCATCTACTTCGGTTACAAAGAGGGCGATCTCGCGCAGACCGCCTTCACGCCCACTGACGAAAAGAAAGAATGATCGAGGATCGCGGAGCGCAGCGCAGCGATTCGAGGCGAAGCCTCTCGGGGGCTCGGGGGGCGGAGCCTCCCGACTCGATCGAGCTTGGCGTCGCCGGCTACCTGTGGGCCGATCTCTTTTCGCCAGCGAAGCTTGCGGAGCTGAGCGGCACCTTCGATCGGTTCTTCGAGGAGCGTGCGACCGAGGCCCACCGCCGGTTCGCGGCCTACCGAGACTGCCGAGGCGACGGGATGACGCCCGAGGCGCAGAGCGATGCCCTCCTTGGAGCGGCGCCGCACCTCAGCGCGTTCATCGCGAAGCTCTTCCGGATCGAGCAAGACGTCGCCGCGGTTCACGCGGACGTCAGCGGTCGAGCGGTTTTGTGGAAGTTCCGCCACGAGTTTGCCAAGAAGCGCGTCCTCACGAAGGACCCGGGCAAGGAGTGGAGGGAGCGTGGTCACGGCCACGATCTCGCGCTCGCCACCGCTGTCGTAGAGGTTGCGCTCGGTGCGGTGCACCAAGCAAAGGGTGACGACGAGGAGCTCGCCGTCGCGACGGCAACCCTTACGATCTTCGAGCTCGACGACGTCGCGCGTAAGGGGAAGAAGCACGGCGGCGCCCACATGACGGCCGAGCTCACCGCGCGCGCACACGCCGTCGCAGAGGCCCTTCGCAAGGAGGCACGCACCGCCGAAATCACACCCGCCTCCGACGAGGACGCTGTCGCGATGGCGCTCGAGGCGACCGCCTTCTACCTCTCCCGCCGGCTCGCTGACATCCACGATGCCGCGCGCCGCTGGCCGTCGCTTCGTCAACCGCACGCGCTCGATTATCAGCACCTCGTTCACATTCGCCGTCCCGATCCGAAGCTCCCCGAGCTCTTTGTCGGCCCCGAGGAAGACCGCAGGCAGCGGAGCAGCTTCAAGCTCACCGACAAGCGAGGAAGCGCCCGTGAGGTCGAGCAGGAGATCGATTACTGCCTCTACTGCCACGAGCGCGACAAGGACTCGTGCAGCAAGGGTCTCCGTGAGAAAGACGGTGCGCTGAAGAAGAACCCGCTCGGGGTCGAGCTTCGCGGCTGCCCCCTCGGCGAGAAGATCTCCGAGATGCACGTCATGCGGCGTGATGGGGATCCGCTCGCGGCCCTCGCGCTCGTCACGATCGACAACCCCATGTGCGCGGGCACCGGCCACCGCATCTGCAACGACTGCATGAAGGCGTGCGTCTTCCAGAAGCAAGAGCCCGTGAACATTCCCCAGGTCGAGACGCGGGTGCTCACGGAGGTGCTGTCGCTCCCGTGGGGGCTCGAGATCTACTTGCTCCTGATGCGCTTCAACCCGCTCAACGTCGAGCGCCCGCACGCGCGGCCCTACAACGGCAAGAACGTCCTCGTCGTGGGCCTCGGGCCTGCCGGCTACACGCTCGCCCATCATCTCGCGAGCGAGGGCTTTGGCGTCGCGGCGATGGATGGTCTCAAGCTCGAGCCGTTACCCTCGGCGCTCACGGGTGGGGGAGGCGTGCCAGACCCCATTCGCGACGCGAGGAGCATCTACGGCAAGCTCGACGAGCGCATCCTCCTCGGCTTTGGGGGCGTGAGCGAATACGGCATCACCGTCCGCTGGGACAAGAACTTCCTCACGCTCGTTTACCTGTCGCTCGCCCGTAACCCCAACGTCCGGATGTACGGCGGCGTGCGCTTCGGCGGCACGATGCTCCTCGAGGACGCGTGGGCGCTCGGCTTCCACCACGTTGCCATCGCGGCCGGCGCCGGCCGACCGACGCTCATCGACATCAAGAACAACCTATCGCGCGGCATTCGCAAGGCGAGCGACTTCTTGATGGCCCTGCAGCTCACCGGCGCCTACAAGAAGACGTCGGTCGCGAACCTGCAAGTCAGCCTTCCCGCAATCGTCATCGGCGGAGGGCTTACCGCGATCGACACGGCGACGGAGCTCCTCGCATACTACCTCGTTCAGATCGAAAAGACGGTCGAGCGCTGGGAGCTCCTCGAAAAGACGCTCTCGCCCGAAGATCTCGCCCGCGTGTTCGACGCCGAAGAGAAGCAGGAGATCACGGAGCACCTCGCCCACGGGCGCGCCCTCCGTGCGGAGCGCGAGACTGCCAAACGCGAAGGCCGCCTACCGAACGTGCAGCAACTGCTCGACTCGTGGGGCGGGGTCACGCTCGTTTACAGGAAGAGCCTGCAAGAGTCGCCCGCCTATCGCTTGAACCACGAAGAGGTGATGAAGAGCCTCGAGGAGGGCGTGCGCTACGTCGAGAACCTCGCGCCCACCGAGGCCGTCCTGGACGAGCAGGGCCGCGTCAAGGCCATGCGGTTCGGTCGCCGCGACGGAACGAGCATCGAGCTGCCGGCGCGAACGGTGTGCGTCGCGGCGGGTACGAGCCCCAACGTGACGTACGAGCGCGAGCACCCCGGCACCTTCGAGCTCGACAAGCGCGGGCAGTACTTCCGCGGCTACGAAGCCGACGTGCCGATGGAAGGTGGCAAGGCCACCTTGAAGCCCGCCGAAGCGCTCGCGAGTGGCTTCTTCACGAGCTACTGCAACCAAGATGGGCGCATGGTGTCCTTCTACGGCGACAACCACCCGTACTACGCGGGCAGCGTCGTCAAGGCGATGGCGAGCGCGAAGGACGGCTACGGCCATGTCGCGGCGCTGTTCCCGGAGATCCGCAAGCTTGACCCCGCAGGGCAGCCCGCGCGCGACCGCGACCGCAACGCTCTCTTCGCGCAGCTCGACGGCGAGCTGATTGCCACAGTGCACGAGGTGAACCGCCTCACGCCCACGATCGTCGAGGTGGTCGTCCGGGCCCCTATGGCCGCGCGCAAGTTCCACCCCGGTCAGTTCTACCGGCTGCAAAACTACGAATCGCGGGCACCCATCGTCGACGGGACGCGCCTCGCGATGGAGGGGCTCGCGCTCACGGGCGCGTGGGTCGATGCGGAGCGCGGGCTCATGGGCACGATCGTGCTCGAGATGGGCGCAAGCTCGCGTCTCTGCGCCGTGCTCGAGCCTGGCGAGCCCGTCGTGCTCATGGGACCCACGGGCGCGCCGACCGAGATCGTCAAGAACGAGACCGTGCTGCTCGCGGGCGGAGGCCTCGGCAACGCGGTGCTCTTCTCGATTGCCCGCGCTTTCCGCGCGATGGGCAGCAAGGTCATCTACTTCGCGGGCTACAAGGACGGCCGCGATCTCTTCAAGCGCGACGAGATCGAGCGCTTCACCGACCAGATTGTCTGGTCGACCGACGGCGGGACGCCCATCGAGCCACGAAGACCCCAAGACGCTCACTTCCGCGGCAACATCGTGCAAGCCATGGTCGCCTTCGCAGAAGGCAAGCTGGCGAAGCCCGTCGCGAAGCTCTCGGCCGTCAACCGCATCATCGCGATCGGCAGTGACCGCATGATGGACGCGGTGCGCGACGCGCGTCACGGCGTGCTCCTTCCGTTCCTCGACCCTCGCCACATCGCCATCGGCAGCATCAATTCGCCGATGCAATGCATGATGAAAGAGGTGTGCGCGCAGTGTCTGCAGAAGCAGGTTGACCCGAAGACCGGCAAAGAGACGGTCGTCTTCACGTGCTTCAACCAAGATCAGAACCTCGACGCCGTCGATTTCGGTCACCTGCGCCAGCGCCTCCGCCTCAACTCGATGCAGGAGAAGCTGACGAGCGCGTGGCTCGATCACTTGCTGAAGAAAAACCCTGCGCTCCTTCGCGTGTGACGTGGCCGCTGCCTGTTCCAGCGCTTCGCGCTGATGTGCTACACAACGCGCATGGCGGTGCCCGAAACGCGACGTGATTACTTCGCGCATGACGGGCTGTTTTGGCGTCGTATGGCCTCGCTCGGTGCCCAGCGCTTACCCACGTGGTGGGTGCGCTACTCACCGCCCATGTTCGGCATGGCAGCGGCTGCTTGTCTGCCACATGCCCGCCACGCCGTGCGGAACAACCTCCGGCGGATTCGCGGCCCTCGGCCGTTCTACCGTGACGTGATCGACACGACGCAGACGTTCGCGGCGTACGCGGGTTGTCTCGCCGAGACGCTCTCGGTCGGCTCGAAGAACCACGCGCCGCCGAACGTCGAAATCATTGGACGAGAGCACGTCCACACCGCAGTCGCCGAGCAACACGGCCTCATTCTGCTCACGATGCACACGGGCGGGTGGGAGACGGCAGGTCCGCTTCTCGCCGAGCACACCGACCTCGATGTCGCCCTCGTGATGGAGGAAGAGCGCGTCGCGGGTGCGCGCGCTCTGCATGACCGCTCACGTGAGATCTCCGGCGTCCGCGTGATTCACATCGGGGCCGATCCGCTCGCGGCGCTACCCCTCGTTCGGCATCTGAGAGAACGCAAAGGCGCGGCGGCGATGCAAGTCGACCGCGTGCCCGCGAGCGGTCGCGCGGTTCACGTCAACCTCCTCGGGCGCCCGGCGGTCCTCCCCGAAGGTCCATTCAGGCTGGCCCAGCTCACGGGCGCGCCGCTCGTCACGGTGTTCTCGCGCCGGCTCGGGTTTCGCCGCTATATGTTCGAAGCGCAACCTGCGCATACCTTGTCCCGGCGCCCCACACCGGCCGAGCTCGGGTCCGTCACCCAGAGCGTCGCGGACGACATGACGCGGTTTCTCCGCGCAAATCCGACCCAGTGGTTCGAGTGGGGTGGCCCATGGTGACGCGTTATCACATCGGCGCGCGCCGCCTCGAGAGCACCTTGACGGCCTACGCCAAGCGCTTCGACTTCCTCGAGGTGCACATGCCGGAGCGTGGGCAACCCGCGCCCACGCTCTCGACGCTGAGGCGGTGGCGAAAACAAGTACCGCCCCACTTCGACTTCTCGGTGGTCGTCGGGCCTGCGGCGGCCGAGCTTCGAGCCGGGCGCGGCCTCGACGACGATCTCGACGCAGCAATGGCATCCGCTGACGCGCTCCAGGCTCGGTGCATGCTGATCGTGACGCCTCCACAGGTCACACCCGCGATGGTGTGGCGTGAGCGCCTCGCGAAGGTCACTGCGCGCCTCGCGCGCGAGGCGACACTGGTGGCGTGGGAGCCGCGCGGAGTCTGGGAGGTCGACGACGCGCGCAACCTCGCCCGAAAGCTCGAGATCCTTCTCGTGGTCGATCCGATGCGTGATGCCCCCGCGGAGGGGCCGGTCTTCTACGGGCGGCTTCGGGCGCTCGGCGAAACGCGTTCGTTCGGCTCCACGTCGCTCGAGCGCGTGGTCGCGACCATCGGGCCTCGTCGCGACGCATATGTCGTGATCGAAACCGAGAGTGCCCTCGCCGAATGCAAGCGCCTCCGTCGAATCGCGCAGGAAGGGCCTCGTGCAGGGGGCGGAATGGGGCGTGTCATACGCCCGCGCGAGCTGACGGCTGCGGCTTCCGCGTCACTGCGTGTGAAGGACGACGAGCAAGAATGACCGCGCGCGTGCGCACGGCGTCCGCTGCTACGCAACCCGGTGTGGCAGCAGCGGCAGCCGCGATGCTTCCACGCGGCAACGCGATCGATGGCGTTTGCGCGGCCGTGCTGATGGCCGCAGCGCTCGAGCCTGGCGTCTTGCTCGGCCCCGTCCATTTCCTCGTCGCCGGCCCCGGCTTTGGGTTGCGCTGCGTCGACGGTCGCCAAAGGCAACCCGGGCGCGGCGCTCCACGACCACGCGGCTGGTTGCCGACGGAAGCAATCCCGGATGCAGCGCGCGTGGCAGTTCCCGCACTGCCGGCAGCGGTCGCAACGGCATTGTCGATGTTCGGGACCGTTCCGCTCAAGCGCGCGTGCGAGCCGGCGCTCGACGCGCTGACACGCAATCACCCGCGCCGCGCGGTTCTCATGTCGTACGCGAGGGAAGGGGCATCGGCCCTCGCGAAGGACACGTTCGCCGACGCGATGACGACCATCGCAGGGCGCTTCGCGGCAGGCTTGATCACACGTGACGATCTCCGCGCGGTTCGCGCACCTGCAGTCGCGTGCCACGTCCACGACCGCATGGCGATGGCCCCGTTCGGACAGGAAGGAGCGCCAGCCACCGCATGCCAAGCCGTATGCGTCGCCGATAGCCGAGGGGGCGTTGCCGCCGCATGTTACGAAACGGCGGCCGACGGCCTCGCGATAGACGCGCTTGGTCTCGTCGCGCCGCTACGCGCAGAGCCCGTCATGCGTGGCCACCGCCGCAAGGATCCCGGCGCACCCATCCCCTGTGCGACTACGGTCGCGCTCGCGGACGTGACGGGTGATGATCAGTTCAGCGCGGCCATGGGCTTCGCGGGCGGGGCACGGTTCCAGCACGTCCTCGACGAGCTGTCGCTCGACATGGCCCTACGCGACCGGGCACCCGCCATCGGCGTCGTGCAAGGCCCGAAGAGCGCGCGGGCTTACAGCTTCACGCCGTGACGCTTCGCGTAGGCCACCACGCCGATCTTGTCGATCGTGCGGATGTCTCGGGTCGTGACGTTCAGGGTTATGAAGCGGCCGAGCTCGGGCACCCAGATGCGGCGGGCCTGGATGTTGAGGTGCTGCCAGCGCTTCGTCTTGATGTTCGAGTGCGAGACGTTCTGCGCCTTGAGCTTACGTTTACCGGTGATGTCGCTGCGTGCCATGGGTTGCCGTTTGGGGGCGGGAAAGTGCGCGATTGATGCCCCTTTGTCAAGCGCGGAGGAGCAAGGACGCCGCGCCGAGCTTCCGGACGAGCTCGCGGGCGAACGTCTGGATGGCTGGAAATGCGTCGGTTTTCACGAGCGCGGCCTCGTCCATGTAGAGGCGTCGCGCGATCTCGACTTGCACCGCATGAACACCCTCGCTCGGGCGCCCCCAGTGGCGGGTCGCGTATCCGCCGCGGTAGGGCTCGTCGTGCTTGATGCTGAGACCGGTCTCTTTCACGTGGCGCTCGACGACGTCGATGAGCGCAGCGGCGGCGGTGGTTCGACCTTGCGTGCCAGGCACGACGTCGGCGCGCTCGAGGTTCGTATCGCCGTGCCCGGTGCGCCCGACGCTCGGCATCGAGTGGCCAGCCAGCAGCACGCACACACCGAAGCGCTCGAGCTTGTCCTCGATCACCGTAGCGAGAGCCGCGTGGTAGGGGCGGTAGATCTCGTCCAGTCGAGCCTCGAGCTCCCTTCGTTTCAAGGGCGCCGCAAGGCACCGTTCGTTGTCGGTCGTCAGGCGCCACACGACCCCGCGTGGCGCGCGCGGGGACGAAGGCGCGTTCTCGACGGCTTCGGCATCGACGTCGGTCTCCGCCCGGTTGAGGTCGACGACGTACCGCGACACGCGCGACACGAGGACCGTCGCTCCAACCATTACGGCATCGGCGTAGATGTCATCGACGAACAGATCGGCGTCGCGCGCGATCGAGCGTGCCGACGCGAGCAGGGTCGTCGCAAAGTGCGGAGGGACCGAGAGCCCCGCGTGCGGCACCTCGACGACGACGGGCGTCTCCTCTCCACGTGGCGGAAGCAGCGCGAAATGCGGTCCCACGAACCGAGACGCTATCACGCGCGCGGGTGCGATCGCTTGTGTGCGGCGTGGACGTGGTCCTGCGCGATGCGCGTGTAGATCTCGGTCGTTCCGAGGTCCGCGTGACCGAGCATGGCCTGAACCGCGCGCAGATCGGCCCCGCCTTGCAGGAGGTGGGTTGCAAACGAGTGGCGCATCTTGTGGGGCGCAACCGGAGCGGTCACACCCGCGGCGCGAGCGTAGCGCTTGATGATCTTCCAGATCCCCTGACGCGTGAGCGCACGACCCGATGGGGACAGAAAGAGGACGTTCACGGCCGTCTTCTTCACCCATCGCGCGCGCGAGCCGGTCAGATACGCGGCCGTGAGAGACAGCGCGACCTCCCCGACCGGGACGAGCCGCCTCTTGTCGCCCTTGCCGCGGACGTGCACGACGCCGCGCTCGCGATCGAGATCGCCGATCCTGAGCGTACAGAGCTCGGAGACCCGAAGCCCGCAGGCGTAGAGCAGATGGAGCATGGCGGCATCGCGCGCGCCTCGTGGCGTCGTGACGTCAGGCTTGTCGACGATGGCGAGCACGTCTTCCCGCGACAGCGCGCGTGGCAGCCGACGACCGAGCCGCGGCTGGACGAGAAGCGCACATGGGTCGCGCTCTATCGTGCGCTCGCGCAAGAGGAACTTGAAGAGCCCGCGCACGGCCGAGAGCTGACGCATGCTCGAGCGAGCACCCAAGCCGCTGCGTGCGTTCGCGGCGAGCAGCGCTGCGATGTCACCCTCCGTGATGTCCGGGGCGCGCGCGTCGTCACCGAGTCGGGCGGCGAGCTGGTTGAGGTCGTGCGCATACGCCTCCAGCGTGTTCTTCGACAGCCCGCGCTCCACGCGCAAGTGGTCGAGATACGCGTCGATGGAGGCCCCGAGGTTCACACGCTATCTTGGGTCATTTTCCTGCCCGGGCCAACATACGTCTGAGAAGATCGCTCGGCTCGTCGAGGCGCATCAGGGCTTCACCCACGAGGGCGGCGTCCGCGCGGCTCTGTGCGCAGCGTTCAATGTCTTCCTCGGTGCGCAGGCCTGACAGGTGGACGGCCACGCGATCGGCGGGGATCTTCTCGAGAACGAGGCGTGCGGCGTCGGCATCCATCGCGAGGGTGTCGAGGTCGCGCGTGTTGACGCCGATGGTGCGGGCTCCCGCGTCGAGCGCGCGAACGAGCTCGGGTTGGCTCGCGACCTCGACGAAGGGCTCGAGAGCATGTGACCGGCATACCGCAACGAGGTGCACGAGCAGCGGTTCGCCGACGATGCGCACGATGATGAGCACCGCGTCAGCACCCGCTTCCAGCGCGCATTCGACCTGCACCTCATCGAGCACGAACTCCTTTGCGAGGATTGGGATGCGGAGATCGGCGGCGTCGAGGGCAGCTCGCGCACGCGCGACGTCATCGTAGGAACCTCCGAAGAAAGGCCCATCGCATAGCACGCTGACCATCGCCGCACCCGCGTGGGCGTAGGCCACCGCGCGCTCGCCCGCGTTCAACGCTTGCGAGAGCGCACCCGCGCTCGGGCTTCGATGTTTGATCTCCGCGATGAGCGCGAGCGAGCCTGGTCGACGGAGCGCGGGCTCGACGCGGAGAGGCTCGCGCACGACGCGACCACGCCTCGTTTTCCGTAGGAGCTCGATCTCCGCGCGCTTGCTCGCGACGATGCGTTCGAGGTGATCGCTCATCGTCGCGTGGCCATTCGGCGCCAGTCCTCGAGCTTCTGCCCCGCAATGCCCGTTCGAACTGCGTCCCGAGCCACGCCGGTGGCTTCTCGCAGCGTCTTTGCCCGATCGCAGAGGTAGAGCATCGCTGCTGCGTTGAGCAGCACCGCCGACGAGCCGTCGTGCGCGGGATCCTCCAGGATGGCCTCGACCGCACGAGCGTTGTCTCGCGCGTCACCGCCCCGGATCGTCGTCAAAGGAACCTCGGGCAACCCGAAGTCGCTCGGTGTAACGACGCGCTCAGTGACCTCACCACGATGCACTTCGCACACGCGAGTCCGTGCGGCAGGGCTCAGCTCGTCGAGGCCGTCCTCGCTGTGGACGACCCACGCACGCTCGCAGCCGAGATGGGCGAGCACGCGCGCGAGCATCGGCCTCAGCGAATCGTCGTACACACCGATCACTTGATGCGTTGCCCGCGCAGGATTGGCGATGGGTCCGAGGGCGTTGAAGAGTGTCCGCGTGCCGAGCTCCCGCCGCGCTTGGGCCGCATGCCTGAGCGCGGGGTGATGGGCCGGCGCGAAGAGAAACGCGATGCCGATCTCGCGAAGGAGACGCGCCTCCCACTCCGTATCCGGTTCGTCGTCGATAGGTACCCCCAGCGCTTCGACGACGTCTGCGCTCCCGCACCGACTCGAGATTGACCGATTCCCGTGCTTAGCGACCGGAACGCCGCACGCAGCGACCACGATCGCCGCGGCCGTCGATACGTTCAACGTGTGGGCCCCATCGCCGCCCGTCCCACATGTATCCGCCACGAGTGAAAGCCCGTGCTCCACAACCGTCATCCGCAATCGAAGCGCGCGGGCTGCAGCCGCGATCGCTTCGGCGGTCTCGCCGCGTGCCCGAACGGCCGTCGCGAACGCTCCGACTTGCACCGGCGTCCACTCCCCCGACAGGATGGCTTCGAACGCGTCTCCCACGACTCCTGCGTCGAGGACTGGCGCCGACAGCACGCGACCGATGGCATCGGAGAAGGTGATCACGTGAGAAGGCCGAGCCAGTTGCGGAGGAGAGCCTTGCCTTCGAGCGTGAGAATGCTCTCCGGGTGAAATTGCACACCCTCGATGGCCAGCGAGACGTGACGAAGACCCATGATTTCACCTTCGGTCGTCCACGCGCTGACCTCGAGGCAAGACGGCAGCGACGCCCGCTCGACGATGAGCGAATGGTATCGCGTTGCCTCGAACGGGTTGGGCAAGCCTGCGAAGATCGAACGCCCATCGTGCGCGATGGGTGAGGTGCGCCCGTGCATCAAGCGGTCGGCGCGAACCACACGCCCGCCAAAGGCTTGGCCGATGGCTTGGTGACCGAGGCACACCCCGAGGATCGGAAGCTTGCCTCGGAGCACGTCGATGGCCCGAAGCGAGATGCCGGCTTCGTTCGGTGTGCAAGGCCCGGGGGAAATGAGCAGCCCATCGGGAGCGCGGGCGGCGATGTCGCCCGGCTCGATGGCGTCGTTCTTCACGACGTCGCAGTCGGCTCCTAGCTCGCCGAGATACTGGACGAGGTTGAACGTGAACGAGTCGTAGTTGTCGATGACGAGCACGCGGCTCACGGTCCACGCTCGATTTCCTCGGCGAGAGCGGACGCGCGGCGCTCGATGTCGATTTGCTTGGTGAGCGCCGCAAGCTTTTCTTCGTCGCTCCCGGCGCGAAGCGCGTGCTCGTAGGCTTCCATCTCGCGCTTGCGATCCGATACGAGCACGACGAGGGCATCTTTCTCGGTGCGGCCCCACGCCGTGCGCGGTGTCACCGCGCTGGCGGTGGATACACCCTCGTCGGCGGCGGGGGCGGCGACGCGCTTCAGCAAGTCTGCGGCTTCGGTGCTCCGCCCGTCGTGGGCAGCGTCATCGGCCTGTTTCAGCGCTCGAGACGTGGCCAGATCCGCAGCCATGGCGTTCTTGAGATCGGCCTGGTCGGACGTGCTTCCGTGGTCGCACCCGAGCGCGACCAGCGCGCTCGCGAAAAGCACTCGGATCAAGCCGCGGCGGAAGACCAACGCACGAGCTGGCGGATCTGCGCGCGGTCGAGCAATTCGGCGTAACGAATGCGGAGCGCTTGGAGCTTGCCCATCTGCCGGACACGTTCGGCCCAGATCCAGAGGCGGTGGGCGCTCCCGGGGATCCCGAGCTCCAACGTGAACGTGCTCTCGTGGTTCGAAGGCTCGTGAATGGTACGAATGACCATGCCGTCTTCGGAGAGCTCGAGGACCTCCGCAAGGTACGGAAACCCGTCCAGGTGCTTGTTGAGCCACAGCGTTTGCCCCAGTCGAGCACGGGGTGTGATGCGACGTTCCATCGACAAATTGTAGGTCGATGTAGTTTGCGAGGGCCAAGATTCTTGATTGGTGTTTGACACGAAACGCGCAGAGAAACTAACGTTCCCGCGACCCTACGCCAGCTCCGTCGTGTTCGTGGAAGGGATGGGAGACCCTCGATGGCCGAAGAGAAGAAGAAGATAGACCTCAAGGCACGCCTTGGTAAGGGCGCAGGCGCCGCGACGCCGGCCCCAGCCCCCGTCGCAGGAGCTGCGCCGATATCCGCTGGCGTTGCTGCCCCCACCGTGGGGGTGCCCGTTCCGCCAGGCGTACCGATTGGTACTCCTGCACTCGACCCGTCGAACCCGCTCGCTGCGGTGGTCGCTGCGCGTCCGATGTCTCACGCACCCCAAATGGCGGCGCAGCGCATCGAAGTCGACGAGATGGCGGTACAGCAGGCCGCGGCAGGTGCTCGCAAGACAGGCATGATCTTCGCGTTCGTCGCTCTGCTTGCTGGCGTAGGCGCCGGCTTCGTGGGGGGCCAAGCCAAAGAGACGGGTGATGGCCGAACGCAAGCTCGCAACGATGCCCGCGAGCTGAAGACGGCGGTGGATGCGGCGAGAACGAAGATCGACGACATGGCGCAAAAGGTCGAAGCGGGCGCGAAGCTCCTTACGGCCCCCGCGAAGGATAGGCAGTTCCCGAAGGATCTCGCCAACCAACTCGGTGGCATCAATCCCGCGTTCGATGGGAGCTTGCTCGCGCAGCGGCGCTTCAGTGGGTTCTCGAAGGACACATCGAAGGAGCTGTTCGACTTCGTGACGAGCGTGACCGCTCTCAACGACCATAAGACCGCCATCAAGAACCTGCTGACGAAGCTGGAGAAGCCCATCGGCGAGCAGCTGGCAGCGGGGGCGTCCGGGCAGCACTCGATTCAATACGTCGCCCTCCTTGGAGGCACGTCGGGCAAGGACGACGCCGGCAACTGGGTCGCCAACATCGGACAGCTCGTTCCGCCGCTCACCTTCACGGGGAACTTCCCGACCATTCCGCCCGACATCAAAGCGAACTTCGCAGGCCAGAACGTGGGCGTGCCCAAGTTCAAAGGTGGCGCTCTCGGAGAACCGGCCGCCATCTACATTTCGCCCGTCAGCTTCGACGCGGTGTGCCCTGCCGAGACGAAGTCCGTCATCGCGCAGCTGGGCCTCAAGCTCGGAGATCTCATCACCGAGATCCGCGGCGAGAAAGCACCGGCCGGCGAGATCGTCCAAGACACGAAGCCTGGGCTTCTCGAGCAAGCGGACGTATTGAGCAAGAGCCTCGACGCGACCGCCAACGGCAAGTAGCGCGTCAGCGCGTCGCCGGAGCGCGACCGAACACCAAGTCCAAACGCGTAACCTTGTCGCGATCGGCTCCGATGTCGACATAGCCACGCAAGAGAAGCGCCTCGGAACGCGCTCGGCGTGTCAGCCCAACGCGTACGAATGCGGAGAAGATGCCGCGCGCGCGCGTCGGCTCGGGTAAAACGAACACGAGCGTTCGTGGCGCGAGCGCTGAAGCCTCGGGAATCGCATCCATCGAGTCAATGCTCGCGACTTGCACGGCGATCGCAGGTGCGTCGATTGAATCGCTCCACTCCATGCTGCGCGGCCCGACGCGGGGTCGCGCTCCCGTGCCGATGAAGCGAATCACTCCGCCCACGTCGTCGGGAGCGTCAATTGGTAACAGGCGGCTGCACCGCCTTTCCCAGCAAGAGTCATTGACCTTGCCTTGGCAAGGTCAATTGCACGGGTGCATTGGCGCCGGAAGAATCAGCAGCGCCGGGGGGCTTCTTGGCTGCAACGACTTCGACCTTCACCACGCGCCTTTCGTCCGATTCGCGGACGATGAGGCGCAAGCCGTCGATGGATAGTGCCGTGCCTGCGGGAGGGACGTGACCCGCACGTGTGACGATGAGGCCACCGAGGGATTCGAAGTCATCGCTCTTCACGATGTCGCGTTTGAGGTGGGTGGCCAAGTCAGCAAGCGAGATCGAGCCGTCGACGAGGACGTGCCCGTCGCCGACATCCTCGAACAGACCCTCGGTGTCGTACTCGTCGCGAATGTCGCCCACGAGCTCCTCGAGGATGTCCTCGAGCGTGATGACACCTGCCGTGCCGCCGAATTCGTCCGCGACGACCACGAGGTGCTGCCGCTTGGCCTGCATCTCGCGAAGGATGGTCGCGAGAGGCTGCGTCTCCGAGACGAACAAGGCGGGCATTCGGACGATATCCGCCACCTTCCCAGTCTCGATCTTGTTCTCGCGGGACGCGCGGAAGAGGTCCTTGACGTAGAGGAGGCCAACGACGTGCTCGAGTGAATCGCGATAGACCGGGTAGCGGGAATGGCCCTCCGTCGAAACGATCTCAAGCGCGCGTGCGAGCGGCGTAGACACTTCGATGGCGCAGACTTTCGGCCGTGGCACCATCACTTCGCCGGCGCGGAGGCGCTTGAACTGGAGCGCGTTTCGAATGATCTGCGCGGGACCATTGCCGAGAGCGCCGGTGCGTTCGCCCTGCGTCACGAGCCAGGCAACCTCGGCCTCCGTCGTCCGCGCGTCGCGACGGGGCTTGGGTACGGCGCGTGCGATGAACCTACCGAGCCACGACAAGGGCTCGGCGAGCGGAGCGGACGCCCACTCGATGGGCCGCAGAACGATGAGGGCCATCGCACCAAGCCTTTCGGGCCGTTGACGGCCAAGGGTCCCGAAGAGCTCCGCGAGCGTGCCGTAGACCACGAGCGCTCCCAACATGGCGACGATGGGACCAAACCGGCGCATTTCGAACGCATCGGCAGCCTCTTGGAGGAGTGCGGCTGCTATCGCGATGGCGGTGATCCGGCAGACGAGCCACCTCGAGAGAATGCGTGATTTATCACGCACATAGCGCGTGAACGGCGACCGGGGCTCACGCGCGAGTGATTGCACGACCGCTTCTGGAATGGCGGTAACTGCCGCATCTCCTGCAGCAAACAGCGAGCCGAGCACGGACGCCACGACCGCGCCGACAATCCATCCGATTGCGGTAGTTGGACCGGTCATCCGCCCCCGAAACGTAACACACAACTTCGTCGTGTCCCGGGCCGATGAGAGTGTGATGACGCCCACCAAACCCGCCACCACCGCACCGCCGACGCCCGCAGCCCACGCTGCTGCGACACTGCCAGCATCGTGTCCGCTTCCAGGCCTCTTGAAAGGCTTGAGCTTTGCGAACGTGCTCGAGCAAGCGGTCGGACCGAAACCGCAGAGCACAGCCGCTCCATCCTCGAGCTCTCCGCCGCAGGGGTCTACGGGGCATCCGGTTCTGATGGTTCATCCTGATCCGGAGAAGCGCGGTCGGCATGATGGGGGTCAGCACGATCTCGATCCCATGACACGTCAGGCCGCACAGCTCGCTCCACCACCGATGGCAACCGTGACGACGAGCGAGGCAGCTCTCGGTGCTGCACAGACCAACGCACGAGTATCGCTCGAGGACCTCGTTCCCGAGCTCGTCAAGAGGATCGCATGGACCGGCGATGCTCGGCGCGGAACGGTCCGCATGGAGCTGGGATCAGGCGAGCTCGCAGGCTCCACGGTGACCGTCAGTGCCGACAATGGTCGCGTGACGGTTCAAGTCAACACAGCCGCGGGAACGGACGCGGACGCCTGGCGCACGCGTATCGCGAACCGCCTGGAGGCCCGTGGGTTGTCGGTGGAGTCCGTGGAAGTGCGCTAAGTGGCATCGAGGACGCGCAGCACGTTGCCGCGGAGGATCTTCGCGATTACGCGCACCGGCATCTTCGCACGCAGGAGAGCGGCCGTAAGCAGCGGGAGGCCCGCGGGGTCGGCGAGCTCGCGCGTTGGAACGATGAAGCCATCCCAATCGCTGCCGAGCGCGGGGCAGTCCTCGCCGACCACATCGACGATGTGAGCGAGGTGTTTCACGACGGCGTCGATGCCATCGCCGCCGAGGTAGCGCGGACAAAAGATGACGCCGACACAACCGCCGAGATTGGCGACGGCACGAAGTTGATCGTCGTCGATGTTGCGCCAGTGTTGAAAAGCCCCCAGCACGCCCGTGTGGCTCACGATGACAGGCCTCTTCGCCATGGAGCACACATCGAGGAAGCCACGACGGTTGATGTGCGCGAGGTCGACGATGACGCCGAGCTCCTCGCATCGCCTCACGAGCGCGCGGCCCCACGTGGTCAGCCCCTCATCGCGCGCACCTCGCCCGTACGCTGGATAACCCGCCTCGTTCGCCGAGAAGTGCAAGAGACCGAGGTAGCGAACGCCGCGGCGAGCGAAACGCTCGAGGTTCGCCATGTCGCCTTCGAGCGCGTGCGCGCCTTCGATGCCGAGGAGGGCCGACGCTGCGCCAGTCTTGTGCGCCGTTTCGACGTCAGCCCCCGTATGCGCGAGGCGAATGGCTTGGGTGCGGCCGAGAGTCTCGTCGAGGACGTCGATCTGCTCGTCGATGGCCCGCGCGAGACCACGCACGCGCCCTAGGACTGGAAGCGACACGAGCCCGAAGAACTGCGCACCGACCCCGCCGTCGCGCATGCGGGGCAAGTCGACGTGCCCGAAGAGCGCTTTCTTCGGCAGGGGAGGTGTGTGACGTACGAGGAGATCGTAGCCGAGCCAGCGACCCCACATCAGCGTGTCAGCATGTAGATCTATCGCTGGGTGCAGCGCATGAAGCGCGCGCGCTTCGACCAGACTCGCGTCGTCCACGGCGGGGAGGATATCAGTGCTACCCTCCGCGCGATGCCGCAGTCGCTCCGAAGGCGCGAGGCCGTGTGCGACGACGTGCTCGCGCTCGTGGGCGGCACCCCACTCGTCAAACTGAGACGTATCGGGCGCGAGGCTCCCCGTGCCGAGGTGTGGGCGAAGATGGAGCAGCAGAACCCTGGCGGCTCGGTGAAGGACCGGATCGGTCTCGCGATGATCGAAGCGGCGGAGCACGACGGAACGCTGCGGCGCGGCGGTGTCGTCGTGGAAGCCACGAGCGGCAACACGGGCATCGCGCTCGCGATGGTGTGCGCCGTGAAGGGTTATCGGTGCATTCTCACCATGCCGGAGAACATGAGCCTCGAGCGTCGCGCACTTCTCGCCGCATATGGCGCCGAGGTGGTGCTCACGCCCGAGAGCGAGCAGATGGACGGTGCCGTGCGCCGAGCGCAGGAGATCGCCGCCGCGACACCCAATGCCTTCGTGCCTCGACAATTCGACAATCCTGCCAACCCCGAGACACACGCGCTCACGACAGCGCACGAAATCGTGACCGCGATGAGCGAAGACGCCATCGATGCGTTCGTTGCCGGCGTTGGAACGGGAGGCACCATCAGCGGCGTTGGTGCGGTGTTGCGGCAGCGAGCGCGATCTCCGCGGATCGTCGCGGTCGAGCCGGAGTCTTGCGCTACGATCTCTCGCGGCGAGGCGGGGCCGTCGAAGATTCAGGGGCTCGCCGCCGGCTTCGTCCCGCGGACCTACCACCCGGGTGTGGTCGATGAGGTGCGGACGGTGACCGACGAGATCGCCTGGCGCTTCAAGGTGCGCCTTGCTCGGGAAGAGGGCCTCCTCGTCGGGATCAGCGCGGGAGCGGCGGTCGCCGTGGCGCTCGATGTGGCACGCGAGATGGGTCCCGGCAAGAACGTCGTGACCGTTCTACCCGACACTGGCGAGCGGTACTTCAGCCTGGCGGAGTACTTCGCGTGAGGACCGAAGCGCGTGTCCTCGTGGTCGGGGTGGGTGGCCTGGGCTGCCCATGCGCCCTCGCGCTCGTGAAGGCGGGAGTTCTCGCGCTGCGCCTGTGCGACGACGACATCGTCGAGGAGTCGAATCTCCACCGCCAGATCTTGTTCGACGACGCGAGCGTCGGAAAGTCCAAGCTCGAGCAAGCCAAGCGTGCGCTCGAGTCGGTGGCTGGGACGGTGATGATCGAGCTGGCACTCGGGCGCTTTCTCCCCAGCACCGCGCGAGGCCTCCTCGAGGGATGCGATCTCGTGGTCGAGGGCGCGGACAATTTTGCGACGAAGTTTCTCGTCGCTGACGCGTGCGCCCTCGCGGGAATCCCCGTCGTCCACGCTGCGGCCGTGCGGACGTACGGGACGGCGCTCGCCGTGGGGCCACGCGGGAGGCCGTG
>Ga0302326_10010372_pt1 | contig 20203 bp, 16 predicted proteins | sample Palsa_T0_3_FD_202264 | JGI IMG/M metagenome (GOLD analysis project Ga0302326, IMG submission 202264) | Peat permafrost microbial communities from Stordalen Mire near Abisko, Sweden - Palsa_T0_3 | ecosystem: Environmental > Terrestrial > Soil > Palsa > Peat permafrost | place: Sweden: Abisko...
CTATCTCAACGAAGGGCTGCAGATCGTCATCGAAGACGAGCGCAACGGAAAACGCGATGAATTCAAATACACTCAGGGGCTTGTCGAATACATCAAATATCTGAACGACGGCAAGACCACACTGCACCCGATCATCTATTTCAAGAAAGAAGATACCGCAACCCGCCTGATGCTCGAAGTGGCGATGCAGTACAACGACGGCTACGCCGAGACAATCGAAAGCTTCGCCAACAACATCAATACACACGAAGGCGGCACGCACCTGTCGGGTTTCAAGACCGCCCTCACCGGCACGGTGAATCGCCATGCCGAGAGTAAAGGCTGGATCAAGGACGCCCGGCCGACCGGCGATGATGTGCGCGAAGGGCTGATCGCGGTGGTTAGCGTGAAGGTGGCCGAGCCGCAGTTTGAAGGGCAGACGAAAACTAAACTGGGCAACAGCGAAGTTGAAGGATTCGTCAGCTCCGCCGTCGGCGAGAAGCTCGCCACATTCTTCGAGGAAAACCCCAAGGATGCCAAGGCCATTTTCGAGAAGGGAATGCTCGCCGCCGAAGCGCGCGAAGCCGCTCGCAAAGCGCGTGAACTAACGCGCCGCAAGAACAGCCTGGAAGGCAACAGCCTGCCCGGCAAACTCGCCGACTGCCGCTCCAAGAGCAATATCATCACCGAGCTGTTCCTCGTCGAAGGTGCTTCGGCCGGTGGATCGGCGAAACAAGGCCGCGATTCGGAAGTGCAGGCGATTCTCGCCCTGCGCGGCAAGCTGCTCAATGTGGAAAAGGCCAATCTCGCCAAGATTCTCGATTACGAAGCGATCCGCACCATCATCAGCGCGATCGGTTGCGGCATTCGCGAAGATTTCGATCTCGACAAACGCCGGTACGGAAAAATCATCATCATGACCGACGCCGACGTGGACGGAAGTCATATCCGCACGCTGCTGCTCACGTTTTTCTTCCGTCACATGACCGAGCTCATCAAGGCCGGCCGAATCTTCATCGCCCAGCCGCCGCTCTATCAGGTAACGCGCAAGAAGAAGGTGGAATATGTGCTCAACGAACGGGAGATGCGGCAGATCTACGTGAATCTCGGTCTGGACGGCACGCAATTGGTCGTTCGTGATGCCGACACCGGCAAAGACACACGCACACTTGCGGGCGAAGAACTGAAGCACGTGGTGGAACTGCTGACCCGGCTGGACGAGCTGGTCACCGTAATCGAGCGGCGCGGAATCGACTTCGCCGATTTCCTCGGCCGGCGCGAAAACGGCCGTCTCCCCATGTTCCGCGTGGTGGTCGATGGCGAAGAGCAGTTTTTCCATTCCGCTGATCAGCGCGATGCATTCCTTCGCGAGTATAAGCTGATCGTGGATGATGCCGAGATGAATCAGGTGACCGATGGCCAGGCGGTTGACGCCGGAGCCGTCGCCGCCGCGGTCGGCTATCAGCGCTTGCAGAAGAGCACCGAACTGCACGAAGTGAAGGAGTTGGAAAAGCTATTCACCCAACTCAATCAGCACGGCATCCTGATCGACGATTATTTCCTCACCCAGGAAGAATCCGTCAGCGGCGAAAAGCTGGCGACAAAATACGCCCTGCTTCAGGACAGCCAGCGAACCGACGTCGCCGGCGTCGAGCAGTTGCTCGCGGAGGTGCTCAAACTCGGCAAGCACGGCATCGAAGTCAAACGCTTCAAGGGTCTGGGCGAAATGAACAGCGGCGAACTGTGGGAAACCACGCTCGATCCCAACAAGCGCGTTCTGTTGCGGGTGACATTGGAAGAAGCCGGCGAAGCCGAGCGGCTCTTCAGCGTGCTAATGGGCGAAGATGTCGAACGCCGGCGGCAGTTCATCGAGGATCACGCGTTGGAAGTGAAGAACCTGGATGTGTGATTTTCAGACCTGGTCCACCCTCCCAGTGCTCTGGGCTAGGGCTACGGTGAGGGCCGTCCAACCTCAATCGATATGGCCAGCTCGATCCACGCCTGCTCACTTTCGCCCGCTCCATGCGGCGCACCGGCCGAGGCCCGCCTTCGGAATTCTCTCCGTGATCGCCAACTCAACGGCTTCAAATTTCGGCGGCGGGTGGTCATTTTACGACGGCCGCAATCCGCGTCAGGTTATTCGGCGAGTTGGCGCTTTCGAAATACAAATGATACACGCGAATCTCGCCGGTGGGAGCGGCAGCGCCGCCGTATAGCTCGGGCATCAATATCTCAAACGCCTGACCGATCGCAGTCATCGGGCCGCCATACAAAACAGTTTGGCAGGTGGCGGGTGGAATCTCGTCCACCTGATATCCCTCCGGAGCGATGGGGGATTCTTCCACGGCAATCCCGATCTTCACGTCCATAACGGCATTGGGATCGTTGGTCATGTCTTGATAAATAAAAACCACCGGGCCGCGCGGCTGGATGTTGGCGGCCTTGATGGCGGCGAACAGTTTGGGGACTTCCTCGCCGGCGGTCTGCGAAATGGTCTTCAGCGTCACCTGTTTAGCGACGTAGAGAAAACTAAACCCGATCAGCTCCAGATGGCGAACAGGCCCGAGGGAGACATCCGAACCATTCTTGAGCGGGCTGCGTTTGCGGAGTCCGACAAGTTCCATCACCACCACTTCGGCACAGGCGAAGAACGTGGCCATCAAAAGCAACTGGCTCTGTGGCAGCGGATACGAATGCGATTGGTGATAGATGACCTTGATCCATTCATGGAAACGCCACCTCATCAGGCTGAGCGTGATGACGCCGAGGATCGGCACGATGAGCAGGCTGAACCGCCGGGAGCGAACGACGCTGCCGCCGCTCCAGCAATACACGGCAACGCTCATCAGCGCGATTGCCAAAACGGACAGGCCTGTTATGCCCTGAAAATCCCGCGCCTTCCAGGCGAAATCGAACATCCAGCCCATGCTTGAAAGAACAACGGCAACCGCCATCGCCGGCGGCATTCTCCTTGGGTTGGCAGCGAAGAAGGCGACAGGAATCCTGCCATCTGAAGGCCCGCTTAGGCGAATCGCATTCCATCGGCGTCGCCCGATCCGGATGGTGATCAACGCGATAATCGTGATGCCGACCGGCAGCGACATCGCCCCCAAGCCGTGGAAATCATGCCCCTGAAAAATACGCACCGCGAAGAAATTCGTCGCCCAGAGCGCGAACAGGCAGGGCACGACCAATCCCGCGAATAGGATGAGAAATCGCCGCTCGCGCCGCGATTGACTTGCCCGCAAGGCGCGGCGAAGCGCGAAGATGCCGGCCCAAAGGGCGACGAGCGGCCCGAGCAACCCCGATGCCCACGCCATCGCACCACCACCGCCGAGAAGGCTCGATCCCTTCGCCGCCGCGCCTAGAGTCGCCGCCTTTGCCGCCGGCGGAGTCAGCGTTGGAAGCGCCGCCATCACCGCCACGGCGAACGCCGGTGTCGGCGCGGAGCGTACGAGATTCCGTTCCAGAATCTCGGCCATCTGATCGCGCAGCATTTGGCGGCCGCGCGTCAATCGTTGGCGAGCGGCATCTTCGGTCATTCCTGTCGCCAGCGCGACCGCCGCCGTCGATTGTCCCTGCCGGTAATAGAGGACCATTGTCTCGCGATATCGCTGTGGCAACTCAGAGAGAATCCGCCAGAGCATCTCCCTCTCTTCATTCGCCAGCGCCTCCCGCGGGGGTGAAGTGGTTTCGCCGGCGGTGAATACTGGAAATAAATGACTCAGCCGATTTTTTTCGCGTTGATTGGACCGCTGAAAATCGATCGCCTTCCGCCGGGCGATCTGGCAGAGCCAGGGGGCCAGTTTTTCGGGCTCGTTCATCCCCGACAGACTTTTCCAGGCGGAAAGAAATGTCTCCTGAGCGAGATCCTCGCTACGGTGGAGATCGCCACAAACGGAATAAATCACCCCGGCAACCATCCCCTGATACCGACGGACAATCCGCCCGAACGCTTCGCGATTGCCCCGCCGGCTGTCCGCGACCAAGTCCGCATCCGGCGATAACCCCTCTGGAAGCAACGTAGCGGTCATGGCGATCCTGTATTGAAAGTGTCCGCCATGTAGACGCCGGGAAAAGGGCGGGTGTGACAGAATTCGAGTGGAATGTCGGGATTATTGCCGAGCCGACGGCACTATATATCGTCACCCTGCACATGCACTCGCTCTGGACCGCGTTTCGCCGGCTTTTGCCTTCGGGGCTAATACCACACATTCGATATCACGGCGCCGGCTCCTTCATTTTATCGTCGAAGATGCCAGTGGTCCTGGTGACGAATTTGATCTCCATAATCCCAGTGATTATCGAGCCATTCGTTGATCCGTTGATCCATATATTTCAGATTCTGCTCGCTGAGCCGGCCACGGAAGGATCGCACACCCTCTGTACATGTCTCACCCTCGGCCGACAGTGCGCATCTCTTTGTTCTCAAAGTGGCTGGGTTTGAACTTCCGACGTCGCGCTAATCACTGGCTGGGTTGAGCGCTACCCGACTTATTCCACTCTTCAAGCCGCTGACCGTGCTCGACGCAAAATCATCTCGCAAGAACCGCCGGCTAAAATTTTAGCATTCTTTGCTTGCAAGCTGTCTGATCGATGTGTTAAGTTCTTAGCATCTCTCTGGGAGTAGTCATTGCCCCAATCATCTGATCCCAAGCCCAGCACATTGAGTCGCCGCGAGCGGCAGATCATGGACCTGATTTACGCCGCCGGCGAAGCGTCCGCCGCCGCGGTGCAGGCGGCAATGCCCGATCCCCCCAGCTACTCCGCCGTGCGAACGCTGCTGCGTATTCTCGAAGACAAAGGCCACCTCAAACATCGGACCGAGCGGGGACGATACGTCTACATCCCAATTCGCCCGCGCACGAGTGCAGGACGATCGGCGCTCAAACGCGTGCTGCAGACCTTCTTCGACAACTCCGCCGCCAAGGCCATGGCCGCCTTGATGGACGTCGCTGACACCCGCATCACTGACGGTGAACTGGCCGAACTTTCGCAGCTCATCGATCGCGCCCGAGCCAAAGGAGGAAAGTCGTGATCTCTTTCTTGACATCGCTCTCAGCGTCGTCAGTACTCGCCGTCCTCATCGACGCCGCCGGCAAAGGCGCAATCGTCCTCCTCTTTGCCGCCATCGCGACGTTCTTCACGCGCAAAGCCCCGGCGGCCGCGCGGCATCTCATTTGGGTAGCCGCCCTTGCTGTCGCAATGATCTTGCCCATCGCATCGGTGATGTTGCCCGCCTATCGAGTTCCACTGCTTCCCGCCCCGCGCGCCCAGACGACTGCAGTTCGATCCGCAGCGCTGGCACTGTTGCATTCCGCGCCACATCGCCCTTTCACGCCTGATGCGCCACCGATGGATGAGAATTGGGCGACGCCCGCGCCTCGCGCGCAAATGCTGCCGCTGGTCACACCTGGCTTTCAGAAATCCGCTCCCCCGCCTGCGCCGTCGGCCCTGGCGCAGCCGGCGGTCAGACAAACCCAGGCGATTGAGCCGGCGGCACCCGCCATTACGCCCGCCGCAATCATCATCGCGATCTGGCTTGCAGGAACGGCGCTGCTATTCCTATGGTGGCTGGTAGGTCTCCTGGCGGCATGGCGATTGACGCGCCAAACACCGGTGGTCTGTGGCGGCAGTATTTTCGAAGCCGCCGAATCCACCCGCGCGGAATTGGGCATTCGCACTTGCGTGTGCGTGCGTGCCGGCGATGCCGTCACCATGCCGCTGGCCAGCGGTTTGGTTCAACCCTGTTTGCTGCTTCCCGCATCAGCCGCAACTTGGCCGCCGGATCAGCTCCGATCAGTTTTGCTGCACGAGCTGGCTCATGTGAAGCGCTTTGATTGCGCCACGCAATGGCTCGCGCAGATTGCTTGCGCGATGTATTGGTTTAATCCGCTGGCGTGGTTTACCGCCGCACGGCTTCGAATCGAGCGAGAGCGGGCGTGCGATGACCTGGTTCTCTCACACGGCCTCTCGCCGGCAACCTACGCCGAGCATCTCATGTTCATCGCCCAGGCGGTTCGCGCACGCTCAATTCTGAACATTGGGTTTGTGGCGATGGCCCGCCCCTCGGGTCTTCGCCGTCGCATCATCGACATCTTGGACGGCAGTGCGAATCGTCGCGCTCTTTCATTGCGCCCCGCGCTCATCGCCGCGCTTGTGGCAGTTGCCATTCTTCTCCCGCTTTCGTCGGTTCGTCTCGCTGCGCGACAAACGCTTCCTCCTGTCGCTGCCAGCACCATGGCAAATTCACAGCCGCAGTCTGCCGCGACAACTCAACCCGATCAAGCCGCGCCCTCCATTGCTGCCGGCATGCCCGCCACCATGCCAATTGCCATGCCCGCCGCTGCGCCCACGACCCAGACATCGCGCCTGCTTGAACTCACGGTTCTGGATCAGTCCTCTGGCCAACCTCTGGCTGGAGCAAAAATAGAGTTCGATGGCGAGCCGAAGAACGGCCACGCCACCACCGATGCCAGCGGGCATGCAACAATCAATTTCAAATCCTCCAGAAATCCGTGGCTGACTGTTGCGCTCACCCATTACGTGGAAAAGATGATCGATTGGTCTAATCCAAATCAGAGCGCTAATCCGCCTACGGAATATACGGTTCGGCTCGAACCGGGAATCACCATCGGCGGCAAAGTGGTGGATGACGCCGGGCAGTCAATCGCGGGCGCTACCGTTGTTATCCAGGTCGAGGCCGATCCGCTCCCAGCTCCGCACGAGCGCAGCTGGGTTTCATACCGTTCAACCAAATCCGCCGCGGATGGCAGTTGGACCTTCGACGGCATTCCCGCACGGTCCCAGGCGATCAACGTTGGCGTATGGGATTTCCGCTATGTGATCAACGACGGCGGCTACGGCTTCTTCGAAATGCCCGCATATCAACCGGCTGCCGATCTGCCCAACCATCATGCGGTTTTGACCCTCCACAGGGGCATCGCGGTGACCGGCGTGGTCCTGGGCCCGGATGGAAATCCGGTGGCCGGCGCTCGGGTCGGATTTGGGCCCGACCGCGTTGCCAGCAATGCCATACCAGCGTTCAAGACGACCGCTGATGGGCGATTCGCCTTCGCGTTCAAACCCCAGACCGTGGTGATAATCACAGTAACTGCAAAGGGCGATGCGCCGGAGCTGATGCAGTTCACGTTGGGAACAGAGCCAAAGGATGTGACGATCAAACTGCAGCCGGGCCGCCCCCTGGAAGGCCGCGTTCTGGACCCAGCCGGCGATCCGCTGCCCGGCGCTTACATTTGGCTCGACACCTGGCGCGGCTACCGTTCACTGGGCGACAAGACGCTCCGCGCCGACCGCAATGGCGAATTCAAGTGGACCGAAGCGCCAGCCGACACCGTTTACGCCGATGTCGAGGCTCCCGGCTTCATGCGCCGAACCCAAGTGCCGCTAACCGCCGGCGCGCCCAACGAAGTAACCGTACAACCACCGCTCCGCGTAACCGGCACGGTCACCGACGCCACCACCGCAAAACCGATTCCCTCTTTCCGGCTGATTCACGGAATCAACTGGGGAGACGGCAGACCCACTTACTTCGAGCAGCGCGATGTAAAAACGATGCACGATGGCTCGTTCGATTACACCGAGAGTTGGCCACGTCCTGCCTATGCGGTGCGCGTGGAGGCCGACGGTTATCTGCCGGCCGAATCCAGAGTGTTCAAGGCCGATGAGTTGAATGTGAGTCTGCAGCTCAAACTACAACCTGCACAGGATTGGAAAATCGCTGTGCTGCGCCCTGATGGATCGCCCGCCGCAGGCGCCAAAGCCGTGCTGATCACTTCTGGCGAAAACAATTACCGGTTCACCGGCGAACCAAACGATCCGTATGACCACGACCATGAGCACTTCGCGGTATCCAGCGATGGCACGCTCGACCTGCCGCCGCAAGCAGGGCTCGCAAAAATCGTCGTCTCCGACGACGCCGGGTACGCCGCCGCCGATCAGGATGCGCTCAAACGAAATGATCCCATCCGATTGCAGCCATGGGCTCAGATTCATGGCCGGCTGATGATTGGCAGTCATCCCGGTGCTGGGCAAAAGCTGGCCATCTTCGCTCGCTCAACAGAAGGATTCGATCCCAAAAAGCCTTCAATGATGCTGGAAATGTACGCCAAGTCCGACGCCGATGGCAGCTTCAAGTTCGATCGCGTTCCACCGGTCGCGATTGGAATAGGCCGGTACGTGGAACAAGGAAGCGGAGGCTTTTACACCGGAACCTACGCTCAAACCCAAAACATCGATCTGCAGCCAGGACAATCGGTGAATCTGACCATCGGCGGAACTGGCCGCGCCGTGATCGGCCACTTTACCCTTCCGCCGGAATTGGCCAATCAATCCAGCCAGGATTGGAATGTCAGCGGATCGATGAGAACCCATTTTGAGGCTCCGAAGCTGCCGATTCCCGACGAGATCAAATCTGCCTCCGCCGACCAGAAGCAAAAGTGGTATCAAGCGTTTTTGGCCAGCGACGCAGGTAAGCAATACACCGCCACGCAACAGCGAGCCTTTGCATCGATTCGCGATTATCCCGTGGAAATCAGCCCCGATGGTCACTTCCGCATCGAGGACGTAGCTGCCGGAACATACGATCTCTCATTCCGCCTCGGAACAGCCTCGTCCACCGGCGGAGATACTCTGGCCATGGCTTCTCAGAGCGTAACCATGCCCGAGATGGACGGCGGGCGCGACGAACAGCCCCTGCAACTGCCCGACATCGCGATTCAAATGCTCAAGACGGTGAAAGTCGGCGATGTCGCCCCCAACTTCTCGGCAAAGACTTTGGACGGTCATGACCTGAAGTTAACCGACTACCGCGGCAAGTACGTGCTCCTGGATTTTTGGGCCACCTGGTGCGGACCATGTGTCGCGGAAATTCCCAGCATCAAGGCCGTTTACGACTCATTTGGTCAGAGCGATCGTTTCGCCATGATCAGCCTTAGCCTGGATGAAAAAGCAGATGATGCCCAGCAGTACGTGAAGAAGAACAACCTCGCATGGAATCAGGTTTTCCTGCCCGGCGGATGGGACGCGGCAACCGTGAAGGACTATGGCGTCCGCGCTATCCCCGCGATCTGGCTGATCGGGCCCGATGGCAAGGTTATCGCCAAGGACCTGCGCGGCGACGCGATCCGTTCCGCGGTGGAAGCGGCGACGGGAACGCCCGAGCAATAGCGCCCGTTTTTAACCGCCGGCCATCTGGCGTACAGTGCGGCGGTGCCCGATGTTGTCGATGAATCATCCGCTCCCGGCAGTCCCGCCTCCCGGCGAGCACACTTTCTGCTGATCTGGCTGCTCCGCGTCGCTGGGCTGGGCGTCGCCGTTTGGGCGACGGTTTATGGATTGCGTTTGCGGAATGACCTCTGGACCTGGTCTACTCCGATTCGTTTTACGGGTGATATCGGAAACGCGATCGGCCAGGGGAACGCCGTGCTCGATGAGGCGGCGAGGCTGGCGGTTGCCGAGGGTCAGCCAGCGGCCACTCGAGCATCCGATGGGCAAATCTCAGCTGGGTATCTTCTGCGCGGCTTCGTCAGGCACTATGACACCGTGGTCCAGCAGTCGCGGGACTATCAATATAACCTCGATTACACGCCCGCTCGCTTGCTCGTCATGAGCTTCTGGGCCCGATACGTGCGCCGGGTCGATCCCAGGGGAAACCATTTTGCGGGGGAGGACGCTCGTCCGCTGCTTCGCTTTAATACAGGTTGTGAGATTGCGGCGGCACTGTTCATGTTTTTGCTCGTGCGCCACTGGGTTCGCCGCGGCCAGCGCGCGCCACGTGAATGGGCATGGGTACTGGGGCTGATCGCGGCGCTGGTCTCCTGGTTTAATCCTTCGACGCTTGCCGATGCGCACATCTGGCCGCAATGGGATGTCTGGATTGTGCCGTTCTATCTGGCGGCGATGTATTTCGCATCGACCCAATGGTGGTTTGCCGCGGGAATGAGCCTGGCGATTGGAGCGATGTTCAAAGGCCAATTGATGATGGTGGCGCCGGTGCTCGCGCTTTGGCCGTTGTTTGCCGGCAGATGGTCGGCGGCGATCCGAATTGTCATCGGCTTCCTCTTCGCCGCAGCGATGCAGGCTTCACCATGGCTCGCGCGAAATCCTCTGGCCTGGGCGTGGATCGGATCCGTCCTGCTCGCAAGCGTCGTGCTCGTTTTCGTCGGCAGATACCGTGCCGGAAAGTTCCGCCCCGCACGAAGAGTCTGGCCGCTCTGGAGCGTCATTCCCATCATCGCGCTGGTTGTCCGTCCCATTGGTCTTTCAAATCCAGCAGGGCTCGCGCTGGGCGCGGCGGTGGCATTCACGCCATGGATGGCGCGGCATCTTACGCGCCGTGGATCGGCCGTCTGGCTGGCCACAATCATGACGGCTTGTATCTGCATGTCCGCATGGGCCTTTGCGGGATCGTGGTCGTGGCTGAGCGTGGGATTTGAATATCCGACGCGGCATTTCCTGAGAATGGAGAACGGCGGCAGCAGCAATCTCCCAGCGCTGCTTGGAGAACGGTATCAGTGGCAAATTGATGATCTGGCTGGGCATCTGGAGCATTGGGATATCACGATCAAGGCGCTTCTCATCTCGATCTACGCCGCCGCGTTGATCCTCTGCGCGGTTGGAGCCGCTCTCCACGGGCGGCGCAATGATCCTCGCATTTTGATTTCGCTGACCGCGCCGTGGGTGCTGATGTTCACGATTTTGCCGCAAATGCATGAGCGCTATCTCATGTGGGGCGCTGCCCTGTGCGGGGTGGCGGTCGCAAGTTCGCTGGGCATGAGCCTGATGCATCTGGTCGTGATCGGCCTGTCAACCATCAGCATCTCCCACGGCCTGCTATCGCGGAATCCGATTTTTTCGCTGCCCACATTTCGGTTTCTCAACGGGACGCATCCGGGAATCGCATGGATGCTCCTGCTGGCAGCGGCTACCTATCAGTACATGGCACTCTTGCCCAGGCGCCGGGAATCGCTCAAGCCAAAAATGGCATCCAGCGATTCCCCTATCGATTTTAGGGCGGATCGATCTTACGCTTGGGATCATGCAAACAAAGCAAGTGAAGCTGTTGGACCTGCAGGCGCAATACCAGCCGATTCGAAATGAAATTCGCCGCGCGATCGATGAAGTGTGCGATCAGCAAGCGCTCATTCTGGGCCCGCATGTCGAGCGATTCGAAAAGCGACTGGCGCACTATTGCGAAACCAAACATGCCATCGGCGTCTCCTCTGGCACCGATGCCCTGCTGTGTTCGCTGATGGCGATGGGCATCGGGCGCGGCGATGAAGTGATCTGCCCAAGTTTCACGTTTTTCGCCACCGCCGGCTCGATCGCTCGGCTCGGGGCGGTTCCAGTCTTTGTGGATATCGACCCCAATTCATTCAATATCGATCCGGATTTGATCGCGGCAAAAATAACCGCCAAGACCAAGGCCATCATGCCCGTGCACCTGTTCGGCCAGGTGGCGAGAATGGATGCGATCAATGCGATCGCCAAGGAACATGGTATCCCCGTGATTGAAGACGCGGCGCAAGCCATCGGTGCCCGGCGATTTGGAAAGCCGGCCTGCTCGATGAGCCTGGCCGGTTGCCTCAGCTTCTATCCCACGAAGAATCTCGGCGCTTTCGGCGATGCCGGCGCGATCTGCACGAATGATGATGCGCTGGCCGATCGCTGCCGAAAGTTGCGCGTGCATGGGAGCGGGCACACGTATCACCACGAAATGATCGGCGGCATGTTCCGCCTGGCGGCCATTCAGGCAGCCGTCCTCGACGTGAAACTCAAATATCTCCACGGCTGGCACGAAGCACGCCGGCGCAACGCCGCGATCTACGATGCGCTCCTGGACGGCAGTCCAGTCAAGACACCGCACATCGAAGCAGGCAACTGGAGTGTTTACAACCAATATGTCATCCGCGTGCCCGATCGCGATGCCGTGAAAAAACGCCTCGCCGATGGCGGCATCGGAACGGCGGTGTATTACCCGATCTCATTGCACCAGCAACCGTGCTTTTCCTATCTCGGCTATGGCGAAGGCGATTTGCCCCACAGCGAACGGGCTTGCCACGAGGTTCTCGCGCTTCCGGTCTATCCCGAACTGGAGGAGCCACAGATAAGGCACGTGGCGGAAGAGCTTCTGGCGGCGCTGGGATGAAGTTGGAGGAATGACATGGGGAACGGGACAAACAATCTCGGGAGAGTTGAGAGGGCAGGGGCGGGACGACGGGACGACGCTTGCCTCTTCTAGCTCCGCCCCGGTTTATTCATTATCGCACGCGCAGGATGTGCCGGGCAACCCAACTGACCAGATCGAAACGGCGCCGCTGGCCGGTGCGGTTGATCTTTCGAATTTCCTGCCTGCTGCGCGCGGCGTCATCCGCTAGCTTGCGAACGATCTCCGCGTCGGGCACGGGCTTCTTGTCCATTGGAGAGGTGGAAAGCTCTTCTGGCATTACGGTCATATCGGCCTCCTAGGGCAAAGCCTTGTGCGAAATGCTGAGAAACAAGTACCCCAGCATTGCTGTGAGGAGCAATCCTAGCCCGTACCCGAACCATTTCAAGCCGTCGGAAAAAACGATCCTCAGGTCCGCATTGGCGAGCGTCAGATAATTATAGGCTTTAGAGAGGTGATTGATCAGCATCAGACGGATCGGTTTACCCAGGTCGCTATGGTTGATTTCCAGCTTCCGGATCGCCGCCCAGTCCTGTCGCCGACGCCGTACCCCGGGTCCAATCTTGTTACCAGCCTTTGCGAGATTTTTGTCCCCGGTACCGTAGAAAATGGCAAGAGATCGCGCGAAGCAAACCACGACGCCGGCCAGAAGGGAATGGATCACCCAGACTGTCACTTCCGGCCAGATTAGAAAGCTGCTTGATGGCCTTTGATAGGTCCATTGAAAACCAAAAAACCAAGTCCAAGCAGCGCGATGATCGCACCGCTAACCAGCTCGATTTTTCGGGTAATGCGGTTGGAATTTTCGAGTTCAGCCTGAAGCATCGTCTTCAGATGATCGATGATCATCTCTTTGGAATCTCTACCCTCGCCGCGTGCGGCCTCTTCCGACGCCGCCCACCCAAACACGCTCGAATCCGACATTTCGCTACCCTCTTTTTTAACCAACAGATTTGTACCCGCGATACTGTAATTCTTCAGAAAAATAGTGCAAATATCAGTCGGTCTCCAGGAACGATCTAAAACCAGTACGCGTGTCGAGTTTGTACTGCGGAAGGCGCCCTCGCGCACCGGCAGCCGCCGCGAAACGATGCTACAGACGCCTCGGTTCGATAAACATCTTCAGAAGTTTGCAAGGTAAATAATGGCCAAATCATTTGACGAGCTGGTCACTCGGACAACTTCCAAAAAGGTGCAGGAGCGTGCCAGGCGGCGCGCTCGGCGTTATCTGGCGGCGATGCTTCTGAGCGAGCTCCGCAAGCTCAAGGGGATGAGCCAGAAGGAGCTTGCGCACACTCTGCGCATCAAACAGCCGAGTTTGTCGAAATTGGAGAACCAGGACGACATGCAAATCTCGACGCTCGCCCGGATCGTCGAAGCGCTGGGCGGCCGCCTCATCATCCGGGCGGAATTCGACAAGCTCGACGCGGAGCCCTCAAGCAGTTTCGGCCGAAGCAGGCATCGTGAACGCGGATGCTCCACGGCATAGGCTAGATGCTCATCGGGGTCAGATTCGCGATGGGGCTCTCGCAACGCGAACTCGCCGCGAAACTCGCCGTGCACAAGTGGCAAGTCTCCCGCGACGAGCGGAATGAATACTATGGTGTGTCACCGTCGAGCGCACGGCTCGTATTCCCGATGGCCTGGGCGTCAAGATCACCACTCGGGTGACCAAAGTTCCCGCGCTCGCGAAATCGGTGTAGCAATAACTGGTTACCCGGGCGTCGCACGGATCTTGCGGATATTTAGGGCGAATCGAAGATGCTGTGTCCCTTCGGCAACGATGGCACGGGCTGCTCGCCAGTTTTTGGCGGCAGCGGCAATCGCTTGCCGGTATCGTCTATGCAAATGCCATTGGTATCTGCTGCAACCTGCAAAACAAGTTGTTTGCTGGTTTCTTTGTGATAGCGCGAGAGTACGGCGGTGTTGACACGAACGCTCGCTGGCAGGCCGTGTACAACCTGCATCAACGTGTTGGGAGTATCCATGTCTCCATCTGTCAGCAGCCACACGGTATCAGGCCCAAACGAGGCAGCGACGCGCAGCGCTTGGTCGGGTTGGCCGCCACCGCCAGCCTGAAGCGGCTCGATGAACGCTGCGGCCTTGCTTTTGTTCTCGTCGGTCGCCGCGATCAGATCGTTGCTCATACTCTTAATCCCGGTCGACATTTGAGCGAAGATTCCGAAACGCTGATCCGTGGAAAGATTATTTATGGCCTCACCCATCTCCTGCTTCATCAGTGGCATGCAGGTCAACATGGAGCCGCTACAGTCCACCACAAACGCGACTGCGACCGGCTTGCCTCCGTGCGGTGTTGCAATCGCCCCCGGTGCCATGCCTGTTGCAGTGGGAGGGAGATCGGCGGGCAGCACGCCCAACAGATCGCACGTCCACGATGGCATCGGAATATTTGCTGTTGCTGCATCCAGTTGCCGCTGGGCAGCATCTACTGCGTCTTGAGCCTTATCTACTTCAGCCTTGGCCGTACCCAGGGATTCCATAGCTTGATTGCGAGAGTCAACAGACTGGCGGCTGAAAAGTGCGGCATTGTTGGCTTGGTCATACGCGTTCTGCTGCGTCTGGAGGTTGGTCTGTGCATAGGCGAGCGCCTGCTTGTCGCGGTCGCATTCTGATACCGCCTCGTCATGCGCGACCGATTTCTCATGGTATTCGGTAGGACGTACCCACGTAGTGCCCCAGCGCCGCTGGCTTGGGTTTGTTTCTTCAAGTTTTGCGTTGCTCGACAGGTAGGAGTTGACGTGCGGTGCGAGCGGCCGGGCGTTGTTTTTGTCCGATGCGGCACGGTCAATTGCAACTCCGAACAGGTCCATGGCGAATTGATCCGTCGGATGATTCGTGCAGTAGGTATCCAGAATCTGGACCGCGTGCATGCTGAAGCTCCTCATTTGTACCTCGATGGTCGCCTCATTCAGGATAACGCTGCGGTCAGGGTCGGCAGATAACTTTACGCGATCCATGAATCGCTTTGCTGAGGGCAACTCGCCCAAGCGTATCGAAGCGAGAGCAGCGCAATGGAACAGATCGATGGCCGTCTTATCTTCGAGCTTGTATGGGAGCGGCCCAAGGGACTTGATCCCCTCAAGCAGGACTGTCAAAGCCTCGCGGTACTCTCCTGCCACCAAGCCAGAAAACCCATCCGATAGGCACTGTTGCGGATCAACAGTTACTGGAGCAGTCGCAGGTGCTAATGCCAGTGTGAAACTGGAGACGCAGAACAATACGACCATCAAAATCGAGGCGAATCGCATGATACCCCTTGATAGGATTGTCAACATCATGCCATCGGCGAGCAAAGACGCAAGAAAATCTCCGCAAAATGACCTCGAATGGCACGGTCTCCCAATTCGGCGTTGCCGGCGCCATGACCTCCTTAAATGACTTGTCTGTCGTCAAATAGGTGGTTAGCTTATGCCTATGACCACGGCGGCCGCCAAGTTATTGCGCGATTTCGAAACGCTCGCTCCTGAGGAGCAACTGTTAGTTCGGGAACGTGTTATCTCCCTGACCGAGAGCGTCCAGAAAAAAGCGTTGCAGAGCCTGCGCGGTGCCAGCGAGGGGAGAAAACTGCTCTCCAAGCTTTTGGCAGATAGAGCCGGGGAACGCGCCCGTGGCTGAAAGCATAGTCCTGGACACCTCCGCGCTACTCACCTTAACCGACAACGAACCCGGTGCCGATCAAGTGCAGGCCTTCATAACCGACGCTATCGCCGGACATGTTCGGCTTTATGGATCTTTCGTCAGCCTTACTGAAGTGCATTACATCACATTGCAGGAAGAGGGCGAGCAAATCGCCCTGCAACGATTGGCAGACCTTAATGCGCTGCCAATCCAGTGGCTGCATTCGGATGCTGCTCTATGCGGTGCGGCAGCAAAGCTCAAAGCAGCCAATAAAATGTCCTTTGCCGACTCCTTCGTCGCGGCTACCGCACAGCGCTTCGACGCCACCCTCATCCATAAAGACCCGGAATTTACAAAGCTGGCTTTACTCGCGAAACAAATCGTGCTTCCCCCCAAGTAACCATGGGCTGCTGGGGCAGTCATGCGGTGGCCGCTGGGTGACCGCACCTGCTCGAAAACCGCGAGATTCTTTAATGGTCCGAAGAGTTCCCCAAAGAGGACCGGGCGAAAGTCGATTGTCTGTTCGCTGTCGTCGTCAAATTGCACGCGCAATGTGTATGCAGCCTCGATTGCAAAATTGCTGACGCGATGGATTGGATGCGGCTAGGACGCTGCGCGGTGGCTTTTCGTTTAGATTAACCGGAAGCGATGAACCAACGAAAAACGGCGATCTCGAGAATGACGCTGTTTAGCCTCCTCTGCACGATTCAGATCGCCGTCTGCGCTGCCGCGTCGCCGGCGACAACTCGACCAGCCGATGGGCCGATCCGCTGCCGGGATCAGGTGCGTCAGAATCCGCCGTTGCATCTGCACTTTGTCTCGATTGATCTGCGCGATCCATCGATCGCCGTCCGCGTTTTTCGCGGCGGTGATGATCCCGATGGGCCCGGGCCTTGGCAGACGAAGCTGACGACGGTCAGGATCGTCGCCGAGCGCGAGCATCTGGATGTAGCGGTCAACGGCAATTTCTTCATGACTAGGGAACACATTTCGATCGCTGGCCGGACAACGCCGTATTTTCCCGGGAATTGGGCGTGCGCGGTCGGTTGGGCGATGAGCGATGGCAAGCTCTGGTCCGATTGGCCAGCCAGCGCGAGTCTGGTGGTCGATGCAGCGGGTAAGGTTCACATCAGCCGGTATGATCGAATTCCCGAGGATGCCCGCCAGATCGTCAGTGGATCGCAGCTTCTGGTGGCCGACGGGCGCAATATTGCCGTCGGCACCGATCTTGCGCCCCGCACGGCGGCGGGTGTGGATCGCGACGGGAGAACCTTGATACTGCTGGTCATCGACGGACGGCGGCCGGCGTACTCGGCTGGCGAAACCCTGCCGCAACTTGCCGACGAAATGATCCATCTTGGATGCAACTGGGCGTTGAACCTCGATGGAGGCGGCAGCTCAACGCTGGCGGTGCGCGATCCATCCACCGGACAAATCAGGATCGTCAATCGCCCAAGCGACGGGCACGATCTGCCGATTCCCCTGAGCCTGGAGCGGCCGGTTGCGGACGTGCTGGGAATCACCTGCACCACGCAACCGTCTCCGCGTGACCGGTCCAACTGATCGAATCAATTCTCCTGCTCCTGGCCCATTGGAATTCTCGGCTTGGGATAGAGAACCCAGTCGCCGCTTACCATCTTTGCCAATGGCCCCCACTGGGCGGCGGCGTTTGGGGCGGGGTGACCATCGTGCACCGGCAATCGACCCCAATCATCGATTCGATCCACTCCCACGCTGTAGACCAGCGGCTTGGCGTCGACCAACCGATATTTCAATGGCTCACCCGTGATCCGATCCGCCGGAACCGCGGGGAGCAGACCGGGCGTGAGTTGCGCCAGCGTGTCCGGATAGCGCTGATGCCGGCGGTGATACAGTTCCAGCGCAAGGCCGACCAGAAGCCCGTCCCGCTCTCCAAGTGTCTGCTCGGCGATTTGGGCCGATCTTTGTAGCGTTGGCGTGAGCGTCGCCAGCAACGCGTATCGCATTCGCGAAAGGGGCGAATCACTCAGCGCTCGCCATCGATCGTAGGGAGCGCTCAAATCGGCTTCTCGCAACGGGACGTGGATCATCGCATCGTTCAAGTCCATCAGGCGGCGATGCTCCTCGAGCAATTCCTTTCTCGAACCCAGCAGCAGCAACGATGCCGGTTGAATCGCTGCGACCGCGGAGTATTCGACCAGCAATCCCGCGGGCCCCGTAACGGATAAGGAAGAATTCGCGCGCAAAATGTTCAGTCCCGCGCCGGAGATTCGTCCATCGCCGTGCCCGTCGTCGGTGAAAGTGCGCTGAATCAAATCTTCAAACAGCAACCGCTCGCTGGCAAAGCTGATGATGTCGCTCGCCGTTGTCGGCGCGGAGATGCGGTGTGCCACCCGGACCAGCTCGGCATCGTCCAACACTTGCGGCGTTTCAACCAGCGTGCGGTCAAGTTCATCATATGAACGGGCAAGAATCTCGACGGAAAGCAACTGGCCCACGTACAGTTGCCCCTCGCGCTTCTGCTGGGCCGCCAGATCCGCCAGGGCGGTGATGTCCCGTTCCACACGATTGCCCGCCCCCAACTCGCGGGCGCGTTTGGCGTCCAAGGCAAGCAGATCGGCGAGCACGCGCAAATCCTGCAACTGCGGCATCGACAGATTGGTCATGTTCTGGTTCGCGCCGGTCTGATTAGCGGGAAACAGCGCGGGCTCGGCTGTGGAGCCGCTGCGTCCAAGGAGAAAACCCAGGACCGGCAGGTTCGTCGCCTCGCGAATCGATTCGATGGCCGGCTGATGAGCGTCGATCCAACCGGCGATTTCCGGCCAATGTCTGCCATAGGCGCTATCGCTCAGAATCGGATTCCAATTCTTGCCTCGAAGGACAACCAGGACTGATCGGTAAATCGGCCAGGCCCGTTGATCCGCGGGCGCCTGCTCGATCTGCCTGTTTATCTGGGCGACAAAGTCCACCTTGGGTGATGGGCGGCCGCAATAAAAAATTACCGCCATCCCGCAGTAGAAAATCAGCACCAGCGCACTGGCCACGCAGGTCCAGCGAAACATTTGCCAGGCCAGCGACTGATGGCGAATCTTGGAGCGTCGGATAAGGCGTGCGGCTTGGCGGGGATCGCCAAATTCAGCGATCAACTGGGCGCTGGATAAGCCTTCCTCCAGGCCATCTGCGAAGTGCGCGAGCAGATCGCGGGCGACATCGGCTTTTTCGATCCGCCACAAATGCGTGGAGGTGACAACCCGCGTCACCAATCGCTTTGCTTCAGGCGCAATATCAAAGGCGGCAACGATCCCGCGCCAGTCGAGTTGGCCACTGACGCGCCCGCGCAGCAGATCCCGCAACGGTGTGTGCCGGAGTCGAGTAAGCCTCGATACCCTGTCTGTGCCGCGATCATCATCCATGAAGATTCAACGGATGCTCAGTCGCTGGTGATGCCTAACCTCGTCATTGCATCAGAAAGCGCCTGCCATTGGTGCGCTTCATGTTCCAGATGGCGTTTGCCCTTTTCGGTTATCCGATAGTACTTGCGCGGACGGGCATGGCTAATGTCAAGGCGCGAAGCAACCATCCCCTTGGCCTGCAGGTTGTAGAGCAACGGATAGAGCGTGCCCTGGCCCATGGCCAAGACTCCGTCACTCTTGCGTTCGAGCATCTTCACCAGCTCGTAGCCATAGGTTTCTCCGGCGGTAAGCAGCCGCAATACCGCAACCGGACCAGCGCCGCGCATTAGCTCTCGTTCAATTCGCATGGAGGAAGTATCGGGGCATTGCATACTATGTCAAGCAAAAAATTGCCATGATGATTCGCAACGGCGAAAAATCGCCGCCCAAAGCAGCCAAGCCCGTGCATCGGCGTCATACGGCGTGCAGGTGCCGGATGATCCGGCCGCTGTGCACGTAAATGACCGCTTCGGCGATGTTGGTGCAGTGATCGCCGATGCGCTCGAGATTTTTGGCGATCATGATATTTGACAAGTCAGAATTGGCGTTGTGATGGCCGCTCTGCATCAGAGTCAACATGTCCTGCACGATCTGGTGGTAGAGCGCATCAACCACATCATCGCCACGGAGGACTTGCTGGGCGAGTTGATCGTCCAGCAGGTTGAAGGCCTTGTTCGTATCGCGCAGCGTCGAAACCACCGAGTTGAACATCAGTCGAAGATCGGTGGGCGGATCGTAGTCGGCCCCGTGCGCAAGGGGCAAGACGCGCTGCGCAACATTGACGGCGCAGTCGGCAATCCGCTCGAAATCGAGATTGACCTTGATGATGGTGGTGATCAGGCGCAGATCGCTGGCGGCCGGCTGATAGAGGGCCAGCAGATCGATCGCCGCCTTTTCAACCTTTACTTCCTCTTCGTCGATTCGAGTATCGCCGTCGATCACCTCCTGCGCGAGATGGGCGTCGATG
>Ga0302326_10010373_pt1 | contig 20203 bp, 17 predicted proteins | sample Palsa_T0_3_FD_202264 | JGI IMG/M metagenome (GOLD analysis project Ga0302326, IMG submission 202264) | Peat permafrost microbial communities from Stordalen Mire near Abisko, Sweden - Palsa_T0_3 | ecosystem: Environmental > Terrestrial > Soil > Palsa > Peat permafrost | place: Sweden: Abisko...
GAACCCTTCTTCGTGTACGTTAGTTTACCGTACACGCTCACCATCTTCCCTGAAATGGGGAAACTCTGTCAAGCGTTGCGACAACAAAGGCCGCCCGAAGGCGGCCTTTGCTTTGAAGCTGAGCTCTGCTGCAGATGCTACCGGCTGACGGGCACGTCCGCGGCCGTGGCGGCCACGGTCTGCACCTTGGCGCCGCCGAAGTAGTTGTGGTCCCAGAGATTGCGGTAGAACGCGCCGGTGAGCTCGGCGGCGCGGGGGCCAAATGTGGGCCGGCCACCCTCCAGGAAGAACACCGTGACCAGCGCGCCCTGCGGCGAGTCGGAGTAGGAGACGAACCAGCCGAACCGCGTCCCCTTGTCGGAGCAGGTGCCGGTTTTGCCGAACACGGGCAGCTCCTGGAAGCTGGTGCGCAGGCGGCGGGCGGTGCCGTACTCGACCGCGCCTGCCATGCCGTCCTGCAGGTCGGGAACGAAGCGGGCGATGTCGAGCGTGCGCTTCACCTTGGGCTCGAAGTTCGTAATTTCATCCGTCGTGGTGGGATGCTGCAGATAATAGAGCGTGCCCCCGTTGGCGATGGCGGCCACAAACGCGCCCAGCTGCAGCGGAGTCATGGAGACGCCCTGGCCAAAGCTGCACATGCGGGCCACGCCACCTTCCGTTGCCGGGATCGCTTCAGCCGGATACTCGCCCAACTGCTCGCCGTCGATGTGGTAGCCGGCCAGCTCGCCCAGCCCGAACTGGGTGGCGTAATGGCGTACGCGGTCAAAGCCGAGCTCGCGGCCAAGCTCCTCAAAATAGAGATTGTTGCTCTTGGCGATGGCGTCGGTCATGTTCATGCGGAAGCCGCCCAGGGCCACCGGCGTATCGCGTGTGACCAGGCCCTCGGAGAGTGCCGCCAGCGCCACGGAAAGCTTGATGGTGGAGCAGGGTTCGGCGCCGGGTGAGAGCGCCAGCTTCTGGTTGACCATGGCCAGGATGCGGCCGTTGGAGGGGCTGATGACGACGGCGGTGCCGTTCATGCCGTCAAGAGCGTCAATGGCTGCCTGGCGGACCACCGGATCTTCTCCGGCCGTGATGTCGCCCTCGCCGATCACGCCCGTGGCGAAGGAGCTGGCGGTGAAGCGCTCGTAATAATGATGGCGGTGGTTGCCAAGGCTGGCGCGGCGCACTCCCGCGCGCGAGCTTTGAGCCTGACGCCTGGCGGTGGCTGCGGCGTGAGCCAGCACAGACGTCCCACCGGCCTTGGTTGATGTCCGGGCTGACGGCTTCGCGGCGGTTGTCGATGCATGGGCGGCAGCGTGGTGGCGCGCCGAGTGGTGCGTTCCGGAAAGGTGCGGTTCGGTGGCTCGTGCGTGATGCAGGGTGTGCGGCGTGTCAAACGCCCATCCTGCGCCGGTTCCCACCAAGGCCAGTCCAAGTGCCAAAACGCAAGACAGCTTCATCCAGCAGTTTCCTCTCAAAATGGAGTCTTGCCATGCACTTGGCTTCAGTGCACTGTCCTGCTTATCGGCCAGTTCTTGGCTAAAGTTCATGCTTTGCTCAGCTCCACTGCGGCGATTGCGTTGGCCAGACGAGCTGCATTTGGAGCCAACGTCTTGATTTCACACCATTTCCGCGGGGTGGATCGACCGTGCCTGCTGCAAAGCGAACCAGCTGCTTTTCTGAGCTTATCTGAACTATACAGCCGGGCTGCTCAAACTCAAAACGGGAAAACTTTGCCAGATCAAATTCCCCACAGCACCAAAGTTGTAGCGTTTCAGCACATCGAACCTGCTGCACGCCCTGTTCCTGAAAACCTTTGAAGTACCACAACAATTTCTTAGGATGCGCCGACTCGGTTCAAGATTGCCCAGGCAACCGCACTTCTTTCTTGAAGGTTGACTCCCTGTCACTGCGCCCGTTGATGGGGTCGAACAAGCCTAAAACTGCGAACGGCGCATGAAGGCCGGCACATCCAGATCGCGATGCTTCTCCTCTTCGGTATCCGAAAACAGCGAGGCAGCGGTGCGATGCTCCTCATACGCCGGAGCCGCCGGAGTGCGCAGGCCCGAGGTGAAATCGGTGGCGTAATCCCGCGGCAACGGCTTGTAGACCGGCTCTTCTGCCAGCTCGGCAAAGCGCGGACGCCCTGGCGCGTGCTCCGGTTCTTCGTAGCGCCGTGGCTCGTCGGCGATCTCCACCGCCGGGCCGCCCACGCTCACCTGCACCGCCGTCGAAGCAGACGCCGAAAAGAACACCGGCTCCTCCTCGGCAAACATTTCATCGTCCGGCTCCGGTTCGGGCTCTTCCACCTCGCTCTGGAATCGGAACGAGACCGGCGGTGGTGCAGGCGCCTGCTCCGGCTCGCGCATCCACGTGCCCGGCGCTACCACGGGCACTGAGATAACCGGCGTCTCGGCCACGCTCAACATGCGCGCGCGCCGCTCCGGCATCTGGTCGCGGAAGCCCGTGGCGATGACGGTGATCTTGACCTCGTCGCCCATCTTCTCGTCGAGCACCGCGCCAAAAATGATGTTGGCGTCTTCGTGGGCGGCGGACTGGATCAGCGAGGAAGCCTCGTTGACCTCGGAAAGCTTGAGTGTGCTCGATCCGGTGATGTTGATAAGGATGCCGCGTGCGCCGTCAATGGCGCCGGCCTCAAGCAGCGGCGACGCCATGGCCGCCTGCGCCGCCTCGATCGCGCGGTTCGAGCCGGAGCGCACCGCCGTCCCCATCACCGCGTGACCCATGCCGGCCATGGTGGTCTTCACATCGGCAAAGTCGCGGTTGATGATGCCCGGAATGATGATGATGTCGCTGATGCCCTGCACGCCCTGACGCAGCACGTCGTCGGCAATGCGGAAGCTCTCGAAGAAGCCGGCGTCGCGGGCCACGGCCAGCAGCTTTTCATTGGGGATGACGATCATGGTGTCGACGCTGTCGAGCAGCTCCTTGAGGCCGCGCTCGGCCTGCTGCTGACGGCGCTTGCCTTCAAATCCAAACGGGCACGTGACCACCGCGACCGTGAGAATGCCCATCTCGCTGGCCAGCGAGGCAATCACCGGCGCGGCGCCGGTGCCGGTGCCCCCGCCCAGGCCTGCGGTGACAAACACCATGTCCGCGCCCTCGAGGGCTTCGATGATCTTTTCTGAGTCTTCCAGTGCGGCGCGGCGGCCGATGTCGGGGTTGGCGCCGGCGCCGAGGCCTGAGGTCAGGCGCACGCCGAGCTGGAGCTTGATCGGCGCCTGCGACAGCTTGAGCGCCTGCACATCGGTGTTGGCGGCAATGAACTCCACGCCTTCAAGACGGGCCGCGATCATGCGGTTGACAGCGTTGCCGCCGCCGCCGCCCACACCGATCACCTTGATGCGAGCCCCGTGAACCATCTCCTCGTGATATTGAATCCGCATTTCCTTTATTTCGTTGCGTTGCTCGTTCATCGGTTTCGGCCTCCTGAAAGGGTCATACCTATTTCATAAAATCTGTGGCAGCCCCGGTCTCGGAATCGAGACCGGGGGCACCCGATTCCCTGCGAATTCAACTGCCAGCACTTAATAGCTGGCTGCAAAGATGGCGCGCAGCTTGGCGCGCAGGCTGTTGTTTTCCGCGGCGCGATTCACGCGCGTGCGATGTGCATATAGAAGCAACCCCGCGGCCACGGCAAAGCTCGGGTTGGCGAGCTCGCCGGGCATGTTGGAGAGACGCACGGGCATGCCGATTCGCGCCGGCACCCGCAACTGCGATTCCGTGACGTCAAGCAGGCCGGGCAGCATGGCTCCGCCGCCGGTGAGTACGCATCCCGCGCCCAGGGCATCGAGCGCACCGCCCTGGCGCAGGCTCTCGCGCACAAAGCGCAGCAGCTCATCGGCGCGCGGCTGCAGGTATTCGGCGGCCTGGCGCAGGCGAATGGTCTGCTGCGAGCCGGCCAGCTCCACCTCGGCCAGCTGTGGCACGCATGTGACAACCGCGTGGCCGTATGTGCGCTTCAAATCCTCGGCCTGGGCCACGGAGATGTGCAGCCCCGCGGCCAGATCGTTGGTAAAATGCTGACCGCCGATCGGCACCGACGCGGTGTGCGCCACGGCGCCCTCGAAAAACACCACCAGGTCGCTTGAATGCGCGCCGATATCGAGCAGGCAGACACCCAGCTCGCGTTCGTCGGCAGAGAGCGTAGCCTCGGCGGCGGCAATCGACTCAAGCACCGCCTCGGTAACCTCGAGGCCGGCGCGGTTGGCGCAGGTCACAATGCTCTGCAGAGCGCTGCCCGAGCAGGTGGCGATGTGCAGCTCGACCTCGAGGCGCTTTCCGACCATCCCCAGTGGATCGAAGATGCCCGGCTGTCCATCGAGAATGAACTGGCGCGGCAGCAGGTGAAGGATCTCGCGGTCCGGAGGCCGCTCCACCGCGCGGGCGCGATCGACGGCGTTGCGCACGTCTTCGCGCGTGATCTCTCTCATGCGCGTGCTCAGCTCAAATCCGCCGCTGGTGTTGAGGCCGCGAATATGCGGGCCGCCCACACCCACCGCGCACATGTCGATATTGGCGCCGGCCACGGTCTCGGCCTGATCGCAGGCGGCCTTTACAGCCCTGGCCGCGGGGTTGAGCTCGGCGATGAGCCCCTTGCGCATGCCCGCCGACTCCACCATTCCGTGCCCGCGATAACGCAGCGAGCCCTCGTTCAGGTCGGCGGCCAGCACGCGCGTCCATGCGCTGCCCACGTCCAGCACCACGATCAGGTTGTCGGACTTCTGGCTCATCGATTCCTGTTTGCCCCGCGCGGCGGCATCACTGGCCCTGGCCCGCGGCCGTTCCCGGATGCGGTTTAGGCTTCTGTTTGCTCAGGTTCAGCGCGGCGCGTTTCTGCTCCGCGCGCTTCTTCTTGTCCCGCAACGTGGCCGCCTTGATTGCGGCCGCCTGTTCGGATTGCGGCTTGGTGGATGCCTTGACGCCCGTGGACCCTGGAGACTTGACTGTCTTAGCGTTGGATGCCGATTTCGCGGGCGCATCTGCCTTGGCCTCTAGCGCCTTCGCGTTACTGGCTGGCTGCGTTGTCGTGGCCGCCGCCGCCTGCTGCGCTGCATTCACGCCCGGCTGCATCTCCAGCACCACCTGCGATTCGTAGCGCAGATCGACCGCCGCCAGCTTGGGATACTGCTGACGCCATTCGGCAATGTGCGCCTTGTAGCGCTGATAGCGCTCCAGGAACCGCTCCACGCCAAAGTGCGCCACGATGTCCGTGCCCGGCTCCGGCATCAGCACGCGCGCGTCTTCAGGGTCGGTCAGATCGATCTCGGAAATCTGCTCTGAGAGCCGCTGCCCGTTCGCGTCGAGCTCGCCCAGCAGGCGCATATAGACCGACATGCGCGCCTTGCGAGCCAGTGCCGGGTCGTTGGCATCGATGCCCGTGACCACGGGGAACGAATAATGATGCGCCGCCATCATGGCAGCAGGCATGGTGAGCAGCACGCCGTCAGCGTCCACCAGGCCGATCTGCTGGCCCTGGCGCACAAACGCCACTGGATCCCGCTCCACCACCGCTACTCGAATCTGGTCGGGAAGGAAGCGCATGACCGTGGCGCGCTGCACCCACGGAATCTGCTCGAGCTGCTTGCGGCGCTCGGCCAGCGGGACAAAAAAGATGTTGCGGCCGATGTCCTCGCCAAACACAGGCAGGATCTCGGTTCGGCTGACCTCGGTGAGTCCCGTGGCATCGATGTTGCCGGCTCCGGCAATGCGGAAGCGCGGGTCGCGTTCAAGATAGCGGTTCAGCAGCACAGCTCCCGTGGTCAGCGCACCGACCACCGCGAGCGTTCCCAGTCCGAGAGCCACGCGGCCCAGCGTGCTGGCCGGACGCCACCAGGGCGCGGCCGACTCCTCCCTGCCCTTGCGGGGCAAGTTGCGGCCCTGCCTGCTGGGACGCCTGCGCACCGGACGCGACGGGCGCAGAAGCTCCTCGCCGTCCGGATCCTCGTCGTCCAGTGACATGCCCTGAAGAGTCTGCCCGTCGAGGGGCGCACTCTCCTGCATGCGCCGGAAGCGGGATTCCGCAGGCGCGTCTTCATCCCATATCAGGGAACGGTTTGTGGTGCCGCTGTTTTTAGTCACGCCTGAGCAAGGTCGTGAGAAATCGCCAGCTTTCACTATAGCCGGGGTCTGGCTGCTTTTTCCCCGAGCGGCCGCGAGGGGAATCCGTGGGGTTACGGGGAGTGCGTTGAAACGGGAAACCGGCGTGGGAGGGGGTGACACTTTTGGGTCAGCCGTGCGGCAACTCGATTCGCATTTGAGTTACTATCGCGGCATCGCGATTCTTCCACATCTGAAACGCAGTTGAAAACGGAGGCTCTTTCCAATGCAAACTCCCCCGAAACGGGTTCTCAAATCTTCGCTTGCTCTGCTCGCTGTTGCGGCCACTGCCATCGCCGTTTCCGCCGCCCTGAGTGGCGTACATGCCCAGGACGACCAAGCGCGCCCCGAGACCACGCCTACCTCTTACGCCGAGTTCCAGTACGCCACCATCACCGGAACCACCAACACCATCAATGCCACCATGGTTCCCATCGTGACCCCGACCGGTACGGTGTACAAGAATCTCACGCTCGAGGTTGAGGTGGCGGCCAACGGAACGGTCACCGTGGTTCCCGGCTCGCCGACCATCGTGGCAGCGCCCTCGGTGGTGGTTTCCGCCTTCAAAGCCGGCAACTATGTGGGGCCAAGCACCGTCAATGGCGGACGGAACCTGATCACGGTCTCCGGCCCTGGCGTGGTCACCGGAGGGACCACGGTCTGGTCGCTCACCGCGACGACGGGCGCGGATTCATGCACCTATCCGGCATCCGCCACGTGGTATGTGGGGTCGCCCACCTCGGCCAACAATCCGCTTTTTACGCGCCTGCAAAAGGCCGGCATCACTTCGACGGCCTTCAGCTACGGCACGGGCGGCGATTCCGATACATCCTGCTCGGTCAACGGCAGCTGGGCCGGCGGCACGCTCATCGGCGTGAGCCAGACAGGCAATCAGCTCATCATCTCCAGCTACTCCACGCTCGGGTCGTTTGACAAACCCACTCCCATCGACCAGATCACTTATACGCTGCAGTAGTCTTCCTCATCTCAACCTCGAGGCTTGGGTGCCCTGCCCAGAGGGCGCCCACTCGATCTTGAGACCTGGGAGAGCTCGCCCGATCCTCCTTGCCCAGTCTTCGCAATCGTCACAGCCACGCGCCACGGCTCCGGTATATGATTGCCTCCATCGGAAACCCCGCAGTTCATCGGCATCGTCCCCCACCTGTGCTCCGCCCCGATTCCGAAGCCGGCAGCCTTAGCCGAAGACTGCCATATGGCCCGAATCCACGGCTCTCAAAAAGAGGAGAATCCAGTCATGCATTCATCCCAAAAGCCCGTTCTGAAATCCTGGATCGTGCTGCCGGTCATCGCTGCCATCGCCATCGCTATCTCCGCCGCATTCAGCGGCGTTCACGCGCAGATCCAGGACGACGAAGCGCGCCCCGAAACCACGCCCACCTACTACGCCGAATTCCAGTACGCCACGCTCACCGGAACCACCAACACCATCAATGCCACCATGGTCCCGCTGGTCACCTCGACCGGCACTGTATATAAGGACGTCACATTCCAGGTGACAGTCGCTGCGAATGGAACCATAGCCATCGTTTCCGGTTCGCCGACCGCGGTGGCATCGCCCACCGTCAATGCCGCTGGCTTCAAGGCGGGTACCTACATCGGGCCGAGCAATATGTTCAGCGGCAACGGACTCATCACCGTCAGCGGTCCAGGCGTCACAGCGGGCGGCGCCACCGAGTGGTCTATTTCGACCGCAGCAGGCGCAAACAACTGCACATTTCCTGCCTCCGCCTCCTGGTATGTTGGCTCGCCGACGGCCGCCAACAACCCGCTGGCCACCCGGCTGAAGACGGCCGGCATTACTTCTACGGCATACAGTTACGGCATCCTCGGCACCACAGCAGAATGCGCAGATGGCAACTGGGATGCGGGAGCGCTTCTTGGCATCAGCCAGGTCGGAAACTCGATCACCGTGGCCACCTTCAGCTCTGGCGGCAGAAACGACTCCAATACACCGAGGGAGCAACTCACATTCACCTTCAAATAACCCCATCTCCCATCCCTGCGATTCCCCTCGCAGGGCTGGGGTCTTTCCATCTCTGCACGCTATGCCTTGGTCCCGTGCTCCGACTCTTAGAATTGAGCCCCTATCGCTTGACATTATCTTCGTTTATAAACGAAAATCGCGATGAATGAGAAACAGAATCCACGACGAAGCAATGGCGGAGCTATTCAAGGAAGATCCTGCTTACGCACTCGAGCTCCTCAACAGCATTCTCGAAGACGGCGAGCAGGGCGAACTGCTGATCGCGCTGCGCCAGATGGCAAGGGCCCTTGGCGGCGTGCAGACTGTCGCGGAAAAGGCCAACCTGAACCCGACCCAGCTCTATCGCACGCTGTCTGAAGACGGAAACCCTGAATTGCGCAGCCTGGCCGCGATTCTCAAAGCGATGGGCTTGCGGCTCGCTGTTGAGCGGGTGCGCGCCGCATAATCCAAGGACCGCCACGCTGCCGCCAGGCACGGAGAAGTCAGATCACCCCTCAGGCGCGCTCGCGGTGCCTATCAACATATTCGCGCAATGCCGAGTTCATCCGCGTCTGATAGCCCTGTCCCTGGCGTTGGAACCAGTCGATAATGTCGGCATCCAGGCGCAACGATAGAGGCCGCTTGATGGGACGGTAAAACGGGCCGCGAACCGCGTTGCTGAAATCAGCGATGGCCGGTATGTCGGTTGTGTCGATTTCGCTGTCGGGCATTGCGGCCAGAGCATCAAGCTCGGCCTGCAATTCGGGTGTAAGCGATTCGGGATTACCTCTCCTCATAATCTCGCCTCTCGTGGGTTTGTGATTCTCCCCGCTCCATTTTCCGTAGATACGAAACAGTATTTACATTATGCGCTTTTCCGTCCACTCCGATAACCGTGCATGAAATATCCTTCGTATATGCTCCGAATTCGATCGATTGCGCTGATCTCTCTACTGTTCAGCTTCGTCCCCTCGTTCTCTGCGCAAGCGCTGCCCGCTACCGCTTACCATTACGTCCGCATCGGCACTCCGGCGGACTCGACAGCCGCCACAACGCAGCCCGGCTATGCGCTGATGGGCGGCGGCACGGATCTGGATGAAGCTTTCCGCTGGCTGTGCGACCGCGCCGGCGGCGGCGACTTCCTGGTGCTGCGTGCCACTGGCAGCGGTGATTACAACCCCTATGTCCAGAAGCTGTGCAAGCTGAACTCGGTGGCCACGCTCATCGTTCCGTCACGCGCGGCCGCCGCGGACCCGTTCGTGGAGCACGCCATCCGTCACGCCAGCGCACTGTTCATCGCCGGCGGCGACCAGGCCAACTACATCAACTTCTGGCAGGAGACGCCGGTCGAGTCCGCGCTCAACGATGCGATCGCGCGCGGGGTGCCCATCGGCGGCACCAGCGCGGGACTGGCCGTGCTGGGCGAGTTCGCCTACACCGCGCAGGGCGACAAGCCCGACGACCCGAATCTCGACTCGAAGTCCGCGCTGGCCAATCCGTGGGGCCGGCAGGTGGTGGTGGGCCGCGGGCTGGTGAATATTCCGATCCTGAAAGGAATCGTCCCCGACACGCACTTTGCCAAACGCGACCGCATGGGGCGCCTGCTGGTCTTTCTGACGCGGCTCAATGCTGCGAATTCGGACTCGCCGGCTGCACATCCGATACGCGGTGTAGGCGTGGACGAAGGCTGCGCAGTGCTGGTTGAACCCGATGGCAAGGCCGCTGTGGTGGGCCGCGGCATCGGCGCGTGGTTCGTCGGCGCGGTTGGACCGGCGCAGGTCCTGCGGCCCGGAGAACCGCTGACATTCCGCAAGTCTGACGTGCAGAAAGTCGCGCCCGGCCACGCGTTCGATTTGAAAGTGTGGCGAGGCGATGCGGTTCGCTATTCGCTTTCGGTGAATGCGGGGACGATTCAGTCGTCACAGACCGGCGGTGGGATCTATTGAGGGCTTGCATCGCGCGATGGACGAAAGGCGGGTTCTTCGACTCCGCTGCGCTCTGCTCAGAATGACAGACAGTTTGGGGCAAATGACAAACAGCGAGGGGGGCACGGAGTCGTTGTGGAATGTCGTGGTTACGTGCGGTTGTTATGCACGGCCGATTCCACGCGGTTGCGGCCGCCGCGCTTGGCCTCGTAGAGCGCGGCGTCGGCAGCAGCCATCAGCTCCGTTGCAGCACCGCCTTCCTCGGGAACAACAGTGGCGCAGCCGACGGAGACAGTGACCACGCGCGGGGTATTTCCGGCATGTTCCACGCTCTCACTCATCACGCGTTCGCGCAGCTTCTCAGACAGTTCGGCGGCAGCGGCGGCAGGCGTCTCCGGCAACACGATGGCAAACTCGTCGCCGCCGAAGCGGGCCACCGTGTCCGCGGGCCGGCGCGCAATCTCCATGGCGATGCGGCCCACGACGCGCAGGCAGTTGTCGCCGTCCAGATGGCCGTAAAGGTCGTTGAAAGCCTTGAATTGATCCACATCCACCAGCATCAGCGTGAGATGCGATTCGTTGCGCACGGCGCGCTGCCACTCGCCCTGCAGGGCGCGGTCAAATTGGCGGCGGTTGGCCGCGCCGGTCAGCGCATCGACGGTGGCCAGGGTTTCCATGGATGAAGCGAGCTCGCGGTAGCGCTCCTCGCTGAGGCCGGTGGCGATGTGAGCGCGCTTCAGATCCGCAAACACCACGGCCACCACGCTGACGCTGAGCACCGCGGTGGCCAGAAAAAACTGCAGGATGAGGATGCGGTGTTCGAGGGTTGCATTGGCCAGGTGCGCCAGCGGCCCGCCACGCGCCGAGACGGTGAACCACGTGCCGATGGCCGCCACGGCGCAGCAGCCCAGCGCGCCGCCGCCCAGCCCCAGCCGGACAACGAGAAACAGCAGCGGCGGAAAGATGAAGAAGAGCCATGGGAAATCCGCGCGCGCAAAGATGGCCGCCGTGGCCACCGAAATCAGCGCGATATAGAGCAGCGTATTGCCCAGCCGCGTGGGATGGAAGAGCAGCCACGTCTCGCGCCGCGCCAGGCCCAGCACCAGCGGCACCACCACGGCCATGCCCAGTGCACTGGCTGGAAACCACCGGATTGGCACCGAATACGGACTGCCTGACACGAAATGCAGGATAAGGCCGGCCGCGATGCTGGCCGCCACGGGCGCGGCCAGCACGGCAAACGCCACAAACTGCAACAGCTGGCGCTGCCTGGTGAGGTCGACGCGGCGACCCACCACCAGCGCCACACCATAGACGGCGATGGCGGTCTCGCCCACATCGCAGGCCGACAGCGCGAACGCCTCCCATAAGGGATCGCGCACGATCAGGTGGCCCAGCACATTGCCGGCGTACCCCGCGGCCAGCATTTTGAGCCAGGGCCGGCGGCGGTCCAGCAACATCACCGCAGCCAGGGCGGCGTTGGCCCACCAGATGGCAGGCACGTGGCCCGCGCCGCGCCCGGAATAGAGCCCCACCCAACAGAGCACTGCGGTGAGCGCAACCACGCCCGCCAGTTTGATTTGAAGCCTCAAGCTACCCCGCCGCGCCCAAAGATACACTTCAAGACAGATGCTACGGCAAGTTCGGGCTGCGCCGATATAGCCCAAATGGTTCACATGGGCCAAAGCGCCAATGTTTACGACCATTCCAGCGTGTGCACGGAGTCGGCCGGCAGATCGATCTCGAGCGCGCTCGCCCCCAGCACCAGCTGCACGCGGCGCTCCGGTCCGCGATTGGCCAGCACCACCACGTAGCTGCCGTCGGGATTGCGGAATCCGGAATGAGTGACCGGCGTAGCCTGTGCCGCGCCCACGCCCACGCCGTTCGTCGCGAAGACCTTTGCTCCGCGCCGCACATGCCGGGCGTAGTGCGCCAGAGCCCAGTACATGCCGCTCTTCGTGATTTTGTGCGTGGCGTTGTCGACCGTGATCAAGCCGCCGCAGCTGAAAGGCCCAATGTTCGGCGCGCCCTTCTCGTCCAGCACCAGGTTCCACGCGGTGATGGAGCGCGACCAGTTCGCAAAGATGCCGTTGAACGTCTCGGCCCACGTCGCCCAATCCGTCTGGTAATCGGACGCGGTGATCATCGAGCCGCCCTCGGTCCAGTACGCGTTCTTGCGCGGGAAAGCCTCATGCACGCGCGTCATGGCCGTCGGCTCGCCCACGTAGCCGTGCCACGCGATGCCGTCCACATATTCGTACACATCGGGGTCGCTCAGCTCGTCGATGGCGCGTCCCCACAGCGCGTAATTGTGATCGAGCACCCAGATCTTCGTCGCCATCCCCGCCTTGCGCAGCGCCGGCCCGAGGTGGTCCTTGACGAACTCCATCTCGTACTCCTGGCCCCACAGGCACGCGGGCATGCGGCCGTCCTGATCGGCGTCCACCTCGTTCTGCACGGTGACCGCATCGATGGTCACTCCGTCGGCCTTGTAAGCTTCCAGAAATTTAAGGAAGTAGCGCGCGTAGGGCTCGTAGCTGTGCTTGCGCATGGCCCCGCCCAGCATGGTGCCGGAAGACTTCATCCATCCCGGCGGACTCCACGGCGATGAGAACAGAAACAGCTCGGGGTTGACTTTGCGCGCTTCGCGCAGCACGGGCAGGATGTATGCCTTGTCGTGCTCGATGGAAAATTTCTTGAGCTCGGGATCGGGCTGGTCGCTCTCGTCAAACGTGTAGGCGGTGCGCGAATAGTCGCTGGCGCCAATGCAGGTGCGGCACACGTTCAGCGCCATCTCTCCGGGCGCGAAGAGGTCGTGCATCACGGCCTGCCGCTCGTCGTCCTTGAGCTGGCCGATCATGTAACAGGTCGCATCGGTAAGCGCACCGCCAAAGCCCAGAATCTCCTGCCGCGTGGCATGCGGATCGAGCGCGATGGCGTCAGCCGCGGTCGCCGCCGCGGGCTTCCACGCAAGCGATGTGCCGGGCGCGTAGCGATTGTCGCGAAAGGTGCTCCAGACGCGCACCGGCGAGGAGCCGGCAGCCCATGCGGGAATGCGGCCGGATACCGCCAACGCGGCGGCAGTGGATGAGGCTGTCCGAAGGAATTTTCTGCGTGAGTTAGCCGCCATGATTCGAGCGCGCTCCGATGCCATGAATTTGCTGTGGCCGAATCATAGCAGCGGGGGCAACGGCGCGTCGAAAACTGCTTGGCGGCAATGAATAGTACGGGCTTCAGCCCGTACGTTCAGGGCTGGCAGGGCGGGGGGCTTTAGCCCCTGAGGTACATTTTACGGCCGGTACGCATTCCCTCAGCGGCTAAAGCCGATAGCAACTTGGGCAGTCACGGACGGGCTGAAGCCCGTCCCCTTCAATGCTCACTGGTGTTGACAGCAATTGCAGGATTCCTTGAGAGCATTTCGGTTCCCTGCAACGCCGCCAAAATCTGCGGCGCGAGCTGGCTTACGCTTCCCGCGCCCAGCGTCAGGATCAAGTCGCCCTCCTGCGTCTCCGCCGCGATCGCCGCGATGGCCGCCGCAAAATCCGCCGCGAATTGCACCTTGGGCCCATCGATCCTGCTCGCGAGCTGCTCAGCAGTAACGCCGGGAATGGGCTCCTCGCTGGCGGCATAGATGGGCAGCACGATCACTTCGTCGGCATCTTTGAATGCGCCTCCGAACTCTTCCATCAGGTCGGAGGTGCGCGTGTACCTGTGCGGCTGGAAGACTACGCGGATGCGCCGATGGCCGCACTCGCGCGCCGCCGCCAGGGTAGCGCGAATCTCCGTGGGATGGTGCCCGTAGTCGTCTACCACCGTCACGCCGCCGGCCTCGCCGTGAATCTGAAATCGCCGGTCCACGCCCCGAAAACGATCGAGCCCCTCGGCAATTTTCTCCGGCGCAATCTCAAGCTGGCGCGCAATGGCCACAGCGGCCGTGGCATTGAGCACGTTATGCCGCCCCGGCACATGCAGCGCAAACGGCCCCAGCTGCCCCGTGGCCGTGTGAACAAGAAAGCGTGCAAAGCTGCCCTGCTCCGCCGGCAAAAATTCCAGCCGATAATCGGCCTCAGCGGCCACACCATACGTCAACACACGCCTCCGCGCGCGCGGCAAAATCGCCGCCAGCTGCGCATTGTCGAGGCACGCAATCACCGCGCCGTAAAACGGCACCTTGTCCATGAAGTCGAGGAACGCGCCCTCGACATCGCTCATGTCGCGGTAGCAGTCCATATGCTCGCGGTCGAGATTGGTGACAACGGCCAGGATGGGCGAGAGCTTGAGGAACGAGCGGTCGCTCTCATCGGCCTCGGCCACGAGATATTGCGTGGTTCCAAGCCGCGCATTCGAGCCCAGCGCGCCCACGCGTCCGCCCACCACCACCGTGGGATCGAGCCCGCCCGCGGCCAGCACGCTCGCCACCATCGAAGTGGTCGTGGTCTTGCCGTGCATGCCGGCGATGGCGATGCCATATTTGAGGCGCATCAGTTCGGCCAGCATCTCCGCGCGCTGGATGACAGGGATTTTGCGCGCGCGCGCCTCGGCGATTTCGGGATTGGCAGCGCCGATGGCAGAGCTGGCCACCACCACCGTGGCGCCCGCCACATTGCTCGGCTCGTGGCCCTCGAAGATGGCCGCGCCCAGCTGCGACAGCCTCTCCGTCACCGGCCCGCGCCGCAGATCGGACCCCGACACCTTTAGCCCCAAGTTGAGCAGGATCTCGGCGATGCCGCTCATGCCGATGCCGCCGATACCGATGAAGTGGACGTGCTGAGAGGTGGCAAACATTTAGAGACTAAGAGTCCACTTTATCATTCGCACCTAAGAGGGTCCCGGCGCCATTCGCTACACCGGAAATCCGAATTCCAGCGCGCCGAGAAGTGCTTCTACCTTCATGCATCCCTCTTCAGTTCTGAGTAAGGAAGCTGGCGAAGCACCGCCCAACTCTGGATGACTATTGTTGAGCCATTCGCTTGTGTTCGCGGGGTCGCCCCAGATCCGCCGCGCGGTGGAGACGAGACGGCTTGCGCGAATGTCGAGCTCAGCTTGGCCCGATGGTCCAGGTCTGCTCATAGATCTCCGCTCCTTACCTAGCTGCCTATCCCACCATCAGGATACATTCAGAGCCTAACGGCCGCGTGCCCGCTCGCTACACAGCTTGCGCAGAAAAGTTGCGCATGTATATTTTCTGCCTTCACCGCAACCTCTTCTTTCGCCTGTGTTTACACATGCATAACCGGCTTGGCCGCGGAGGCAGCACCAGACAAGCCTCCGCCGCAGACAAGCCGGGCTGGACCTCCCAATCATGCGGGCCGGCGAGGATGGAGGAGTCATGAGGAACCTACGGAATTTGATGTTTACAGCGGCAATGCTGGCCGGGACTCTGGGAGTCGGTGCGGCCTCAGCCCAGGCTGCCGAAGTGAGAGTCTACGCACACGGGCCGGTCGTGTATGAGCACGCCCGTCCCATCGTCCGGCGCGGCTGGGTAGCGGGCCCCGCTTATGGCTACTCTGCTTCCGGACCCCACTACGGCGTCCGCGAGCGCGGCTATGCGCGGTTTGACGGCCGCCGTCGCAACTTCGACCGCCGCGACCGTTTCCACAGGTAGCCTCTCTGCCTGGCTACCTGCGCTCTGTGCAGCCTCTCCTAACCCAGGAGGGGCTGCTTTTTTGCGTCGATCTTTCCTGTCATTCTCCTTGAAATGAACGATTTATTGCAAAGCGGCCTCGGTTCCCAACCGCCGGCGCTGATTTGCCTTGACCTTTATCATCCGCTGCACGATTCTTGTGGAGTGACCGCAACTAAATAGCGAAACTGCTGTTTGAATGAACAGAAGCGGGTTCGAGGAAAAGAAATCCGAGAGCCGGCAAGGTGCTGAGAGCGGAGGAAATCCTCCGAGTCCCAGGTCCGGAACCACAGGGCGGGGCAGCACAAATGGGAGGAAGTCATGCGGAAAATGCGCCTGGTTCTGTTTTCGATGGTTCTGGCTCTTGCCTTCGCGGCTACGGCCACAGCAAAGGCCCAGGTAGCGGTGGGCGTGGGCATCGGCCCTGAAGTAGTTGCCGCTCCTGTCGCTTACGGTCCCCCGGCTTGCGAGTGGGGCTATTACTCTTACTACCCCTACGCCTGCTCGCCATATGGCTACTACGGTCCTGAGTGGTTTGCGGGCGGCATCTTCATCGGCGCAGGCCCATGGTATGGCCGCGGCTGGTACGGTGGACGCTATGGCTACGGCGGCTACGGCGGACGTGGCGGCTACGGATATCGCGCCGGATACGCCGGTCGCGGAGCCTACGGCGGCGGAGCTGGACGGCCCGGATACGCAGCCGGAGCACGCGGTGCAGCTGGCGCACCTCGCGCCGCAGCCGGCGGAGCACGCGGCGGATATAGCGGCGGCGGCGCTCGCGGTGGATTCAGTGGTGGCGGCGGCCATGCCGGCGGCGGCGGCGGCCACGGTGGTGGTGGCGGTCACCGGTAAATCGCACTGAATGGTTTGCAAAAGGCTCGTCTGCTCCGGCAGGCGGGCCTTTTGCTGTCGGTGCTCGTCTCAGTCCGTGAGCTTCTCGATGAGCCTCAAATGAAGGCGCCTCAGTTCCGAGGGCTTTCGGATGAACCACAAACATGGGTGCCCCAGGTCTCGATTTTGAGACCTGGGATAGGACAACGCTGACCCGGCTCAAACCAAAGGTGCAGCCAGCGCCGCCAACCGATGGGCGATCCGCTTGGCAGCATCGGGATGCGCCTGGGTACGCGCAGAGCCAGACATGGCGACCAGTCTCTCCGGCTCCGTAAGCAGGCCGGTGAGCGCATCCAGCAGCGTCTGCGGCGAGCCGAGGTCAGTCTCTGTCAGCATCACGGCCGCTCCAGCCGCAACCATGGCCTCGGCATTGCGCGATTGGTGGTCGTCGGCGGCAGCGGCAAAGGGGACCAGGAGTGCGGGCTTGCCTGCGGCCGCCAGTTCGGCCACAGTGGATGCGCCGCTGCGCGCCATTACCAGCGAGGCCGAGGCAAAGCGCGCGGGCATGTCGTCGAGAAACGAGTGCACCTGCCACCGCGCAGGATCGGCGTCGCTGGCCTGATAGGCGGCGAGAGTCGACTCCAGGTGCCGTTGGCCGGATTGATGCAGAACCGTGAGTCCCGGCACCGCGTCCAGCAGCGCCGGCAGAATTTGCGGCAACGCCGTGTTGAAGAGGCGCGCGCCCTGCGATCCGCCAAACACCAGCAGGTGTGGCGCGCCGGTGGGCGCAGGCAGCGAGAAAAACTCCGGGCGCACCGGAATCCCCGTGACCTCAGCGTTGCGAAACCACCGTGCCGCCGCGGGAAAGTTGACCGCCGCGGCCTGCACGCGTTTGCCCACCAGGCGATTGGCCAGCCCCGGCATCGCGTTCGGCTCAAAGGCCATCGCAGGCGTCTTCGTCCACACAGCCGCAGCCATGGCCGGGCCGGAAGCGTAGCCGCCCACGCCAAAAACCACGCCGGGTTTGAACTCCCGGATCAGGGCCTTGCAGTCGAAGATACTCATCGGGAGGCGGACAAGCGTGCGCAGCTTGGTGATCAGCGAGACATTCTTGAGGGGGCCCACTTCGATCAGGCGAAGATTGAATCCCGCGGCGGGAACCATGCGCGACTCCATGCCGCGCGCGGTGCCTACAAAGAGCACCTCGGCCGCGTGGCGTGCCACCAGTTCGCGAGCCACGGCCAGCGCGGGGATGATGTGCCCGCCAGTGCCGCCGGCGGCGATAAGAACGCGCAGATTTGCCAAGTGCGTACCTCTAAGACGGGTCGGCCTCTGGATCGGGATCTCCGGGCTCGATGAGGTCTTGCGTGGAGCCTTCCGGCTTGGGATCCTTTTTGCGAGGCGACGCAAATGCAACGATCCCCATCACGCCGACTGCGAGTGTGATCCACGCTTGACCATGTCCCGATCGTGAATGAAGCACGAAAAGTGTGAGGAAAAGCGATACATTCGTGAGGCTTGCGAGAATTCCCCATAGCCATGCTGAGGGCTTCTTTTTGAATTCGGCCCACCACCCCATGGCGTAGAGGACGGCCATCACCGAAAAAATCGACGGGACCGCAAGGAACCGCGGGGATGAGGTGGCCTGGTATCGGTCGAAGGCCCACCGGGAACTCCAAATGGCAATCACGAGGCACAGCAGCGACGTGAACAAGAAAACCCAGCTCAAGACCCTTCTCACATCCCGCATCGACTCATGCCGCCTTTCCTCAATCTGTTTCCCGCGTCAGATTGAGCAGAACGCCAACGCTGGCCAGCGTGCAAAACAGCGACGTGCCACCCGAAGAGATAAACGGCAGCGGAATCCCCTTGGTCGGCAGCAGCGACAGCACCACGCTGATATTGAAAAAGGCTTGCAGCAGAATCGTCGTCGTAATTCCAAACGCCGCCAGCCGCGCGAACGGATCGCGCGAGCGCAAAGCCGCACGCAGCCCGCACACTCCCAGCATCACAAACAAGAGCAGGATGAAGATGCAGCCGATGAAGCCCAGCTCTTCGGCGATGTTCGAATAGATAAAGTCGGTGTGGCCCTCGGGCAGGTAGAAGAGCTTCTGCACGCCCTCCATGTATCCGCGGCCGGTCAAGCCACCGGTGCCCACCGCGATCAGCGATTGATTGATGTGAAAGCCCGCGCCCTGCGGGTCCGAATCGGGATGCAGGAAGACAAACATGCGGTGCGCGCGCCATGACACCATGAAAAGCAGCGCCGCAAGCCCCGGCAGCGCCAGGCCCGCGCCAAACAGCAGGTAGCGCCACTCCATGCCGGCCAGCACCAGCATCATGGCGGTCACACCCGCCAGCACCAGCGCGGTGCCGAGGTCGGGCTGCTTCACGATCAGCAGGATGAAGACCACCGGCATGACGGCCGCGCGCAGCAGGGTACGTTTCCAGTCGCGCATGGAGTCGAGCCGCGTATAGAGGAACCACGCCAGAAACAGCACCAGCACGGGCTTGGCGATCTCAGACGGCTGAAACGTGAAGAAGTCGCCGAAGCGGATCCAGCGGTGCGTGTTGTGCGAGCTGTGAAAGAAGAATACAGCGACGAGCAAAATGGTGGTGACGCACAGCGTGGGATAAATAAAGCGCGGCGACTTGTAGCGGCGATAGTTCACGCGCATCAGCACCACCATGGCGCCCACGCCCAGCACCGCCCACAATGCCTGCTTGCCGACAAATGCGTAAGGCGAATGGTAGCGCTCCTGCGCCATCACGGCCGAGGCGGAGAAGACCATGACCAGCCCGCTCACTACCAGCAGCAGCGTGGTAAAAAAGAGCCATTTGTCCACGCCTACGCGTTTTGCCATACCTTCCACCCCCGCCATTCGTTGACGAGTCGCTTGAAGACGCGGCCGCGCTGCTCGTAGTTTTCAAACTGGTCAAAGCTGGAGCAGGCCGGCGCCAACAGCACCACGTCGCCGGGATGCGCCGCTCCGGCCGCCGCGCTCACCGCCTTGTCCAGCGTCTCGCAAGAGCGGATGGTGACCACGCCGCGCAGCTGCGACTCGATCTTGGCCGCCGCCGAGCCGATGGTATAAATGGCGCGCACCCGCGAGCGCACCAGCGGCGCCAGGAGCGTATAGTCGGAGTTCTTGTCTTTGCCGCCCAGGATCAGATGCACGCCGGACTCGAATGCCGCGACCGCCTTGGCCGTGGCGTCCACATTGGTGGCCTTGGAGTCGTTGTAGAACTCGACGCCGTTGATGGTGGTCACATATTCCAGGCGATGCTCGACAGCGCGGAAATTCTCAATGGCGCGGCGGATCGCATCCGCGGGCGCGCCGGCCTGGCGCGCGGCGCACACCGCGGCCAGCACGTTCTCCACATTGTGCTCACCCTTGAGGGGAATCCCGCCCAGCGGCATGATGTTTTCGGCTGCCGCCTCGCGCGACTCGCGATACATCAACGCGCCGTCTTCGACCCAGGCGCCCTGTTCCACCAGGTGCTCCATCGAAAACCAGAACACGCGGGCCGGCGAGCTTTTGGCGGTCGCTGCGGCGCGTGTGTTGTCGGCATTCAGCACCAGGCAGTCTTCCGCGGTCTGCGCGGCAAAGATGCGCTCCTTGGCGCGCGCATAATTCTCAAACGTGCCGTGACGGTCAAGATGGTCGGGCGTGATGTTGATGATGACGGCGATCTGCGGATGAAATTTTTCGGTGCTCTCGAGTTGGAAGCTCGACA
>Ga0302326_10010375_pt1 | contig 20202 bp, 16 predicted proteins | sample Palsa_T0_3_FD_202264 | JGI IMG/M metagenome (GOLD analysis project Ga0302326, IMG submission 202264) | Peat permafrost microbial communities from Stordalen Mire near Abisko, Sweden - Palsa_T0_3 | ecosystem: Environmental > Terrestrial > Soil > Palsa > Peat permafrost | place: Sweden: Abisko...
GAGGCTGTCGCAACCACCGGGCGGAAGCTCAGCCCGTTATCACGAAGTGATAACGGGCTGCGGTGGCCGGAGGACGGGAACCTGCGCTAGACCGCCGAGGGTGCGTACTTAAACGACGACTGAGCGTGGTTTAAGTACACCGCCCCGCCGGAACGTCGCGACTTCGCCGCCTCCCGGCGCCACTCCCGATCCGCTGTCGCGGACACACGAGTTCGAGGGGCCGCCGGAGCCCGATCGATTATCACCTTTGCACAAACGCGCTGGGATTTTGCGACACCCTCATTGATGTTCAGTTCGCAGCACAGCCCGCGCGAGGTGCCGTAATCCGCACAGTCCTTGACCACACACTGTTGCGAGACCGGTTGAGTCCGGGCAGTACATGCCGACCAGATCGAGCTGCGCACCGTGGCCGCGAACCCTCCGGAGATCGCTTGATCGCTTCGCGAACGCACTACGCCCACACCGGCAATGCGAGAGCATCGCCTACCAGTCCCCGAGGACCGGCGCCTCTACGCGCTCGAGCTCTGAGGGCTCTCCGGGTCCTGAGCCTCGCGCTCTGCGAGGGTCCGCGCCAGCCAGGCCGGCGGATCCTGCAGCTCGATCAACGTCGGCAGCGCCGCGGGCGAGCTGAACACGTGACCGAGTGCCTTTGTCCCGCCCTCCAGTACGACGGCGTCACAGAAGCTCTTGCCCTGCTCGTACTGGCGCAGCTTGAGATCGAGGCCCAGCAGGCGGGCGACGATGCGCGACAGCGCCGGCTGCGATCGACGGCGGCGATTCAGCGATTCACGCAGTCGTGGCAGCGAAGGCAGCAGGTCGGGCGCGACGGCGTCCATCACGTGCTCGGCGTGGCCCTCGATCACCGCCATCACGGCCTGCACCCGATCCAGCACCGACCGCTCGGCCGGGCTTGCGACGATCGAGATGAAGTCGCCTCGGCGCAGCGCGTCGCCGACCCGGGTCACTTCGGCGCGGCTAGGCCAGTGCAGCTTGCGCGACGAGGAGTCCAGCCGCAGCTCGGCGCCCTGGAGGAGCTCGCGCACGAGTCCCGAGAGGTGGCCCTGTAGCCACGGGACGCCGGAGAACTGAACCGCATGCGTGACCTCGTGCAGCGCCACCCAGGTCATGAACTCGCGCTCCTCGGCGCCGAACGCGCGGACCGCCTCACCGAGGTTCGGAAGCACGAACAGCAGCCGCGGGGGTCGGTCGTGGGCCGACTCGTCGAGCAGCACGAGCTCGTACTGGCCGAGTACGCGCTGCGCCAGGTAGCCGATCACCACACCCACCTCAGTCGTCAGCACGACGCCGAGCGCGAGCTTGACGGCGGGGCGGAGCGGGCCGAGGCCTGAGCCGGCGCGCTCGAGCACCGGGTCGAGCAGCGCGCGCATCGAGGTGATGTTGCTCGACACCCAGTCGCGGCGGGAGATGCCCTCGGGCGCGGGTAGCGAGCCGACCGGCGTCAGGCCCGTGTATGCGGTCACGCGGCGCTCGCTCTCCTCAGCCAGCGCGGTCAGGTCCGTGCTCGGCTGGCGCGCGTCACCGGTCCCGGCGACGTACCCGGCCAGGCGCTCGGCAAGGATCCAGTCGATCACGTCGGCACCCGCTCGAGCTCGCGCAGGGTCTCGAGCGACCTGGCAGCGATCACCGGCGTGCTCGCGGAGGTGTCGAGCGGTGCGCCGAGCGGATCGGAGAAGCGCGGAAAGCTCACGTATCCGCCGGCCTCGCGCACGATCAGCTGACCCGCCGCAGCGTCCACGCCGCGGCCGTTGCGTAACGTCAGCATCGCGTCGAAGCGCGCGGCGGCGACCTGGCACAGCGTCGAAGCGATCGTGCCCAGCGCCCGCAGGCGGTAGGCCGAGCCAACCAGCCGATCGATCGAAGCTGCCACCCACCGTGGATCCGCCGACTCGATCCCCAGCACCTCGAGCCGGCCGTCCCGACCGCGAATCTCGCTCGCCTCGCGATCGAGCACCGCGCCGTTGCACCAGGCGCCCTCGCCACGGACCGCGCGCCATTCCTCGCGGGGCCCGAAGTCGTACACAAACGCGAACACAACGTCCGCCATCGTGTCACCATCGGCCACCGCGATCGACAGCGCGTGGTGAGGGATCCCCCGCTTGGCGTTGAGTGAGCCATCGATCGGGTCGATGATCACGCGCACGCCGCCGTCGCCGTAGTCGACCTCGCCGCGCTCCTCGGAGATCGCGTGGAAGCGGTACCCGGCCGCGCTCAGCGCGTCGAGCTCGGCGAACACCACGCTCTCGGCGGACGCGTCGATCACCAGCGTGCGGTCGCCGCCGCTGCCGCGGCTCCCGGTCTCCGCTGCCCGTTCGAGGGTGCTGGGGGCGTCGGCGAGCATCTGCTGCAGGCCGGCGACGGCGCGTCGGCAGACGCCCAGCCAGTCGGCGTCTAGCGCGGTGCCGGAAACGGTCATCACGTGCCTATGCTGTCAGAGTGAGCGCGCAGCGCGATGGACTGCTACCCGCACAGCTCGAAGCGGTCACGCATCGGGATGGCCCGCTGGTCGTGTGCGGGCCGGCGGGAAGCGGCAAGACGCGCGTGCTCGAGGAGCGTTTCTCTTGGCTCGTCGGGCAGGGCGCGGCGCCAGAGCGGATCCTCGTGCTGGCAGCATCCTCGGCGGCCGCCGACGCGATGCGGGCCCGGCTCGTCGACCGGCTCGAGCGGGCGTACGAAGAGCTGATCGTCGGCACCGCCGGGGATCTCGCCGCGCGACTGCTGCACGATGCCGGCTTCGATCCGTTCGCGGTCGTGGTCGGCGCCGCCGACCGTCTGGCGTTGCTGCTGGAGCGGATCGACGACCTGCCGCTCCGCCGCCACGACTTCGGCGGCAGCCCGAGCGCGCTGCTGGGCGGCTTCGTACGCCGGATCGACAGGCTCAAGGCGGAGCTGATCGAGGCCGACGACTACGCGGCCTGGGCCGCCGGCCTCGGCGACGGTGAGGGAGCGGCGCTCGAGCGCGAGTTCGCCGAGCTCTATCGCGCCCACGAGCGAATGCTGGGCGACGCCGGGGCGCGCGACGCCGGCGACCTGATCCGCGAGGCGCTCAGGCTCGCGCGCGAGCGATCCGAGGTGAGCGGGCGCTTCGAGCACGTGCTCGTGGACGACGCGCAGGAGCTCGACCTCGGGGCGGCGAGCCTGGTGCGCGCGGTCGCGGTCGCGGGCCTGACGGCGGCTGGGGACCCGCACGCGGCGGTCAGGCGGTTCCGCGGCGCCGGGGCCGACCGACTCGAGGATCTGAGTGCGGGCGCTCGGGTCGTGAACCTGCGGCGGAGCATCCGCTGTCCCGAGCGCGTGCTGATGGCCGCCTTCGCGGTGCTGCCCGGGGTGGAGCCACCGGCGGCGGCCCCCGGCGGCGAGGTGGTGTTCTGGCGCTGTGCGAACGAGCGCGCCCAGGCGCAGTCGGTGGCCGCCGACGTCGAGAGGCTGATCGCCCGCGAGGGCGTCGAGCCCGCCCGGATCGCGGTGCTCGTACCGTCGATCGCGCACGATGGCCAGGCCGTCTCGGTGGCGCTCGAGGAGCGGGCGGTGCCGCACCGCCTGGTTGGGGAAGCGGCCTTCTTCCACCGTGCGGAGGTGCGCGATCTGCTTGCGTGGCTGAGGCTGCTCGCCGATCCGGTCGACGCGCCGGCGGTTGTGCGTGCGCTCGCGCGGCCGCCGATCGAGCTTCGCTCGGTCGACATCGCGCGCTGCACGAACATCGCGCGCCGCCGCAAGCTCGACATGGTCGCCGCCCTGGCCGCGGCCACCGAATCTCCTCAGGTGCCCCCCGAGGCCCGTGAGCGGATTCGCGTGTTCCTGAAGCTCTACCGCTCGGCGATGGCCGCGCTCGACACGACCCGCCCGGATCTCTATGTGCACCGTCTGATCGAGCGGCTGGGGCTCCGCCGCCAGCAGCTGTTCGCCGCACAGGCCGACGTCGTGCAGCGGCTGCGGGCACTCGCGCGGTTCGGCGAGCTGGCCTCGGCGTACGTGCGCCGCTCGCCCCAGGCGACGCCGCGCGAGTTCGCCCGCTCGATCGCGGCGGTCGCCGATGCCGCGCTGCCCGAGGAGGAGCAACCGGACCTGGTCGGCTCGCGAGAGGTGCAGGTGATGACGCTGCAGGCGGCGGCGGCGATCGAGGCCGACCACGTTTACGTGCTCGGGCTGCATTCGGGCGTCACGCCGGCCTCGCCGGAACCGATTCCCGACGCGCTGCTCCGCGAGCCGATGCCGCCGGACACGCCGGCCGGTCGCGACCGATCGCTGCGGCAGCTGCTGTACGTGGCAATCAGCCGCACGAGCTCGCGCGTGGTCCTCTCCCATGCGGGATCGAACGATCGCGGGGCGGCGCTCGCGCCCTTGCCGGTGGCCGAGCAGGCGCGAGCCGCGCTCGGCTGCGAGTGGGAGGGCCGCGAGGAGGAGCTCTTCGGCCCGGCGGAGACGCTCCACTCGACGTACCGGATGCTACGAGATGAGCTGCTCGAGGGAATGGCGCGAACCGGCGGTAGGCTCAGCGAGCTGCGCTTCGACACCGATGTCGACATCTCGCACGCGGTCGTGCGCTACCTCGAGCTACTGAAGTGCTCGGCGCTGATCGCGCGCCCCGAGGGGCAGGGGGTCGCCGAGGCGATCAGGGACGTCAACGCCCGCATCCTGCAGGCCGTGACCGCCGAGCAGCGCGAGATCTTCAGCTCCTCGCCGCTCGACGACTACCTACTCGACGCCGAGCGTGACGACCGCCGCCGGGCCCAGGCGACAGTCGCGCGGGAAGAGCCCTCGCTCGAGCCGTTCCTGCCGAAGCGGGGGGAAGGCCTGGTGCTGTCGGCCTCGGACATCGACACGTACCGGACGTGCCCGCTGAAGTACAAGTTCGCCCGCGTATTCCGGATCCCGCAGGAGCCGACGCTGCATCAGCGCTTCGGGATCCTCGTCCACCAGGTGCTCGAGCGCTTTCACGCCGGGCAGGGGGGAGGGTCGCAGTCGGAGCTGCTCGGGCTGCTCGACGCCGGTTGGCGTCGTGGCGGCTTCGGCGACTCCGAGGAGGAGCGCCAGCTGGGCAGCAAGGCGACGGCCGCGCTCGTGCGCTACCACGCCCGCTTCGAGTCCGAGGAGTCTGAGCCGATCTGGTTCGAGAAGTCGTTCGCATTCAAGGTCGGACCTCACCTCCTGCGCGGTCGCGTCGACCGCGTCGACCGGCTGCCGGGCGGCGAGTACGAGCTGATCGACTACAAGACCGGTAGGCCCAAGAGTGAAGCTCAGCTCGCCGAGGACGTACAGCTCTCGTTGTATGCGGTTGGTGCGGCCGAGGCGTGGCGGCTCGACGCTTCCAGGCAGGCCTACTACTACCTGCTCGACGACCAGAAGGTCGCGCTCGCGCGCGGCGAGGGCGACCGCGACTGGATCCTCGAGGTGACGAACGAGGTAGCCGACGGGATCCTCTCGCAGGGCTTCGAGCCGACGCCCTCATTTGCGGCGTGCTCGATCTGCGATTACCGGCTGGTGTGTCCGGCGGCGGAGCGGTAGGGCGGGCCGGCTAGCGGGCGTGCGGAGGGTGTCGCGGCATGCGCGCCCCGGTCATCCCGAGCGAACCACCCTCCCTACGGCCCCCCAACCCACTCAAACCACCAAGCCGTGCTGCGAACTGAACAGCAGTTGTTCACTTCGCAGCAACGCCCCTTCGAGACTGGGGGGCGGGAGCACGCTCGCGAGGGTTTGCCAGCCTCTGCGGCAGCATCACCCTGCGGCTGGCCTCTCAGTTGCCGGTGTTGCCGGTGTTGCCAGAGCTCCCGCCCGTGCCGGTATTGCCGGTATTGCCGGTGTTGCCCGTATTGCTGGTGTTGCCAGCACCCGTGTTGCCGGTGTTGCCGGAACCCGTATTGCCAGTGTTGCCAGCGCCCGTATTGCCCGTGTTGCCGGTGTTGCCAGCGCCCGTGTTGCCGGTGCTGCCCGTGCCGGTGTTGCCGGTACTGCCCAAGCCGGTGTTCCCGGTATTGCCCGAGCCGGTGTTGCCGTAGCTCGCGGCTGAGCCGGTGTTGCCGGACTGGGAGCCGGAAGCAGAACAGCCCGAGATCAGCGCGGCGCTCGCCAGGACAGCAACTGCGAGCAGCTGTCGCCGACGAGTGCCGGCATCTTTAGCCATTGCAATAAGTGCTCGGCACGGGTGGCGCGAACTTGAGCGCGACTCCCGGGCCTGGCCCCCGCGTGCCTAACCGCTGGGTGGCTCGCCATCTGACCCGCGCTGGCGCAGGAAGCGCTGCAGGTCCTTGGCGATCGTGTCGCCGGAGGGGAGCGATCCAGGTTCCCCGGGAGGTCCCGCGCCGGCGGCCTGCTCGAGCTGCTCGACGAACGCCTGCACCTCCGGATCGCCCTGTACGGCGATGTTGACCTGGCGCTCGTAGTCCGCGGCCGCCGTCTCGAGCTCGGATCCGTCTACCGCGACTCCGACGAGCCCCTCGAGCCGGCGGACGAGGGCGAGCGCGGCCTTCGGGTTCGGCGCGGCGGCGACGTAGTGCGGCACCGCGGCCCACAGGCTCGCCGACGGTATGCCGGCCTGCTGGCAGGCGGTGTGCAGGACGCCCGTGATTCCGGTCGGCCCCTCGTAGGACGAGGTCTCGAGCCCGAGCCGCGCGACGAGCGCCGGGTCCGAGGCAATTCCAGTGATCGTGACCGCCCGTGTGTGCGGCACGTCAGCCAGCAGCGCGCCCAGCGTGACTACGAGCTGCGTTCCGAGCACCTCGGCGAGATCTACGACCAGCTTGCTGAAGGTGCGCCACCGGAACGAGGGCTCGGCGCCCGCGAGCAGGACCAAGTCGCGTGGGGCGCGGGGGACGCGAGCCTCGTAGAGCTCGACCGCGGGCCAGACGATCTCACGTGTCTGGCCCTCGATCAGCTTGATCCGCGGGCGCGTCGCCTGGAAGTCGTAAAAGTCCTCCGGATCGATCTTCGCGAACAGTCGTGCGTCGAGCGCCTTGCCGACGAACGAGAGCGCCGTCGAGGCGGCGTCGGCGGCGTCGTTCCAGCCCGTGAATGCACATACCAGGGCCGGAGCGCGGAGGCCGTCCGGACGATGGTCCCATTGCAGCGGCTGCATCCGGTCCACCGTACATGATGAGAGAATGAGATCGGAAGCCACGAGCGTCAGCGCACTCCGTCCCGGGCAGGACGTGAGCGCCGTGTTCGCTTGCACGCGTAAGGATCGCCTGATCACCCGCAGCGGCTCCCCGTATCTCGCGCTCGAGCTTCGCGACCGCACCGGGACGCTGCCGGCGCGGGCGTTTCGCGATGCAGACGCGCTCGCCGGCGGCTTCGAGCGCGGCGACCTGGTCCGCGTCACCGGGCGGGTCGAGCGATTCCGCGACGAGCTCGTACTCGAGCTCGCGAGCGTCGCTCGCGCCGCCGCGGATGCGGCTGACCCGGCGACCTTCCTCCCCCGCGCCTACCGTGACCTCGACGAGCTCGACGGCTTCCTCGAGCACCTGGCGGGAGAGGTGCGCGACCCACGGTTTCGCGCTCTGCTCGACGGCCTGCTCGCCGACGCCTCGCTGCGAGAGCAGTGGCGTCGCGCGCCGTGCACGCGCGCGGGCCATCACGCCTATCTCGGGGGCCTGCTGGAGCACACGGTGGGCGTTGCGACGCTCGCGCACGAGCTATGCCAGCTGCATCCGAAGCTGAGCGCCGACCTGCTGCTGACCGCGGCGCTCGTGCACGACCTCGGCAAGACCCGCGAGTTCACCTACGGCGCCGAGTTCGGGCTGACCGACGAGGGTCGCCTGCTCGGTCACGTCGCGATCGGTCAGCGGATGCTGTCCGAACGTTCCGCGGCGCTCGATGAGGAGCGCCGGCTGGCGCTACTCCATTGCGTGCTCTGCCATCACGGCCCGGAGGCCGCGCCGGGGCGGCGCTTCGGGTCGCTGGAGGCGCTTGCCCTCTACCGCCTGAACGCGCTCGAGGCGAGCGTCAAAGGCGCCATCGACCACGGCCTGGCGGGCGTTCAGTAAGGCTGACTCGGATCGCCGGGGCCGAGCTGGCTGTTCGCGTTATAGGCGAGCTCGACCGCGTACGTGGGGAACCAATCTCCGTTCGGCGGGTCGCCGGGGTGGCACTCGCCGCCGGAGCGACCCGCGATGGCGATCCACATGAACGCGTCCGCAAGCGGGTCGCCCGTGTCGGTGGTCGGGCGCGGGCCGAGCCCGCGGCCGGGCGGGTTGCAGAGGATCTCGTTCCCGTTCTGGTGGCGGTCGGGTGGATGGAGCGGACCACGTCCATTGACCGACGTGGAGACGACGAAGTGGGTGTGCAGGATCCGAGCGACGCGGTTGCCGTAGCTCAGCTCGTGGCTGGTCCAGTCGAAGTGGGTGCAGTTCAGGAAGAAGCCGCGGATGTTGGCCACGCCGGCGAGGCGCAGCAGGTGGGCGATACGCCGCGGCGAGGGGTCGCCGTCGGCGGCGCCGGCATCGAGGTATGTCACCGCGTGGGGGAGGCGGCCGAGCACCCGTGTGGCGTAGGCGAGCTCAGACATCCGCACCGCGAGCCCGCTCGGGCTCAGGCACCCGATCGTGATCAGCGCGTCCTCCTCGAGGAAGATCACCGCGCGATGGCGGCCGATCGTGTGCGCGAACGCGTGGATCCAGTCGCGGAAGGCGAGGCTCTGCGCCGGCGTGTCGCTCGTGTGCGCGCAGCCCAGGTGCGGCAGGTCGTAGGTGGCGATGATCGGCACCGTGCCGCGGCGCACCAGGTGCAGGTACGTCCTGAGGTCGGTGCGGATGTGTGTCGTGAACGAACCGAAGTGCTCGGTCTGGGGCTCGTCGGCGAGCTTGGCGATGATGTCCGCCAAGTCGGTCTGGCCGGTCTGTTCCCAGTACCGCATCTGGCGCTGAGCATCGTCGTCAGGGTTGACGAACCAGCGGGCGCCGACCAACGGGTTGCTCGCGGGCGGAGCAGGATGCAGCTCGAGTGGATTCGTGCTCGCGAACGCCGCCGGTACCGCAAGCGTCAGCGCGGCAACCGCGAGGAGTCCACACAAGGCGCACCAGAGCGAGCGCCGCATCATTGCTGGCCTGCTTCCATGCAGGGCCTGAGGTTAGTACGGACGCGTTCGCAGCGCGGCGATCGCGCGCCACCCGTCCCGCGCGCTGCCGGGTTGGCCGTACAACAGCAGGACCGGGCCCGACGCCATGAGCAGGCATACTAGAGCCGTGCCGTCTGCGCTCCTGCCCCAGGCGCTAGCACCGCTCCGTGCTGACCCCGAAAGCTCGGCGATCCTGCTCGACATCGACGGCACCCTGGCCCCGATCGTCCAGCACGCCGGCGACGCGAACGTGCCCGAGGGGACGCGGCACCTGCTGATCGCCGTCGCCCGGCGATATGGCCTGGTCGCCTGCGTGAGCGGCCGCCGCGCGTCCGAGGCTCGGGCGATGGTCTCGATCGGCACGATCTCCTACATCGGCTCCCACGGCGCGGAGCTGCTGCGTGCCGGCTGGACCGAGCCGGTGCTCGACCCGGTGGTCGAGGACTGGGCCCGGCGGATCCAGGATTTCGGTCGCGAGACCGACACACCCGATCTGCGCCGGAGCCGGGTGCGCGTGGAGGACAAGGGCGCGATCGTCGCCTTCCACTGGCGCGGGGCGCCCGACGAGGACGCCGCGCGCGCGGCGATCGACGCGATCGCGGCGCGCGCCGAAAAGGCGGGCCTGCGCACCCACTGGGGACGAAAGGTGCTCGAGGTCCGCCCGCCGGTTCGGATCGACAAGGGCGCCGGGGTGACCGCGTTCCTGAACGGCGCAAAGCTCAGCGCCGCGCTCTACGTCGGCGACGACGCGACCGACGTGGACGCGTTCCGCGCGCTCGATCAGCTCGCACAGGAGGGGCAGATCGAACATGCGATCAGGGTCGGCGTGCTCTCGGAGGAAGGCCCCTCCGAGATCGCCGAGGAGGCCGACGTCACCGTCGAGGGCACGGAGGGCGTCCGTGACCTGCTGGCGATGCTGATCGCCGATTAGAACGACGTGCGCTTCACAGACTTCCTGAGGACCACCGTTCTGCTCAGCGCCGGCGCTGCCAGCGCGCTGGCGGCTGTGACCGTCGCCGGTGGGGCGGGGACATCCGAGAACCTGCTCGTCCCCGTCGCAGGCGGCTGGTGGCTGATCGCGGCGATGATCGGCGGCTGGCTCGGGCGTCGCGCGAATACGTCCGCGCCGATCGCGACGCTGCTCGCAAGCGCGCGTACGCAGCCGACGCTGCCTGAGCTCAACCCCGGCCGGATCTTGCTGAACCGGCTGTGGCCGCTGCTGGCCTCGACGCTCGGCGCGGGCGCGGTTGCATTCGTCGCGCCGCAGGTCCCCGCGGTGGCGGCCGGATTCGCGATCATCTGGGCGCTTGCGTGGAGACGTCAGTCTTCTGCGGTGACGGCGATCGAAGAGCGTGACGGCGTGCGCTTCTACCTCGAGCCGACTTCTCCCCTGAAACCGATCCGGCTCGTTCGCACGCCCGGATTCCGTTCGAACCTGTTCGAGCTGAACGGCTCCAGCCGGCGCGCTCGCCCCGCCAGCCCGCGCGCGTAGTCGTGCGCTCAGGGCGCGCCGATGTCCTCGTCGTCTCGCTCGGCACCACCAGCGGCTGGAGGGCCGCCGCGGATGAGCTCGCCCGAGCGATCGGGCGGGCCGGCGCGAAGGTGGCCTTGGTCAGCGCCGGGCCGGTGCCCCGGGTGCGGACGTTTGCGCTCACCGATTTGGTCGAGGCGCTCGCTTCGCGCCGTGCCGCGGCGGCGGGGATAGCGGCACACGAGCCCCGCGCGGTCATCTATTGCTCGATCACGGCGGCGCTGCTGTGGCCGTCGCCGGGGGCGATCTGGCTCGACTGCACCGCACACGAGAACCGCCCCGGCCGTCACGGCATCTGGCAGCGCTCGATGGAGCGTCACCGGCTGGCGCAGTCGCAGCTGGTGATGCCGATGAGCCAGAGCGCGCTGGGGCCCTTGCGCGATCGCTACGGGGGACCGGTGGTGCCTGTCCCGGTCGAGCCGTCCGGACCCGCGCTGACGGGAGCGGCCCGTGACGTCGCCGCGATCGCCTACGCCGGCGATCCCGTCAAGCGACGCCTCGACTTGATCCTCGCCGCGTGGGCGCGGGCGCGCCGTGACGGCGAGACGCTCGTCGTCGCCGGGACCGACACCTTGGCGCCCCGACAGGGCGTCGAGGTCGCGGGCAGGCTCGCGCCGGCCGACTACCGCGCTCTGCTCCGCCGCGCGCGTGTGTTCGTGGCCGCTCCGCGGCGAGAGGACTACGGGATCGCCGCCCTCGAGGCCCTGGTCGACGGGTGCATGCTCGTGAGCACACCGTCGCCCGGCGCGTACGTGGCGCTCGAGCTCACGCGCACGCTCGACCGCCGGCTCGTGGCGGAGGACCTGGCGGGGGCGATCCGGACGGCGCTCGACGATCCGGTGCCCGACTACCCTTCGCGGGCGTTCGCGCTGCTCGCGCCCTTCCGCCGCGCGGCGGTCGACAGCACGATCGCGAGCGACGTGCTACCGCGGCTCATGCAACGATGAACTCCTTGCTCGCATTCATTCCCAGCCCGTCCACGAACGGGATCCGAATCGGGCCGTTCTTCCTCCACGCCTACGGGTTGATGTACGTGATCGGCGTCACCGCGGCGATCCTGATCTGCCGCCGGCTGTGGGAGGCGCGAGGCGGCTCGCGCGAGCTCGTGTACGAGGTTGCGATGTGGGGGTTCCCGGCGGGCCTGATCGGTGGCCGGCTGTACTTCGACATCACCAGCTTCAACCTCATGCCCAAGCACTGGTGGGGGCCGTTCGCGATCTGGGAAGGAGGGCTCGGGATCTGGGGCGGCATCCTGTGCGGGTCGCTCGCCGGGATCTGGGTGCTTCGCCGCCGCGGCGCCGACATCCCCGCCTTCATGGACGCCGGGGCTCCCGCCATCCTCGTCGCGCAGGCGATCGGCCGGGTAGGCAACTACTTCAACCAGGAGCTGTTCGGGAAGCCGACGACGCTGCCATGGGGACTCGAGATCTCGCTCGCCCACCGACCGGTCGGGTATACGCAGTTCGCGACATTCAACCCCACCTTCCTCTACGAGCTGATCTTCGACCTGGCGCTCGCGGGCGCGCTGATCTGGCTCGGCAATCACGGCAAGATCCGCCACCCTGGCCTGTTCGCGCTCTACGTGGCCGGGTACTCGGGCTTCCGGATCTTCGAGGAGACCCTGCGGATCGATCCTTCGACGCGCTACTTCGGCCTACGGCTGAACTTCTACGTCGCGACGCTGGTGTGCATCGCCGGGCTCGTGTGGTTCGTGAGGATCCAGCGTGGCGGCGGGTGGCCGGGCGGGCGGGCGCGCGAACCGGCCGCCGAGCAGGCCGTGGGTTAGGGTCAGCTGTCGCTGCGGCTGCGAGCGCCGGCGGCCCGCTTGCGCATCGATGCGAGCTCCGCCCACGGCCGCGTGTTGGCGACATCGGCTGCTGTCAACCAGCCGCGGCGAGCGGTCGCGATGCCGTAGCGGGCGACGGCGAATCCCCGGGTCCGGTGCGCGTCGGTGTTGATCACGATCGGGATCCCGGCCTGCGCGGCTGCGCGGGCGTGCGGATCGTTGATGTCCCGCCGGTCGGGGCTGGCGTTGATCTCGAGCATCGTGCCCGTCCGGGCGGCTGCTTCGAGCACACGCTCGATGTCGAGCGGGTACGGCGCGCGGCGCTCGATCTTGCGTCCGGTGAGGTGGCCGATCGCGTCGAGCAGCGGATGCTCAATCGCGTGCAAGATCCGCTCCGTCATCGCGCTCGCGCCCATCTGGAAGGACGAGTGCACGCTCGCGATCACCCAGTCGAGCTCGGCCAGGAGATCGTCGTCGTAGTCGAGCGAGCCATCGGTCAGGATGTTGACCTCGCTGCCCGCGAGCAGCTCGATTCCCTCGACCTGCGTCGAGCGGATCCGTTCGATGTGGTCCCGCAGCCGCTCGGGCGAGACGTGGTTACCGAACCCGAAGCTCGCGGAGTGATCGGTGATCGCCAGATAGTCGTACCCGCGTTCGCGCGCGGCCTGCGCCATCTCCTCGATCGACGCGGTGCCGTCGGACGCCGTCGTATGACAGTGGAGGTCGCCGCGCAGGTCACCGATCTCGATCAGCGTCGGGAGGGTGCCGGCGGCCGCGGCCTCGAGCTCGCCGCGGTGCTCGCGTAGCTCGGGCTCGATGTATGCCAGCCCGAGCAGGGCATAGACCTCCGCCTCGGTCGCGCACCGGTGCGTCTCGCCGGTCGCGTCGTCGAGCACGCCGTACTCCGAGACGTGCAGGCCCTTGCGAACGGCGGCTTCGCGGAGCGCGACGTTGTGCTCCTTGGAGCCGGTGAAGTGCTGAAGCAGGCTGCCGAACTGATCGGGCGCGACGATCCGCAGGTCGACCTGCACGCCCGTGTGCGTTCGCGCGCGGACGCCCGCTTCGCCCGCCGTGCCGGCCGACTCGATCAGCTCGTGCTCGACGACCGCGCGGGCGAGCGCACCCGGGTCGTGGGCGGTCGCGATCACGTCGAGGTCCTTGACGCTGTCGGTCATCCGCCGGGCCGAACCGGCAAGCTCGACGCGATCGGCCGCCGGATGCGCCCTGAGTGCGTCCACCAGCTGCTCGCCGATCGCCAGTGCGCGATCGAGCACGACGCGCTCGCGAGCGGTCCCGGCGCCGGCGGCATTGGCGCGCTCGAGAATCGTTGCTTCGGCCTTGGGTCCGAACCCCTTGAGGTCCCGGATCCGGTGCTCCTCGGCGGCCGCCCGCAAGGAGTCGAGCGAGTCGATCCCGAGCTCCTCGAACAGCCGCCGCGCGCGCTTGGGTCCAAGGCCCGGCAGGCGCGTGATCTCGATCAGCCCGGGCGGGAACTTCGAGCGCAGCTTCAGCGCGGCCGGGATCTCGCCCTGATCGGCCAGTGCGAGCACCTTCTCCTGGATCGTCCGCCCGATCCCGGGCAGCTCGACCGCGCGGCCGGCCCGTGCCAGCGCCGCGACCGATACCGGCGCGTCCCGGACCGTCTTGGCCGCGCTCCGGTAGGCGACGACCCGATGGATGATCGCGCCGTCGAGCTCGCTCAGGTCGCCGAGCTCGTCGAGGGCGGCGGCGATTTGGGTGTTCGTGGGATCCATGGCTTCGGGGCGGGCGCACGGGTCCGCCCCCGGCACCCGGCTTGGGGTGGGGCGGGCTCGGGCGGTGTGCAGGGTTCATCAGCAATGGTGCCAGGTGCGGACTCGCGCGCACGCTTCGCCGCTCGTTGCCGTTTCGCTGACGTGTTCGGCGAGCTGACCGGCGGCCCGTCCCGTTTCCTGGTCGAGGCGGGGCTGTACCGGGCCGACGCAAGCCAACGCCGCCTGAGCGCTCCGATCACTCGGTGCGGACCTGTCAGAAGGGAGGACCAGCGGAAGAGTTGGGAACCCGCATACTGGCTCCGCGTGCCGGTGATTAGAAGGCCCGGCTACGAGCGACAGTCGCCGGCCGTGAAGTAGGTCGGGCTGGGTGGCCGGCAGCAGGCGCACTTCGGTCTGTCAGCATGCACCAGCACAAACGCTTCGGTGGGCGGGGGGACCTGGTGGCTGCGTTTGTCCGGTAGGGGTCAGGCGCAGCCGGCCTGACGAGGTCGACGTCATGACCGCTTTGCTCGGCGAGGGGCGGCCGGGTTGGCGGTGAGCCCACGATCGCGATCGTCGCGAAGCACTCGCCCACTCACGGCAGCTCGCGTGATCACTCCGTCGCCGATCCAATGGTGCGGTCCAAGGAGGCGCGGAGGGCGAAAGCACTCGTCCGAGATGCGAGCTTTCCGCGCAGAGCAGAGCCGTCCGCAAACTGCTTCAAATGCTCGTGATGGATGGAGAGCAGGGGTGCTGATGATTCTCGGGCCGGCGCGCGGAGCCGCGAGGCCGTCAGCTCAGGGGATCACGACGACCAGTTCCGACGCGGAACCGATGGCCTGCGCCGTTGTGGCATCGATCGGCGCGACGAGCGGGTGGTGCGCTTTCAGGATTCCCGCCAGCCGCCGCGCCTGCCCTGCGTCGCCTGGCGTGTATAGAACCTCGTAGGAGGTCGGTGGTGTCGCTCCCAGATTGCCGGTCCCGACGACGTGAACGTGCCGGCGTGTGAGGGCGACGGCGAGGTGGTGGGCGGCGTCGGGCGTTTCACCGGCGTTGAGCACCGCGACGGGTGCGGTCGGTACGGGTTGCGGTCGCGGTTTGTGTTTCTGGCCGAGCGCACTCGCTTCGACCACGAGGTAGACAGCCGCTGCAGCGAGGATGATCCCGAGTCCGACCGCGATCGGTATCCGCCGTCCACGCGATCTGTAGCGCTCGAATGGGACGGGTGCCCCATCGGCGAACGCTGCGGCGGCTGGCTGGTCGGTCCCGTACCCGGCGGCTCCGTGCGCAACGATCGGCCCGTACCCGGCCGCGGCGGCCGCGAGCCCGGTCTCCAGGACCGCCGCCCTGGCTGCCGCGGCGTTCACGTGGTCGCGCAGGGCTCGTAGCCGCGTCCGGTTGCGGAACACGAGGAGTAGGCCGAGCGGCAGCAGGGCGAGCGTGATCAGACCGCCGACTCGGCCGACCGACTCGAGCAGAGGTGTCTGGACGGTCGGGAGCTGGGCGGTTGGGACCGAGAAGGCTTTGAGGATTACGTGCGTGGGCGCGTTCCGAACGGCGCCGACCGGTGCTGTCTGCTCGGCGATCGCCAGCAGCTCGCCATTGCCGACGGCGTCGGTGAGCGTGTTTTGGACCCAGTAGACGGCGCCGTACTGGCGCCACGCGATCGTCGCCAGGTGGCTGCCGTCATAGAACAGGTCGTACGTTCGCCTGCCAACCCGGATCGTCTGATTGGGGTCGGCGAACAAGGGCGCCCCTGTCCACGTCGTTCCCTGCACGTCGTAGAACTGGCCGAGGTCCCCGTTGGAGAACACCTCGACGTAGATCGGGTACGCGTTGCCGTCGGGGGCGTGGATCAGGTATTTGCGGATGCAGGCTTGCGCCACCTGTGTGCACTGTGGGGCGACCGGGATCGCGCTGCCCGGCAGGTCCTGGACCGTTGGGAACTCGGCGGTGAACTGCAACTTGGCTGCGGCGGCCTGCTCGGCGGCTACGTTGGAGGCGAGCGTCGCGGTCAGCGGCAGGTGCGCTAGTCCGCCGCGGCTGCTGATCTTGTGGCTGATCGCCGCGACCTGCCGGGTCGGGGTAGTGTCGCCGCCGAACAGGAAGTTGTGGACGCTGTCCTGGATCTGCTGCGGGGTCGCGGTGAGATCCGCCGACGGGCATGTGACGGTGCACGGGGCCGTCTGGAAAGGCACCTGGCGTACGCGCAGCCCCGCCGCGCTGATCAACAGGTTTGCGAGGTTCAGGATCTCGCTTGAGCTGCGCAGCCCCGGGTCGGTCTTGACCGTCTTGCCGAACACCTTCTCGAACTTCCCGATGTTGCCGCCCAGCTCGGGGCCGTACTGATGCTTGACCGCGAGCAGGAAGCTTTGGTCGCGGGCATCGCGGACCTGCGAGGTGTCGGTGTGACGGTAGGAGACGAACTGCTCGGCGTCGCTACCGTTGAGGCACTGATATCCGGGCTGGAGGTTGATGCTCTGATAGTCCGTCCCCGGGGCGCCGTCGTTCAGGTTGTAGTACCGCTCGTCAATCGTGTCGTAGACGCAACCGAGCGTGTTGATCGCGTTCTCGAACTGGGTGAACGTCGTCGCGATCACGTGGTTGACCGACAGCCCCGTCACCTGCCTGATCGTCCGCAGGAGCGTCGTCGTCCCATACGTATACGCCGAATTGAGCCGGTTCGTGTACGTCGCACCGTCCGGCTCGGTGACGTTGACCCACAACTCGCGCGGGAGCGACATCATCGAGATCCACGGCTTGCTCGGATCGATCCGGACAAGCAGCATCTCGTTTGCGAGATTCGGGACGAACGCGTTGTAGTACTTGAACACCGACCGGGTGTCGTCACCGACCATCAGCAACGTTTCCGGCTGCCCGAAGCTGGACCGAGCGAGCACCCTCGAGCTGACCTGCAACGGCGTGTTGACGCTGATGTCCTGGACAAACGTGTGGACCTGCTCGAGCACCGCCACGGCCGAGGCGCCCGCGCTGAGGAGCAGCACGATCAGGCACCCGAGCACCGCCCGCCACAGGTAGCGCCGCCGCGGCGGTGGCGTGAGCGCATCCGGCAGCAGATATCCGCCCGGGAGGCCGCCACGACCATCGCTGCCCGAACCGATCGGGGAGCGCAGGCTTGCGTGTTCGGAAGTACCCGGGCCGGCGTCGGCCGGAGCGGGCAAGCTCGGTGGGTTCGTGGTCGACGTCACACGGCGCTCCGACGCTTGACTGAGCCAACTACCACACGTCAGCGCCGATACGATTGCGCCGATGCGAGGGCCTGCCGGCCGTCCTCAGCTCGGGTGCGCTTGCCGTGACGTCGGACCGTCGGTCGGCTTGCGTTGCTGTCGCCACGACCTTGCATGAAAGCGTGAAGTACTTTACATACGATAAAGCGCCGTGCCGACAGAACCCAACAGCAGCCCAGCCGCCGATCACACCCCATCAGCGCGTCGTCCTGACCGCGGGCCCGCACCGGCCATCACGCCAACCGCTGGCCGCGGCCGGGCGATTCCCGAGGCCACTGCGCTTCGAGTCGCGGACACGATGTTCGCGTTATCGACCCCCAGCCGGCTGCAGATCCTCGTCGCTCTGCGCTCGGGGCCACGCACGGTTTCGCAGATCGTCGCCGCGGTCGGGATGGAGCAATCCGCGGTATCGCATCAACTTCGCGTCCTGCGAGACAACTCGCTACTGAGCATGCAGCGCGTCGGTCGAACACGGCTGTACGCGCTGCGCAACGACTACACCGCTGCGCTGATCGACGCCGCGCTCGCCCACGTCCGCGAGCTCGAGCGGGCGCCATGAGCGTCCCAACCCCTGCCTTCGCACCAGCAGCCGACCGGCGTAACGCGCTCGATCGTGCTCACATCGGCGACATCGAAGGGGCACTCGGCACCGTTCGCGCGTTCGACACGGGGCCGCGGCTGACGCTACGGCGCAAGCTCGGAACGCTGCTCGCGGTGCTCGGCCCAGGGATCGTCGTGATGGCCGCCGACAACGACGCCGGCACGATCTCCGTCTTCTCGCAAGCGGGACAGAACCACGGCATGCGACTGCTGTGGGTCCTGATCGCGCTCTGCCCAGCGCTGTACATCACGCAGGAGATGGTCGCCAGACTCGGTGCCGTCACCGGCTCTGGCCACGCGCGCCTCACGCTCGAACGGTTCGGCAAGCTCTGGTGCGGGTTCTCGCTCGCCGACCTGCTGGTCCTCAACCTCGCGACACTCGTCACCGAGTTCATCGGCGTAGCGCTCGCGCTCTCCTACCTCGGTCTCACCAAATACGCGTCCGTGCCCGTGGCCGCAGCGCTACTGATCGCGGTCACGGTCAGCGGCAACTTCCGCTTCTGGGAACGAGCCATGTACCTGATGATCGTCGCCGACCTCGCGCTGATCCCGCTCGCGCTGATCAGCCGACCCCACCCGGCAGCAGTCACCGCCGGTCTCGTGCCGACACTAGGCGGCGGCACAGCCACCTCGACGCTGCTGCTGCTCGTCGCGCTCGTCGGCACCACGATCGCGCCCGCGCAGCTGTTCTTCCAACAATCCAACGTCGTCGACAAGCGAATCACGCCGCGCTGGCTCAGCTACGAGCGCGTCGATACCGCGATCGGCGCGCTCCTCTTTGCCCTCGTCGCCGGGGCCGTCCTGATCCTCAGCGCAACAACTCTCTCCGGCACTCGGCTGAGCGACCACTTCACGAACGCCGCAACCGTCGCCCAAGGCATCGCAGCACACCTCGGCCCGACCGCCGGCGTCGTATTCGCGATCGCGCTGCTGAACGCATCACTCCTCGGCGCCTCCGTCGTCTCGCTCTCGGGCTCCTATGCGATCGCCGAGGTCTTCGGCATCAAGCACTCCCTGCACCGCACCTGGCGCGACGCCCGAAGATTCCACGCCAGCTTCGCGACGATCATCGCGCTCGCCGCCGGTATTGTCCTCCTACCGGAACTCCCGCTCGGGACTGTGACCACGCTCGTGCAGGCATTCGCCGGGATCCTGCTCCCAAGCACGCTCGTCCTCCTGCTGATCCTCTGCAACGACAAGCAACTCCTAGGCCCGCTCACCAACGGGCGCTGGCTCAACGCCGCAGGCATCTTCGCCGTCGTCGTCGTGCTCGCACTATCAACACTATTCACCATCACCACCGTGTTCAACGACGTCAACATGCGGATTGCGCTGGCCGCAACGATCGCGCTCCTCCTAGCCGCCGGACTCGCGCTCGCGACCAGCCACATCCGCAACCGACGACCGACACCGCCGGCCAGCCCCCAAACACCATGGCAACGGCAAACCTGGAGCGCCCCCACCCTCGAACTCGTCAAGCCGCCGACGCCCACCCAACCACGGCTCCTCACCTTGGCGCTGCTCCGCTGTTACATCATCCTGATCGTCATATTGCTGCTTCTCAAACTTACTGGCGCGCTGCCCGCCTGAGACCACCCACCCCCGCCTTGACAGATCTCCCAAACCCCTGGGTGTCGGCCCGCAAGCATCGCCCCGCAAATCCGCCGCGGCGCCGGATGCTCGGATCCGCGACAGCCCACAGAGCTTGGCAGGAAGCGGCGCCCGGCCGGCTCGTCCCTGCGCGCCTGTGGCAGAGGACAATCCGGGATCGTTCGGCGTCCAATCCGTCAACCGCAGTTTCGCGCTGAAGCGGCCACCAGACCTCGGCCCTCAGACGCGATATCGAACACATGCTGTCACGAAGCCGTGCCCGCCTCCCATGCCCGCGCGAAAGCGAATGCGAGTCCAGACCCGTGCCTTGCGGCGCACCTGCTTCTCGCCAGCAGCGAGGCGACGAGTCACGCCGGCCGCCCGGCCCATGTCGCCTTCCCTCCCATCCGCGCGTTGCAGGTTCGGCGCAAGTGGCGGTGGGAGGTTCGCCGAGGGAGAGAAGCAGGTCCCCGCGCGAGAGTGCCGCAGCTCGTTCGAAGCGGGAGCGGCGGCGTTACCTGGTCGCGTCTCAGGGGTGCTGTAAATAGCGTCGGTGCTGTCAGAGCAACGGCGTAGGTTCCCTCAAGTCCTGCAAGACGATGAAGGAGGCCTACGCCGTGAGACGTACCGTACCGCCGTCGGCGGAG
>Ga0302326_10010377_pt1 | contig 20201 bp, 13 predicted proteins | sample Palsa_T0_3_FD_202264 | JGI IMG/M metagenome (GOLD analysis project Ga0302326, IMG submission 202264) | Peat permafrost microbial communities from Stordalen Mire near Abisko, Sweden - Palsa_T0_3 | ecosystem: Environmental > Terrestrial > Soil > Palsa > Peat permafrost | place: Sweden: Abisko...
GAAGGGCGTCATCCAGGACACGGCGTCCAGCTCGTGCCTCGTCGCTTTGCTGGCCGCCCGCGAGCGCGCGACGGATTACTCAGAGGCACGCGGCGGTATGCAGGCCGAGAGCGCGCCGCTGACCGTCTACACCACCGAACATGCGCACTCCTCGATCCCGAAGGCAGTTGCCCTAGCCGGTTACGGGCGGGACAACGTGCGGTTGGTCGACGTCGACCCGGTCAGCTACGCCATGCGCCCCGAAGCGCTGGCTGCGGCGCTGGAAGCTGACGTGGCGGCCGGCCGGCGCCCGGCCGCGGTCGTGGCCAGCGTCGGGACCACGGGCACCACGGCCGTGGACCCGCTCACCCAGATCGTCCCGCTGGCGCGGCAGTACGGGATGTGGGTGCATGTCGACGCGGCGATGGCGGGCTCGGCGTTGCTGCTGCCGGAGATGCGCTGGCTCATCGCCGGGGTGGAAGGGGCGGACTCGCTGTCTTGGAACCCGCACAAGTGGATGGGCACCGTATTGGACTGCTCGCTGCTGTACGTCGCCGACCCCGACCACCTGATCCGGGTCATGTCGACCAGCCCGTCCTATCTTCGTTCCGCCGTTGACGGTGAGGTGACCCAGTACAAGGACTGGGGCATCCCGCTCGGCCGGCGGTTCCGCGCGCTCAAGCTGTGGTTCCACCTGCGCCTGGACGGAGTTGAGGCCATCCAGGCCAGGCTACGGCGGGACCTGGACAACGCTCGCTGGCTCGCGGAGCAGGTCTCATCGACCCCCGGCTGGCGTGTCCTGGCCCCGGTCAACCTGCAGACCGTCGTGCTCAGGCACGAACCCGCCGGCGTTGTGTCCGATAATGGCGCCGTGCTGGACGCCGACGCGCTGAACGCGCACACGCTCTCATGGGTGGACTCGGTCAACGCCTCGGGCGCGGCCCTGGTGACGCCGTCCCTGCTGGACGGCACCTGGTCGGTCCGGGTCTCGATCGGAGCCGAGCCCACCGAGCGTCAGCACGTCGAGGAACTGTGGACGCTGGTGAAGCAGGCCGCCGAGAGCTCGTAAACAGCTGGAGGTGGCCACGGTGAGTCGGCAGCGAAAACGCGAAGGTCATCGCGGCACATTACTTGTCCTGGTCACGGCACCTCGGGCTCAGGGTGCTCGTCGAGGAAGCGGGTGACCGCCTCGTGTTCGACGAGCGAGTTGTCGGCGAGCCACTCGACCGCGCGACGGTTGGCCCGCGCGTCGCGGAAGGCGTACCACGCGGGCAGCAGGTGCGGGTACTCCTCCTGCAACTCGGCTCTGAACCGGCGAAAGGCGCCCTTGCCCTGGATAGCCCGCGCGAGTCGCCGGCCGGCCCGCTCGTCGCTGATCTAGCCGGCGAAGTCGACCATGTCCTCGTACCAGATGTAGGACGGCAGCGGACCGATTCTGATCAAGTCCAGTTCGTCAAGGTCAACGGGGGTCTGGCCATCGATTCCGGTGTCGGACGTCCAGAACACCACTTCTCCGGTCTGCGGGTTGATCAGCCACAAGTGCTCATAGTCGGTCTGGTCCGCTAGTGCGGTGGCGATCTCTTCCAGGTCAAGGCTGCTCAGATCAAGCACAGGGCCACCATAATCCAGCGCCGACGGCGTGAACTGGACCGCATCGATGGACGTGACGCTGCGCAAGATCGCCTGAGCGGGTGTGCTCTACGGGAGTGACTCCTTGAGACCATGTCCCAGGGGTTCATGCCAATCTCCTGGGTCACGCATCCTCGCGCCTCGCAGCAGTTTTTGGCGGTTGATCCGGGCTTGGCGGTGGATCAGGTGTGCGGGGATGCACTGGATCGACCGTGGAGCCCGGATCCACCACGGTAACGGGAGGCACTCCGGAGTTTTATCACTTATGTCCGCATATGGCGGGGGGTTGGCTGCGCTGGCCGCAGCGCGCTGACCAGGGTGGCTCACGGGGTCGAGGGGGCGGATGGGTCGGCGGGTAAAGGCTAGTCGAGGGGGGCTGGGGCTAGTCGGGGGGCGAGGGGTGGTCGGGGGGGAGGGCCTGGTCTAGTTGGGCGCGGGAGGTGATGCCTAGCTTGGTGAAGACCTTGCCCAGGTGGTACTGGACCGTGCGCGTGCTGATGAACAGCCGCGCGCCGATCTGCGGGTTCGACAGGCCGCCGCGGGCCAGCCGGGCGACCTGAGCCTCCTGGGCGGTCAGCTCGACGGCCGCCTCGACCACCCGTTTGCGGGCGGTCTCCCCTGTGGCCTGCAGCTCACGCCGGGCCCGTTCGGCGAAAGCCCCGATACCCATCGCGTCCAGCATCTCGTAGGCCGTGCGCAGGTGCTCCCGGGCCTCAACGCGGCGGCGCTCGCGGCGCAGCCACTCCCCGTACAGCAGGTGACCTCGGGCTAGCTCGGTGCGGAGCCTGGTCCGGCCCAGGCGCTCGATCGACTCGCGGTAGCAGGACTCGGCGTCGGGACCTCCGAGCAGGGCACGGATTCGGGCCTCGATCCCCAGCGCCCAGTCTGTGGGCAGCACCTGGGTCCGTTCGGACAGCCAGTCCAGGGCCGCCGTGACGAGCGCGACGTCGCCGGTCCTGGCCGCGGCCTCGGCCAGCTCGGGTATGACCAGGGGCCCGTATCCCAGCTGGTCGCGGTCGAACGCCTGCCGGGCCGCGTCGCGTGCGGCCTCGGGCCGGCCCAGGCCGTTGTTGAGCACCGCGGTCGCGTAGGCGGCGAAGCTGACCACCCGGCTCAGACCGCGTGCGGTCGCTTGCCCCACGCTGGCCTCGATCAGCTCAGCTGTTTCTCGCTCCCGGCCTTGCCAGGCGGCGAGCATCATCGCGTTGTGGGCCACGGGCGGGTTCCCTGTCGCCTCGGCGATAAGGCGGTCCTCTTCGATCATCCGCGCCGTCGTGGCCAGGTCGCCAGCGAGCAGGTGGGCTCGGGCCAGGTAGTTGAGCGCGAACTGCAGGTGCACCAGGGCGCCCGCGCCGCGGGCGAACTCGGCCTGGCGAGCGGCCATGGCATACCAGGATTCGGCATCCCACAGCTCGAGGGCGATGATCTGGCTGATCCTCCCCCCGGCTAGCCAGAGCCAGCGGCCGGTTTCGTCGGTGCCGAAATCCAGGGCCAGGACCAGTTCGAGGGCCCGGGCCAGCGCCGGGGCGGCCGCCGCGTGGCCCTGGGTAAGCCGCAGCGCCAACGCGTCGAGCACGACATCGACCGCACGCGGCGGGTCAAGTGGGTCAAGTCCGGGGAGGGCGGCCCGCGCGGCCTCGGCCACCTCCCGCACCCCCCCGGAGATGTCCAGGTCACCGGCCCACATCGCGGCCTCCCAGAGGGCCTCCAGGTAGACCTCGCGTGCCAGGGCGGCGTCGAGCGGCTCGAGCCGGCGGGCCGCGCTGAGCAACAGCCGGGCCGCGTCGCCGCCGCGCCGCTGGTCCAGCGCGATCTGCCCGCGCATGTGCTCCAGTTCCGCGGTCTGCAGCGGACTCAGCGGGCCGGCCTCGACCGCGACCAGCAACCCCAGCGCGGCATCCAGCGCGCCGGCGTGGCGTTTGGCCCGCGCCCCCGCCAGTAGCCGCTGGGCCCGGCGAACCGGATCGGGCGTCAGGATCGCCGCGCGCTGCAGGAACGCGGCCGCCGCGGCCAGCCCACCGCGGGCCTGGGCCCGGCCCGCGGAGCGCTCAAGCTCCACCGCCACGTCCTCATCCAGCACCGAGGTGGCCTCGGCCAGGTGCCACGCCCGACGATCAGGATCAGCCGCCGGGTCGATGGCCTCGGCCAGCGCGCGGTGCACCTCCTGCAGGTCCCGAGCTGACGCGGCCCCGTGTGCCGCCGAGCGCACCAGTGGATGCCGGAACCGCACCTGGGCGCCGAACTCGACGAGCCCGGCCTCCACCGCCGGCATTCCGTCCTGAACACCGACCCCGAGCCGCCCGGCCGCCCGCCACACCAGCGCCGAGTCACCCGTCGGCTCGGCCGCGGCGGCCAGCATCAGCAGCCGGGTCCCCTTCGGCAGGTCCTCGATCCGCCGCCGGAAGCTCTCCTCGATCCGCCCGAGCAGCGGAGCCGCGCCGGTGAGTCCGAACCCGCCCGCCATCTCGGCCGGCGTAAGCCCGCGCGGCAGTTCCAGCAGCGCCAGCGGGTTGCCGCGCGTCTCGGCCACCATCTGGTCCCGGACCCGCGCGTCCAGCGGCCCGGTCAGCACCGAGTCAAGCAGCGCCCGCGCATCGTCGGCCGCCAGGCCCTCCACCCTGAGCTCAGGCAAGCCGGCCAGTTCGTCGCCGATTACCCGCGTCGCCAGCACCAGGCCCACCGGATCGGCTGCTAGGCGGCGGGCCACAAACCCCAGGGCCTGCGCCGACGCCTGGTCAAACCAGTGCTCGTCATCGACCACGCAGACCAGTGGCCGTTCCGTGGCTACCTCAGAAAACAGGCTCAGCACGGCTAGTCCGACGAGGAACCGGTCCGGCGCCGGACCCGCACCGACGCCCAACGCGACCCTGATCGCGTCCCGCTGCGGTACCGGTATCGCCTCGAGGTGATCAAGCATCTGCGCGCACAGCTGATGCAGCCCGGCGAACGCCAGCTCCATCTCCGACTGCATACCGGCCGCACGTACCACCCGGCAGCCCGAGGCCAGCCCGGCCAGCCGATCCAGGAGCGCGGTCTTGCCCACCCCGGGCTCGCCGCGCACCACCAGCACCCGGCTCTCACCCGCCCGGACCGCCTCGACCAGTCCGTCCAGCGCGGTCGATTCGGCGCGCCGGCCTGTCAGCAGCGCGACATGTCCCCGCTCGGGGTTGGGTGTAGCCACCGGCCCGGCACTAGCACCTGCGCCTGGGTAGCCAGTATCGTCACGCCGAGCATGATCGTTCACACGGCCTCCGAGGCAAGAGCCGCGATCTAAGGTGTTGCCTGCGGGCAAGCATAACTCTCGACCGCGCGGCAGGAAATTCTTTCCCGTGGCTTATCGCCTAGCCGCAGTCACAGTCCGTAAGCGCTCCTACGCGCCAGCACGCCGGCCCGCTCGAGGTCGGGCAGGATACGGCGGAGTTCTTTGCGGGAGGTGACGCCGAGTTTGGTGAACACCTTGCGCAGATGCCACTCGACCGTTCGGCCGCTGATGAACAACTGGACACCGATCTCCGGGTTGGTGTGCCCGTCACAGGCGAGCCGGGCGATCTGCGCCTCTTGGGCGGTGAGCTCGGCGGCCGTCTCGGCCGTGTACTTGCGCATCGTTTCACCGGTGGCCAGCAGCTCACGCCGCGCGCGCTCAGCGAACCCGTCGATACCCATCGCGGTCAGCATCTCCTGGGCGGTCCGGAGATGCTCGCGCGCGTCAACGCGGCGACTCTCGCGCCGCAGCCACTCGCCGTAGAGCAGATGCGCCCGGGCTAGTTCCACCCGGACCCGGGTCCGGCCGAGCCGCTCGATCGCCTCGCGGTAGAGCCGCTCGGCGAACTCACCGTCGCTAAGCAGCGCCCGCGAGCGCGCCTCGATGCCGAGCGCCCAGTCGGTGCCCGCGGCACTGGTGGCCGCCGAGAGACGGCGCAAGGCGCCGATCCCGCGTTCGGGCTGTCCGGTCCGGACGGCCGCTTCGAGCAGCTCAGCCGCTGGCCAGGCGGCCAGGTCCAGCTCGTCCGGATAGTCACTGACCGGTTCGGCCGCGGCCAGCGCCTCGTGATAGCGGCACCGGCCGTTGCTCAGCACCGCGGTCGCCCACCCGGCGACGGTCAGCTGGTGTCCTTGTCCGCGGGTGATCAGCTGCCTGGTGGTGGCCGCGAGCAGCTGGCGGGTTTCGTCATCGTGGCCCCCCCAGGCCGCGAGCATCAGACGGCCGAAAGGCCGCGCGGGATGCCCCCCCGCCCTGGTGACGGCCTCGGCCTCGGCGGCGCACGAGGCGGCCGCGGCGGACTCGCCGGCCAGCAGCTTAATCCCCGCTCCCAGGCGCAGCGCGACCGGGAGCACGGCCAGCGCCCCGGCCTCACGGGCTAGCCCGGTCAGCCGGGTTGACAGGACATACCAGCTCTCGTCGTCCCAGACATGGCGGGCCACCCGGCAGGCGAGCGGCAGCCAGCGGAGCGCCTCCTCGGTGCGCAGTTCCTCTTCGGTCTCTTCGCAGAATGCGGTCAGCGCCCGGAGCAGTACCGGTACGCCCGCGGCGTACCCGTCGGTGGCCAGGACGGCCAGTCCCTCAAGCAGGAGATCGGGAGCATGCGGCTGCGGGACCGGGGGCAAGGCGCGCACGGCTGCGGCGATTTCGGCCAGCTCGCCGCTTATCGCCAGGCCGCCGTCGGTCAGCGCCGCGGCGAACGCGTCACGGTAGGCGTCGCGCGCCAGGCCGAGGTGCAGCGGTTCGAGGCGTTTGGCCGCCTGGAGCAGCAGGGCCGACCCGTCGGGGCCACGACCTGAGTCGGCCGTCAGCTGGGCGCGCAGCAGTTCCGCACGTGCTCGCCCCAGCTCGTCGAGCGGTCCCGCCTGCGCCATGGCCAGCAGTCGCTGCGCGGCGTCGGGCGCGCCGGCCTGGTGCCTGGCCTGCGCCGCGGCGAGCGCGCGGCGGGCCCGGCGGGCTGGATCGGCGGTCAGCTCGGCGGCGCGCTCGCAGAAGGCGGCGGCCGCCGGCAGTCCACCGCGGACCCGGGCCCGGCCGACCGAGCGCTCGAGCTCGGCCGCGACGCCCTCGTCGAGCCCTGGGGTGGCGCGCGCCTGGTGCCACGCACGGCGATCTGGGTCGGCATCAGGGTCGATGGCTTCGGCGAGGGCACGGTGAGCGCGCTGGCGATCCTCCGGCGAGGCCGCCAGGTAGACCGCGGAACGGGCCAGCGGATGACGGAACCTCACCTGCCCGACGGACTCGATGAGTCCGGCCGTGGCCGCCGCCGCGGCGGTCTCGACCTCGACTCCGAGCCGGTCTGCCGCCCGCCATACCAGCACCGGGTCCCAGAGCGGCTCGGCGGCGGCAACCAGCAGGAGCATCCGCGTCGACGGCGGGAGCGGTATCAGCCGCCGCCGGAAGCTCTCCTCGATCCGGCTCGGCGCGGCTGGAGCGCCCGGCGAACAGAACCCGCCCGCGAGTTCCTCCGGGGCCAGCCTGCGGGCCACCTCAAGCAACGTCAGCGGGTTGCCCCGCGTCTCGGCCACGATCCGGTCGCGCACCCGCTCGTCGAGCGGACCCGCGACAACCGAGGTGAGCAGTGCTCGCGCGTCATCCTCGGACAGCCCGCGGACCGCGAGCTCCGTCAACCCCGTGAGTCCGATCAGGTCCTGCTCGTCGGCTGGCTCGCGCGCCGCGAACACGACCGCGGCCGGCTTGGCCGCCAGATGGCGTGCCACGAACGCGAGCGCCTGCGCAGAGGACCGGTCAAGCCAGTGCGCATCGTCTACGACGCAGACCAGCGGTCGCTCGCCGGCCACCTCCGACAGCAGGCTCAGCACGGCCAGACCCACCGCGAAGCGGTCAGGAGCGGCCCCGTTCCGCAGGTTAAACGCCGTGGACAGCGCCTCGCGCTGCGGACCGGGCAGGCGCTCGATCCGGTCGAGGAAAGGTGCGCACAGCTGATGCAGCCCGGCGAAAGCGAGCTCCATCTCGGACTCGACGCCCGCCGTGCGCGCGGTGCAACATCCGGACGCGCGCTCCAGCAGGTATTCCAGCAGCGCGGTCTTGCCAGCTCCGGCTTCACCGCGCAGCACCAGCACCCGGCTCTGTCCCGCCCGCACGTCTGCCACCAGGAGGTCCAGCGCCTCGCGCTCGCCGGCCCGGCCCCGCAGCCCAGACTCGGGCGCCGCACCGGCCAGCACCGGGCCGGCCAGCACGGCGTCAGCCAGCACCGGGTCGGCCAGCACGGCGTCAGCCAGCACGGGGCCGGCCAGCGCCCGGCGGGTCAACCCTGGCGGCGTGGCGGCTTTGGGCGGCCCCACGGGAGCGTTGCTCCTGGGCGCCGCGGGCCGTACGTGGCCCGCGGCGACGGGTCCGGCTGCGGGCAAGGTGGCGTACATACGTACTCACTCCTTCGATGTGACGTCAGATGCTCGAGGCCCTGCGGGTGTTCCGGTGGCGGATTTGTAGCCGCCGGCCCACCAACTGGTGATAAGTGCGGCGTAGTCGGCCGCGGCGTCTTCCCACGGGAAATGACCCGCGTCGATGATGTCGAGCGTGCTGCGGGGCAGCCGCTGATGCAGGAACTCGGCGTTCACCAGCGGCGTCGCGCTATCGTGCGCGCCCGCGATGATCTGCACCGGCGTGTGGATCCGCGGTAGCAGGCCGGCCAGGACCGGAAGCTCGGCTGGGTAGGAGCGCACGTAACGCATGGACGCGGCGAACCGGTTGCCCTGGTAGCCGAGCAGGTAGTCGTCGCGGACCGAATCCGGCAGCACATAGCGCTCGATTCCGGCCAGGGCGCTTGCGACCAGCAGTCGCGGATCACGATGACGAAACTCATCGGCGTCTTCAGCCTCGACCCAGTCCTTGAGCGGGCCGCCAAGCGCAAGCGGAACCGCGGCGGCGCCGCTGCCCACGATCAGGCTCCGCAGCCGGTCGGGATAGACGGCCGCGGCGAACAGCGCGGCCGCGGTGCCGGTGCCTGGCCCGACCAGATGCGGGTGATCGAGCGCGAAGGCGTCGGCGGCGCGGATGACGAACTCGGCCATCGCCCGCGGCGAAGCTAGCGCGTCGCTGCGCTGGGAATGACCGAAGCCCGGCAGGTCGATGGCCACCAGCTGGGTATGCGTATCCAGCCGTGACCAAATGGGTTCGAAGGCCAGCAAGCTTTCCGGCCACGGGCTCAGCAGCAGGGCGTGCTCGTCGCGGTGCTCGCTCTGGGCGTAGCGGACAGTCAATCCGTCTATGACCCGGAACCGCATCTCGAAGGATGCGTTCAGCCAGGTGATCACGGTATTGCTCCTCCGCGCTACGTTTCGTTCTTCTCCGGGCGTTTGCCTCCCTGCGATTCTCGGCTCTGCGGGGTCGCGTTCATATCCGCCAGTGCACAGTCCAACTGGCCAGTGGCCAGTCGAACAGGCCACAGCGCGAAGGGCCCAAGCGGCTAGCGGGAGGGGACAGCGGCCGGGTCGGCGGGCAGGGCCTGGTCGAGCTGGCTGCGGGAGGTGATGCCGAGCTTGGTGAAGACCTTGCCCAGGTGGTACTGGACCGTGCGCGTGCTGATGAACAGCCGCGCGCCGATCTGCGGGTTGGACAGGCCCTCGCGGGCCAGCCGCGCGACCTGCGCCTCCTGGGCGGTCAGCTCGACGGCAATCTCGACCGTGCGCTTACGGGCGGTCTCCCCGGTGGCTTGGAGCTCGCGGCTGGCCCGCTCGGCGAACGCCTCGATGCCCATCGCGTCCAGCATCTCGTAGGCGATTCGCAGTTGCGTCCGCGCCTCACCGCGGCGGCGCTCGCGGCGCAGCCACTCCCCGTAGAGCAGGTGACCGCGGGCGAGCTGGGCGCGGATCGGGGTCCGGCCCAGGTGCTCGATCGACTCCTGGTAGCAGCTCTCAGCGGCATCCCCCTCGGCGAGCAGGGCGCGGATCCGGGCTTCGATGCCTAGCGCCCACTCGTTTGGGGTCACCCGGGTGCGTTCGGACAGCCAGTCCAGCGCCGCCGTGACGAGCGCGACGTCACCGGTCCTGGCCGCCGCCTCGGCCAGCTCGGGCACGACGAGCGGTCCGTAGCCGACCGGATCGCGTTCGAAGGCCAGGCGAGCGGCGTCGCGCGCGGCATCGTGCCGGCCCAGGCCGTTGTACAGCACCGAGCTGGCATGGCTCGCGTAGTTGACGACACGGCCCATACCCCGAGCCGCCGCCTCCCGCGCGGTGGCCTCGATCAGCTCAGATGCCTGCGGCTCCCGGCCGCGCCAGGCCGCCACCACCATCGCGGGATACCCGCCAGGGGAGTTCGAAGTCGCCTCGGCGATCAGCCGGTCTTCTTCGACCAGCCGCACCGCCATGGCCAGCTCACCTGCCACCAACCGGGTCCAGGCGAGCTGACCCACCGCGAGCTGCAAAAGCGCGAGCGCCCCCGTGTCACGGGCGAACTGAACCTGCCGGGCCGCCAGGCCATCCCAGGATTCGTAGTCCCACAGCTCCAGGGCGGTGATGGCGCCTGCTCTGGAGCCGGCCAGCCAGAGCCAGCGACTGACCTCATCGGCGTCGACGTCCAGGGCGACGAACTCCCCCAGCGCCCGGGTCAGCACCGGCACGGCCGCCGAGTACCCCTCGGTGAACAGCAGCGCGAACGCGTCGAGCAGGACGTCGATCGCGCGGGGCGGGTCGGGCCCAGGCGGTGCGGCTCGCGCCGCCTGCGCCGCCTCCCGCATGCCGCCGGGACGGTCTAGGTCGCCGGCCCAAACCGCGGCACCCAACGCCTCCAGGTGCGCCTCGCGGGCCGCCTCGGCGTCGAGCGGCTCGAGACGGATGGCCGCGCTGAGCAGCTGCGGGGCAGCGTCGGTAATCCGTCGCTGCACCAGCGCGATCTGTCCGCGCAGATGCTCGACGTGCGCGACCTGCAGCGGGTCCAGCGCACCCGCCTCGACCGCGACCAGCAGCCCGAGCGCCGCGTCCAGCGCGCCGGCATCGCACTTAGCCCGGGCCGCCGCGAGCAGCCGCCGGGCATAACGCGCGGGTTCGGGGGTGAGCAGCGCCGCGCGTTCCAGGAACGCGGCGGCCGCGGCCAGCCCCCCGCGAGCCTGCGCCCGGCCCGCCGAGCGCTCAAGCTCACCGGCGACATCCTCATCCGGCCCGGGTGCGGCCTGGGCCCGGTGCCAAGCGTGGCGATCGGGGTCGATGACCGGGTCGGTGACCTGCGCCAGCGCGGCGTGCACTTCCTGCCGGTCCTGGAACGACGCCGACTGGTAGGCCGCCGAGCGCACCAGCGGATGCCGGAACCGTACCTGGGCGCCGAACTCCACCAGCCCGGCCTCGGCGGCCGGCGCCGCCGCCTGAACCGGGATCCCCAGCCGTCCGGCGGCCCGCCACACCAGCGACGGATCGCCGGACGGGTCGGCCGCCGCCAGCTGCAGCAGCCTGCGGGTCCCGGCGGCCAGCGCCTCGATCCGCTGCCGGAAGCTTTCCTCGATCCGTCCCGACAGCGGCACCGCGCCGGGCAGCCCGAATCCGCCCGCCAGCTGCTCTGGCGTCACCGCACGGGGGAGCTCAAGCAGCGCCAGCGGGTTCCCCCGGGTCTCGGCGACGATCTGGTCGCGGACTCGCGCGTCGAGCGGCCCGGTCAGCACCGAGGCCAGCAGCGCCCGCGCATCGCTCTCCCGCAGGCCCTCCACGGCCAGGTCGGGCAGCCCGGCCACCTCCTCGCCCGGCACCCGCGTCGCGAACACCAGGCCGACCGACTCCGCCGCCAGCCGCCGCGCGACGAAACCCAGCGCCTGCGCCGAGGCGCGATCGAGCCACTGCTCGTCATCGATCACGCACACCAGCGGCAGCTCCCCGGCCACCTCCGACAGCAGGCCCAGCACGGCCAGCCCGACCAGGAACCGGTCGGGTGCCGGGCCTGCGCCGAGGCCCAATGCCGTCCGCAGCGCCTCACGCTGCGGATCTGGAAGCCGATCCAGGTGGTCCAGCATCGGCGCGCAGAGCTGATGCAGCCCGGCGAACGCCAGCTCCATCTCCGACTGCACCCCCGCGGCGCGCACCACCCGGCACCCCGGCGCCTGTCCGGCCAGGTGATCGAGCAGCGCCGTCTTGCCCATTCCCGGCTCACCGCGCAGCACCAGGACCCGGCTCTCGCCTGCCCGCACCGCCTCGACCAGGCCGTCCAGCACGGCCAATTCGGCGCGACGGCCCCGCAGCTGGGCGGCACGTCGCCGCGGACCTGTGGCCATCGGGTGAGAACTACACCGTGCCCACGACGGCGGCATCGACGATGGTGCCGGTGTCCGCCTTCCGGTCGTCCCGCCGGACGTGACCGCTCACACGGCCTCCCACCTGACCCACATGCCAGCTAACTGGCTAGCAGCTTACTCTTGGACCAAGCGCCCTCCTGGTGCAGGAGCGTGCACTACGCCACGCCGGGGTCAGGACGCGCTGGCGCGGCGCCGGGCCAGCAGCGACACCGAGACCGCCACGATCAGGGCCGCGCCGTAGAAGAGGTCTTGGACGAACACCTGAATACCGAGCAGCGACAGCCCATCTATGCCCGTTACCAGGAAGTAGACCGCCGCGAAGGAGCCCCAGGCGTTGAACCGGCCGGGCTGGATCGTGGTCGCGCCGAGAAAGGCGCCGGCAAACGCAGGCAGCAGCAAAGCCAGCCCCGAGGTGGGATCGGCGCCGCCGGTGGTCCCCGCGTACAGCACACCGGAGACGGCGGCGATGAACGACCCGGCCACCAGTGCACCCCACCGCAGCCGGCCCACCCGCAGGCCGGTCAGCCGGGACACCTCACGGCTGCGGCCGACGTAGAGTAGCCGGCGCCCCACCGGCAGGTACGACAGCGCGTACCAGAGCAGGAGGGTGGCGGCCACGACATAGACGAAGCTCAGCGACAGGCCGAAGATGTGCGGCACGACGACCAGCGTGACCAGCGAGCTGGATATGCCGGAAAGGGTATTGCCGCCGCTGATCCACAGGACAAGACCGGAAATGACGCTGCTCATCCCGAGCGTCGCGATGATCGAATCTACTCCGATGGCCACGATGATGACGCCGTTGACCAGGCCGACGAGGAGGCCGATAGCCAGAGCGACCAGGACCGACAGCGCGATGTTGAGATGATCTTCGGTATTGAGTATGGCGATGACCATCGACGAGAGTGTCAGTACGGCGGCGGCGGAAACGTCGTACTCCCCCGCCGTCAGCGTCACCACGAGGGAATAGGTCAGCAGGACCAGGACGGCCTGGGAGCTCAGCGTCGAGGTGATGTTCTGCCTCTCCAGGAACGTATGAGGCTCCACCAGCGCGAATAGCACGATCGTGCCGGCCCAGGCGGCGAACAGTCCATATTTTTGGATGAGGGAGCGGATGCGCTGCTCCGGCCCTGTCATGGCGGCTCCGCATCGCCCGGCAGGCTTGGATCCAGAACGGCCGCCGCGATCCGCTCCCGGGTGAGGTTCGCGCCGCGCAGCACCGGCCCGAGACGGCCCGCGTGCATGACGCAGACCGCGTCGCACAGCTCGGCCAGTTGGTCGGTGTCCGTGCTGCAGCACAGAATGGCGCAGCCATGGGTCACGTAGTCCTTCAGCAGCGAGAAGATCTCCGCGCGCGCGCCGACGTCGACGCCCTGCGTCGGCTCGATGGCGATCAGCAACCGCGGCTGCAACTGCAGCCACTTGGCCAGCAGTACTTTCTGCTGGTTGCCTCCGCTGAGCGAGCTGAGGGTCAGCTCCGGATTGGCCGGGGTGACGCCGAGCTGCCCCGTCCAGGCGGCCACCTGGCGGTCCATGGTGCGCCGACGTATCGCCCCGGCGGCCGTGAACGAATGGAGCGCCGGCATGGCGATGTTCTCGGCTACGGTGAGCTCGGGAATACAGCCCTGGCTGAGCCGGTCCGGCGGTATCAGGGCCAATCCTGCCGCGACGGCGCGGCCTGGTGTCATCCGGCTCAGCGGCTCGGCGTGTTCCCCGACCCGGAGGATTCCCGCCGCGGCCCGCCGGTCACCGAACAGCAGCGCGCCGACGTCGTCGAACCCCGATCCGACCAGGCCGGTTACGCCGACGATTTCCCCGGGCCTGAGCCGGAGGCTGAATTCGCGGACCGCGGCACCGCGCAACCCTGAGATCTCGATCCCGGTGGCGGTGGCGGTGGCGGACGGGCCCGCCGCCGGTCCGATGCGGGCCGGGCCGACACTTCGGGGTTCACCCACGATCAGGTCGACGAGTTGCGCACGCGACGTCTCCGCCGTCGCTAGAGCGCCGACGACCTTGCCGTCCCTAAGCACCGTGACCCGATCGGTGACGGCGAGGATTTCGTCGAGGTTGTGCGATACGAGCAGCACCGCATGGCCCAGGTCGGCCACCGAGCGGATGAGGTCAAGAAGGTGGCCTACGGTGTCCTCGGGCATCCGCGCCGTGGGCTCGTCGAGGATCAGTGCGCCGCGCCGGTCCGGGTCGTCGGCCATGGCCGCGCGCATGGTACCGATCGCGCGCACGACCGCGATGAGCGGCCGGTGCCAAGGCGGCAGTTCGGAGATCGTGGCCTTGGGGTCGACGTCTAGGCCGAACTCGGCCAGCAGGGTCCTGGCCTGCCGGGCCAGGGGCCGCCAATTTATCCGCCAGCGAGCCGACACGATGTCGTCTATGCACACGTTTTCCAGCACCGAAAGCGACGGGATGAGGCCGAGGTCCTGATGCACGAAGCTGAATCCGAGCCGCCGGAATGCCGTCGCGGTCAGCGGCAGCGGCTGCCGCTGACCATGGATCATCAGCTCGGCGCCCGGCTCAGCCGCGTGATACCCGGACAGGATCTTTATCAGCGTCGACTTGCCTGAGCCATTGGGGCCGAGCAGGCCATGAACCTCGCCGCCACGGACTTCGATATCCACGGAAATGAGCGCTTGCTCACCGCCGAAGCGCTTCGAGATATTCCGCAGCTCAAAGACCGGAGGGAACGAATCGCCGAGGGCGGCTGGCATCCGTTCACGCCTCCGATCCGGCGGCCCGGCCAGCGCGACCGGGACCCTCGCCGGTCATCCTTTCCAGAGGGTAGCGAAGTTGATGCTGGCCGCGTTGCCGTATCCGTTCTGGAAGGACGGCGGGTGGCCGGCGTCGCCGGCGTTTTGCTTGGTGAAGATGCGAAGCGGCGCGTATTCGGAAGGGCTGGGGGTGACGTGCAGCAGCACTCTGAAGTCCTGGTCGAGGATCGCCCGCAAAAGCCACGGGAAATCCTCGCCGACATCGAAGGTGACCGTCGATCCCGACTGCATCGTCTGGATGACCGACGGTGTGGCGTTGAAGCTTCCGATGTGAATGCGGCCGGTCGCCCCGGCCGCGACCATCGCGGGCATCACATACTGCACCATGCCGTCGCCGATCGGGATGATGAAGTCCAGCCGGGGGTCACTGCTTATCTTGGCGGCGACGGCCGGCTCGATCTTGGTCGCCCAATCCGGTATGGGAATGTAAACGTAGGAGACGGTGCAGGACGGGCAGTACTGCGCGAACTGTGAGCGGATCCCGGCCAGGAGCGGAGGCGTGGAAACGTCGCCTTCGTCGCTCACAACGAGAATATTTCCGTGGCCGCTGGTTTGCAGAATGGCCCAATCGGCCTCTAGCTGACCCACGAGGTTGTACTGGGCGTAGACGACCCCGCTGAGTCCGGCCATCGGCTGCTGCGACGGATCGTAAGCGTGCGCCGACACCACATCGATGCCGGCCGCCTTGAGCTGTGCTATCTGCGGACCCAGGGAGGACGGGTTGAGGCCGCAGGTCAGGTCGACCAGGTTCACATGAGTGGACAGCGCCTGGTCCATGCCCGCGACCCATTGAGACGGCTCGCCCTGGTTCGCGTACTGAGTGACAGTGACGCCGAATGGCCGCGCGACCGAGGCCATGTCGGTGCTGAGGTCAGAGCAGAACGGAATGGCGCTCGAACTCGGTATGACCAGGATCTTCTTGCCTGACAGGCGGGCGGGGTCGATAGCCGGTCCCGGGGGCAGCCACGATGGGTCCTGCGTGTAATGGGCTATTCTCGCCCGAACCGCCGCCAGGCTAGGGCTGGTGCTGGTGCTGGCGGTTGAACTCGGTGCGGCGGCGGGAGACGAGGCCGAACTGCACGCGGTCAGGCCCACCGCCGCCAACAGGCCGACCGCCACTGACGCCAGGCGATGACGCGACACGTTTCCTCCTCGGCCAGGAGATCCGTCGGCTCTTGATCTTTCGGGGAAGCCCCACCGCGTCGTGGCGCTTCAGAGGGCGCCTACGGTGTCAGGGCGAGGTCGGAGGCGACCGGCGTCCGCGCCGAGAATGAGCCGGATCCGGTGCTGCCCCAGCCGTCACGTCGTCCCGGGCGTCCTCGCTGGAACTCAGTCGTATAAGGCTAACTAAACGTCTCATACAAGGCCGCACCGATCAACGTGGCAACGGCCCGGACTGCACGCCGGGGCGCGACGGGACGGTATCCATCGCGGCGGCCCGCTGGCAGGCTTCCGCTTCCAGAGACTCGCCTCTAGGGCAGACCGACGGCGGCCGCGGTCTCGGTCGTGGCCGGGCTCATCGGCGACCGGCGCCGCGCAGGCCGACCTACGCAGGTGGCCCGTGACCCAACACCAGGGTCCCGGCCAGGGCCTCGCCCTGGTGTGCCAAGGGCCCCCCAAGAGCGACGGTGGAGAACAGGACTTAACCGGCGGCCGGACCCACCCGGACCGCCCGGAACTACTGAAGGAGCAGGAATCATGGAGTACGGACTCGAGGTCGTGGTCATACCGGTCTCCGACGTGGACAAGGCCAAGGACTTCTACCAGGCGCTGGGCTGGCGGCTGGACGCCAACTACACCGATGGGCCCGACTACCGAGTGGTACAGCTGACCCCGCCCGGGTCGGCCTGCTCGGTCATCTTCGGCACCAGCGTGTCCTCGGCCGCGCCGGGCTCGGCGCAAGGCCTGCAGCTAGTCACGGACGACATCGACGCGGCCCGGGCCGACCTGTCCACCCGCGGCGCCGAGGTCAGCGAGGTCTTCCACGACGTTACCGGCGTGTTCCACCACGCCGGGACGACGGCACGGGTCGCGGGCCCAGCGCTCGACCACAGCAGCTATGGCTCGTTCATCTCATTCGAAGACCCGGACGGCAACGGCTGGCTGATCCAGGAGATCACCACCCGCCTGCCGGGCCGGTAACGGACGGCCAGAGGGCCGAAGGGAGCAAAACATCATGAACGACACGCTCACCTACCAGCACATGGGGACGGCGGCCCGCGGGCAGACCCACGCCCTGTTCGCGCAGACGATGGCCTTCGTGGCGGCTACCGCCGCGTTGTTCGCGCTCGGCGCCTGGGCGGGCCACAACCTGACCGGCGGCGTCGGCATCGTCGCGTTCATCGCCGCCTTCGCCTGCCTGATCGGCATGCGGTTCGCCGCCCGCAGGTCCCAGCAGCTCACCGTCGCGCTGCTGGCCGCCTTCGGCCTGCTGATCGGGCTCGCGGTGGCGCCCACCATCGCCTACTACGGCAGCATGGACCCGCGGGCACTGTGGGAAGCGGGCGGGGCGACCGCGCTGTTCATGGCCGGGTTCGGCGCGGCAGGCTACGCCACCCGGCGCGACCTGACCGCGGTCGCCCGGGTCTGCTTCTGGGCCCTGCTGGCCCTGATCGTGGCCGGCCTCGTGCTGACCTTCGTGCACATCCCCGGGGCCGATCTGGCCTACTCCGTGCTCGGCCTGGTCATCTTCGCCGGGTTCACCATGTTCGACTTCCAGCGGCTGCGCACCAGCCAGGACATCACCTCAGCGCCGTTCCTGGCCGCCTCGATCTTCCTGGACCTGCTGAACGTGTTCCTTTTCTTCCTGGAGATCTTCTCCGGCGGGCAGGAGCGGTGATGGCGGCCATCGACGACATCCTGACGGGCTACGAGGCGCTGCGGCCCGCCCAGGAGGCCTTCTACCAGGATCTCCACCGTCACCCCGAACTCTCCCACCAAGAACACCGGACCGCCGGGCGCGTCTGCGAGCGGCTGCGCGACGACGGGTTCGCGGTCACCAGCGGCATCGGCGGCGCGGGGGTGGTGGGCGTCCTGGCTAACGGCAGCGGGCCCGCCGTCCTGCTCCGCTGCGAGCTCGACGCACTGCCGCTGCGGGAGGACACCGGCGCGCCCTACGCCAGCACTGCCACCGCCATCGATGCCACCGGTCACGAGGTGCCGGTCGATCACGCCTGCGGCCACGACATGCACATGTCCGCCATGGTCGGCATGGCCAAGCTCATGGCCGGCCACCGCGACCGGTGGAAAGGGACCCTGATCACGCTGTTCCAGCCCGCGGAGGAGACCGGCGAGGGCGCCCAGGACATGGTCGACGACGGCCTGTTCAAGCGCATTCCCGTGCCGGACGTCGCGCTGGCCCAGCACCTGCTGCCTGGCATCGCCGGAACCGTCCGTACTCGCTCCGGCCCGTTCATGTCGGCCGCTGACAGCATCAAGGTCACCGTGTACGGGCGAGGCGGCCACGGCTCCACGCCGCAGAACACCGTCGACCCGGTCGTGCTCGCGGCCATGATCATCATCCGGCTGCAGACCATCGTGTCGCGCGAGGTCGCGCCAGGTGACATCGCGGTCGTGACCGTAGGCAGCTGCCAAGCCGGCAGCAGGAGCAACGTCATTCCCGACTTCGCCGTACTGGAACTCAACATGCGCAACTACTCCAGCGTGACCCGGCAACGCATGCTGGACGCGATCCAGCGGATCGTCCGCGCCGAGTGCCAGGCCAGCGGCTCACCCAAGGACCCCGAGTTCGAGACCACCTTCAGCTTCCCGGTCACCGACAACGACCCCGCGGTCACCGGCCGGGTGGCTGCGGCCTTCGCCGCGCACTTCGGCGACAACGCGGACGAGATCCCCCGGCAGACAGTTAGCGAGGACTTCAGCAAGATCCCCGATGCCGCGGGCGTGCCGTACACCTACTGGGGCCTCGGGTACACCGACCGGGACACCTACCTGACCGCCAAGAAGGAGGGGCACCTGGACGACCTGATCACCAACCACTCGCCGAAGTTCCTGCCCCCGATGCAGCCCACCCTGCGAACCGGCACCGAGGCGCTGCTCGCCGCGGCCCTGGCCTGGCTCGCGCCCTGACCCGACTGGAGGCTCGCCATGCGCACCAGAAAGCACCCGCTGACCCCCCTGGCGGCCGCCGCCGCCGGCCTGCTGGCCGGCGCTGTGGGGACCGTCTGCCTGGACGCTGTTCATTACCTGAAGTACCGTCGCACGGGCGGCACCGAGAGTCCGCTGGTCTGGGAATTCGCGCCGGTCGACAGCTGGGAGACGGCGCCGGACCCAGGGCAAGTCGCCCGCCGCGTGTTCGAGGGCTTCACCCAGCGCAAGCTCTCGGACCGCTGGGCCTGGCCGATCAGCACCGCCGCGCACTGGGCCTACGGATCGGCGGCCGCGACGATGTACGGCATCGTGGCTGGCTCGGCACGCCGGCCGCACCCCGCGTACGGCGTACCCTTCGGCGCCACCGTCTGGGCAGCCGGCTACGTCGTGCTCCCGGAAGCTGGGCTGTACCAGCCGATCTGGAAGTACGACGCGAAGACCCTGGCCTGGGACCTGAGCGCGCACCTGGCCTACGGCGCGGCCACCGGGACCACGTTCTGGCTACTGACCAAGATCATTTGACGGCGTGACGGCGGTAAACCGCGCCGGGGTTCGGCCACTGGGGCGGGTGGCTAGTGGCTGGGCCAGCCGGTGTAGGCCTCGGCGAGGTAGGTGGACCCGGCGGCCGAGCCGGTTACGGACGCGAGTTCGCCGAGTTGGCGCCGCAGGTCGAAGCCGGTGGCGCCGGGTAGCGCGTGCAGCATGGTGGTCATCCAGTAGGAGAAGTGCTGCGCTTTCCAGACCCGGGCCAGCGCCCGCGGGCCGTACTCGTCCAGGGCGTCGGTTTCCTTGTTCCGCACCGCACGCTCCAGCACCTCCGCGAGCACCCGCACGTCGGCCAGCGCCAGGTTGAGGCCCTTGGCGCCGGTCGGCGGCACGGTGTGCGCGGCGTCGCCGGCCAGCAGCAGCCTGCCGTGGCGCATCGGCTCGGCAACGAAACTGCGGAAGCGCAGGATCGCCTTGTCGGTGATCGCGCCCTGCCTCAGCGTGAAGCCGTCGGGCCCGGCCACCCGGGCCTGCAACTCGGCCCAGATGTGGTCGTCGGACCAGGCGCCGGGGTCCTCGTCGGGGTCACACTGGAAGTACATCCGCTGCAGCGTCTCGGTGCGCTGGCTGATCAGCGCGAAGCCCCGCGGCGAGTGGGTGTAGACCAGCTCGGGTGCGCTCTTCGGCGCCTCGGCCAGGATGCCGAACCAGGCGAACGGGTACTCCCTGAAGTAGTGCGTCCGCAACGCCTCCGGGATCTCGAAGCGGCAGATCGAGCGGGACCCGTCGGCACCGACCAGGTACTCGCAGCGCACCTCGTGCCCGTTGCCCTCGGCGTCGGTATAGGCGATGACCGGGCGCTCGCTGCTGACCTCGTGGACCTGGGTGCCGCTGACGCCGAACCGGACGTCGCCGCCGTCCCGGTCGCGGGCGTTGGCCAGGTCGATGAACACGTCGGTCTGCGGGTACAGCCACGCCGACTCCCCCACCAAGCCCT
>Ga0302326_10010379_pt1 | contig 20199 bp, 20 predicted proteins | sample Palsa_T0_3_FD_202264 | JGI IMG/M metagenome (GOLD analysis project Ga0302326, IMG submission 202264) | Peat permafrost microbial communities from Stordalen Mire near Abisko, Sweden - Palsa_T0_3 | ecosystem: Environmental > Terrestrial > Soil > Palsa > Peat permafrost | place: Sweden: Abisko...
AGACCGTGCAGGCGGACGGCACGGTCGGCACGGTCGGGAACACGCGGGTTTCAGCTCAGGGCGAGCGCGTCTTCGGCGTGACGAAATCGATCGACACGCGCAGCGTCAGCCTTGCATTGATGTATTCCGCGTACGCGACCGGCGATCAGAATCTTCAGCGGACCGCGCGCGCGGTCGCGGCCCGCTACGCGCTCCTTTGACCCTAGTCAGCGCCGGCGGCGGGCGGAGGAGTTCGCAGCCGGCGGAATCGTGAACGCGTAAACGTTCCCGTCGGTATCGGCAGCATACACGCCGCTCGAAACGATCGCGGGACTCGCGTCCACGAGGGCCGGCGTCGGATACGACCAGAGCGTCGTGCCGCTCGCGAGGCTGAGCGCGACGACGGCTTGGTCGAGCCCCGCGACGACGACGCCGTTGTTGATCGCGGCGTAACCGAAGAATTGATTTTGCGTCGTCACCGTCCACTTGACGTTGCCCGAGAAATCCAAGGCCTCTAACTGACCGTACGTTGAGCCGAGCGCCGCACTGCGGTGCGTCGCAAGTTGGTAGTATCCGCCGCGCGCGCGCCGAGCGCTCGCGGCCGTCGCCTCGGTTCCGTAGAGTCCGGTCCCGACGACGATCGTCGTTCCGTCGGTCGTCGGGGTCGACCAGCCGCCGTTGAAGTCGACGGGGTTCAACATCTTCGAGAAGTTGAGCCGCCCGTTGGCGCGGTCGACGGAGTACAGCGACCCGTCCTTGTTGATCGCAAAGGCATAGTCGCCCGACACCATCGCACCGCCCCCCGTATCGTCGTCGGAGGCGGAATTCGGCTGTGCCACGAGGCTCCAGTCGAGGCTGCCGTTCGCGGGGTTCAATGCAACGACCGAATTGGCCGTCATGACCGGCGTGTTGCACGTGTTGCCGGTCCCGGCGACGATGCGCGCGCCATCGTATGCTAAGGGTCCCCACACGGACCCTCCGCCCTGCGCGGTGGGATTGACCTGCCATTGCCAGATCGTCGCACCGCTCGACTCATCGTAAGCATTAACGCCGCCCTGTAAGCAATTTGGCGGATCGCCGCCGCCGATCCCGACGTACACGACGCCGTCGTTCACGACCGGCGAGCTCCTGTCTTGCGCGACGAGGGGCACGTCCCATTTGATCGTGCCGTCGAGAAGGTTGATTGCGTAAAAGTTCGAGGGCACGGCATAGTACGTCGTCGGTCCGCCCACACCGAACAAATGCGTGCCGACGAACAGCGTGTTGTCGGCGATCGTCGGCGTTGCGTCGGTTTGACCGCCGAGCACGCGCTGCCAGACGACACTACCGGTCGACGCGCTCAGCGCAGTGATCGTACCCGTCGTGAAGGTCGCGATGATGACGAGTCCACCGTAGACGACCGGGCTCGAATAGATTCCCTCGCCGGCGGCATATTGCCAACGAAGCTTCAGCCCTTGAGCGGTCTGAGAAGACAGCCCGGTGTCTTGGGCTTCGTAGCCTGTCCGCGCTTGGTCGTGTGCAAACGTAACCCAATCGTCGCCGGTGATCGGAGAGTTGGTCGGGATAGCGGCCGGAGGGTCGGTGGTGGGCACCGCGTTCGGCAGGGCCGCAACGTTACCGTTACCATTGCCGGAGGCCGAACCGCCGCAGCCGCCCGCGCCCGCTAGGAGACCAATTATAACTATAAGCTTGCGATAGTTAAAGGTGCCCCGCGTTGTTAACATTGTCTTAATGTGTTGCGCGCCCTACCGTTCATCCTTGCGACGTTTGTTGAGCGCGAACTCTACGGCGTCAAGGTCGAGGCGAGCGGCACTCTCCCAGCTGTAACGCGCGCAGTACGAGCGGCCCGCTTCGCCGAGTTCGTCCCGGAGCACTCGATCGTCCAGCAGCGCAACGATGGAACGCGCAAGAGCGGCGACGTCGTCGCGCTTCGCCGTCAAACGTCCGGCGGGGAAGAGCTCGTCGAAGATCGGCAAGTCGTAGGTCACGCACGGCAGACCCGCCAGAAGCGCCTCTGCGACCGCAATGCCGAAGCCCTCTTCGACGCTTGGGAACGCAAAGACGCTTGCCTCGCCGAGCAGCCTCCACTTCGTTTCCTCATCGACCCGTCCCAGAAATCGCACGGACCGTTCGATGCCTAACCGGTGTGCCGTCTCCGTCAGCATCCGAACGTATTTCGGATCGCCGCCTCCGGCAACGAACAACAGCGCGTCCGGGACCGTCTGGGAAACAATTTTCCACGCCTGCAGCAATGGCTCGACGCCTTTTGTCGGACTGAGGCGACCGAGAAACAACGCGTTCTTCTTCCGCTCGTGCGGCGAACCGGCGGGCACCGGCCCCGGGGGCGCATTGACCGTGAGGAAGAGACGTTGACGAATCCCGGCATCGCGCAGCTGCGCGGCCACGATCTGCGAATCCGTTATCACCGCATCTGCTCGAGAGCCCGTAGCAACCAAGCCCGCACGCTCCCCGAAAAAATGAAGCGTGTTCGTGACGAAGTTGCCACTCCGCCGCCACGGCGGTTCGACGACGTGATGAACGATGACCACCTCGGCCGGGCGCCGAGAAACGAACAACGGCAAGACGTCGCCGAGAAAGTGCGAGCCGGCAACGATCGCGTCAGCCTCGGCGATTTCCCGGCGAAACACCGCCCAATTCAGCATCGACAACAGCTGAGTCGCGACGGTGGAGCGCGCCAAGATTTTCGGCACCGGCGTTTCCAGAAAGTCCAGCTCCGGATAATTCCGGCGGGCGTCACCCGCGATGTAGGAAGGAATCATGACGCGCACGCTGTGCGTCAGAGCCAGGATCTTCGCGACCTCGAGCGCGTGCGCGGTCCCGCCGGCGAATATCCCGAACCGCGGCCACTGCACGTTTGAGAGAATGAGAATTCTCACGCGAACCGTCGACTCGGAGCAAGCATCGGCGCGACATTAACCGCTTCCCCCATGCGTTCCGTCAATTGGCGGCCTACCCGGACCCCGCGGCCGCGGTCGCGAAGGTCGCTGCCAATGAAGCGGATTTTCGATCCGATCCACCACTTCATCGAGCTTGACGAGCGAGAGGTCGCATTGATCGACGCGCGGCCGCTTCAACGCTTACGCCGGTTGCGTCAGCTCGGCCTCGCCTACCTCGCGTTTCCGGCGGCGGAACACTCGCGCTTCGGGCACGCCCTGGGCGCCCTTGCGGTGGGCGATCGCGTGCTCGATTCCCTCCGCCGCCACGATCCCGAGTACTTCGAGAGCAGCACCGATTTCGCGGAGCAGCGCCGGCTTCTCCGTGCGAGTCTCGTGCTCCACGACGTGGGTCACGGCCCTTTCAGCCACGCCTGCGAAGCGGTGCTCGGCGTGCCGCACGAAGCGCGAACGCGCGCGATCCTCGCGTTGCCGGAGATCGCGCAAGCAGTCGAACGAATCGATGTAGACCCGGCAGAAGTGCTCGGACTTATCACCGGCGACGCGGCCACGAAATATCCGGTCCTACGCGAACTGGTCAGCGGTCCGAATCTCGATGCGGACCGGATGGACTACCTCTTGCGCGACGGCTACTTTACGGGTGTCGTCAGCGGACGCTACGACGCCGATCAGCTGATCGGATCCCTGCGGACGTTTGAGGTCGACGGCGCCCGGGTGCTCGGTGTCGACGGCCGGGGCGTCGTCGCACTCGAGTCGTTCGTCCTGGCGCGCTACATGATGTTCTCGACCGTCTACTTCCACCACACGACGCGCCAATTCGAGCGCATCCTTCAAGCGGCGCTGCGGGAAATCTGGCCGAATCCCCGGGCCCTCGATCCGATCGAGGAATTCCTCGAATGGGACGACTTTCGCGTGCTTGACGCATTGCGATCATCGCAGACGCCGGCTGCGCGCGCGGCGCGCGATCGCGAAACGCTCTACGCGCTCGTCGCCGAGTTCAATGCCGAACGCGATCTCTCCACGTTCGAAGCATGTTACACGGCCCTGCGCGACCGTTATGGCGACGCGGTATGGGCCGACACACAGGAACAGCTGATGCATCGATTGCCGCTGGGCGTCGTGTCCGGTGAGCCGACGGTGCTCGTGCGAACGCACGGGGGCCTGATCGACGCGCGCGAAGCTTCCGACTTGATCCGGCGCGTGACGGGGAAGGCCTATTGGCGAAAACTGTACGTCGAACGGGCGCGCGCCGACGTCGCCGACGCGCGCGCAATCTGCCGCGCAATCACCGCTTCAGCGCAGACCGCGGACGCCGCGGCGTTTCATTAGAAGGGGCTACTGGTTTGGAAGTGCTCGCGACCAACTTTCCCGAGGCGAAGGTCTACGTTCCCGACGTGTTCGAGGACGATCGCGGCTTCTTCAAAGAGATCTATAACGAGAAACGCTACAAGGACGCGGGCTTGCTCGACGACTTCGTTCAAGACAGCGTCTCGTTTTCGTCGAAGAACGTCATCCGCGGTTTGCACTACGATCCCGAGATGTCGAAGCTCGCGCAAGCCGTGCGCGGGCGAGTATGGGACGTGATCGTCGATATTCGCAAGGGCTCGCCGACCTACGGAAAGTGGCAAGGCTTCTACCTTTCCGAACACAACCACAAGCAAATCTACGTGCCGAAAGGCTTCGCGCACGGGTTCCTCGCGTTGACGGACGACGTCATCTTCGTCTATAAGCATAGCGCCCTTCACGACCCCAAACGGGAAGGTGCAGTTCGCTGGAACGACCCGACGCTCGCAGTCGCATGGCCCCTCGTCGGCGAGCCCCGCCTGTCGGCCAAGGATTCGGTAGCGCCGTTGCTCGGCGAACGCTGAGCAGCGCCCTTAGTACTCGCTCGCGCGCCACACCGCGGAAGGCGAATGACGGGCTCGCAGCACACAGAGTAGCGCATGGCAGCGAAGCGCAAAATCCACCCCCCAAGGCCTAGTCTCGATCGCCCCTGGTCGGAACTGACGAAGGCCGAGAGAAACAAGCGATTCGCGGCCCCGGTGACGCCTAGGGTTCGGGCCGTCTAGCGGCGTCGACGATTTGCCCGACTGCTCGTCGAAAAGTGCCTTCGTCAATTGCGGGATACCGATACAGCGATGGAGCGATCGCCGAGAAATACTCCTCGAGCCCCTCGGGCTTGATCAGGCCTCGTTCGAGCATTGAGCCCACGTCGTGAAGATCTTGTCTGTGTCCGCGCTCGATTTTCGAGAGCGCCTGCGCGTAAAGGTCGAAATGGTAGACGGAGACCCGACCCCGCTGCATCACGAATGGGCTCCTGGCCTCCCAACCTTCTTTTACGGGAATGAAGTCGATAGGAGAAGCAAACTCGACGTTTATCGACAGCCGCTCTTTGAGTTCGGGGAACAGTCGAAGGATTTCGTCTCGCTCCGGGTCGAGCCGCAGGTCGATGTCGAGGGTCGAATTGCGCCAGCCGTATAGGACCGCCGTCGCACCTCCGGTGAGATAAACCCGCATCTCGCCACTCGCTCTTTCGGCGAGAGCTTCTATGAAGCGCTCGATGCGTTCCGCGTTTGCTACTTCGCGGATTCGAGGCTCCTTTCGAAGCTCACGAGCCGGCGAATCAGGGCATTGTATCTCGAATGTGCTCCGTCGCCGTACTCGCGGTAAAGCATGGCGTACAGTCGCGATTCCGGTGAAGCGAACGGTTGCGATATCGCAATGCCCGATCGCTGCAATCGCGGGGCACCCACGGATACCAGGAGCGATGCTACGGATTCTCGGCCGGCCGCCAGGTCTGCAAGCCCTTCTGCCACGATGTCCGCGCCCGGTAATGCTGCCTGGTCCCCTGCGCTCGATTCCGCCATGTTGGAACCAGTATACCGCGTTGTACTAGCTAAGTAATTCCCGGCTCACGCGCCGCACCGCGGAAGGCGAACGACGAGCCCGCAGCACACAGAGAATCCCATGGCAGCAAAACGCAAAATCCATCCCCCAAAGCCGAGCCTCGACCGTCCGTGGTCGGAGCTTACGAAGGCCGAGCGGAATCAACTCTACATCAAGGCGCTCCACGCGTACTCGAGCGGTAAGGGCCCGAACCCTAGCACGAGCACCGCTTTCGCGCGCTCTAAGGCAGCCGAAGAAAAGCAGGACTAAGGAGCGCCTCCCGCGCCTTTGGGTAGAGCTGCAACGTTAGCAGCTTTCTGCATGATGTCGACCAGGTCGGCCGAACACTCGTGCCCCCCGAGTAGTGCAAAAGGTGCTTTGCTAATGGGCGTGATGTGTCGCTTTTACAAGGGGATGATCTTCGTGCTTCCGTCGCTGATCGCGACGGCAGCGTGCTCGTCGTCAAGCGGGTCCGACGCGCCAATCGGAAATCCGAAGCCGACCCCAACGCCCTCGTCATCGCCGACGCGATCGCCATCCGCGACGCCGTCAGCCTCCGCGACAACGTCGCCGTCACCATCGCCATCGCCCGTACCGTCGGCATCGCCGACACCGTGTCCGTCGCCATCGCCCACACCGTCGCCATTACCATCGTCCGGCCACCTCGTTGCGGTCTATACTGCGAATTATCAGCCGACGAATTCGCAGATCGTACGATACAGCACGTCGAACCCTCAAAACACGAGCTCATTTACTACGATGTCGAACGACATCGTCGATGGGATGGCCGCCGACCCGGCCGGCGATGTTTATGTCAGCACGACTCACTCCGGTGGTACGTTCGCGCTCGAGAAATATGCGGCTGGAATAACCGGGACGCCGACGCCGGAAGCGAGTATCGCGCTCAATGATCCTACAGGTGTCGGTCAGGTTGCGATCGACGGCGCCGGTAACGTCTACGTCACTCTCATCGGAAGCACGGAAGTTGCCGAGTTCAACTCCTCGCTCTCAACGCAATTGGCGACATTGAGCGGTTCGAACACCGGCCTTTCCGCTGGAATCAATGGAAGTCTCGCCGCGGATGGAAGCGGTAATCTCTACGTCGGCACCGGGCCGGGAACCGGCGGCGCAGGCGCCCCAAATACCGGCATCGCAGCGTTCGCGCCGCTCGCAGCCGGGAGCAATAACGTCGCGCCGACCAGGACGCTGAGCGCGGTTGGGTTCACTAGCGAGATCGCAGTCGATTCGGCCGACGATATTTTCTTCGATGCTGCCAGCAGGGATTCAGTGACGGAGTATCCCGCCGGCGCCGGCACCACGCCACAAAGCTTCAGCTGGCCAGGAGGCACGAACGGCGTCAACAACGGCGCTGCGTACGGATTTGCGATCAGCCACGGTCAGCTTTACGTATCGTGGGGAGGCGCTGAAGCTCAAAGTAACCCACCGACCCCGGCTTGGTACTCCTTCAACCTCGCCAATCCCAACGCGACGCCGGTACCGTTTATGACTAACGCTCCCGTAACACCGCTGATCACGTCCTACTGATTCGATTCCACTGACCAAAGCGCGACTTGCATTTTTATGCTGAATATGTATAATTATGCGGATCATGCTCGCGACCGCAAGCCCGGAGCCGCTGCTCCAAGGCCGGAATTTTCTGACCGTCGCCGATCTGTCGGCTGACGAGATCGGGCGCGTCCTTCGACTTGCCGGGCATTTGCGGGGCGGCCGGGTCGCGGATCAGCTACCTTTGCTGCGGGGCAAGACGCTCGGGATGCTGTTCGAGAAGCCGTCGCTGCGGACGCGGGCTTCGTTCGAGGTCGGGATGACGCAGCTCGGCGGGCATGCGATGATCGCTCAGGGGAGCGACTTCATGGTCGGCTCGCGCGAGACGCCGGAGGATGCTTCGCGGGTGCTCTCACGCTACGTCGATGCGATCGTAGTGCGCACGCACGCGCACGAGCCGCTCGAGCGTTTCGCGGCGGCGGCGACCGTGCCGGTCATCAACGGGCTTTCGGCGGCGGCGCACCCGTGCCAGGCGCTCGCCGATATGCTCACGATCAAAGACCGCTTCGACACGCTGGCCGGTCTGCGGCTCGCATATATCGGCGATGCGCGCAACAACGTTGCGGCGTCACTCGCGGAGGCGGCCGTGATCATGGGCATCTCCGTCAACTTCGGCTCGCCGCCGACGCACCGGCCGAGCGAAGCGTTTCTGGCGCGGTTGCAGGCGCTCGGCAAACCGACGGGCGCGACCGCGCGCGCGTTCTCGAGCGCGATTCGCGCGGTCCGCGACGTCGACGTCGTGTATACGGACGTGTGGACCTCGATGGGCGAAGAACATCTCGCGGAACGCAACGCCGCAGCACTGCTACCGTACCGCGTCGACGCGAGCATGATGGAAGCAGCGGCGAAGCACGCGGTGTTCATGCACTGCTTGCCGGCGCATCGCGAGGAAGAGGTTGCGGCGGAGGTGATCGATGGACCGCAGAGCGTCGTCTTCGATCAAGCCGAGAACCGGCTGCACGCGCAAAAAGGACTCCTAGTGGCACTGATGACCGATCTGCGAGGGATGCCCGAATGAAAACCACCCGCCAACGCGCGATCCTCTCGCTGATCGCAACGCGTCCCGTCCACTCGCAGGAAGAGCTCGCGCACTTTCTCGAGCTGCAAGGCTACGAAGTGACGCAAGCGACCGTCTCGCGCGACATCAAGGACTTAGGACTCGTGAAGGTTCCACTCAAGAACGGCAACGGCAGCGGCACGCAATTCAAGTACGTGGAGCCGGGGCTGGGCAAAGGCTATGCGAGCCGGCTGCATCGCGTCATCGCCGAGCTCGTGCGCGGGTGCCGCGGGAGCCTCAACCAGATCGTGCTGCGCACGCCGCCGGGGAGTGCGATGCTAGTCGCATCCGCCATCGACGAAGCGGAATGGCCGGAGGTTTTGGGAACTATCGGCGGCGACGACACCGTCCTCGTCATCGTCGAAGACCCGGCGAAGATGCCCGTCGTCAAACAACGTTTCGAAGATATGCGCTCTGAGGATCCTCTGTAACAATGTCGACCATCGTTCTGGCGTACTCGGGTGGACTCGATACGTCGGTGCTCCTGAAGAAGTTCATCCTCGAAGGCCATCGCGTCGTCGCGCTGACCCTCGACCTCGGCGAAAGCGACGGCACAGCCGGGGCCGGCGCGTCGGCAGCCCTCGACGAAGTTAAAGCGAAAGCGCTTACGCTCGGCGCATACGACGCGGTGCTCGTCGACGCGAAAGAGCGTTTCATCAACGACTACGCGTTCAAAGCGTTGCGCGCAAACGCGCTCTACGAGGGCGTCTATCCGCTTTCGGCCGCGCTCTCGCGGCCGCTCATCGCCGCACTGCTGGTCGAAGCGGCGCATCGCTACGGTGCGGACGCGGTCGCGCACGGCTGCACGGGTAAAGGCAACGATCAGGTTCGCATCGAGGTCGCCGCTCATGCCCTCGATCCGTCGATCGTCACCATGGCCCCGCTGCGCGACTCGCCGCTCTCGCGGCCCGACGCAATCGCGTTTGCCGCCGAGCACGGCGTGCCGATCAGCTCGACGGTCGACAAGCCCTATTCGGTCGACGCCAACTTGTGGGGCCGCTCGATAGAAGCAGGCGTGCTCGAAAATCCGTGGACGGCGCCGCCCGAAGATGCCTACGCGTGGACTGCATCGCCCGAGACACAACCGGACCAGCCGGACTACGCGATCATCAACTTCGACGAAGGCGTGCCCTCGTACGACGGCCTGTGGGGCGCGCAACTCGTCGGCAAGCTCAACCAGCTCGCGGGAATGCACGGCGTCGGACGCATCGATCTGGTCGAAGATCGCGTGATCGGCGTGAAGTCGCGCGAAGTCTACGAGTGCCCGGGATCCGTCGCGCTCATCTGCGCGCACAAAGCGCTCGAACGGCTCGTGCTGACGCGCGACGAACTGCGCTTCAAAGCGACGACGGATCAAAAGTACGGTGAGCTCGTGTACGACGGCTTGTGGCCCTCGCCGCTGCGGACCGCGCTCGATGCATTCCACGGCGCGCTCGCGTCGCGGATGACGGGCAAGGTTCGTTTGAAGTTCTTCCGCGGCAGCGTCGTCTGCGACGGGAGCAAGTCGCCGTTCGAACTCTACGACGAGAGCCTTGCGACCTACGGTGCGGGCGACCGCTTCAAGCACCAGGCGGCCGAAGGATTCATCGCGCTCTGGGGTCTGCCGCTCGAACTCGAAGCACGCGTCGCTCGCGGCGTCGCCGAGCCGCGCAACGCGGCGCCCGCCGCACCCGCTCCGATCCCGACGACGACGTAAGGCCCCCCGCGTGCACCAGCAGCTACAGTGGGGCGGCCGGTTTGCGGGAGCGCCCGATGCGGCGCTGCTCGCCTTCGGTTCGTCCCTCGAAGAAGACCTAATCCTCGCACCGTTCGACGTCGCGACGTCGCGCGCGCACGTTTCCGCGCTCGAGGCGGGCGGCATCCTTCCCACCGCAACCGCACAGACGTTGCGCGCCGCGCTCGACACGGTCGCCGCGGAAATCGCCGCAGGAACGTTCGCGGCCTACGCACACGGCTCGGGGGCCGAGGACGTCCACGGCGCGATCGACGCGCGCGTGCGCGAGCTCGCGCCGGAAGCGGGCGCCTCGATGCACGCGGGTCGCAGCCGCAACGATCAGGTCGCAACTGCGCTCGCGCTCTACGCTCGCGACCGGGCGCAACGCGGCGCGACGACCACCGCCGCGATCGCGCGCGCCGCGCTCGCTTGGGCGCGCACGGCGCTGCACGATGAAACGCTTCTCGCCGCCACGACGCATTGGCAGCCGGCGCAGCCGATCTTACTTGCGTTCTGGGTCGAGGCGGTCGCAGAAGGCTTTGCACGCGCCGCGTTGCGCTTCGACCGGGTTGCAGCCGACGCGCGCGCCGAGTGCCCGCTCGGTTCGGGCGCGTGCAGCGGCAGCACCTTGCCGCTCGATCGCGCGGTCGCCGCGCGCGAACTCGGCTTTGCCGCCCCGTCGCGCAACGCGCTCGATGCGATCGGCAATCGCGACCTCGCGCTCGATCTCTTGCACGCCGTCGCGCGGGCGCTCGGCATCGCGTCGCGGGCCAGCGAGGAACTCGTTTTGTGGAGCGCGCCCGCGTTCGGCTACGTGCGCCTCGGCGACGAGGCATCGACCGGTTCGAGCCTGATGCCGCAAAAACGCAACCCCGATCCGTTCGAACTCGTTCGCGCGCACGCCGCAAGCGCGACGGGAGCGCTCGCGGCTGCCCTGGGGACCACGACGGGCATTGCGCTGTCGTACCATCGCGATCTCCAAGAAACCAAGGCGATCGTGATTCGCGCGACCGAGCGGGGCCTCGCCGCGCTCGATGCGTTCCGGCGCGCGGCCGGATACCTTCAGGTCAACGGCGCCGCGATGACGGCGCGCGCGGGCGACGGATATACGGTCGCGACCGACATCGCCGATGCCCTCGTGCTGCGCGGGCTGAGCGCCCGGCGCGCGCACGAACTCGTCGGTGCCGCGGTGACGACGGCCGAGCGGCGTGGATCGCCCCTCGATGCGAGCGACCTCGTCACGCTCGCGACCGCCGCCGGACTCGAGGGACCGCTCGACGCGCCGATCGATGCCGCTGCCTCCGTGCGCGCGAAGCGGACGATCGGATCGACGGAACCCGGCCAAGTCGCGGGCGCCATTTCCGCACTCGAAGCGGTACTGGACGCACGCGAACGAAAGGAGGGCGCATGACACGCGTGCACGTCGCGGGCGCCGCGGGCTATGCCGCAAGCGAAGCGATTCGGCTCGTCCACAACCACCCGCAGCTCGAACTCGGCGCGCTCGAAAGCGCGTCGCATGCGGGCGCGCCGATTGCCGAGCACGTCCCGGCGCTGCGCCGCTTCGAACGCGCCTTCGATCCACCGGGCACGCTCGATGCGACCCTGCTCGCGGGCGACGTCGTCATCTTCGCGGGCGGCGCCGCGCTCGCGCGCGAGCAAGCGCCGGCGTTGCTCTCGCGCGGCGCACGCGTGATCGATCTCTCCGACGCGTTCCGGCTGCAGGCACACGCCGGCGGTGCCGTCTATGGCCTGGCCGAACGCTATCGCGACGCGCTGCGCGGTGCGAATTTCGTCGCGAATCCCGGTTGCTATCCCACCGCGACCTTACTCGCGCTCTTGCCGCTCGCGCCGTTCGCGCGCGATATCGTGCAGCTCGTGGTCGACGCGAAGAGCGGCGTGACCGGAGCCGGGCGGACGCCGGCAACCGCGAATCTGTTTGCCGAAGTCGATGGCGACGTGCGCGCGTACGGCTTGGCCGGGCATCGCCACGAAGCGGAAATCGTTCAAGAACTCGCGGCTGCGGGCATCGCTGCGCCACTTGTCTTCACGCCGCACGTCGTGCCGTTGCGGCGCGGGATGCTGGCCGACTGTTACGCCTTCTTCGAACGCGAACCCGACGACGACGCACTGCTCGCCGCATACGAGCGCGCGTACGGTGGAAGCGCGTTCGTGCGCCTCTTGCCCGCGGGCCGAGCACCGAGCGTCGTCGGCGTCACCGGAACCAACGATGCGGAAATCCATCTCTCCCGCAAAGGCCGCGTCGTACGCGCGATCTCGGCGATCGACAACCTCGGCAAAGGCGCTGCCGGTAACGCGCTGCAGAACATCAATCTCATGCTGGGCTTGCCCGAGGAGTGTGCGCTCGATGATCGCGCCGCCCGAGTCTAACCAAAACGGCGGATCCCCGAACGGCTCCGCAACCCGTCTCATCGAGTTGCGCGGCGGCCTCGGGGCCGTCCCAGGCGTCAAGCTCTCGGGCCTCGCCGCAGGCATCAAGAAACGCAAGCCGGACCTCGCGCTCGTGTCGTTCGCGGAGCCGATGGCCTGCGCGTCGGTCATCACGACGAACGAGATCAAGGCGGCTCCCGTGCTCGTGAGCGAGAGCCACATCGCCTCCAGCGGCACGGCGATCCGCGCGATCGTCTGCAATTCCGGCTGCGCGAACGCGTGCACGGGCGAGCGGGGCGAGCGCGACACGCGCCAAACCGCGCGTCAAGCGGCGGCGCTGCTGAAAATCGACCCGTCGCAAGTCATCGTCGCCTCGACCGGCGTCATCGGCGTGTACTTGCCGATGGACCGCATCGTCAAAGGGCTCGAACGCGCGACCAAAGACCTCGAAGAGGGCATGGAAGCTGCCTACGATGCGGCCGAAGCGATCATGACCACGGACAACGAGCCCAAGCTCTCCGCGTACGCCTTCTACGACGGCGAAACGCGCTACGTGGTCGGCGGCATCGCCAAAGGCTCGGGCATGATCGCTCCCAACATGGCGACGATGCTCGCGTTCGTCGCGACGAACGCGCCGATGTCGCGCGAAGCGCTGCGCGACGAGCTGCGGCTGGCGAACGCCGCGAGCTTCAACATGATCTCGGTCGATGGGTGCATGTCGACGAACGACGCCTGCTACGCCTTCGCTACGCCCGGAGAGGGCCCCGCACCGAGCGGGTTCGCCGATGCGCTGCGCGCCGTGACGCGGCAGCTCGCGATCGCGATGGTCACCGACGGCGAAGGCGCGACCAAGACCCTGACCGTCGAAGTAACCGGCGCGCGGCACGAAGCGCAAGCCCAGACCGTCGCGCGCGCGATCATCAACTCGAACCTCGTCAAGACCGCGCTCTACGGCGAGGACCCGAATTGGGGCCGGATCGTCGCCGCCGCGGGCGCCGTGGGTGCGGGTATCGACCCCGAAGCCTGGTCGTTGTACCTCGGCGACAAGTTGTGGGTCGAGCGCGGGGCGATCGAGGTGCTCTCGGAAGCCGAAGCGCATCGCGAACTGGAAACCACCTTCGTCACCATTCGGCTCGACCTCGGCATCGGAACCGCGAGCGCGACCGGCTGGGGCTGCGACCTCTCGCGCGACTACGTGCGCATCAACGCGCACTACCGGACATGAACGTGTTTCGTACGCAAGCCGCCATCATCGCGCCGGTTGAAGCCGCCCGCGAGCAGTTCGTGGGCGAGCATCACCTGCTGCAGAACTACGCCCGCGCACCGATCGAGATCGTCCGCGGCGAAGGCTGCGAGCTGATCGACGCAAACGGCAATCGCTATCTCGACCTGGTCGCGGGGATCGCCGTCTGCGCGCTCGGCCACGCGCATCCCGCGATCACCGAGGCCGTCGCGAAGCAGGCGGCCACGCTCGTGCAAGCGAGCAATTTGTTCTATCACGAGCCCTCCGGCACGCTCGCGAACGAACTCGCGCGGCAGTCGGGGCTCGAGCGTGTCTTCTTCTGCAACTCGGGCAGCGAAGCGAACGAAGCCGCGATCAAGCTCGCGCGCAAACTCGCCTATCGCAAAGGCGAACACCGGCGCGTGCGCATCCTCGCGTGCGAAGGGGGCTTTCACGGCCGCACGATGGGGGCGCTCGCGGCAACCGCGAACCCGCACTATAAGGAAGGCTTCGAACCGTTGCCGGGCGGCTTCGACCACACGCCGTTCAACGACGTCGCCGCGCTCGCGAACGCCTTCGACGACACGCTCGCCGCATTCATCGTGGAGCCCGTGCAAGGCGAGAGCGGCGTGAAACCCGCGACCCGCGAGTTTCTCGAAGCCGCACGCACACTGTGCGACCAGCACGGCGCGCTCCTGATCTTCGATGAAATCCAGTGCGGGATGGGACGCGCCGGAACGTTGTTCGCCTTCCAGACCATCGGCGTCCGGCCCGACGTCGTGACGCTCGCGAAGTCGCTCGCGAACGGCTTGCCGATCGGCGCGATGCTGGTCGATGGGGCGGCTTCGAAAGCCCTCCAGCCGGGCGACCACGGGTCGACCTTCGGAGGCTCGCCCGTTCCGTGCGCTGCCGCACTCGCGCACCTTCGCGTACGCGACGAAATCGATCTCGACGCTCACGTCCGCGAAGCCGGCGCCCGCCTGCGCGAGGGTCTGCAGCGCTTACACGAGCGCCGGTCCGACGTCGTGGACCCGCCCCGCGGCCTCGGCCTGATGCTCGGCCTGCCCGTGCGCGAGCCACACTCAGCCAAGGCCATCTCGGAGCACGCTCGCGGCGCGGGCCTCCTGATCAACGCGGCGGGCGAAAACACCCTGCGCTTGGTTCCGCCGCTCGTGATCACATTCGCGCAAATCGCGGATGCCCTCGAGCGTCTGGAAGCGTCACTCCCCTAATCCGGCCGCCGGGCGAACGATACTCCGGACCGCTTTTTGCCGATGGAGTCGACATGACCAACTCCGTGCCTCACTGGCTGGCGGACGACTTCGACCCGGACCGCGTGCTCGGTTTGCGAGAGCAACCCTGCTTCGCGCTGGCGGACGAGCGCGGGGCGATCGTCGGCGACTTCGTGGGGCATGCCCCGGCGCACCGCGAGTACGCAGAGCTGCTCGGCCGCGGCCGCTCGGAACCCTCGAACATGCTCGCGGTCGCGATTCGGACGACCTTCGCCGAGTGGGCCGGCGGCGAAGTTCGCGAAGCGTTCGTCTTCTTCATGACGACCTCGGTCATCGCCCGCATCATGCCCCTCTCGGGACCCACGCATTTAGCGGCCATCTCGCTCGAACGCGTCACCTATCGCGAGATGGCGAGCGGCGCGATGACGCGTTACGGCATCTCCAAACGCGAAAGCGATATCGTCAAGGGACTCTTCGCCGGTCTTTCGTCGTCGGACATGGCGAAGGAACTGAAGATCTCCGAGATGACGGTCCAAGGCCACGTGAAGCGCATCTTAGCGAAGACCAAGTCGAAGACGCGCACGGAAATGGTCGCGAAGCTCTTAGGCTGGCGAACGGGCCGCTAGCACCCGAGTTGGAGGGCGAGGTCGATCAGATCGCTCGCCGTCCAGTCCCACTCTTGCCGGGCAGAAGCGTCGGGTGCCGGCGCGCCGCCATACTCGCTCGGGCGATCGACGAACGCCGTGCGAAGACCGCTCTTGCGCGCGCCGCCCAGATCGCTGTGGTGCGCTGCGACCAGGCACAATTCGCCGGGATCGACGGCGAGCGTCTGCGCGGTCGCTAGGTACGCCCGCGGATCGGGCTTGTAGGCGCGAGAAAACTCGGCGCCGAGAATCGCGTCCCAGGGTAACCCGGCCCGGCGCGCCATGTCCAATATCAGCACGACGTTACCGTTCGACAGCGCAACGATCGGGAAGCGCTTCTTTAGCCGAGTAAGTCCCTCGACCGCGTCAGACCACGGGTCGAGACGGTGCCATGCGCGCACCCAATCAACCAGCCTCGCTTCGCCTACTCCCGCGACGTCGATCTCGTATGCGCCCAGGACGTCTTCCAGCATTTCGCGGTGGAGCGTGTCGAGGACGACGAACGGACGGCTGCCGCCGATCACCGCTGCCATCGCCGGCACGTAGCGCATCCGCCACGCGTCGGCAAAAGCGAACGGATCGATATCGGTGCGCTCGAGCGAAGCGAGGTAGCGGCCGGATTCACGCGCTATGCCCGTGCGCCAGTCGACCACGGTTCCGAAGACGTCGAACGCGAGCGCTTTCGGAGCGGACGCGCCGATCAGCGGTACGTCCTAGAGCTTCTCAAGAAAGTACGTCCGTAGCTGGGACGCATCGACGCGCTCTTGCCGCATCGTGTCGCGCTCGCGCACGGTGATGGTGCCGTCCTCGAGCGTTTGGTAGTCGACCATGATGCAGAACGGCGTGCCGATCTCGTCCTGGCGGCGATAGAGCTGGCCGACGTTCCCCTCGTCGTACTGCGTGCGAGCGTGCGGACGCAGGCCGCCTTCGATGGAGCGAGCACGTTCGACAAGCTCGGCTTTGTTGCGAGCGAGCGGAAAGACGCCCACCTGCACCGGGGCGATTTTCGGATGGAAGTGCAGGACGGTGCGACTGCTCTGTTTGCCGTTGTCGTCGGCGACCGCTTCGACCTCGTATGCATCGACGAGCATCGTGAGCGTGGTTCGATCCATGCCCGCGGAGCTTTCGATCAGGATCGGCGTGTATTTGGTCTTGCTCGCCTCGTCGAAATACGTGAGGTCTTTCCCCGAGAGCGCCATGTGCGCGTCGAGGTCGTAGGTGCCGCGATGCGCGATCGATTCGAGTTCGCCCCAGCCCCACGGAAAGAGATACTCGACGTCGGTGCCGGCTTTCGCGTAGTGCGGCCGCTCCTCGGGTTTGAGCTCGTAGAAACGCAGGCGGTCTTCCTTGATGCCGTAGTCGCTGTACCACTTCTTGCGCGCGGTGACCCACTCGTCGTAGCAGGCCATGTCCTTGCCGTCCTGCGGCACGAAATACTCGAGCTCAGCCTGCTCGAACTCGCGCACACGGAACGTGAAGTTCCCGGGGGTGATCTCGTTGCGAAACGACTTCCCGATTTGCGCGATGCCGAAGGGCGGCTTCTTGCGCGCGCTCTGATAGATGTTCTTGAAATTCACGAAGATGCCCTGAGCCGTCTCGGGCCGCAAGTACGCGCGCGAAGCGGAATCTTCCATCGGTCCGATCGCCGTCTGCATCATCAGGTTGAAGTTGCGCGGCTCGGTGAGCGTATCGCGCATGCCGCAGTCGGGACACTTGTCCAACGACGGCAAGTGATCGGCGCGAAAGCGGTGCTTGCAGTTCTTGCAGTCGACCAGCTTGTCGTGAAACGCCGCGACGTGCCCCGATGCGATCCACGTATTCGGGTGCATGATGATCGAGGCGTCGAAGGCGACCACGTCGTCGCGCAGCTCGACCATCTCGCGCCACCAGGCATCCTTGACGTTGCGTTTGAGGATCGCCCCGAGCGGACCGTAGTCGAAGAATCCGCCGATCCCGCCGTAGATCTCACTCGACTGAAAAATAAAGCCGCGGCGCTTCGCCAGCGCCGCGATCTCTTCCATCGATACGCGGGGTTTCAAGTCGTTGGTCATCGGGCGCCGAATTAGCCACCCCGTCACGCTGAGCCTGTCGAAGCGCAGACGTGACATGGCGTTACGCCGCGGCCATCGACGTCTCGGCTGCGCTTCGACAAGCTCAGCGTGACAGGGCTCAAGCTCAGCGTGACAAGAGGGCCCGCGGCTGCGTTTCGGCGCGAAGTTGGCCGCACGCGGCGGCGATGTCGCGGCCCATCGGGACGCGAACCGTTGTCGGGACACCGGCAGCATCGAGGAGCTTCGCGAACGCGCGGATGCGTACGTCGCCCGTGCCGCGCAGTGGAGCGTCCGGGGTCGCGTTGCAGGGGATGAGGTTGACGTGGTAGAGGTGGCCGCGCATCAGCTTCGCGAGCGCGCGCGCAGACGCGTCGTCGTCGTTGACGCCCTCGAGCATGACGTACTCGAAGAAGATCTTGCGCTTCGTCTTTGCGGCGTAGCGCGCGCAGGCGTCCATCAGCGCGGCGATCGGATAGCGGCGATTGACCGGCATGATCGAAGCGCGCTGCTCGTCGGTCGGGGCGTGAAGCGAAATCGCGAGGTTGACCTGAATGCCTTCGCCGGCGAACGCGTCGATCTGGGGGACGAGCCCGACGCTCGAAATCGTGATGTGCCGATGGCCGAGACCGAACCCCGCGGGATCGTTGAGCAGGCGCACGGCGTCCATCACGGCCGCGTAGTTCGCGAACGGCTCGCCCTGGCCCATGAAGACGATGTTGGTGATCTTCTTGCCGCGGGTGGCAAGTTCGCGCGCGAAAAAACGCGCCTGGTCGAAGATCTCGACCGCACTCAAGTTGCGTGTATAGCCGGCTTGTCCGGTCGAACAAAACTTGCACGCGTAGGCGCACCCGGCTTGACTCGAGATGCAGACCGTCGTGCGATCTCCGAAATGTTCCATCAGCACGGCTTCGACTTCGTTGCCGTCGTGCAGACGAAAGAGGCCCTTCGACGTTTGCTTGTCGCTCGAGCGCTGGACCGTAACCGGGACGACCGATTCGAGCGTGAAGCCTTCGCCCGCCAGCGCCTCGCGCAACGCGGCCGGCAAAACGGTAATCGCGGCGACGTCGTCGACCAGTTCTTTTGTCGCAGCGCGGTAGATCTGTTCGAGCCGATAGGGCTTGAGGGCGTGCGCGGTCGCGAACGCGGCCGGGCTCTCGTACCCCGCCGCGCGGACTTTTTCTTCGAACCAAACCTCGCGAGCGCGTGACACAGCCGCAACAGTATACACGGTTACGGCTCGAATAGCGAGGGCTGCGTCGCCTCGGGTTCCGGCGGGACCGGCGGCGGCGCGTCGAGGCGCGCGCGCACGGCCTTGAGGTCGTTCCAGACGAGGCGTTTGGTCGCTTCGAGTTCACCGCCCGTCATGCGCAGGATGTAGGCCGGGTGAAAGGTCGCGATCAGCGGGATGTCGTCCGGACCATCGAACCATTGTCCGCGCTGTTTCGTGATCGAGAACTTCGGCCCGAGAAACGACTTCGCCGACGGCGCGCCGAGACACAAGATGATGCTGGGCCGGATAATGGCGATCTGCTCGTCGAGGTAGCCGCGGCAGTTGGCCATCTCCTCGGGCATCGGCGGCCGGTTGCGCAAACGCACGCCGTCGTCGAACGTCGGCCGGCACTTCACCGTATTGCAGATGTAGACGTCCTCGCGCCGCAGCCCGATCGCGAGCAGCATGCGATCCAAGAGCGCCCCCGCGCGCCCGATGAACGGACGGCCTTGCTCGTCTTCGGTTTCCCCCGGACCTTCCCCGATCACCATGACCGCGGCGCACGGGTCGCCTTCACCGTACACGCTGTTGCGGCGAATCGATCCGATCTCGCACTTGCGGCAACGCTCGACGACGGCCGACGCGTTCGCGAGCAGCTGCTCCCGCTGGGCGCGCTCGGCGACGCTCATCGGGCTCTTCCCGCGAAGATTCGACGCAGATACGTGGCCACGGTGAAGAGGATCGTCGCGTAGAGGACGTAGCGCCCCACGAGTGCGCCGGCGAGCGACCCATACCACAGCGGTCCGTGATGCTTGATCCAGTACTTGCGGCGCGAGGCCTGCTTGCGTTTCTCGACGTTATACTGACCGCGCGCGCTGCCCATGCCCTCGTGCACGGCCTCGCTCGCGGGAACGTACCACGTCTGAAAGCCTTTGGCGGCAGCGCGCTTTGCGAAATCGACCTCTTCGTGATAGAGGAAGAATTGCTCGTCGAACAGTCCGACCTCTTGAAAAACGCTGCGCCGGATGCACAGGGCGGCACCGATCGCAAGGTCGACACGGCGCTCGTTCGCGTGCTGCCACTCGCGCAGCGCATTGCCGTTCGCGAAGGGCCGGAACATCGGCCACTCGCCCCACGCGCTCGAACGCAAGAACGCACCCGCCCAGCTGTCGAACTCGCCGCACGACTCCTGGATCGAACCGTCATAGTTGTAGATCCGCGAGCCCGCGATGCCGCACAACGGATGCGCGTCCATGAAGCGCACAATTTCGACCAGCGCGCCTTGCTTTAGCTCGGCGTCGGGGTTGAGCAAGAATACGAACGGGGAATGCGTCA
>Ga0302326_10010382_pt1 | contig 20197 bp, 15 predicted proteins | sample Palsa_T0_3_FD_202264 | JGI IMG/M metagenome (GOLD analysis project Ga0302326, IMG submission 202264) | Peat permafrost microbial communities from Stordalen Mire near Abisko, Sweden - Palsa_T0_3 | ecosystem: Environmental > Terrestrial > Soil > Palsa > Peat permafrost | place: Sweden: Abisko...
CGGGTCCGGAGTGGGGTGCATTCGAAGATCGCCTCGGCAAGATGCCGCAGTTCGATCGGGCCGTTCAGAAGCTGAAACGCCTGTACGTCTCGGGGGCCGTCGAGTGCGAGATCGACGACGTCGGACGCATCCTCATACCGCCGACGTTGCGCGAACACGCACGGCTCAAGAAGGAGGTCGTCTGGGCCGGCGCCGGCCGTTACGCCGAGCTCTGGGACAAGGAAGAGTGGGCTCGCCACGTCGAAACGACCGACGACGAGCGACGCACGATGTCGGCACGTCTGGCGGAGCTCGGTCTATGAGCAACCTTCAGCTCGCGTTGCCCGGCCTGTTGGGGGATACCGCCGAGTGGGTGTGGCGCGACGACGACTTCGACGAGGTGCCCGTGAAACGATTCGAGCACGCGACCGTCATGAGGGACGAGGTCGTGCGCGCGATCGGTCCGCGCGCCGGCGGAACCTACGTCGATGCGACTCTCGGCGGGGGCGGGCACACGGTGGCGCTTCTGGAAGCCGAGCCCCGGTCGCGGATCATCGCGTTCGACCGGGATCGAGTGGCCGTCGACGCCGCGCAGCAGACGCTCGCTCCGGTCGCCGACCGGGTCACCTTCCTGCTTGCGCCGTTCTCTCGCTTGCCGGAGGAGCTCGAGCGCCTCGGAATCACGCGCATCGACGGCATCGTCGCGGACCTCGGCGTCAGCTCTCCGCAGCTCGACGACGCGGAGCGCGGCATGAGCTTCCGTCGCGAGGGGCCCATCGACATGCGCATGGATCGCGAAGCGGGCGAGACGGCGCTCGAGCTCATCGAGCGCCTCCCGGACGACGATCTCGCGAACATCATCTACGAGTACGGCGACGAGCGGCGCTCTCGCCGCATTGCCCGCAGCATCAAGAAGGCACTCGTCGCAGGCGAGCTGCGCACGACGCTCGATCTGCGGCGGGCCATCGTCCGAGCCGTCGGCCCAGCCCGCGTGGGCGGGGTCGACCCAGCAACCCGCACGTTCCAGGCGCTCCGCGTCGCAGTGAACACGGAACTCGCAGAGCTCGAGCGACTGCTCGAGGTTCTGCCGCGACTGATCGGCGAGGGGGGCGTCGCCGCAATCCTGTCGTTTCAGTCGATGGAGGATCGGCTCGTCAAGCGTGCATTCGCGACCGCCGAATGGTCGCGCCTCACCAAGAAGCCCCAGTCCCCGAGCGACGAGGAGTGCGCGCTCAATCCGCGCGCCCGGAGCGCAAAGCTGCGGGCCGCCCGGCGTCATATCGACCAAGGCGACCCGGGGCAGGGTCTGTCGCAGGAGCCAGGGCTCGAATGAGCGCCCGGCCCGCCTTTCTCCCCGTGTGGACCATCGCCATGGCGGCGACGGTGAGCGCCTTCGTTCTGCACCTGGCCTTTCGCGGCAAGACGGTCCAGTACGGATACGAACTCGGCCGCGCCCGCCAGGAGCAATCCCGGCTGCGAGAGGTGAAACGTGTGCTCGAGCTCGAAGCCGCGAGCTACAAGACGCCCGAGCGCGTCGAGATCGTCGCGCGCACGCTGCTCGGGATGGAGCCGCCCCGGCCGGATCGCATCGTGACGATCTCCGAGAGCCCCAGCGCCGAACCCCTCGGAGCTCTCACGCTGGGAGCCGAAGCACCGGCCCCCGCGAGCCCGGACGAAGGACGGCGGTGAAGAACCTCGATCCCCGTCGCGCCGGATGGATCCGCACGCGAATGGGGATCCTGTGCGGCGTGATGGCCCTCGCCCTCGGAGGGGTGGTCTCCAGCGCGTGGCGCGTCCAGGTCGAAGACGGCCCCGAATGGCGGGACATGGCCGAGCGTCAGCGTCTGCGTCGACTCCACATCGAGCCGAAGCGCGGGACGGTGTACGACCGAAACGGGGCGGCGCTGGCGGTGAGCATCGAGGTCCCGAGCGTCAGCGCCGACGTCGTCGAGATGCTCCGGGGAGTCGACGGCGCGCCGGCCCAGGAGGCGTCGCTGCGCGATGCGGCCGCGCGCATCGGGCACGCTCTCTCGCTCGAGCCGGATGACGTCTACGCCAAGCTCGCGACGCGCCACCGCTTCGTCTGGGTCAAGAGGCGGATCACGGGCGACGAGAGCCGCGCGATCCACGATCTGTCGGATCAAAAAAAGCCGGGTCGTCCGCTTCGAGGCATCGCGATCGAGGGCGAAGGTCATCGCTACTACCCGGCGCGCGAGCTCGCAGGCCCCCTGCTCGGGTTCGTCGCGCCCGACGCTCAGGGCAAGGACGGGCTCGAGCTGTCGCTCGAGGAGGATCTGCGCGGCAAGGTCGAAGACGTGCGCGGTCTTCGCGACCGCACTGGGCGCCTCATCTTCGAGGGCGCGAGCGACGAGAACACGATGCAGGGCAACGACGTCGTGCTCTCGATCGACGAAGGGATCCAGCACGTGGCCGAGCGCGAGCTCGACGCGGCGATGCGCACCTACGAGACGCGCGGCGGATCGCTCGTGGTGGTCGATCCGTCGACCGGGGAGCTGCTCGCCCTCGCCAGCGTGCCCGGCTACAACCCCAACGACTACACGGAGAGCGACGTCGACGGGCGACGCGACCGCGCCGTGACCGACCGCTTCGAGCCGGGATCGGTCATGAAGCCGTTCCTCATCGCGAGCGCCCTGGCCGCGGGGACGCTCAAGCCCACGAGCCTCATCGACTGCGAGCACGGCATCTACCAGGTGGGCGGTATCACCATCCACGACACCCACGTCAGCGACATCTTGACCCCGACGCAGATCCTCGCCAAGAGCTCGAACATCGGCGCTCTCAAGATCGGTCTGCAGCTCGGCGAACCCTCGCTCTACGCCGCGTACCGCCGCTTCGGGTTCGGTGAGACCGCGGGCGTTCCGCTGCCGGGGGAAGCGTCCGGCGTTCTGCGACCGCAGGGGCGTCCTTGGTACGAAGCCGAAACGGCGAGCGCGAGCTTCGGGCAGGGCATCACCGTCACCACGCTGCAGCTGGCGATGGCCATGAGCGCGATCGCCGACGGCGGCAAGCTCCTCGAACCGATTCTCGTCAAGAGGGTGACCGACGGCCGCGGCAACACCGTGCGCGAGGCTGGCGTTCACGTGCGGCGCGACGCGATCCCGCCGGGCATCGCGAGGACCGTCGCCGAAATGCTCACCGCCGTGACCGAGGAAGGGGGTACCGCCGTCGAGGCGTCCATCCCCGGCTTTCGCGTCGCGGGGAAGACGTCGACCGCTCAGAAGGTCGACCCGAGCACCGGCAAGTACTCGACCGACAAGTACACTGCGGTCTTCGTGGGCTTCGTCCCGGTCGAGCATCCTCGTATCGTCGTCGCGGTGGTGCTCGACGAACCGATGATCGGCCGGTATGGAGGGGACTTGGCGGGGCCCGTGTTCCGCCGCGTCTCGGAGGCCACCCTGCGTTACCTAGGGGTCACCCCGTCCGCAACCCCCGCGAAGATCGCCGGCATCGGCCGCGAAGGCGATCCTGCCGACGCCATGCTCGCGGCCATGAAGGCCCCGGCGCCGCAGTCGGTCGACGTGCCCAGCGCGGCGACGGCTCCGCCGCTCCCTGGAGGCGTCAAGGTGCCGGACGCGACGGGCATGGCGGCGCACGACGTCGTGGCGGCACTCAGCAAGGCGGGACTCGTGCCGCAGATCGAGGGCTCTGGCAGAGCGGTGCGGCAGAACCCCGCGGCGGGCAGCTCCGCGCCCAAAGGCAGCCCCGTACGCGTGGTCTTCGAGCCGCCTTCATGAACCCGACGGACGGGCAGCGCCGGACCGCGCCGGTGCAAGCCTTCGGCGAACTGACCGAGGGGCTTCGGCTCGACGAACTCGCGCGCGACCTGCCCATGGAGGCGGAGATCGTGGGGGACGCCTCGGTGCGCGTGCGCGGCGTCCGCCACGACTCGCGCGGGGTCGAGCCGGGAGACTTGTTCGTCGCGCGGCCGGGCAGCAAGGTGAATGGGGCCGCGTTCGTCCGCGATGCGGTCGCGCGAGGCGCACCGGCAGTGATGGTGGCTCGCGGCGCCGTCGTGGCATCCGAGCTCCCCGTCCCCGCCATCGTCGTCGACGACCCGGCGCTCGGCCTCGCTTATGCGGCGTCCACTGTGTACGGACACCCGTCGTTCTCGATGGAGGTCGTTGGGGTCACGGGCACCAACGGCAAGACGACGGTCGTGCACCTCGTCCGCGCCGCCATCGACGGCGCCCTCGGCACGACCGCCTGCGGTGTCCTCGGCACCGTCGGGTACCGGTTCGGCGACTGGAGCCGTGCGGCCGAACACACCACGCCCGAGGCCGACGAGGTCGCCCGCGCGCTCGCCGAATTCCGCCGCCGCGGGGCGACGCATGTCGCCATGGAGGTCTCCTCGCACGCGCTCGAGATGTCGCGCGTCCGCGGCGTCCAGATCCGTGTGGCCGCGCTCACCAACCTCACCCAGGACCACCTCGATTTCCACGGCTCGATGGGCGCGTACGCGGAGGCCAAGGCGCGTCTCTTCACGGAGCTCGGTCCCGCGTCGGCCGTGTTGAACGTCGACGATGCTTTCGGACGGGAGCTGGTGGGGCGGGTCAAGGCCCCAGTCGTTCGCGTGAGCGCGCGTCGCGAGGCGACCGCCGCGGACGCGGAGGTCTCACCCAGAGACGTCCACGTGGATGCAAAAGGCATCCGAGCAACCGTCCGGACGCCCAGTGGCGAGGTGCGCTTGGAGTCGCGCCTGGTCGGAGCCCACAACCTCGAGAATCTCCTCGTCGCCCTGGGAATCGCGTGCGCGCTCGACCTCGACGTGGGCCTGGCGGCCGCCGCCCTCTCCCGCGAACCGGGCGCTCCGGGGCGCCTCGAGCGCTGCGACCACGAGGCGGACGACATCATCGTCCTCGTCGACTACGCGCACACTCCCGACGCCCTCGCGCGGGTCCTCGATGCGGCACGCGCTGCGCTCATCGGGAGCGGCGCGGGCCGCCTCTGGTGTGTATTCGGGTGCGGCGGCGATCGGGATCGCGCCAAGCGAGGTCTCATGGGCGAAGCCGTCGCGCGACGCGCCGACGTGACCGTCGTCACGAGCGACAACCCCCGGACCGAAGACCCTTCGGCCATCGCAGCGGCCGTTGTCGCGGGGATCCATGGCGCGGGCGTCGAACCGGTCGTGGAGCTCGACCGCCGCCGTGCGATCGAGTTTGCCGTCGGCGCAGCGTCGCTCGGCGACGTGGTCGTCCTCGCGGGCAAGGGCCACGAGGCCTATCAACAGGTCGGGAACGTGAAGCACCCCTTCGACGACCGCGAGGAGGCTCACCGCGCCCTCGAGAACCGACGTCGCGCGAAGCGCGCAGACGGAGGGCGGTGAGGTGGCAACCCCAATCCCCGCCAACGCGGCGTCGTTGACAGCGGAGTCGGCTGCGGCTGCCACGCAGGGCAGGATCGTCGGGAGGGGTCCCGGCGCCCAGGTGCGTGCAATCACGAGCGACAGCCGCGCGGTGCGCCCGGGATGCGCCTTTGTCGCGCTACGCGGTGAGCGGTTCGACGGTCACGACTACCTCGAGGCGGCCATCCATGGTGGCGCCGCGCTCCTCGTCGTCGAACGGGGCCGCGCGCCGAGCGCAGCTTCCGCAGGGGTCATCGAGGTCGACGACACCCTCAAGGCCTGGGGCGACCTCGCGCGAGCGCACTTGCGCGCGTGGCGGCGCGGCGGTCGTGAGGGCGAACCCCGTCGCGTCATCGCCGTCACCGGCAGCGCCGGAAAGACGACGACGAAGGAGCTCTGCGCCGCCTTGCTGGGGGCCGTGGCGCCCGTCCACGCAACACGCGGCAACCTCAACAACCGCGTCGGGGTGCCTGCGGTGGTGTTCGCCGTCGAGGAACAACATCGCTTCGCCGTCTTCGAGGTCGGCATGAGCCTGCCGGGGGAGATCGCCGCGCTCGCTTCCATTCTAGAGCCCGATGTCGCCGTCCTCACGAACGTCGGGCTCGCGCACGCCGGCGGCGTCGGCGGCACGCGCGCCGACGTGGCCCGCGAGAAGGGGGCCCTCTTCGCGGCCCTCTCCGCCGACGCGGTCGCGATCGCCTGCGGCGACGACGACGCCGCCGTCGGCCAGCTGGCCCGGACTCGCGCGACGCAAAAGCGGACGTTCGGGCTCGGAGAGGCGGCCGACGTTCGGCTGGTGGAGCGCGTCCCCGCGGGGCTGGCGGGGGCCAACGTCCGGATACGCCGTTCAGACGGCACTTCCGTCGGGGCGTGGCTCCCGATGGTGGGTGAGGCCGCCGCCGTCGATCTGACCGGTGCCTTGGCGGCCGCCGAGGCGGTGGCCGGGCCTCTCTCGGACGTCGCGATCGCAAGCGGGCTGGGCTCGCTCGCGGCCTTCCCGGCGGGGCGCATGCAGGTACGGCAGCTCGCAGACGGAACGACCCTCATCGACGACACGTACAACGCAAACCCTCAGAGCATGCGCGCCGCGCTGCGTGCACTCGGAGAAGTTTCGCGCGGACGGCGCGCCGTCGTCGTCATCGGCGAGATGCGCGAGCTTGGAGGCGCCGCGCGCCAGGAGCACGCCTCCCTCGGCACGGCCATCGCCGAGGCGGGTGCGCGCCTCGCGGTGAGTTGCGGGGGCCTTGCGGACCTCGCGGTAGCCGAGGCCGAGCGGTCGGGCGTCGCGGCCTCTTACGCGACCGACGCCGAGGGCGCCGCACGGCTAGCGGTGGCAATGTGTTTGCGGGGCGACGTGATTCTCGTCAAAGCTTCGCGGAGCGTCGGCGCCGAAGGCGTCGTCGAGGCCCTCGTGCGCGCGCACGAGGACGCCGCCGCGGCGGGGCCAAGCTGAATGCTCTACGAGCTCTTGTTCCCGCTGCGTCACGGCGCCAACTGGCTCGGGTTTCTCAACGTCCTTCGATACGTTCCGTTCCGCGCGATCGCCGCGACGGTGACGGCGATGCTGATCGCTTTCCTCGTGGCGCCATGGTTCATCCGCGAGCTTCAGCGGCAGCAGATCGGGCAGGTGGTGCGATCGGACGGACCCGAGAGCCACAAGATCAAGAGCGGCACCCCGACGATGGGCGGGGCGCTCATCCTCTTCAGTGTCCTGGTCCCCACCATTCTCTGGTGCGACCCCCGCAACGTCTTCGTCTGGGCCACCACGGCGGTCACGGCCGGCTACGGCGTCATCGGCTACCTGGACGACTACCTGAAGATCAAGCTGAAGAACCCGCGCGGCGTCCCGGCCCGTTTCAAGCTGCTCGGCCAGTTCGCCATCGGCGGCGCGGCGCTCTCCTATTCGTTTCTCGCGCGAGAGCACGTGCCCGCCGACTGGTGGGATATCCGGTTCAGCCTCGGCGTGCCCTTCCTGGCCTTCTCCAAGCATCCGATCATTCTGCCCGGCTGGGTCTACATCCCGTTCGCCGTCACCGTCGTCGTTTGGACCTCGAACGCGGTGAACCTCACCGACGGGCTCGACGGATTGGCCATCGGCCCCGTCATGATCAACGCCGGCACGTACCTCCTGTGGGCGTATCTCGCCGGGGCCACCTTCGGCATCGCCCATGTCGCGCAGCGCTTTGTCGTGGCGCGGTATCTCGACATCCCGTTTATCGCGAGCGGCAGCGAGCTGTCGATCTTCTGCGGGGCCATGGTCGGCGCCGGGATCGGATTTCTCTGGTACAACACGTACCCGGCCCAAGTCTTCATGGGGGACGTCGGGTCGCTTGCCCTCGGCGGCGGCCTCGGGATGTGCGCCGTCTTCACGAAGAACGAGATCCTCTCGGCCGTGCTGGGGGGGGTCTTCTCCTTGGAGGCGGTCAGCGTCGTCGTCCAGGTCGCGAGCTTTCGGCTCACCGGCAGGCGAATTTTCCTGATGGCCCCGATCCACCACCACTACGAGAAAAAGGGCTGGCCTGAACCGAAGATCATCGTCCGCTTCTGGATCATCTCCATTCTCTTGGCACTCTTCAGTCTTTCGAGCTTGAAGTTGCGCTGAAGGATCGCTCCTGGGAGAAGGTCGAGGAAACAGGAAAGTGCCGGAGCTCGTCGGCAAACGCGTCGTCGTCGTCGGTCTCGGCAGGAGCGGCCTGGCCGCGGCCCGCCTTTGCCTGCGCCGTGGTGCGCGCGTCGTCGCGACGGACGACAAGCCTCGCGGCGCCCTTCCGGACGAGGTCCTGGGCCTCGAGGCGCTGGGGGCGACCCTGGTTGCCGGCGGACACGGGGCGGCCGGGCTCTCCGAGGCGGACCTCGTCGTCGTCTCGCCCGGCGTGCCCCAGATAGCCGAGATCGTGGCCGCCGAGGCGCGCGGTGTGCCCGTATGGGGCGAAGTCGAGCTGGCCGTGCGGTCGCTCACGCACCCGGCGCCCGTCGTGGCCGTGGGTGGAACGAACGGGAAGAGCACCACGACGTCTCTCGTCGGAGCGATGCTTCAGGCGGCGGGGCTGCGGGTCTTCGTCGGCGGCAACCTGGGCGAGCCTCTCGCGGAGCACGCCGACGAGGCGTTCGACGTGGTCGTGCTCGAGGTGTCGAGTTTTCAGATGGAACGGGTCGATCGCTTCCGGCCGCGGGTCAGTGCGCTGCTCAATGTGACGGACGACCACCTCGACCGGTACTCGGGGATCGAGGAGTACGCCCGGGCCAAGGGCAATGCCTTCGCGCGGCAAACAGGAGACGACCTGGCCGTCGTCCCCGCCGCCGACGCCCTCTGCTTGCGCGAAGCGCAGCGGGGCCAGGCCCGCATTGTCACGTTCGGGCCCGGTGGCGATGTCGACGTCACGGCCGAGGCCGTCGTCGACGGGCTCGCAGGAGCGCGGTACGAGCGCGCCGCCATAGCCCTCGCTGGCGGGCACAACGCGCTCAACGTCGCGGCCGCGCTCGCGTGCGTCCGCCCCTTCGCCGTGCCCCAAGACACGCTGCGGCACACCCTGGCCACGTTCTCGGGGCTCCCCCATCGCACGGCCCTCGTCGCCGAGATCGATGGTGTGACTTTCTATGACGACTCGAAGGGCACCAACGTTGGCGCCGCCGTCACGGCCCTGCAGGGCCTCGTTCAGCCGCGCACGGTGCTCATCGCGGGCGGGCGCGACAAGGGCGGGAGCTACGCGCCGCTCGTGGAAGCCCTTCGCAGAAAGGGCCGTGCGGCCGTGCTCATCGGCGAGGCAGCCGACGCTATCGCGCGCGCGATTGGGCCCGACGTGCCGGTCAAGCGCGCCGCTTCGATGCGAGAAGCCGTGCGCCTGGGGGCATCCCTGGCCCTCCCCGGCGACGCGGTTCTCCTGTCGCCCGCGTGCTCCAGCTTCGACATGTTCCGCGACTACAAGCAGCGCGGGGACGAGTTCGTGCGCGCGGTGCACGATCTTGCGAAGGAGTCCCGATGACGGTGCGCCTCAAGTCCACCTTCGAACCCGCTCGACCGGTGCCGGCGGACGAAGGCCCGGTGCGTGCGACGATCCGCAACGTCCGGCGCACCGTAGAGGGCATCCGCCTCGCTGCGCCGCTCGACGCTCGAGCCGACGTCGCGGGTGCCCAGGGCGATGTGGACGCCGTCCTGGCCGCCACGGTGATCGCTCTCGTGGGTTTTGGCATCGTGATGGTGTACAGCGCAAGCGCCGTCCAGGCGACCGTACAGTACCGCGACCCGCAGTTCTTTCTGAAGAGGCAGGCCGCGTACGCCGTGGTGGCGCTCGCGATGACGTGGGTCACGAGCCGCTTCGACTACCACCGCCTTTACCGGCTGACGTATCCCGTCCTCGCCTTCGTCGGCCTGTTGCTTCTCATGTGCGTCGTCGGCTTCGGCCACACGGGCGGGGGCGCTGCCCGGTGGCTGTCCATCGGCCCGGTTCACGTCCAACCCGCCGAGATGGCCAAGGTGGCGCTCGTCATCTGGTTGGCGTACTCGCTCGCCAAGAAAGCCGAGCAGGTCAAGACGTTCACCGTCGGCTTCCTTCCGCACCTCATCGTGGCCGGCGTCTTCATGCTGCTCTGCCTCAAACAGCCCGACTTCGGGAGCGCGGTCGTGCTCCTCCTCCTGACATTCACGATGCTGTTTCTCGCCGGCGCCAAGGTCGGCTACATCCTCGGCGCCTCGATCCTCGGAGGATTCCTCGGCGCCATCGCCATTCGGTTTCGCGAGTACCGCTACGAGCGCTACCTCGCGTGGCTCCACATGGACGAACACCGTCAGGACCTCGCGTACCAACCGTTCCAGAGCGTGATGTCGTTCGGCTCGGGGGGGCCCGTCGGTCTCGGCCTGGGGCGAGGTCTGCAGACGCTCTATCTCCCCGAGGCCCACACGGACTTCGTGGCGGCGGTCGTCGGCGAAGAGCTCGGGTTCCTCGGTGTGGCTTCGCTCTGCTGCGCGTACCTCTTGCTCGTTGGACGTGGCGTACGCACGGCCCTGCGCGCGCCCGACGACTTCGGAGCGTACCTCGCGTTCGGCATCGCGACGATGTTCGGAGTCCAGGCCCTCGTGAACCTCTCCGTCTCTCTCGCGATCCTTCCCACCAAGGGTTTGACCCTTCCCTTCGTCAGCTTCGGCGGGTCGTCGCTCCTCGTGAACGGCGTCGCTGCGGGGATCTTGCTCAACATCTCGCGCTACGCCCAGACCTCTGCAGCCAGAGGCGGCACCCCATCCGGGGGCGAAGAGCTCTCGGGCGCGGTCGTGGAGACGGCGCCATGAGCCGACCGTCCCTGCTCATCGCCGGCGGCGGCACCGGCGGCCACGTGTTCCCGGCTGTCGCCGTCGCCGAGGCGTTGGGAGCGCTCGCGGACGTCGACGTCGTCTTCTGCGGGACCGAACGCGGCCTCGAAGCCCGCGTGGTCCCAGCGCGGGGTTGGCGGCTGGAGTTCCTGGCGGTCGAGCCGATCAAAGGCGGCGGCCCTCGCCGCGCCGTGTGGGGCGCCCTCGCGGCGGCGCGCGCCACGCTCCACGCGGTCTCCCTCGTCCGCCGACTCCAGCCCCGGGCCGCGCTCAGCGTCGGCGGCTACGCGAGCGGACCGGCCACGCTCGCCGCGGCCTTGCTCGGAGTGCCCGTCGCGATCCTCGAGCCGAACAGCGTGCCTGGCCTCACGAACCGCCTGTTGGCGCCCGTCGCGCGTCGCGCTTATCTCGCGTGGGACGAGGCCGCGTGGGCGTTCCGCGGGGCCGCGATTCGTCCGTTCGGCACGCCGCTTCGTTCGGGATTCGTGGCGCGCGAGTACGCGGCGCGGGACACGCCGCGCCTCCTGGTCATGGGCGGTAGCCAGGGTGCCTCCTTCCTCAACGAGTGCTTGCCCGCGGTGATCGGCGCGGTGCACGCCAGCGCCGCGCGCCCGCTGGACGTGGTGCACCAGACGGGACCTGGTCGCGACGCCGCCGTGCGCGACGCGTATGCGCGCGCGGGGATCGACGGCGTCACTGTCCTTCCTTTCATCGAAGACGTCGCGGAGGCGATCGCCGACGCGGATCTCGTCGTGGCCCGCGCCGGCGCCGGAACGCTGGCCGAGATCACCGCTGTCGGCCGGCCCTCGCTGCTCGTCCCGTTTCCGTACGCGGCCGACGACCACCAGGCGAAGAACGCCGAGGCCCTCGAGCACGCCGGCGCAGCCGTGTGCGTGCGCCAGGACCGGGCGACGCCGGAGCGGCTCGCGGCGGAGGTCGAGCGCCTGATGTACGACCGCCCGCGTCGCGTTGCGATGGCCGCGGCCGCCGCGTCGCGCGGTCGCCCAAACGCGGCTCACCAGGTGGCCTGCGACCTTCTGGCTCTGGCCTCAATCCCGAGCCGGACCCACGACGTCCGCGGCGTCAATGGTGTCCGGAGACTCCGCGCGCCCGAGCGGAGCAGCGCGGGGAGGGCGGGCTGATGTTCCGAGGACGCGTGCGGCACGTGCATTTCGTCGGCATCGGAGGCATCGGCATGAGCGGGCTCGCCGAGATCCTCCGCACGCTCGAGTTCGACGTCAGCGGATCGGACCTGAAGGCCAACGAGAACACGCGGCGTCTCGAGGGCCTCGGCGTACGCGTCTTCATCGGTCACGCTGCCGAGAACGTCGGTGGGGCCGATGTCGTCGTCTACTCGAGCGCCATCGATCGGGAGAACCCCGAGATCGCGCGGGCCCACGCCCTCGAGATCCCGATCATTCCGCGGGCCGAGATGCTCGCGGAGCTCATGCGCACGCGCTACGCCGTAACGATCGCCGGATCGCACGGGAAGACGACCACGACGTCCGTCGTGGCGACGGTCCTCCGGGCAGCGGGGCTCGACCCGACCGTGGTCGTCGGCGGCAAGGTGAATGCGCTCGGCACCAACGCGCGCCACGGCGAAGGCGACCTGTTCGTCGCGGAGGCCGACGAGAGCGACGGGAGCTTTCTCAAGCTGACGCCGACGATCGCCGTCGTCACGAACATCGATGCCGAGCACCTCGACTACTACGGCACCCACGACGCCGTGAAGCAGGCCTTCGTGGAGCACGCGAACCGGGTGCCCTTCTACGGCCTCTGCGTCCTTTGCGTCGACCACCCGAGCGTGCAGGAGATCTTGCCCCGCGTCGAGCGGCGGCACGTCACCTATGGCGTGTCCCGCCAGGCGGTCTATCGCGCCAAGAACCCGCGGTTCGAGGGTCTCGCTACCCATTTCGACGCGTTTCGTCGCAACGAGCCCCTCGGTACGTTCGTCGTGCACATGCCGGGCGCTCACAACGTCCTCAACGCCCTGGCGGTCATCGCCGTCGCGGACGAACTCGAGGTGCCGCTCGACGTGACCCGCGAGGCGATCGCGGCCTTCCATGGAGTGCAGCGCCGCTTCACGGTCCTGGGCCAGCCTGCCTACGCGAAGAACGGTCGGCGCGGCGACGTGATGATCGTCGACGACTACGGGCACCACCCCGCGGAGGTCGAGGCCACCCTCGACGCGGCGCAACGCGGCTTCGACCGGCGGGTCGTGGTGGCCTTCCAGCCCCACCGATACACGCGAACGAAGCTGCTCTTCGACGAGTTCACCCGCGCTTTCAACAAGGCCGACTTGCTCCTCGTCACCGATGTCTACCCGGCCGGCGAGAAACCCATCGAGGGGGCCACGGGCGAAGAGCTCGCGGCGGCCATCCGTGCACACGGACACCGCGCCGTGACGTTCGTACGCGATCGCAAGAACGTGGCGCGCGCCCTGGCGGAGATCGTCGAACCGGGCGACCTCGTCATCGCGCTCGGGGCCGGGGACATCAACGCGAGCGCGCGCGAGCTGCTCGAGACGCTGACACGGGACCCCGGCCGATGACCCCCGAGAACCGCCGCCTCGCGCCGCCCCTCGTCGAACCGAGCCGCCCGAGCCCGGGCGAGGCGTACCCTGCAACGGCCGCGAGCTTCGGCGCAGTCCTGCGTGCGATTGTCGGGGTGGTGCTCGTCGTCGGTGCGTCCGCCGGCCTGGCCTGGGTGGCACGGCGACACGTGCTCCAGAGCCCGCGCTTCGCCATCACCGCGATCGACGTCGCCGGGAGCGTGCAGCGGCCGCCCGCCGCGATCGTCGCCGAGAGCGGCCTCGCCCTCGGGAGCAACGTCTTCACCGCCGATCTGAACGCGGCGCGCGCGCGGATCCTCGCCACCGACCCCTGGATTGCCGACGCGGTGCTCGCGCGGCATCTTCCCTCGACGATCCTGGTGCAGGTCACAGAGCGTCAGGGCGCCGCTCTCGTGGCCCTCGGAGACACGTACCTTGCGACGGCCGAGGGCGAGCCCTTCAAGAAAGTCGACCCCGACGACCCGCTCGACTTGCCGCTCGTCACGGGCCTCAGGCCGGAGCAGTTCACCGAGGATCGGGAAGGCGGCCTGCAGACGGTGCGGCGCGCGATGGGTCTCGCGGCGGAATATGCGCGAGGCTCGCTCGCCAGGCGGGCTCCTCTGGAGGAAGTCCACGTCGAACCGGACGGGGCGTTCTCGCTCATCGTCGGGCGGTCCGCGATGCAACTCGTGCTGGGGGTGCCGCCGTTTCGTCGCAAGCTCGATCAGGCGGCACGCGTCGTCGCCGAGCTCGACCGACGCGGCGCGAAGGCCGACGCGATCATGTTGGACAACGATTCCAGGCCCGAGCGCGTCGTCGTCCGAATGCGATAGCCGAAACTTGGCCCTCATTTCTCGAGCATGCGATTGCCCAATGGGATGAGCGTCGCAGCGTCGCAGAGCGAGATCGTCGTCGGCCTGGACATCGGCACGACGAAGGTATGCGCGGTGGTCGCCGAGGTCGACAAGACCGACGGCATCACCATCTTGGGCGTGGGGATGGTGCCTTGCCGCGGGCTGCGCAAGGGCATCGTCGCCAACATCGACTGGACCGTCCGATCGATCCGTGAAGCCATCGACAGCGCGCAGACGATGGCGGGCGTCGAGATCCGGACCATCTACGCCGGGATCGGCGGCAGCCACGTGCGGTCGTCCGGGAGCGACGGGATCGCTGCGATCTCCGGTGGCGAGGTCACCCAGCGCGACGTCGAGCGCGTGCTCGAGGGGGCACGAGCCATCCCCGTCGACGCCGATCGCCAGATCCTGCACGTCTTGCCGCGCGAGTACACGGTCGATAGCCAGGACGGAATCCGCGACCCGATCGGCATGTCCGGCGTACGCCTCGGCGTGAAGGTCAATCTCGTCACGGCGGCGACCAGCTGCGCGCAGAACGTGATCCGGTGCGCCGAGCGCTGCGGCCTCGCCGTGGCCGACGTCGTTCTCCAGCCGCTGGCGAGCGCCGAGGCGGTGCTCAGCGACGACGAGAAAGAGATCGGCGTCGCCGTCATCGACATCGGCGGCGGAACGACGGACATCCTGCTCTACGTCGACGGCGGCATCGCCCACGCGAGCGTCATCCCCGTCGGCGGCAACAACATCACGAGCGACATCGCGGCCGGGCTGCGGACCCCGATGGCCGAGGCCGACCGCCTGAAGCGGCTCTCCGGGTGCGCCCTCGGCCGGATGGTCGCGGATGACGAGGAGATCGAGGTCCCTGGCGTCGGCGGCCACTTGCCCCGCAAGACGGCGCGCCGCGTCCTGAGCGACATCATCGAGCCGCGTGTCGAGGAGATCTTCGCGGTCGTCCGCAAGCGCATCGAGGACACGGGCCTGCTCGAGCAGCTCAGCGCCGGCGTCGTGCTCACGGGCGGCGCGGTGCTCCTGCAGGGCATGTGCGAGTTCGGCGAAGAGGTGCTCGGGATGCCCGTGCGCACGGGGATGCCGACGGGCATCAAGGGCATCACGCAGCTCGTGCACGGCCCGGAGTACGCCGCGGGCGTCGGGTTGGTGAAATACGGAGCGCAGCTTATCTGCGCGGACGGGTCGCTCATGCAAGGCGTGGCCTCGGTTCCGCCGCCTCCGCGAATGCGGGCGCAGGTCGAGGTCGATATCGCCGAGGTGAAGGGGTCGGGGTTCTGGGGATGGCTCAAGGCCGCGTTCTGATGCGAGTGCGCAGAAGTCCCACGAATCGCGGCGCAGAAGTTGGCTTTCGAGAACGCAGTGGCTTAGAGGCGGAAGGGTCGATGGGAGGAGCAGCGCGATGAGTTTCTCGATCGAGTTCGCAGAAGAGACGCAAGCCTACGAGGCTCGCATCAAGGTCATCGGTGTCGGCGGGTCGGGTGGCAACGCGGTCAACACGATGATCAACTTCGGCCTGGAAGGCGTCGAGTTCATCGTCGTCAACACCGACGCGCAGGCGCTCAACGCCAACGCGGCCCCCACCAAGCTCCCCATCGGCTCGAACATCACACGAGGCCTGGGCGCGGGCGCCGACCCCGACAAGGGGCGAAAGGCCGCCCTCGAGGACGTTCAACGAATCAAGGAGCTGATCGGCGGCGCCGACATGGTCTTCGTGACCGCCGGAATGGGCGGTGGAACCGGCACGGGCGCGGCCCCGATCATCGCGCAGATCGCTCGCGAAGAGGGTGCGCTGACGGTCGGCGTCGTCACCAAGCCGTTCATCTTCGAGGGCCGGCAGCGGGCGCGCCGCGCGGAGCTGGGGCTCGCGTCGCTGGCGGAGCACGTCGATACCCTCATCACCATCCCGAACCAGAAGCTCGTGCTGCTGGGCGACGACGACCTCACCTTCATCGACGCCTGCCGCAAGGCGGACGAGGTGCTCTACCAGGCCGTCAAGGGGATCAGCGATCTCATCACGCAGAGCGGCATCGTGAACGTCGACTTTGCCGATGTGAAGACAGTGATGAGCCACATGGGCCGCGCGCTCATGGGAACCGGCGTGGCGAAGGGCCAGAACCGGGCGCGCCTCGCGGCAGAGATGGCCGTCACCTCGCCCTTGCTCGACGACATCAGCGTCGAGGGCGCGACCGGGGTCCTCATCAACATCGTCGGCGGTCCGGACCTCAAGATGAGAGAGATTCAGGAGGCCGCCAGCCTCGTGCAGGAGCAGGCGCACGAGGACGCGAACATCATCTTCGGCGCGAGCATCGACGAGACCCTGGGCGAGAACGTCAAGGTCACCGTCATCGCGACGGGCTTCGACGGCGAACGCGAGATGGCCGTCGAGGCGCCGGTGTCGCGGCAGTCGATGGCCCCGCAGACCCTTTCCTCGATGAGCTCTCGCCCAGCGCCGTCCATGTCGTCGATGCGAAGTTCGCAAGGCTCGGAGGCGCCCGCTTCGGCGCGCCGGTCCGGAGTCCCGCACCAGGCCTATGCGCGGGGTGACGAGCGGCCGGAGTCCCGAGTTCCCGTGTCCGTCGCTCCGTCCCGCGCCCCGGTGTCGCGGGCTTCGGCGGCGGGCCAGGAACCCTTCCCGAGCCTCGACCACGACTGGGACGTGCCGGCCTTCCAGCGCAAGCCTCGCTAAACGCCCGTACGCGACGGACGCGCGGGTCGCTTCACGGCACCCGCGTCGGCCGTCCCTCGACCTGCACCACCGGCGTCCCGAGCGCCTCGGCTTCGCGCAGCACGGTGGAGAGACCCTCCGCGCGTGAGGCGTGGATGAGCAGATCGGCGGCGCCGATCCAGATCAGCGCGTCGCGCCGACCCACCTCGCCGACGAACCGGACGTCGGCGCGATGGCGGTGCGCGGCTCGTTCGAGACGCGCGCGCTCGGGCCCGTCCCCGACGACGTAAAGGACATCGAGATCGGGCCTCGATCGAAAGTGGTCGATCGCACGGTCCACCCGCTTTCCCGGCACGAGCCGGCCCACGCTCACCGCGACGCGCTGCCCGGCGAACTCCGCTCGGCGCCGTGCCACGGCCTGGCCCAGGTCGGGGAGATCGAGCGCGGGCGCCTCGATGAGCGAGATCCGTTCGACGAGCGAGCGCGTGCGCCGATCCAGCACGCCGAGCAGCTCGTCCAGGAGCGTCGTCGACACGAAGCGCCACATCCTCGAACGTGACGCGATGGCGCGGACGATTCGCCTGCTCCCCGCCCGGGGCAGCGCTGCAAGCAGGCGCACGTCCCCGCCGTGCGAGACGACCTCGAGCTCCGCGCGAGCAGCGACCCCGATGGGCCAAGCACACGGGACCGCCCAGTTTGCCACGACGCGGTCGATGTTCATCCTCGTGAGGGTGGCCCGGCTTCGCGCGACCCATGCCGCTGCCGAGATACTGCGAAGGGGCCGCTCGCGCAGCCGGGCTGCGACCCCCGGCCAACCGAACGCCCCGCCCGCTCGCGGCGTCACCACGACGACGTCGTGGCCTGCTTGCTCGAGCTGCCGCGCATGCGCCCGCACGAAGTGGCCCGAGGGGTCGTCTTCGTGGCGGGGGTAGCTCGTGCTCACGATCGCGATGCGCAAGGCCGAGGTGGGACCCTTCGTGGCAGGGGGGTGGTGCGAATGGTACAAATACACTGGAGGTTGGGGGACCGCGCGCGGGCCCTGCACCAAAGGATGACGCGTGCTGCGAGGACCGTTTCCTTCCCCGGCCGCATCCTCTTTCTTACGGAGGATCCCGCGCTCGTCGAGCGTCAGCTGGGCGGCGAAGACCTCGACGCCGCCGACCTGCCGCTGCTAGGCAACATCTCGACCGACGAGATCACGCCGGCCTGGGTTTGCTACTACTACGACGAGACGCTGGGTCGCTACTGCCTGGTGGGCTTGCGCGGCGGCAAGGTGGCGCCCGACGCCGTCCGTCGCGGCGGATTCTCCGTCGTCGTCAGCGGGATCTCGAAGGGTTGCGGTTCGTCGCGCGAGACGGCCCCGTACAGCGAGCTCGCCGCCGGCGTCACCCTCGTGCTCGCCCGGAGCATCGAGAAGATCTATCGCCAGAATGCCCAGAACATCGGCCTGCTGACGAGCACCGACTTTGGCCTCCTGCCACGCGTGCTTCGCGGCGAGGCCATCCCCATCGACGAGTTCACGCGCGACCTCGATCCCATCAGCGCCGGGATCGTCGAGCACGGCGGCCTCTTTGCGTACAACAAGGCCCGCCTCGCGGGGACCGTGTCGCCGCCAGCGCTGACGACGGCCCCGCGTCCGATGACGCTCTGCGAGAAGATCCTCGCGCAGCACGCCATCGTGGACGCCCGGTCGGGGAGCATGGGCGTCGTCGCCGTTCGCCCCGGCGACGCCTTCTTCGCGCGGACTGATGTGCGCTTCTCCCACGAGTACGTGACGCCCATGGCCGAAGCCCTGTTCCGGCAGGGCTTCGGCGAAGACGCCGAGGTCGCCGAACCCGAGACCGTCTACGCCTTCCGGGATCACTTGACGTTCCTGGACCTCGTCATGCCGCGCGCCCATCGCGACATGGGCCTCGACGTCCAGGCGCGCAAGCTCGCCGACGTGCAAAGCGCGTTCGCCGCGCGGACGGGGATCAAGCTCTATGGCGAAGTCCGGCGCGACGGGCAACTCGTCGGGTCCGAAGCCATCTGCCACAACAAGGTCATCGAGGACATTGCCCTCCCCGGGCAGCTCGTCCTCGGCACCGACAGCCACACTTGCATGGCGGGCGCGCTTGGCTGCTTCGCGTTTGGGGTCGGATCGACCGACATGGCGAACGCCTGGCTGACTCGAGATGTCCGCCTGCAGGTCCCCGAGACCGCGCACTTCGTCCTTCGCGGGGCGCTCCGGGCGGGGGTGTGCGCCAAGGACGTCATGCTGCACGTCCTCAGCCTGCCGTTTTTCAAGTCGGGCGCCGGGATCGGCAAGGTGCTCGAGTTCGGCGGCGAAGGCGTCGCGCGGCTCTCGCTCGACGAGCGGGCCACGCTCACGAACATGGCCGTCGAGGCGGGCGGCTTCACCGGCATCGTCGAGGCGGACGAGACGGTGGTGGCCTATCTCGTCGCGCAGCGCGGGCTGGCCCCGGACGCCGTGCGCAGCCGCATCGTGCGCGCCGACCCGGACGCCGCTTACGGCGCGTCCTTCGACGTCGATCTCGCGGCCATTCCGCCCATGGTGGCGACGCCCGGCGATCCGCGCAACGGCATCCCTCTGGGCGACCTGCCCGGCCCCGTGCCGATCGACATCGCGTATGGCGGCTCGTGCACCGGCGGCAAGAAGGCGGACATGGACATGTACGCGAGCGTTCTGTCGCGCGCGGCGTCGCTCGGTCAGCGCGTGGCGCCCGGGGTGCGCTTCTACCTCCAGTTCGGATCGCAGGACATCCGGCGCTACGCCGAGAAAAAGGGCTACCTCGACATCTTCGCGCGCGTCGGGGCGGAGCTCGTCGATCCGTCGTGTGGCGCCTGCATCAAGGCGGGACCCGGATCGAGCGACTCGCCGCAACAGGTGACCGTCAGCGCGCAGAACCGCAACTTTCCCGGCCGCAGCGGCCCCGGCAAAGTGTACCTGGCGAGCCCCATGGTCGTGGCGGCGAGCGCCATTGCGGGCCGCATCGTACAGCCGGACGTCGCGTAGTCGCTCAGACCTTGCGGAACTCCTCGACGAACTCCCAGTCGGCGATGAGGCCCTTGCGCAGGAGGATCGACAGCAGCGCCGCGAAGAGGATCTCCCAGCGGGGTTCGGCGCCCAGGATGTCGCTCGCGTCGACGCCGTGGGCGACGGCGCGGAGGGCGCTCACGAGATCCCGCGCCGTGAGCTGGTCCCGGTTCTCCGGGGCGTCGTCGCCGGAAGGAGGGCTTCCGGGAGGCCTGCGGCTCCGCGCCGGGAGGGAGATCTTCGTGCCGTCGAGCAGGGTGAGGGAGATGGTGCGCGCGGAGGAGGGGGGAGCGCGTGAGGGGCGCGTGGAGGCGGGGGCGGGCGTGGACTCGGGGGGGAGCGAGCGCGTGGACTCGGGGGGGAGCGAGCGCGTGGACTCGGGGGAGAGTGAGGGCGAGGACTTGGGCGGGAGCGAGGGCGAGGATTTGGGCGGGAGCG
>Ga0302326_10010383_pt1 | contig 20196 bp, 17 predicted proteins | sample Palsa_T0_3_FD_202264 | JGI IMG/M metagenome (GOLD analysis project Ga0302326, IMG submission 202264) | Peat permafrost microbial communities from Stordalen Mire near Abisko, Sweden - Palsa_T0_3 | ecosystem: Environmental > Terrestrial > Soil > Palsa > Peat permafrost | place: Sweden: Abisko...
TCACCAGCAGGCCGATCAGCAGCGGCAGCAGCAGCAGGCCCGATTCGGTCGCCGAGACGCCGTGCACGAGCTGCAGGTACTGCGGCAGGAAGGCGAGCGCGCCGAACATCGCCACGCCGCTGACGAACGAGACGATGTTGGCCACGGTGAAGATCTGCATCCGGAACAGATCAAGCGGCAGGATCGGCTCGGGCGCCACCTTCTCCCGCACCGCGAAGCCGGCCAGCAGCAGCGCGCCGAGCCCGAACAGCCCGATGATCTGCCACGACCCCCACGGGTAGTCCGTGCCGCCGGACTGGGTGGCGAGCAGGATGCAGGAGACCCCGGCGACCAGCAGCAGCGATCCCCACCAGTCGATCAGCACGTGGCGCGTCCGCTTGGGCAGCCGCAGCACCCGGTTCGTGACGATCAGCGCGGCGATGCCCAGCGGCAAGTTGAGGTAGAAAATGTAGCGCCAGGTGAGGTCATCCACGGCGAAGCCGCCGGCCAGCGGCCCGACCACGCTCGCGACGCCGAAGACGGCGCCAAAGTATCCCTGGTAGCGACCCCGCTCGCGGGGCGGGATCACGTCACCGATGATCGCGAACACGAGCGAGATCAGGCCGCCGCCGCCAATTCCCTGCAGGCCGCGGAAGGCGATCAGCTCGAACATGTTCTGGGACAGGCCGCAGAGCGCGCTGGACAGGATGAACACCAGGATCGCGAGCTGGAAGACCCGCTTGCGGCCGTAGAGGTCGCCCGCCTTGCCCCAGAGCGGCGTGGACGCGGTGCTGGCCAGCAGGTAGGCCGTGATGACCCAGGACAGCAGGTTGCTGCGGTGGAAGTCCCCGACGATCGTCGGCAGCGCCGTCGACACGATCGTCTGGTCGAGCGCGGCCAGGAACATGCCCAGCATCAGCCCGGACATGATCACCAGGATCTGCCGGTGGGTGAAGCCACCCTCCTCCGCCGGGTTCGCGCTGGTCGTGGCCGGGGCGGTCATAGGCGGCTCTCCCTGTTCGGAGCTGGTGAGTGGCGGCGCCGGCAGTGCCGCGAGCCCGGCCGGTGGAGGGAGCCAGGGCCGGACCAGCTGGCGCAGCTGCTGTGGAGGTAAATCCGCTTGCCGAGCAGCCGGAACCTTGGCTCGAGGCTAGCAGCCGGGTCAGTGCCCGGCGGGCGGGCCATCGCAGGGCCTGATCGTGTCACGGTGCCTGCCTCGGCAGATTGGTTGCTTATTCAACAAAACAATGCTTTCATGGCTGGCGGCGTTTCCGCAAATCGCCGCCGCCAGGATGACCGGCCGCTGAGGGCCGGGCGCGCCGGCCGGTACGGTAGTCGCCGTGTCCACAGACGACAGAGCCGGGTCCAGCGGCGACAGAGCCAGGATCCGCATGCCGACCACGACTCTCGCGCCCGGGGGGCCGGTGGTCTCGCGGATCGGCCTCGGGCTTGCGGCGCTCGGCCGCCCTGCGTACATCACCAGCGGCCGGGACGGCGATCTGCCGGACCGCAGCGTGGCCGGCCTGCGGGCCCGGACGGTCTCGATGCTGGACGCCGCCTATGACGCGGGGATCCGGTACTTCGACGCGGCCCGGTCCTATGGGCTGGCCGAGGAATTCCTCGGCGGGTGGCTGGCCCGGCCCGGTCACCCCGACGCGGTCGCCGGGTCCAAGTGGGGCTACCGCTACACCGGCGAGTGGCGCCTCGACGCCGAGCGGCAGGAAGTCAAGGAGCACTCGCTGGCCATGTTCACCACTCAGCTCGGCGAGACCCGCGCCCTGCTCGGTGACCGGCTGGCGCTCTACCAGGTGCACTCGCTGACGGCCGATTCCGGGCTGCTGGGCGACCGCGCGCTGCTCGGCGCGCTCGCCCGGCTTCGTGACGAGGGCGTGATCATCGGGCTGACGACGAGCGGACCCGGCCAGGCGGACACGCTGCGCCGCGCGCTCGGGGCAACCGCCGGCGGCCAGCCGCTGTTTTCCGCTGCGCAGGTGACCTGGAATCTGCTGGAGCCGTCGGTGGGTCCCGCCGCCGCCGAGGCCGCCGCGGCCGGGTGGACGATCCTGATCAAGGAGGCCCTCGGGAACGGGCGGCTGGCCCCCGGTGACGGCCCCGATGGGCCGCCGGCCCAGGTTGCCGAGATTGCCGCCGCCAGGGACGTCACCGCGGACGCGATCGCGATCGCCGCCGCTCTTGCCAATCCGTGGGCGAGCGTCGTGCTGTCGGGAGCCGTCACCTCCCGGCAGCTGCACGCGAACCTGGCGGCCCTCGCTGTCGGCGAACTGCCGCGCCTTGACCTCGCCGAGCCGCCCGCCGCCTACTGGCAGGCCCGGTCCGCCCGGCCCTGGCGCTAACGCGTGCCGGTGCCGACTGGCGCTGAGACGCGGGGCAGGGGAACGGTGAGCTGCTACCACTCCCAGTAGTAGCCGACGACCGTGTGCTCTATCGCTTCGAGGTAGCGGTGGGCGGAGAACTCCTCGTCGAGCGCGACGGCCTCCCGCTCCACGATCGCCTCTTCGGGGCCCCGGTAATCCGCCCACTCGGCCCACCAGAGCTGCCCCGGCAGCATGGCTGGGTGAAATTCCAGCCGCAGGTCGATGTGCTCCACGCGCCGGTGGGTTCCCCGGCGGAACTCGGCCGCGGGGCGCTCCGTGTAGCGGAAGATCGTCCAGTAATCAAGGTATGCCTCGTCGCCGTAACGCAAGGGGTGGTGGAATTCGATGTCCACGGCCCAGACCTGCTCGCTGAGCTGATAGACCGGGCCCACCTGGCCGCCCCGCGCCACCCGGACCCTGGCATCGGGCGTGTCGATCCGGTACTGGTATCTCGTCATGCCGTCGACCAGCGACCGGACCGTCTGCTGGGTGTGATGGCGGGTCGGCAGCCCGTCCCGGCCGACGACATGATGCTCGAAGAGCAGCGTCGTCTCATGCTCAGGCTGCTGGAACGCCGCCGCTGGCGGCGGCAGCCGGCCGGCGATGACCGTCGGCCGCAGGTCGCCCCGGTGCAGCTCGTGCAGGCGCTGAGCGTCGCGGCGGGAGAAGCGGAACGCCGCCTCGAACCACCGCAGCGTCTCCAGGCTGAGGCCGCGGCCGCTGAGGGCCCGGCTTACCCGGTCCTTCAGCTTCCTGGCGAGCCCGGTGTCCCGCTCGTCGTGCTCGCCCGACTCGTAGAGATACCCGGCGATGACCGTGCAGACGGCCTCCTGCCGGATCTCGTCGGGCCGGGCATCACGGCTGCGGCGCTCCCATCGGTCCCGGTACGGCCCGGGCCGGAGCATGAGCTGCCTGAGATGCAGGCCAGCGGCTCGCTGGCCCCGTGCTTGCCGTTCGCTGTGGGGCATCAGTTGTCTTCTGCGTCGTGCGACAGCCATGCGACAGGTGGTCGGTAACTTCACGGGAAGGCATCGGAACTGGGCGCATTGCTGCTTTCGCTGCTGAGGGAGACCTAACAGTACAGCCGGGTCTCGCGGCATGCTGACGGCTGGCGAAAACCACGGCCGCCTCCCGCGCGCCGCGCGAACCAGAACGTCGGCACGCAGGGCCCTGGTCGCCACTGACAGGGGGGGATGAAGCCGAAGGGGCGGAGCCGCTGCTCCGCCCCTTTCGGCTGGGCCGGCACCACGGCCGGTTCCGGCCGGCGGGCTATCAAGGCCGGCACCACGGCCGGTTCCGGCCGGCTATCAAGGACTGCGTCGTGCGACTCCAGGGGTGCGGTCATATCCCGGCCGCTCATATCTCGATAGGGATCGAGGTCATCAGGTCCTCATCGGAGTACAGGGCCGACAGCTTGCTCAGCGCGCGTCGCATCGGCTCGCTCTCCTGGATCACGGCGAGGTGCTCGGCCGCGCCGGGGACTCCGAATTCGGCGTACAGCGGCAGCAGGGTGCCGAAGAACTCGCGATACTGCAGCCCCGACAGCCCGCCGAGCTGCACCTCGCGGCCACCGGAGAACCAGGTCTGGCGAGTCTGCTTTTCCAGCCGCCTGAGCTTATGGACAGTGCTGTGAGATTTCGGGTTGCTCCGTTCAGCCCAGGCAAGGAATTCGGTGCCGAGCGCGGCCTCGCCGTGCAGGGTGAGGTTGAGCGCCACGATCTCGGCCGCGGCCAGCCGGATTCTGCGCGAGAGCGTCGCCCGGCAGACGCGCACGGCACTGCGCAGCACCTGATTCCTGCGGACCGCCAGCAGCTCGGTCACCGGGAAATGGTGCATCTCCGCCTGCCGCGGAAACTGGAACCAGCCGGGAATCTCCAGAGTGAACACGAAGAAGAACAGGTGCTCCTTGTCCGAATTCAGGTAACGGTGCGTCATCGCCGGCCGCAGGTCGTCCGCGGGATCGTTGCCGGTCTCCATCTGCACGCGGCGGCGGGCGGCCCTGGCGAGCGCATCGTGCCCGGCATGAAATACCGCCGGCCGCTCTCCGGCCTCGGTGCCCGATTCGAGGTAGTCGTCCTGGTAGATATGGCCGGACAGGTGCGACAGCCGGTTCAGCTCACGTGCGGCGTTGCTCTCGTTGCGCAGCTGCAGCAGGGGCTCGACCTGACCGTTCCGGTGCCGCCACGTGATCACCAGGACCAGGGGAACCCAGCCGGTCGCTCCCGAGCGGTCCGCGAGGACGTTCTGCCGGAACCGGGTTCCGGTGGGCTGGAAGCCCCCGTCCCGCGGTGCCCCGATCGGGACGATCTTGTTATCGTCCACGCTGTTGTGCACGATGTCCTCGAACGCGGCGGTGAAGTACTGGTCGGTGGTGTCCTCCAGCTCGAGAAACAGATGGTCAGCGGTGCCTCGCTGAGAGCGCCGGATGAGCAGCTGCACGATGCGGCGTCCGTCCGGCATCTCGAAGAGAGTCCCGGCGAATGGCGGTAAGTAGGGCGATTCGTAGAGCGTCCACCGGGATGACGGGGTCCTGCGCAACAGCACGCTGACGGATCGCTTGCCCCAGACCGCTGCTAGACGGCGGCTTCGCAACGCGTCATTGCGGTCGGGATACTCGACCCGCTCGTCATTGATCGCCTCCAGCAGCTTGTCCCCGAGGAACACGACCCGCAGCGACCTCCAGAAAGCGCGATCATCGCTGCGGGCGCGCTTGCGGTTCAGCGCGTCCTGCAGCGTCACCGCCAGCGTCTCATTGGTCAGGCCGACGATCGTCACGTTCACGGCCTCGGCGAGGAGCCGGACGAACCGCGCTCCGTCGTTGACGTAGCCAGAGACCACATTGTGGTATTCGAGGTCGGAATCAAAGGGGCCGCCCAGCCCGTCGGTACTCACCCGGAGTGCACGGATAATCTGCTCGGCAAGCCCGGAAACGCTGGCCGCGTACTGCTGCGAGTCGCTGGCCGCGCTGCCGAGGTCGGTCCAGTGGCGTGCCCGGCTGTCCCGCAGCCACCGCTGGACGGCCGGCGGGGCATCGGCGGGCAGCCGGGGCTCCCCCTCAAGGCATACCGGAAAGATGCGCCGGGAGCTGCGGTCCGCTGGCGGCTCGCGTTCCCTGGCCACGAAATGATCCCATTCATAACGGCACCACTCTGAGCCAAAGTAGGCCGGCGAAATGAGCGATACCAGCACCGAGCTGACCTTGAGCGCACCGTCAATGCGCGCCCGCCAGATTTGCGCGCTCTGAATGTGCTGCTTGTCGAGGAAAACCCGCAGCTTCACGCCGGTCTGCTGGGAGAAGGCGGTGCTCAGCGCTTCCGCCAGGCGCGTGACGGCTCCGTCCTGGTCATCGGAACGCGCGTAGCTCAGGAAGACGTCGTACCGCTCGCTGCTTCCGCTCACTGACGGCGCTCCTCGCGTGCCCCCGTGGCTGCCCAGTATGAATGCTCAGCTTATGAATGCTCAGCGCTGGGTGCATCTGCCGTCAAGCTGTCCTGATCACTGCGGCTGCGGGATCAGCGTGGTCGCCAGGCCGGTCAGCAGGATGTCGAGGCCGCGCTCGAGCTCGGCCGCGCCGTCGTAACGGGCCAGCACGGGCGCGAGGCTGCGGAGCAGCGGGAAGTCGCCGATCGGCAGCCGGTGCAGGCCGAGCCGCAGCAGATCGTCGGTCTCGTCGGGGTTCTCCACGAGTTCCTGCAGCTCGTTGAGCACATGGCCGTGCAGGAACCCGAACAGGGCGCGGTAGATGTGCAGGGCGTCGGTCCCGCTGAAGCCAGCCCGGGTCAGCAGCGCGAGGACGTCCTCCAGCGGGCGCAGCGTGCCGCGGGGGCGGAGCCCCAGCGGGGTGGCCAGGGGCCGGGTGACCAGGAGCGGAACGGCGTGCGGGTGGGCCAGCGCCAGCTCGCGGTAGTCACGCGCGACCGCGCGCAGCTGGGCCGCCCAGTCGGGGTCCGCGGCATCCACCTTGAGCTGGGCGAGGATGGTCTCCGCAACGCCGTCGAGCAGGGCCGCCTTGTTCGGCGCGTGCCGGTAGAGGATCATCGGGTCGCGGTCCAGGGCGCGGGCCAGGCGGCGCATGGACAGGCCGTCGGCCCCGTCGCGGTCGATGATCTCCAGCGCGGCGGCCAGCACCATGTCCCTGGTGATCTTCCCGTTACCGCTGGCAGAGTCGCTGTGACTGCTGGCTGAGTCGCTGTGACCGCTGGCTGAGTTCGCGGTGCGGTGCGCGGGCGGGGTCATGGCGGTGGCACCTTCTCTCATGCGACTGATGACGGCTTAATGCTCCGGCTAAGTCGGCGTCTACTGATTGATCTCAGTGTAGGCCTACAGTGTTGACATAGCTCCAGTTGTGGTGATTCACTGTAGGTCTACAGCGTAGATATTTCGGAGCGTCCCCATGATAATTGTCGTTGGTCTTGTCATCCTGGTCGCCGCGCTCGTCGCCGGCGTGGCAGGCGTTCTGGGCAACGGCGGCAGCGCGCACGCGCTCCCGCACGGGTTCTCGGTGCTCGGTTATCACCTGACCGGCTCGACCGGCACGCTTTTCCTCTACGGCATCGTGCTCGGGGCGATCGGCCTGTTCGGGCTCAGCGTGCTGCTGGCTGGCGCGCGCCGGACTTCCCGCCGGGGCAGCGCCGCGCGCCGCGGGCTCAGGCAGTCCCGCCGCGAGACAGCCGTCGTCAGCCAGGCCCGCGACGACCTGATCGACCAGCGCGAGACCGCCCGCGCCTACACGGCGAGCGACCTGGGGGACGCCGCGCCCAGCGGCGGCCGCCATCACGGCCCCGCTGTCGCCCGGCGCCGCGGGCCTAGCCTGTTCAGCCGCCGGTCAGCCAGCGCGCCGGCCGACGCGGTGACGCCGCAGCCGCCGGCCGGCAAGCCCGTCCCCGGCGTCCCGGTCAGCGCGCCGGTCAGCGGGCCGTCCGGCGATGTTCCGGCCGCGGCAGCGCCAGCCGCTGGCTCGCGGAAGGCCGGCCAGCCGTAAGCAGCGGCGCCAGGCCGCTCAGGCTCGGAGCACCAGCTTGTCCATCAGCTGCTCGACCTGCGCCCTCAGGTGGCCGCCGGCACCGGAGTTGCCCGACAGGTGCTTGACCAGGCCCTGCTGGAAGAGCCCGTCGAAGATCGCGTACGCGACCTCGGGCGAGACAGCGGGCGGCGATCCGGCGAGCTCCGCGTACTGGCTCACGATCCGCCAGATCATCCGCTCCAGGCTCTGGTCGATCTCCGCCACATCCGCCTGGAATGACTGCTCGAACAAGCTCTGCGTGCGCAGGTCGTACCAGAGCCGGTGCATGGCGGCGTCCTCGGTCATCGTTGCCGCCAGGCCGGCCGCGAACTCCCGCTTCAGCTCGCCCGCCGATTGCGCAGTGGCGACGATCTGGTCGTAACGGGTGACGCAGTGCGCCTTGTACTGGCGCACGCACGCCATGATGAGATCGGCCTTGTCGTTGAAGTAGTAGTGCAGCACGCCATGCGTGAACTCTGAGTTCTGCGCGATCTCGCGCAGGCTGGTGCGGGCGTAGCCAAGCTCGGACAGCGTCACGAGCGCCGCGTCGGCGAGCTGCGCCCGCCGCTCGGCAAACTTGTCGACACCGCGACGCGAGATTCGGTCGCGATTCTTCTCCGCCACCTGCGTCACAGCGATTCCTCCGCCCTGCCTTTCCCTGATCTCCCGCCGGATCTGCCAGATCCCGACGCCCCTGATCTGCTGGCCGGCCGCCCGATCGTCCCGTATCCGCAGGCCGGAAGCCGAGTCTATCGCCTGGCCGCGGCGGCCATCCGCGAAGGTCTCGACAACCGTCCAAGGAAGTCTTGACAATCGTCTAAGAAAATTTTGACGACTGTCAAATCCCGGCTATCCCGCTGTCCCTGCCCTACCGTCCCGCTGTCCCCTGCCCTACCGTCCCGCTGTCCCCTGCCCTACCGTCCCGCTGTCCCCTGCCCTACCGTCCCGCTGTCCCGCTGCGGGGCCGGGACGCCGCCGGGGCGTGAGCCCACGTCGAACCGAGGAGATCCGAATGAGCGTGCACGAGGTCACTGGACGCAAGGCGCTGGTCACCGGAGGTGCGCGCGGTCTTGGCGCGGGGATGGCCGAGGCGCTCGCCCGTGCCGGAGCGTCGGTGATGATCGGCGACGTGCTGAAGGCGGACGGCGAGCAGACGGCCGCGGCCCTCCGCGAGACCGGCGCAGTCGCGGGCTTCGTCGCCCTGGACGTGACCGACGAGGCGAGCTGGGAAGGCGCCATCGCCGCCACCATCGCCGACCTTGGCGGCTTCGACATCCTCGTCAACAACGCCGGGATCGAGATTTCCGCCCTGGTCGTCGACCTCGATCCGGCCGACCTGCGCACCATGCTGAACGTCAACGTCGTCGGGACCGCGCTCGGCATCAAGCACGCGTTCCGGGCCATGCGCCCGGGCGGGCCAGCCGGGCACGGCGGCGCCATCGTCAACATCTCCTCCGTCGCCGCCACGATCCCCTTCCCCGGCATCGCCGGCTACTCGGCGACCAAGTCGGCGGTCGACCGGCTCACCAGGGTGGCCGCGCTGGAGGCCGGGAAGCTGGGCTACGGCGTCCGGGTGAACTGCGTGTACCCGGGACTCGTACCAACCGTGATGGGCGCCAAACTCGCCGACGACATGGCCGCGCTCGGCTTGTGGCCGAGCGCCGAGGCCGCGGTCGGCGACGTGATCGGGCTGACCCCGCTGGGCAGGCTCGGCGAGGTCGCCGAGATGGCCGACGCCGTGGTGTTCCTCGCCTCCGACGCCGCGCGCTTCGTCACCGGGGCCGGCCTGCCGGTTGACGGCGGCATGGGCATGTGACGCGCCGAATCCCCGACCAGCCGAAGCCCCGATGACCCGAAGCCCCGGCAACCTCAATCCCGCCCACCACCCGAAAGGCTGTCCGCCATGAGCTCGACCAAGCCCGTTGTCGTCTACGGCGCCTCCGGCTACACCGGCCGCCTGGTCTGCGAGTACCTCCGCGAGATGGGCGTGCCGTTCGTAGCGGCCGGCCGCGACAAGGCCCGCCTGCAGGAAGTCATCGAGAAGATCCCCGGCATCGAGACCGTGGAGCACGAGGTCGTCGAGGTCGCGCACGAGGTGGGCCCGCTGACCGAGCTGTTCTACGGCGCCAGCGTGGTATGCAACATCGTCGGCCCGTTCATCAAGCACGGCCCCGAGGTGGCGGAGGCCAGCCTCGCGGCGAACTGTCATTACCTTGACACCACGGGCGAGCAGGACTGGGCGCTGGACGCGCAGTCGAGGTGGGGCGCCAGGTTCGCCGAGAAGGGGCTTCTGCTGGCGCCCTGCGTCGCGCACATGTACACCACCGGCGAGATCGCGGCGAACATCTGCCTGGAGACGCCGGGCGTGGACACCCTGGACATCCTGGTGCTGTGGAAGGGGTTCCCCACCCAGGCCTCGACCCAGACGATCTTCACGATCCTCAAGGCCGACTGGTTCTACCTGGAGCAGAACCAGTATCAGAAGTGGGATCCGCAGGCGAAGTTCGAGGTCGTCATCCCCGGCCAGCACGAGACGGCGCTGGCGGTGCCCTGGGGCGGGACCAGCCACCCGGTGTGGTTCAAGGACGATCCGCGGGTCGCCAACTGCAAGGCGATCGGCGGCGTGCTGAACCGGACGGTCATGGAAGGCGTCGTGGCGACGGTCAAGATGGTCGAGGAGCAGATCAAGACGCTCCCGCTGGACCAGCAGGAGGAAGCTCTTGCCGCGATCGCCAGCTCGGTGCAGGGCGGCATGCCGCCGCGGGAGAACCCGCGGGTCAACACCTCCCTGGACTCGGTCTACGCGTCGGGCCCGCTGGCCCGGGTGCACTGCGTCATCCACGGCAACTGCAACTACAAGCAGACCGGGGTGCTGCAGGCGCACGCCGCCGACTCGCTGCTGCAGCAGCCGCCGAAGCGAGCCGGGTTCGCCTCGGCCTGACAGGCGTTCGGGCACCGCGAGCTGCTCGGCGTGCTGCGCAGCTTCGGGCTGGTCATGGAGCCCGTCCTGACCGTGCACACGTGACCAGCGCGGTCCAGGTGATCAGCGCGGCATACGTGACCAGCGCGGCCCGGCCATGCGGCTGACCGGCTACCTGGACAAGGGGGCCTCACTCGGCCCCGGCGCCCCGTGCCTGACCATGGGGGAGACCACGCTCTCCTATGGTCGGGTGCAGGAGCTGTCCTGGCAGGTCGCCCGGGCGCTCGCGGGCTCGGGCGTCCGCCCCGGCGACAAGGTCGCGATCCTGTCGGCTAACGACCCGTTCGCGTTCTCGTGCGTGTTCGGGATCGCCCGCGCGGGCGCGGTCTGGTGCCCGGTGAACCCGCGCAACGAGGCCGCCGAGAACCGCGACCTGCTCGACTTCTTCGATTGCAGCTGCCTGATCTTCCAGGCTGCCTTCGAGCCGCTGGTCGAGCAGATGCTGCCCGTATTGCCGAAGCTCGCCGCGCTGGTCTGCCTCGACCGGCCTGCTGCCGGAGCGATCTCTGCGGCGGCATGGCTCCGCGATATCCCCGTTCTGCCCTATTCTGCTGAGCCGCCTGACGACATCGCGATGATCGTCGGCACCGGCGGCACGACCGGTAAGCCGAAAGGCGTCATGCTCACGGGCCGGAACCTGGAGGCGATGTCCGCGCTGACGCTGATGGGGTACCCGTTCGCCGGCCGTCCGAGGTACCTGGCGCTGGCGCCGCTCACCCACGCCGCGGGCGTGCTGTGCTTCCCGGTCATGGCGCTCGGCGGCGAGATCGTGGTGATGCCGAAGCCGGACCTGGCCGGGTTCCTCGCGCTCATCGGGCAGCGCCGGATCACGCACACGTTCCTGCCGCCAACGCTGATCTACATGCTGCTGGGCCACGAGGACCTGGCCGCCGCCGACCTGTCCTCGCTGCAATGCCTCTGGTACGGCGCGGCGCCGATGTCCGCCGCGCGCCTGGAGGAGGCCATCGGGAAGATCGGCCCGGTGATGGCGCAGCTCTTCGGCCAGACCGAGGCGCCGATGATGATCTCGATGATGGCGCCGGCCGACCACTTCCATCCCGACGGCTCGATCGCGCGCGAGCGGCTGTCCTCGGCGGGCCGCCCGGCGCCGCTGGTCACGGTCGCGATCATGGACACCGGCGGGCGGCTGCTGCCCGCCGGAGAGCGCGGCGAGATCGTGATCCGCGGCTCACTGGTGATGGCGGGCTACTACAAGGACCCGGCCGCCACCGCGGAGGCGTCCCGGCACGGCTGGCACCACACCGGCGACATCGGCTACCTCGGCGCGGACAATTTCCTCTACATCGTCGACCGCGCCAAGGACATGATCATCACCGGCGGCTTCAACGTGTACTCGGCGGAGATCGAGCAGGTGCTGATGGAGCACCCCGCGGTCCGGGACTGCGCGGTCATCGGCCTGCCGGACGACAAGTGGGGGGAGCGGGTCACCGCCGTGCTGGAGCTGCAGCCGGGCCAGGGCGCGGCGCCCGACGCCGTGCGGGCGTTCGTCAAGCAGCGGCTCGGCAGCGTCAAGACCCCGAAGCAGGTCGAGATCTGGCCGGACCTGCCCCGTTCCAGGGTCGGCAAGGTGCTCAAGAGCGAGATCAAAGCCCGGCTGCTCGCCGCCCCCGATCACGCGCGCTCCGCCCCCGATCACGCATGAGTCAGCCTGGCGGGCGATCCAGGGGGAAGGCCGCTGGCTGAGCTGGCTGATCCGGGGGCGCGGATGCCGGGCGATCCGGGGGTGGGGCCGCTGGGCGATCCGCGGGCGCGGCCGGGGCCCCAGCCCAGTGCCCGTGGGCTATGTGCGGCGTTATGGCCTTGTCGGCCCTGGCGACCAGGAGGTCGAGCAGCCCGCCGCCGCGGATGCCGAGCAGTTCCCAGGACCGCGCGATCCCTACCGCGAACAGGATGAACACGAACGTGGATGCATCGGAATGCGCCTGGGCGGTCGTGCTGGCGAGGAAGGACGTCGCGGCCTGCGCGGCATAGATCACGGTGATCAGCGACAGGAGGAACGGCCACCGGCGGCTGAGCGTGCCGCTGGACCGGGCCTGCCACAGCCGGATGACCAGACCAGCGGTGCTGCTCAGGCCGACAACCCCGAGCGAGAAAGAGGCGTCCTGGGTGGAGTTTCCCGGCAGCAGGCCGGCCAGTGCCAGGAACAGGGCGTCCACCAGCGCGGTGAACGCGGTGGCCGCGATCGACTGGTGCTCGATCGACTCCCGCGTTGCCTTGAGCCGTTCCGGCGACACGGACAGCGCGACGAACAGCAGCCCGACCAGGGCACCGGCCACCCCGGCACTGCCGGCGAAGAAGCTCGTGTAGGACGCCACGCAGACGATCATTCCCGGTTTCGCCCCGCGGGACTACACTCGCCCGCGGACTGGGATTGCTCGCTGCGCTGTTCCGCGGCCCAGCTCGCGCAGCCGAGTCACGATACGGAAAGGCAGGACCTCGATGAGCACGTACGACCCGAGAACAGCCACCGGAATCCCCACGGAGCCCGTTGGCTCGCTGCCCCGGCCGACCACCCTGCAGAACGCCTACGCGGCCTACGATGCCGGCGACATCACCCACGCTCAGCTGGCAGCCGAGCAGGAGTCCGCGGTCCGCGACTCGATCGAGCACCTGGAGGCGACCGGAGCCCCGATCATCTCCGATGGCGAGCAGCGCTGGTCCAGCTTCGCCACCTACGCGATCACCGACACGCTGGCGGGAACCGGGCTGGCCGACCACCTGGCCGGCGCCGGCGGGCAGCATTTCGCGATCTTCGCCGACGGCCACGGCCGGCAGCTACCGCGGCTGACCGGCGGGCCGTTCCGGTACAAGACATATGCGGGTGACACCCTGCGCAAGTCCATCGGACTGACCGACCGGCCGATGAAGCAGGCGGTGATCGCGCCGTCCATGCTCGCCCTGCTGTACCCGCTCGACGACGAGGTCCCCGGCTACTCGCGGGCGCAGTTCGAGGACGACCTCATCAACGAATGCGAGAAGGACATCAGGGGGGCGTTCGGCGCGGGCGCGGCCAGGGTCTCCATCGACTTCACCGAAGGGCGGCTCTCCACGCGGAACGATCACCGCAACCCGTGGACCGGCCGGAACCTGCTGCCGCACTTCATCGAGCTGAACAACCGCGTGCTTGCCCGCTTCACCGCGGACGAGCGCACCCGGATCGGCGTGCACACCTGCCCGGGCGGCGACCGGGACTCCGTGCACAGCGCCGACGTCGACTACAACGACCTGCTGCCGAGCATGTTCGGCATGAACGCAGGCTACTTCCTGATCCAGCTGGCCAGCGAGCGGGAAAAGGACCGGGTCTACAAGATCATCGGGGAGAACCTCCGCGATGACGCCGCCGGCGTCGCGCAGATGGCCTACATCGGGGTGATCAACCCGCTGAACCCGCGGATCGAGAGCCCGCAGGAGGTGCGGGACGCCCTCGTCCGCGCCTCGAACTTCATCCCGCGGGAGCGCCTTGGCGCGACCGACGACTGCGGGTTCTCGCCGTTCAGCATCGACGAGAAGCCGAACCACGGCTCGCCCGACTATGCCCGCGAGGTCGCGTTCCAGAAGATCACCAACCGCGTCCAGGGCACCAGGGCTGCCGCCGAGCAGCTTGGCGTGAGCTAGATCCTGAGCACCCGGTCGGGTGCAGGTCCAGGACCTGCACCCTCGGGGCGCTCAGTTCAGGTTGCTACCACTCAGGTGGCCACTCAGGTGGCCACCACGAACGCATCCACGTCGATGCGCGGGTGGCCGCTGGTGGCCACGTTCACGATCTTCAGCGTGTGGGTCCCTACGCTGCTGAAGGCTCGCTGCCACACGATGACCGCGTTCCGGTTGGGATTCGTAATGTAAGTGCTGATGGTGGTCTTGTAGACGCCATCGATGTACACCTTGAACGAGCCCCGGGTCGAGCCCATCGCGGACACGAGCTGGATCAGGTTGCCGGTGAACTTGTACGAGGCGCTAGCCCCGGAGGCGCTGGTCTCCGTGTCGGTGCCGCCGGAGAAGCACAGGCACGTGGAAGTCTTCCACGTGCCCGTGTAGCTGGCGGCGGTCTGCTGGTGCAGTGTCGCCGACGCCGTGAACGAGGCGCTGACCGTGGTGTTGGCCGTGAGCGTGAGCGTGCAGGTGCTCGACGCCATCCCGATGCAGCTGGCCGTGCCGCTCCAGCCGGTGAATACCCCGCCGGCCGCGGGGGTCGCCGTCAGGGTGACGGTGCTGCCCGACCCGTAGCTGGCCGAGCAGGTGCCACCACAGCTGATCCCCGACGGGCTGCTCGACACTTTGCCGGCCGCAGCGCCGGTCCCGGACTTCGTGACGGTCAGGGTGACGTTGCTGCTCGAGCCGCTGCTGAACGCGGCCGTGCCGTCCGGCGTGCCCCAGCCAGTCGGGCCGTCGTAGCCGACCTCGCCAGTGCACAGGTAGGCCGGGCTGCAGCTGCCGTCCGACCCGGAGGTCACGTCGTAGAGGTCAGAGGTGTGCGCGTAGATGTACGAGGACGGGTAACTGCCCGCGGCGGGCGTGCCGGCCAGCGCGTACACCGAGGCGATAATGGGTGAGGACTCGCTAGTGCCGCCTACCTCCAGCCAGCCGCCCTCGCTGTAACTGTCATAGACGGCGACGCCGGTGTCGGGGTCAGCGTCGGCGGCGACGTCGTTGTCGGTGCGATCGGAGCAGCCGGTGTCGGTCTGCCATGACGGCTTGGCCTCGTACGCCGAGCAGCCCGAGCCGGTGCCAGACCAGACGGTCTCGGTCCAGCCACGGCCGTTGTCGGCGGTGCTGAGCGAGGTTCCGCCGACGGCGGTGACATACTGCGAGGCGGCCGGGTATCCCACGCCGTAACCACTGTCACCGGCGGACGCGGTGACGGCCACGCCCGGGTGGTTGTAGTAGGTGTCGTAGCTGGTCTCGCCGGAAAAGTCCGGGGCGCCGTAGCTGTTGGACACGTAGTCGGCGCCGAGGCTTACGGCTGCATCGACCCCGGTGCCCAGGTCAGAGAAGCTGGGGCTGGTGGCCTCCACCAGGATGATGTGGCACAGCGGGCAGATCGCCGACACCATATCCACGTCCAGTGACTCCTCGACGTCCCAGCCGGTGTCGCCGGCGTCGGGCGGCAGCGGGCTGGCGTTGCCGTTCTCGTTCACCACCGAGAAGCAGCCGGAGCCGCAGGCGGGCAGTCCCCACGCTGACCGGTAGGTGGCCAGGTCGGAAACGATGTCGGGGTCGTTGTAGGCGTCCACCACGGCTACGGTCTCGCCGCTCCCCGTGGCGGCGGAAAGGTTGTAGGCGCTCTGCAGGCTGGACGGTCCGTACCCGTACCCGCTGGGAGCCTGGCCGGGCCGGCCAGGGGGCTGCTTGCGCGATTTCACGTTGGTCCGGACCAGGACCAGGCAGGAGGGGTGCCCGGGCCTGGCTGGCGCGCAGGCCGCTTTGTAGTGGTGGTGACCGCTCACCGGGTACAGGTGCCCGGTCACCTGCTGGCGCCCCGCCGCCGCGGGCTGGCGCGGCTGCGCGGACGCACTGGTCGCCGCCGCCGTCACGCCGAGCGTCAGCACCGCGACTGCGGCGAACGCTGTCCAGAGGCGGATCAGGAATGTGTGCCGGGCGCTTTCCTGGCCGCCCCTGGCGGTGGATCGTAACAAGCCTTCCTCCTTCAATGGCCCAGGGCCCGCAGGCGCCCGGTCGGTGCGACCGGGGTAAAGACATCCGCGGCGCTGGGAGTGACGGTTATCGTGGACGATAAAGACCTGGCCGCGATTCGTCAATATGTCGCACGGTGAGCATTCTTAATGCCACTAAATGGTGAGCATTCCGGCTTTTCCGAACTTTCAGTGAACCCTTAGTGAACCCTTAGTCCAGAGTTGCTGCTGTGGTTCGCACTAATCGCGCTTGCGGATTTTCACCGGGCCGAATTCCCCGTCGCCGCGGTCCGCTTCCCCTGCACCCGGTTCTCCGGCGGCTTCTTCTCCGGCGGCTTCACCCGGCTCTCCGGCGGCTTCACCCGGCTCTCCGGCGGCTTACCGGGCTCTCCGGCGGCGCAGTGCGACGAGAGTGAACAGGCCGGCGGCGAGCACGAGGAATGCCGACAGGAACAGCGCGGCGTGCAGGCCGGAGTAGAAGGCGCTGTAGGCGGCGCGGATGACCTCCTGGACGAGCGTGCCCTGGCCGGCCCCGGCCGCGCCGCCTGCGCCCTTCGCGTGACTGCTGGACGGGACGCCGCCGGTCTCGATGGCATGGATCACGATGGACTGGAAGTTGACCGGGATGCCCAGGTGCCCGAGCTTGCTGGTGAGGGTGGACCGCAGCTGCCCGTTCACCAGCGCGCCCAGGACCGCGACGCCGGTGACGGCGCCAATCTCCCGGCTGGTGTTCGTCGCGGATGCGGCCATGCCCGACCGCTCGGGCGGTACCGCGGAAAGGGCCGCGGCGGTGCAGGGGACCACGGTCGTGCCGATGCCGATGCCGGTCAGCGCGAGGGCGGCCGCCAGCGGCAGGTAGGCCGGGGCCGGGCTGAGGGCGGCGGTGGTCAGCAGCAGGCCCGCGCCGAACAGCAGGGAGCCGGCCACGATCGACCAGCGCGGCCCGGCAGCCGACGACCAGCGGCCGGCCACCAGCGACGCGGCGATCATGAGCGCGGTCATCGGCAGGAAGATGGCGGCGATCTGGTAACCGGAGTCGCCGACGACCTCCTCCAGGTACAGCGCGGTGAAGAAGAACACGGCGAACGTCGCGAAGTACGCGCAGAACGCGACCACGTTGGCGGTGACGAACGTCGGGACGCGCAGGAACCGCAGGTCAAGCAACGGATGGGCGGCGTGCGCTTCCCACCAGAAGAACGCGGCAGCCGCGACCGCGCTGACGCACAGCAGCGCGACCACGTTGGCCGAGGCGAAGCCGGCGCTCTCGGCGTTGATGACGGCGAAGGTCAGCGCGGTCAGCGCTGCGGCGCCGATCACCGCGCCCGCGATGTCGACCCGGTGCGCGTCGGGGTCGGAGTTCTCCGGCAGCAAGCGCGCGCTGGCCAGCAGCGCGATCAGGCCGAAGATCAGGTTGAACCAGAAGATGGCCCGCCAGTCCCAGATGCCGACCAGCGTGCCGCCGATGACGGGGCCGAGGGCGAGTGCCAGGCCCGATACCGCGGTCCACACCCCCAGTGCCCTGGTGCGGCGCCGCTCGTCGGCGTACAGGTGCCGCAGCATCGACAGCGTGCCCGGCTCGCTGGCCGCTGCGCCCAGGCCCATGACCGCCCGCCCGGCGATCAGCAGGCCGATGTTCGGGGCCAGCGCCGACAGGACCGATCCGGCGCAGAAGATGCCGACTCCGGCCAGCATGACCTTCTTGCGGCCGAACTCGTCGCCGATCATCCCGAAGGCCAGCATGGCGCCGGCGAAGGTCAGCGCGTACGCGCTGACCACCCATTGCAGCGCGGTCACGCCGGCCGCCAGCTGACTCTGGACGCTGCCCAGCGCCACGCTCACGACCGTGTTGTCCAGGAACGTCAGGAACAAGACAAGGCACAGCGCCGCGAGCGCGAGCGCGTGGGTCCCCGTCCCCGCGGCCGGCCCCCGCTCGGCGGTCACGTCGACCGAGCGGGCCACCAGTTACGCCGCTGACTTGCAGGCGGACGGCAGGCCCTTGGTCTTCCCGCCGTTCTCCAGGGCCAGCAGCCCGCAGAAGCTCGCCACGCCGACCTTCCAGGTGCCGCCCTGATTCACTGCGACGCCTGACTGGTCGGTTAGCTCCGGCGTGCCGCCCACCAGGATCGAGTACGTCACCGTGGCCTGCGTCGACGTCACTGACGTCACCTTGGTGACCTTCGCGGTCGCCGCCGACGCGAGGGTCGAGCCAGCCTGGGATTTGATCACCGAGGCGAATTCCGGCCCGTCCTGCAGCAGGCCGATCCGCTTGCTCACCGGGGTCTTCGCGTTGAAGAACGCAGCCCAGTTGGTTTCGATTGCCATCTGCGCTGACGAAGCGGGCTGAGACGTCGCCGGGGTCGACGACGCCGGGGTCGACGACGAGCCAGCCGCCGGGCTCGAGCCGCTGCTGCACCCGGCCAGGCATGCGCCAACGGCGCACACCGCGGCGATCAGGGGGAGCGAGCCGCGAATGTTCATTGAGATCTCCATGCTCTGCGCCTGACCTCGCGGCCCAGTGTCACTATGCCGTCGAAGACGGCCATCTTAGCCAGTTCTGAGCTGGCGCACAGGCAGCGGCGTCGTCACATCTCCGGCGATCTCGTCATCGGCTGGCCCTGGCGGTACATCTGGGGAGGCTTGTTCCCGGCGGACTGGCCGCCGTCGATGGGCAGCACGATCCCGGTGATGAACGACGGCTGCTCCGAGCACAGCCAGAGCACGGCGCGGGCCACCTCGGCGACCGTGCCGGTCCGGCGCATCGGCGTGGACAGCCCGGCCAGCCGCTGCGCCTCCGGGCCGGCGGCCTGCAGGTGGTGCGTCAGGATCGGGCCCGGCGCCACCACGTTGACCCGGACGCCCTGGTCGGCGTAGTCGAGCGCGGCCACCTTGGTGAGGCCGATGATCCCGGCCTTGCCCGCGACATACGCCGCCAGGCCGGCGGTGCCGTTCAGCCCGGCGATCGAGGCCATGTTGACGATCGCGCCGCCGCCGCCGCCCAGCATGGCCGGGATCTGGAACTTCATCCCCAGGAACGTGCCGCGGATGCTGGTCGCGATGCCCCGGTCGAACTCATCGGGGTCGATATCCGCAAGCGGCGCGGGCAACGGGCCATCGGCGGCATTATTGAACGCTGCGTCCAGGCGACCGTAGGCCGCCAGCGCCGCATCGACCAGGGCGCGCATCGACGCGACGTCGGTGACGTCAGTGCGCACGGCGATCGCCCGGCCTCCGCCGGCCTCGATGCGCTTCGCAACCGCCGCCAGGGCGCCGGTGTCGCGTGCGCCCAGGACCACGGCCGCGCCGGCCGCCGCGAATGCCTCGGCGACTGCCGCGCCGATTCCCCTGCTGGCCCCGGCCACCAGGGCCACCCGGCCGCGCATGGTCAGGTGATCCATCGGCAGGTCATCCATCGGCGGGTCATCCATGACCGCTCCTCCTGTCCCGGCGGTTGCTATCTCCTCCAGCCGCCGACGCTAGATGACTAATCATTAGATGTCAAACGGTTAGATGGCTATCAATGTGTGCTAGCGTTCGGGAATGCCTCGCCCCGTGCGCCAGCCACTCGGCCTGCACCTCGCCCAGGTCGCGAAGGTGGTCGGCCGGGCCTTTGACGACGCACTGGCCGAGGCGGGCGGGTCACTGCCGGTATGGCTGGTTCTGATCTCGCTGAAGAGCCGCCAGGCGGCCAGCCAGCGTCAGGTCGCCGAGGCGGCCGGGATCCAGGGCGCCACCCTCACCCATCACCTGAACGCGATGGAGTCGGCCGGTCTCGTCACCCGGCGGCGGGATCCGGCGAACCGCCGCGTCCACGTGGTGGAACTCACCCCGGCAGGCGACGCGCTCTTCCTCCGGCTGCGGGACGCCGCGATGGCCTTCGACCAGCGCCTGCGAACCGGGCTGTCGGAGCGCGACCTCACCGAGGCCGACGCCCTGCTGGCCCGCCTGCGGGCCAACGTCAGCTGACCTCCATCCGCAGCGCCGGCGAGCGCCCAGGCAGCCAGCCGGCGAGGTATCCGCGCTGCTTCGCGTGCGGTCAGCCTGGCGGGCTGGGTGCCTGCTGCTGTGCGAAGTCCTTGGAGCGGATGGCAGTCAGCGACACCGCCGCCGCGACCAGCGCGATGATCGCCGCGACCAGCAGGATCTCGTCCAGTCCCGTGGTGAACGCGGCCCGGGTGATCGTCCCCACGGCCGCCCTGACGTTGCCTGGCA
>Ga0302326_10010384_pt1 | contig 20195 bp, 20 predicted proteins | sample Palsa_T0_3_FD_202264 | JGI IMG/M metagenome (GOLD analysis project Ga0302326, IMG submission 202264) | Peat permafrost microbial communities from Stordalen Mire near Abisko, Sweden - Palsa_T0_3 | ecosystem: Environmental > Terrestrial > Soil > Palsa > Peat permafrost | place: Sweden: Abisko...
GTTCGATGCGGACGACCGGGAGTATGATCACGGTCGCCGATTCCGCCGCATCGGCGCGGCCGAAGCGTACGATACGCCCTTCATCAGGGAACTTAACGATGGTGCCCATGGTGGCGGCCCAGCCATTGTCCGCACCCTACTAGGGGGCGGACCCCCTGCCCCGATGCACGCGCACCGGCGCCTTTCGCAAGTAAGCCGCATGCAGGGTTAACGCTCCGCTAACGGCCGCGACTTAAGACTGAAGCGTAGTCCGTTGGAGCGCAGTCCATGCGCGCGATCCCTCGGGCCCGGTCCGCTGTTGTATTGAGTCACGGACAATGCAGGTACGCGACATCTTCGCCCTCGAAGGCCTCGCCGACCTCGGGTCACGCAACGGGGTCGATATGCGTCCGACGCTCCTGCGCGTGCTCACCGACCTCTACGTGCATCGGCTGAGCCACACGGCCGCCGAGGAACGTCATTACACCGAGCTGGCGCTGCGGCTTCTTGAGGCTGTGGACGTGCAGGCGCGCGTCGCCGTGGCGCGGCGGTTCGCGCGTTACCCGTCGCCGCCGCTACGGGTGCTGCAATGGCTGGCGCGTGATCTGCCGGAGGTCATCGCCGAGCTGCGCCTGCATCCGCTGCCGCAACCGCCGACGCCGGTCGAAGCCGCGCCGGCGACTCGCGCCGCGATGCCGGTCGCTGAAAATGCAGCGGAGCAAGCCGAACAATTCGCCGCTGCCCCTCGCGCGCTTGACGCCGCGACAGCCGGCGAACTCAACGAGCTGTTCTTTACCGCCAATTCCGAAGAGCGCCGGCTCATTCTGCTCAACCTCGACATTGTCGTGCCCGCCGAGGCCGGACGCAGCCGCGCCTCGCGCGATCCGTCCGTCGATCAGCGGCTGGAAGCGGCGGCGCTCACCGGCAATCGCGACGATTTCGCCCGACAGCTCGCGCGCGCCCTGCACATTCCGCGCGAACAGGCGCGGCGGATCGCGCACGACGATTTGGGCGAGCCGGTCGCGATTGCGGCAAAAACGCTTGGCATGCCGCGCGACACACTGTATCGCGTCCTCATGTTCCTCAATCCCGCCGTCGGCCATTCGGTCGAGCGCGTCCATGCGCTCGCCGCGCTTTACGCTGAAATGACGGCGCCGGCGGCGGAAGGCATGCTCGTCATTTGGCAATCGCTGCAACAGAACGAGCGCGCCACCGCCAAGCATCGGCCGCTCGCCTGGGACGACGAGACGTGCCGGCGCGTGCGCCCCGGAATGCCGGTGCAACGAACTCCCGCTGCCCCGCGAACGACCACGCGTCGCAGCGCCTCCTGAGAGCCGGATTTCAGCCGGCAACGAGATCGAGGAAATTACGTCCGGCGCGATCCTCGACTTCGACGATCCAGACGTCGGGATCGAATTTTATCTGCCGCGCGAGGTAGGCCTCGACCTCCGCATCGGTCGCCGATTGGCTGGCAAGGCTCGGCGTAAACGCGCGCCCGGCATCTGGCGCGGCGTCGAATGCGCTCTGCGGCGCCGGGCCGAACAAATCCGAGGTGCCGTCGAGCCGGCTGATGCGAACGAAGACGGCGCCGGCTTCTTCCGCGCCACGGCGGCGCACCACGCCGAACAAGCCTTCGACCTGACAGCGCCGCAGATAGGCGGCGACCCAAAGCGCAGTCTTCAGACGCATCATCATCATTCCGGGGTGCGCACGACGCGAGCCCGGAATGCATAACCACGGAACAGCAGGATGACAATTATTCGACCGGATGCCCGATCATGGTGGCGAGTTCGCTCAGGAGCCGATCGGAGAGGCGTCCGGTCACCGGCAGTTTGTGCTCGCTCTCGAATTTCCCGATCGCGGCGCTGGTCGGCTCGTCGAGCACCCCTGACGGTCTGATCTGGCCGTAGCCGAAGGCGGAGAGGACGCGTTGCACCGCCACGACCCGCAGCGACGAGCTGACGGATGAGCCGATAAGGTCGCCGATGGGATCGTTGCGCCGCGCCGCGACCGGTTGCAGGCTGCGCTCGGCGACCACATTACGCGCGGGCGGTGCTTCCGCCGGTTTTGGCGGATTCACCGCCGCGAGGTTGGGCCGGCTCTCCGCGGCTTGCGGAGCCGCTGCCGGATTGGCGAAGAATGGCGCCGGGCGCGCACCCGCTTGCAGAAAAACCGCGTTGACGACGATGACGAGGCTGGCGGCCATAGCGCCGAGGATCGCCACGGCATCGATCGGGCGGTGCGTCGCGTTCGCCCATAGCCGCTGTCCGGCCGCTCTGGCAGCGCCGAGATGACTGGCCGGGCGCGCCGCGGCACGGCGACGGATGGTGCGGCGCTCAGGCACTTTTCTTCACCCGGATGTCGATGCGCGGCGCGGCATCGTTTTCGCGGACGGTCACGGGGCCCGCGAGATCGTTCGGCGCGGGCGCGGTCAAATAGTGCGTCACGTCGACTGGAGCTTGCGCCGCAGCTTCTTTGGCCAGCTGGGCGCGCTCGCAATCGAGCGGCAGGCGGACGCTGACGCGCGTGCCCTCGCCAAGGCGGCTGCGGATGTCGATCTCGCCGCCGTGCAGCCGCACCAGGCCCTTGACGATCGACAGACCGAGACCGGTGCCACCGTGACGGCGGTCGTAGGTGGCGCGCGCCTGAAAGTACGGTTCGCCGACGCGCACCAAATCCTCGTCGCTGATGCCGACGCCGTTGTCTTCGACGACGAAGGCGATACCGCCGGCTTCCGCGCGCGCGCCGATCGTCACCTTGCCGCCGCGGTCGGTGAAGCGGATCGCGTTGGAAAGGAGGTTAAGCAGGATTTGGTTGAGCGCGCGCTTGTCGGCGATCATTTCCGGGAGGTTACCGGTCGGCATTCTCTCCAGCGCGAGGCCGGCTTCGTTTGCCTGCAGGGCCAGCATGTCGCAGCTGGCGGCGATGACTGAGGCCGGCGCAAACGGTTCCGGCGTGATGGCGAAATTGTCGGTCTCGATTTTCGACATATCGAGAACGCCATTGATGACGGCAAGCAGGTGCTGGCCGGATTCGTTGATGAGCCCGGCATATTCGTTGCGGCGCCTGGCATCGAGCATGAGCGCCGATTCTTGCATCAGCATGTCGGAGAAGCCGATGATGGCGTTGAGCGGCGTGCGCAACTCGTGGCTCATGGTAGCGAGGAAACGGCTCTTGCGGGCATCGGCGCGCTCGGCCTCGGCGCGCGCTTCTTCCAGCGCCCGCTCCTGGCCCTTACGTTCGGTCACATCACGCAGCACGGCGACGACTTCGCGGCGGTCGTGACCGCCGGCATCGCCGACCGCCTGTTCGAGCGGCCGGCAGCGCATCTCGATCCACACGAATTGCGCGGCCGGGCGGCCATCGGCGGCGGAAGATTCGCGCCGCACGCGGAATTCGACGGATCGGCTTTCGCCCAGCGCCGCGGTGTCGCCGAGCGCGGTCAAATAAGCCGGCCGGTCGGCCACATGGACGCGGCCGAACAGGCTTTGCCCGTGCAGGTCGGAGACGCCGCAACCGAACAGCGACTGCGCGGCCGGCGATACGAAGAGCACGGCGCCGTCGCGGCCGTGTCGTGTGATCACGTCGGTCATATTGCGCGCCAGGAGCCGGTAGCGGTCTTCCTCGGCGTAAAGGAGCCAGAAGCTGATGCGCGTCAACGCCTCGGCGCCGAGCGCGAGACCGGCCGCGTACAGCGCCGCCGATACGACGCCAAGCGTAGCCAATGCCGCGTATCCGCCCGGATCGGGCGCCGGCAGCAAACCGAGCTCGCTCATAAGCACCAACAAACCGGCGGCGGCGAGCGCGAAGGTCGAGGCGATCGCAACGACGCGACGGGACGCCGACAGCGACGCTTCGAGCGGCACAACCACTAGCCAGACCGCGGCGAAGGAAGCGATGCCGCCGGTCAACATCGCCACCGCCGTCACCAACCCGGCCAAAGCGAGCGACGACAGCACGTGGGCGCTCTCGTAACGTCCCGTGCGGGAGAGAAAATAGGCGATGAGGATCGGGGCGATGAGCCAGGCGAATACGATAAGCTCGATCGCGTTTGGCGCCCCACGCGCGATCAGGTAGGCCGGAAATGACGCCAGCGCGACCACGCTGCCGAGCAAGCGTGGGGCGATGAAGGCGCGATGGCGCGCTGCGGTCAACGCATCCTGCTGCGCACAAGGGTGCACCAGCGATTCAATATAAATTCGTACTGGCGCGAAGAGGCCCAAGATCCCGATCGCACGCCCGACTTTGCAGACGCGCTCCCCTTTTTTCTGTCGGGGGATCGTGTCAGACGGCGCTTAAGCGAACACTAAGGCGCTACGGCTGCGCCGGGCCGGGACGGTGCGGGTACGCTTTGCGCGGCAGCGGATTCCCCTATCATGGTGAACGGGTCGTTGCCGGCGGCCGGCGGCGCCGACTGCCGTGCTCACGGTATGTGCAAAAAGCCCTGGCAACAGTGCCTGCGCGGGCGGCGAGAACACCGCCAACGACCGGCATCGGGCACGTTCGTGCAAATTTTAGGTAAATTGTATTTTTTCAAGTTGGGCGAAAATTTGCGGATTATTCTGCTCGATTATGGGCAAAAACGTTCCTGCATCGCCAACGCCGCTTTCAAGGCTGGCTGCTAGGGTGAGCGTACATGCGGGGATGCACGCCGCGAGGGATGCGGGTCTCATGTTCTTTCTGTTGCGAATGACGTTCTGGCTCGGACTTGTGCTGGTGCTGTTGCCGATCGGCGCCGCACAGCGTAGCCCGTCGCCGAACAGCGAGGTCAGCGCCTCCGGGGCGATCTCGGCGGCCTCGGCCACGGTCGGAGACCTGCGGGGGTTCTGTGGCCGCCAGCCCGACGCCTGCACGGTCGGCTCGCAGGTGGCCACCGCGATCGGCTATCGGGCGCAAGCCGGCGCCAAGATGCTTTACGACGCGTTGAGCGAGGCGTTGGCGCCGCGCGAGACCGGCTCGCTCGCCAACGGCGCGCCGCGGCCCGCGGGCAACGCGGCGCTGGATAAATCCGCGGGCCAGAGCACCTTGACCCCGGCCGATCTGGCGCCTGCCTGGCACGGGCCGACACCGCGCAAGGACGGCAAGCACGCCGCATAATCTTTGCGGGAACATCGACCTCTTCGGCGCGCCGCTCTATATATAAAGGGCGACGAGGACCGGCGCGGCGATGGCTGATATCAAGGAAATCATCGACAATTTCTCGGCCCTGGACGATTGGGACGATCGCTATCGTTATCTGATCGAGCTGGGACGGGAATTGCCGCCGCTTACCGAAGCGGCGCATTCTGCCGCCAACAAGGTGCAGGGCTGCGCGAGCCAGGTTTGGCTGGACACCGGCGTGCGCCCGAACGGCGCTGGCGGGCCGGTGCTGACGTTTGAGGGTGACAGCGACGCGCACATCGTGCGCGGACTGATCGCAATCTTGTTCGCGGTATTTTCCGGCAAGCACGCCGAGGATATTCTGGCGACCGACGCGCTGGCGCTGTTCGAACGCATGGGCTTGCGCGAGCACCTCACGCCGCAACGCTCGAACGGTTTCCGCTCCATGGTGGAACGTATCCGTTCGGATGCACGCGCGGCGCTGACTGCCGCAGCCGTGTGACCGCCGTATGACCGGCGTGTGACGCCGCACATGCAATGGAGCCGAAGCGGCAGTACTGCGCTAGCCGACTTACGCAATCTGGTCACCCGCGCAATCGTGTTATAAATCTGTCCGAGGACGGTGCGCAGCGCCTCGGGAAGCTCAAACGATGGCCGTCAGTGGTTTCGGGCTGGACCGCACGTTCGGCAACAAAAAGTTCCGCGCAACGCTGACGGACGTTTTTGCCGGAACGATCTGTAGCGTGCTTTCGATCGCGTATTGCCTGTCATACGCGGCGCTGATCTTTAGCGGCCCGCTCGACAAGGCGCTCTCCTACGGCGTCGCGGTGACATTCCTGTCGGCCGCCATCGGCGGCGCCATCGTGGCGTGGCGCAGCTCTTTGCCTTTCGCCATTGCCGGGCCGGACAGCTCCATTTCCGTGGTCATGGCGGCGATGGTGGCAACCCTCGTCCACCGCCTCGCCACGCATGGCGGCACTGAGTTTCTTGCGCCGACACTGATCGCGATGTCGCTGACGACGGCGCTGACCGGACTTTTGCTCTGCATACTCGGGTTTACGCACGCGGGCCGCGCGATCCGCTTTATTCCGTTTCCGGTGATCGGCGGCTTCCTTGGCGCCACCGGGTGGTTGATGATCATGGGCGCCGCGCAAGTGATCACCGACCAACAGCCGGCGGTCGCCAATATCGGCGCTTTCGTCAACGGCGCGGTCACGGCCAAGCTGGCGGCCGGGCTGTCCGTCGCCATCGCACTGCATCTGGCGCTGCGGAGTTCCAAACATCCCTTTGTGCTACCGGGCGTGCTGCTCGCGGCATTCGCGGCGACCTACGTCGTTTTGTTGTTGACAGGATCTTCGTTCAGCGACGCGCAAGCCCTGGGCTGGATGTTCCGGCCGCGGCCAGCGGCCGGGCTGATCTCGCCGTGGCAGCCGAGCGCGCTGCAGGGCTTCTCCTGGACGGCATTGCCCACGCTCACCGGCGACCTGCTTGCGGTCATGTTCGTCACCATCATCAACTTTTTGCTCAACACCACCGGGATCGAAATCGCGACCCGCACCGAAGCCAATATCGAGCGCGATCTCAAAGTGCTCGGGCTTGCCAATATCGTGACCGCCGCGTTCGGCGGTTACGTGAGCTGCACGTCATTGAGCCGCTCCATCCTTGTCCGCACCGCCGGAGCGACCAGTCGAATATCTGGCTTTACGGTCGCTGCGATCTCGGCGGCCGTGCTCATCGCCGATCCTTCGTTCCTTGGTTACGTGCCGAAATACATCCTTGGCGGCCTGCTGCTGTTTCTCGGCGCCGGACTGGTCTATCAATGGCTGATCCAATCGGCGCAACAATTGCTGCGCATCGACTATTTGTCGCTGATCGCCATCGCGCTGCTGATCATCAATTGGGGCTTCATTGCCGGCGTCCTCATCGGCGTCGTGATCGGCTGCGCCACCTTTGCGCTGAGCGCGAGCCGCGTGAATGCGATCAAATTCGGCTTTGACGGTTCGGAGTACCGATCCTCACTCGATCGGAGCCCACAGGAGCAGGCCCTTCTTGCCAATTACGGCCGGGAAATTCAGGGGATGGCGCTACAGAGCTATTTGTTCTTCGGCTCGGCCAACCGGCTTTACCAGCACGTCAAGGCGCTACTGGCCCGGCAGCGGGAATGCCGCTTCCTGATTTTCGATTTTCGCCGCGTCACCGGCATCGATTCTTCGGCTACGCAAAGCTTCGCGCAGATCAAACAAGCAGCGACCGAAGCGGGGGCGCGCATCGTTCTCGTCAACCTCACGCCGGAATTGGAGCGGCCGTTTCGCAACGCCAGATTCATTTCCGACGACGTTACTCTCGCGTCCGACCTCGACCGCGCGCTGGAATCCTGTGAGCAGACGATCATCGAGGCGCATCGAGCCGAAGCCACCGGATCGCGCTCGTTGCGCGCCTGGATGTCGGAAGCGCTCGGCGACGCGCAACTCGCCGGTCGCCTGGTCGAGTATTGCCGGCGCCTCGAAGTCCGATCGGGCGATATCGTCGCCCGACAAGACGAACCAGCGACCTCGATGCATTTCATTCTCGAAGGCCGCGTCGGCATCATCGTCGATCTGCACGATGGGCGAACAACGCGCGTGCGCAGCCTCGGACGGCATACCACCGTCGGCGAAATGGGCCTGATCACCCGTTCGCCGCGTAGCGCGACAATCCAGGCCGAGGCCGCCAGCGTGCTTTATGAGCTCGATGCGGATGCCTTCGAACACATCAAACGCGAGCAGCCGGCGCTGAGCCAGGCTCTGTTTGCCTACGTGGTCAGGGTGATGACGGAGCGGCTCAGTTTTGCCAACCGTTTGATTGGCGTCTTGCAGCGTTGAGACGCGCCGGCCGCTTCACTTGCGGCGGCGGCGCTGCTGACCGAGCCCCATCTGTTTGGCGAGTTGCGACCGCGCCGCGGCGTAATTCGGCGCGACCATGGGGTAATCGGACGGCAATCCCCATTTCTCGCGATATCGTTCCGGTGTCATGTCATACTGCGTGCGCAGGTGACGCTTGAGCGATTTGAATTTCTTGCCATCCTCGAGGCACACAAGATATTCGGCCGTGATCGATCGCTTTACCGGGACGGCGGGCTTCAGCGCCTCCGCCGGCGCCGCGACGGGGCCGGTCGAAACCCGCATCAACGCGGAATACACCTGACCGATGAGGATCGGTATCTCCGCGCTCGGAACCGTATTATTGCTCACATAAGCGGATACGATGTTGGCGGTCAGCTGAATGTAGCTGCTGCTCTCGCCGCCTGGATTCTCAGCCATATCGGGCCTGATCTCTAAACAGTAGCCACCGCCCCACGCACCGGATATGTCGCCGCGTCACGCGTGCAGTTGCACCGGACGATCTCTAGTTGCGAACAGTTCTAAAGATAGAACACACTTCGAGAAGTGGAGCAATAAAGAGGGCTCCGGCGTGAATATTCAAGAAATAACTTTGTCGTTACTGAATTTCCCAAAGCTCAGTCAGTCAAGCCCGGCAAATTGCAAAGAAACAGCACTGTTTTCAACGAAGCGCGGCTGACCCGACCGGTCGCCGGCTATGCGCCGCTCTCGATGTGGTCGCGGAGCGCCGTGATTGAGCCGAACCGCAATGTGCCCTGCGGGAGCTGCGCCTCGATCGATCCGTCCGAGTAAAGCGTATAGGCCATACCCTCGACGACGCCGGATTTAAGGACGGAAATTGCAGCCGCGGGCTCTGCAACCGTGGGGCTCGGCTCGGCAGCCGCTTCCGCGGATGCCGGCGCGGCAACTTGGGCTGACGCGGTCTGGGCGTCCCGTCGCGACCCCACCGACAAGAAGGAACTAAGCCCGCCTGCTCTTGCTTTGTCTGGCGCCGGCATTGGCCGCGCCCTGACATCGACCCGCGGCGCCACGCGCACCAGCGCGGCGCCGTTGCCACCGCGACCAACGGCCGCCGTGTTTTTCACTTCGCCGGCGTCTTCCTCAACGACCGGAGCGCTTTCGACCCGAGCCAAGTTCGGGAATTTTACGCGGAAGCGTTCAACCGCCGCATCCTCGCTTGGCGCCGGGGCGGGATTTGCAACAGCCGACACCGATTGCGGAGTGCTCTTTGGCTTGGGCGGAAACGGGATGCGTACCGATGCGTCTGGAGCATTGGTGGCAGCATCGGTCGCCGGCGTCTCGCCGGCGCGCGTGGCGCGCGGCATCGGTTTGGCCGCAAGCGCCCGTTCGATGCGTTGCAGCTCGCGGACGGCAAGTCCCATCCCGATGAGCAGAAGCCCGCCGACGGTCGCGATCGTGCCGGGGGTAATGACCTCGGTATCGAACGTGCCGTCGCGGATGGTTACGCCCGACGCCACGAGCAGCAAACCCGCAAGCGTCGTCGCAACACCAAAAAGCAACATAACTACCGACATACGCCTTACCCGACCCGATCAAATACCTGAGGCGACAGGAAAAACCATTTTGGCGGCCATCCCGGGGAGGCGCAAGAACATAAATGGAAGCAGCCCATGGCGAAGCCGAGCGAAAACAGCCGCGCCCTGCCGCGTTTTGGGCCCGATCGCGTGCGGTTCGTGTCCCGCCGAATGCCGGTAATTCCTTGCACAACATGGGAAATCGCCGCGTCACGATGCTGCGCGCGGAAAGGTGGACATTGCCCAGACCCGCCGGTTAAGCCTATTTAGAGGAAACCTTGTCGGCACCAGACGGTTTACGGACGTCGCCCCTTTTGCGCCCATGCCAGTTTCACATTGAGGAGTAAACCCAAATGGCATTCACCCTTCCCGATCTGCCTTACGCCTACGACGCGCTGACCCCGCAGATGTCCCGCGAAACACTGGAATTCCACCACGACAAGCATCACCAAGCTTACGTGACCAACGGCAACAACCTCGCCAAGGGCACCGAATGGGAGAACAAGCCGGTCGAGGAGGTGCTCAAGGGCACGTTCGGCAAGAACCAGGGCCTCTTCAACAATGCCGGCCAGCACTACAACCACATCCATTTCTGGAAGTGGATGAAGAAAGGCGGCGGCGGCGACAAGCTGCCCGGCAAGCTCGAAAAGCAGATCACCAGCGACATCGGCTCCATCGCCAAGATGAAAGAGGATTTTGCCCAGGCCGGCGTCACCCAGTTCGGCTCGGGCTGGTGCTGGCTCGCCGTCAAGGACGGCAAGATCACAGTGACGAAAACGGCGAACGGCGAGAATCCCCTCGTGCACGGGGCCAAGCCGATCCTCGGCTGCGATGTATGGGAACACTCCTATTACATCGATTATCGCAACCGGCGGCCGGACTACCTCAAGGCATTCCTCGATCACCTGGTCAATTGGGATTACGTGGCCGAGATGTACGAAGCGGCAATGAAATAGCGCGCGCTGAAGGCTTTTGTCGTGAGCGGGGCCGGTCGGCCCCGCTTTTTGCAAGACGCCGCCAAATCGCCTCATCCATCGGCACGGTGAGGCATGGCGCGGGATGCCGATGAGAACAGTGTGCTGAACGTCACGACCAAGCGGCCGCCGGACACCAAGCCGATTGCATCTTTACTCGCGGCGAAGTCCCCGCACTCGCCCGCCGATACCGTTGCCCGCAGACGCTGGTTCGATGCGCTCGCGATCGGCATGCTTGTCGTCGTTGCCGCAATCGCCGCCCTCACCTTCCGCGACTACGGCCTCGGCTGGGACGACTACACGCATGCGCAATACGGCAATCTGCTCGTCTCCCTCTATGGATCGGGCTTCGCCGACAAGCGCGCGTTGTCGTTCGTCAATCTCTACATGTATGGCGGCGGATACGATCTCCTCGCCACGCTGTGCGCAAAGGTTTTGCCGTTCAGCTTGTTCGAAACACGGCGACTGGTCGGCGCCGCTATCGGCCTCGTCGGCCTCTTGGTCACCTGGCGCCTCGGACGCCGGCTCGGCGGGCCCCTCGCCGGCGTGATCGGGCTCGTGCTTCTCGCCGCCTGCCCGCTTTATTACGGCCACATGTTCATCAACGCGAAGGACGCGCCGTTCGCGGTGGCCATGGTGATTGCGCTTCTCGGCATCGTGCGCGCGTTCGACGAGTATCCGCATGCGAGGCCGGCAACCATCGCGCTGTGTGGCATCGGCATCGGGCTTTCGGTCGGCTCGCGGGTGATGGGAGGCTTCGCGGTGATCAATGCGCTGTTGCCGCTTCTTTTCATCCTCGTGCTGCGATCGCGCGCTAATGGGCTTAAGCCCGCACTTGGCGAATGGGGCTCATTCCTCGCCCCGTTCATTCCGGGCGCCGTCCTTGCCTATCTGGTCATGGGCCTGGTGTGGCCGTGGGCCGCGGTTTCGCCGCTCAACCCATTTCGCGCCGTCGAATACTTCTCCAACTTCTTCGAAAAGCCGTGGCGGGAGCTGTTCGACGGCCGGCTGATCCTGGTTCCGGACATGCCGCGCAGCTACGTGCCTACGCTCGTCGCGCTCACGCTGCCCGAACTGCTGCTGGCGCTCGGGCTCTGCGGAATGGCGGGCGCCATCATCGCCATCGCGCGCGGCGAAAGGAGGCGCCCAGGCGCGGCTGCGGGGCCTCGTGCAGCGCTCTTTGCCACCGTGCTCGCGGCCGCATTTCCGATTGTGGCGACGGTCGTTGCACGGCCCGCCATGTACAACGGCATCCGCCATTTCGTGTTCGTGATGCCGCCATTTGCCGTGCTCGGCGGCCTTGCCGCCGCATGGATCGCGGGCCGCCTTCGCCGCTTCGGCCATGCCGCCGAGGCGGCGGGCGCCATTGTGCTGATCGCGGGTCTCGCCTCACCGGTCGTCGATATGGTGCGGTTGCACCCGTACGAATACACGCACTTCAACCGAATTGCCGGCGGCGTGGCCGGCGCGCGACCGCGCTACATGATCGATTATTGGGGACTTTCGATGACGCAAGCGTCGCGGGAATTGCGCACGCTTCTGGCGCAACGCGCCGAGACGCCGCGGGGCGACAAATGGAATGTCGCGGTCTGCGGACCGCATCCGGCGGTCAGCGTCGCGTTAGGTCCGCAATATTCGGCCATCTGGGACCCCAAAGGCGCCGACTTCGCCATGATGCTCGGCGAATTCTATTGCGCCAAGCTCGACGCGCCGGTCCTGTTCGACGTCGTACGCGACGGCATCGTCTATGCGCGCGTATACGACATTCGTGGCCGTTCGATTTCGTCGCTCTTGACCGTGCGCGGCCCGGACTAGTGCTTGATCCGGCAAAAGCGGCTTCACGAAGTTGCGTGCGCGAACTCCCAGTATAGCTCGCGGGCCCGGCGGTAGAACGGGCCGGGCTGCAAATTCCGCTCGTCGATGCGCGTGATCGGCGCCACCTTGGTATAGTTGCCGGTGGAGAAAATCTCGTCGGCCGATTGGAAGTCGGCATAACGTAACGTGGTCTCCAACACCGTCACGCCGGCGTCGCGCAGAAGCGCGATCGCCCGCGCCCGCGTGATGCCGGCGAGAAAGGTGCCGTTCGTCGCCGGCGTGAACACGACACCGTCTTTGACCATGAAGATATTGGCCGTACCCAACTCGGCGACGTTGCCGAGCATGTCGCACAACAGACAATTGTCGAAGCCGCGGCCGCGCGCCTCGATCAGCGCGCGCGCGTTGTTCGGATAAAGGCAGCCGGCCTTGGCGTCGACCAGCGCGCTCTCGCGCGTCGGCCGTCGGTACGGCGACAGGGTGATGGCGGTGCCCGTCGGCTTCGGAAACGGCGCGACATAGATCGTGAGGCACCAGCGCGTCGACTCCGGATCCGGCCGCACGCCGCCCGGCGCGCCCTCCTCGGCCCAGTACATCGGCCGGATGTAGAGCTCGGCTTCACGCTCGAAGCGTTTGAGCCCGTCACGCACCAGGCCCCGCCAGGCCTCCGCCGCAACCAGCGGCTTGAGGCACATGGTCTTCGCGGATTCGTTGATGCGCGCGCAGTGCAGATCGAGATCGGGCGTCGTGCCCTCAAAGGCGCGCGCGCCATCGAACACCGAGGTACAGAGCCAGGCCGCATGGGTGCGCGGGCCCATGATCGGCACATTGCCCTCGTGCCAGTTGTCCTCGAAAAAGGTTACGGTCTTCGACCAAGCGACGGGCCGGCTCATCGAATCAATCCTCCGTCGTCCTATTGTCCCATCGGCGGGGCCGTTGTCACCTGCCGCGAGGAGATCGGGCCATGTTGGGCGCCTATGTTTTCGACGCCTACGGCACGCTGTTCGATGTTCATGCCGCGATCGCACGCTACCGTGCCGCAGCCGGGCCCGAGGCGGAGCGGTTTTCGGAGATCTGGCGCACGAAACAGCTCGAATACACCTGGACCTTGACGCTCGCGGGCCATTACGTCGATTTCTGGACGCTCACCGAGCGTGCCCTCGATTTTGCGCTCGCACGTGTGCCATCGGTCGACCGCGCACTGCGAGGAAAGCTGCTTGAGGCTTACCTCAGGCTCGACGCTTTTGCCGACGCCCGGACCGCGCTCGCCGAGCTCAAGGCGCGTGGCGCGCGCCTCGCCATCCTGTCCAACGGCTCGCCGCGCATGCTTGCCGCCGCGGTCGAGGCGGCCGGTATCGGCGGGCTCCTCGATGCCGTGCTTTCCGTTGACAGCGTGCGCCGTTACAAGCCGCGGCCGGAAGTCTATGCGCTCGTCGCCAACGCCCTGGCCGTCGGACCATCCGACGCCGCCTTCGTGTCATCGAACCGCTGGGATGTGATGGGCGCGGTATCTTTCGGCTTCACGGCATATTGGGTCAACCGCTCGCGCATGCCGGACGAGTATGCCGAGCTTGCGCCGCTGCGGGAGATTCCCGATCTGGCGGCACTCCCTCACGTCGATCGGTGACGCAATCGCGCTTACGCCAACACGCTGCTGATCTCTCCCGCTTTGGCGGCGGCCGGCGGCGCGGCGCAGTCGAGCGCGGCGACGCGGCGATCGATCTCGCCCATGACAAAGCGGGAAAACGGCCCGAGATGGGTGTAGAGCGTCATCAACGCCATGATGTGGCGTAGCGCGCCCGGATTGGAGTTGCGGCAGGCCCTGAACACGTTCCAAAAGACCTCGCGCGCCTCGGGCACGCGGCCGAGAATGCCGTGCACGAATTCCAGTGAGACGTATCCCCGCCTCCTGTCGCCCGGCGGAAGCTCTTTCGGCCGTCCGGAACAATCGAACATGGCGGCGAGGCGCTCAAGCCGACCGGCGTAGGCCGTGGGATCGTAGATGCGATCGAGGATGCGACGATAATCGAGCAGGATATCGCGCTCCGGCCGCACGCTGTCGTAGTTAAGTCCGAGGGTGCATTGATCGCCGGTTTCTTCCGCCATGCGGTCGTGATTGGCGTGCAGCCGGCCCTCTTTTTCAAGACGCCGCGTCAGTTGCGTGTTCGGCAAGGCGTAGAGAAGCCCGACCATGGCCATCGGGATGGCGGCCTCTTCGATCAGATCCGCCATGGCGTCGGCAATCGAAGCCTTCTCGGTATCGAAACCGACGATAAAGCCCGCGGTGACAAACATGCCGGCCGCGTAAAGCTTGTGGATGCTCTCGGCGATGTTGCGCCTGGTGTTCTGTTTCTTTTTGGTATGCACCAGCGTTTCGGGATCGGGACTCTCGATACCGACGAACACGGCAAAGAAATTCGCCTTGCGCATCAGCTCCAACAGGTCGTGATCGTCGGCGAGGTTGATCGAGGCCTCAGTGGAGAACTCGAACGGATAATCGTGCGCCTTTTGCCAGGCGATCAGCTCCGGCAAGAAAATGCGCAACGATTTCCGGTTGCCGATCAGATTGTCGTCGACGAAATCGACGTGACCGCGGTAGCCGAGATCGTAGAGCGCCTGCAATTCCGCCAGCATCTGCGGCGGCGTCTTGGTGCGCGGCACCCGCCCGTAAAGCTCGATGATATCGCAGAACTCGCAGGTGAACGGACAGCCGCGCGAATATTGCACGCCCACATACATGTAGTGATCGGTCTTGAGCAGATCGAAACGCGGCGCCGGCGTCTTGGTCACGTCGATGGTGAACTTCTCGGCGAGGAAGGAGCCGCTGCGCTCCCCGGCATCCCAGGCGGCCACGAATTGCGGGAGTATGTCCTCGACCTCCCCGAGCACGAGGAAGTCGGCCTCCCGATAGATTCGCGGGCTCGAGGTCGCGTCCGGCCCGCCGAGGACCACCGGCTTGCCGTGTTTGTGCGCCAAACCGATGACACGCAACGCATCGAGCTGCTGATTGATCATGCCGCCGGTCATCACCATGTCGGCCCAGGCGAAATCTTCCTTGGTGACGTCTTCGGTGTTGCGATTGACGAGACGAAAATTCCAATGCGCCGGCAGCATGGCGGCGACGGTGATCAATCCGAGCGGCGCGGTCGGGTAGCGGGCGCCGAGCAGCTTGCAAGCTTCCGAGAAGTTCCAGAACGTGTTCGCCTGGAAGCGTGGATAGACCAAAAGCACGTTGCAAGCGCGCGCGGCCGCCATTTCCTGGAGCTGCTGTTGCAAAGATCCCACACAGACCGAAGACCGCGCAGTATGGCGCTATTGCCCGGCAATACAAGGACAAAGCCGGCTATCCGCGCGCTGGTTTTTGTTGTTTTTGTTAAGATATTAAAGGCCGGGATATGGGCTTTCAGCCCGTAGCCGACCGAACTCAGGGCGTCGCCAAGTTCGGCGGACGTCGAGACTAAGCCGCGTTGTCGTGTGACCCGATCGATTCGGGACTCTTCAGCGCGGTCACGATCTGCTGTTTCGTCAGCCGCGTGCCGTCATCGCCTTCGATCAACAAGGCGACGCGGCCGCTCTCGTTGATATGGCGCGCCCAGCTCATCGCCTCGTCGAGGACGTTGAACTCCTTGAAAAGATGACGATCCTTCTCCAGCGGAGAGATGGATTGCGAGCCGCGCGGGCCGGAATAGACGCGAAAGGTCATCGTCGGGCCTCCTGTTTGAAAGCAAACATCGACGTAAATATCGGTTGGAAATGCGCCAGCCGTGTGGGCGGCACCGCGGCGCGTTGACGCGGGCGTCGATTATTTCGGCGCTGCGAAAGACTGGTCGGTATAGGGCAGCAAGGCCGGTCGCTGGATCACGATGAAGGCATGATCGAGCGCGTGGTGGCAGCTATTGCAGCCGGCGCTGAGCCGGTCGAAAGCGTCGGTGAATGCCGCACGGTCCTTGGCATCGACCGCCTTCTCGAGCGCGGAAACCGCAGCGCCCACGGCTTGTTCCACCGTGTCGCCACCGATCAGCTTGTTGACGTCCTCAAAACCTTCCTTCAACGCATCGATCTCATAATCGGCGAGGGGCCAATTGCCGGAACGGCCGGCAAACCAAAGCTTGATATGGCGGATCTGCTGCAATGCCATGATCTCGCCGATCCGGGGCACGTAGAGCTCGTTTGCGGCGCCGTGCTGCGTGGACGTATCGTGCGCTTGCGCAGCCGGCATTGTGACCAGCGCCGCCAGCAAGGCCGTGAATGCCGACTTCATGAGCTCCTCCTGGCGCGATGCGTCGCGGGTGGCCGCGGCATGTTCAGCTCATAGGCGCGAGCGGTTCGCTGCATTGTTTGGGATAAGCCTCCCGGCAGGCTTGATAGATCGCCGGGCAAGCCTTTACGCCGGTGAGCGCGGCCTCGATGGTTTTGAGCCGCTCGCCGGCCGCGCGCGATTGCCCGGCATAGGTGAGGACCGCATCGGCGCGCTCGATCCCACGGTCTGTCATCAAGAAACGCTCGGCTCCGTTGAAATACGTGGTCGCGGTCCTGATCGCCTCATTGAGTTCCTTGGTGTACTCGGTGTTGGCTTTGGGATCGGGCTTGACCACGCGGGCGTGCACGGCGGCGTCGGTGTAAAACACATTCAGCTTGAAGTAGATGCCGCCGCATTCGGCGAGCGCCAGCCAATAAGGGCGTCCGTTGAACACGCCGGGCGCCGTCACGACGGCATCGCGCTTGTCGAAGGGCACCGAGGGAGGCGCAGGCTCGGGCGCGCGCCGCTGCTCGTGTTTGTAGCGCGTCGTCTGCGCCTGCGCGCCCGTGGTTGCAACGAATAGGGCAAGCGCGACGACAGCCGCCTTGGCGATCATTCCCAGCATGACGCGATTATAGCCGGGCCTCGCCGGCGAATTCAAAATCGCTCCAGCCAGGGCCGCAACTCAATCTCCCAGGACCACGCGCTGCGGTGCTGCTGCAAGAGATTGAGATAGGTCTGCGCGATAGCGTCGGGATCGAGCATGCTGTCGGGCTTATCCGGCGGCTCGGTGCGGCCGGCGCTGCGGATGCCGCCATCGATCACGACATGGGCGATGTGAATGCCTTGCGGGGAAAGCTCGCGTGCCAGGCTTTGCGCCAGACCGCGCAGGGCAAACTTGCCCATAGCGAACGGCGCCGATTGCGCATAGCCCTTTATGCTCGCCGACGCGCCGGTGAACAGGATTGCCCCGTGCGCCTGTGGCAGCATGCGCTTGACCGCTTCCTGCGCCACCAGGAAGCCGCCAAACGCGCTGACAATCAGCGATTTCTCCACCTCGGGGGGATCGAGCTCGACGACCGGCCCGCGTGTGCGATAGCTCGCATTATAGACGACGACGTCGGGCGCGCCGAACGCGGCTTCGACGTCGGTAAAAAGCTTGGCCACTTCCGCATGCTTGGTCGCATCGCAGGCGAAGGCCTTGCCGCCGACCTCCTTCGCCAGCGGCGCAAGCTCGGCGGCGCGTCGCGCGGCAAGCGCGATCGTCATTCCGGCCTTGTTGAAGGTCCGCGCCACCGAGGCAGAAAGTCCGCCCCCTACCCCGACGATAAGTGCTGTTCTATAGGCCAACTCCGCCATGCCGCCCTCCGCTCTGCACCCAAGTGTAGCAGAAGCGGCTCAGTCGAACACGGCGATGGCGTTGATTTCGACAAGGCAGCGCGGATCGGTCGCGAGACGCACCACCTGCACCGTGGTCGTTGCCGGCTTGGCGTCGCGAAAATACTCGCCCCACACGCGGTTGAGCGCGTCCTGCTCGGAAAGGTCGGTAACAAAGCGATCGGCGGTGACCACGTCGGCAAACTTTGCGCCCACCGCCTCGAGCCCGCGTTTGAGATTTTCCAGTGCCGCCCGCGCTTGCCCCGCCATATCGCGCGGCATCGCATCGAACTCCTCCGGCCGATGCGGATGATGATGATAGACCGGCGCGGCGGTGACACCGGCGAGGTACACGGTCGTCCCGCCGCTGACCTTGATCGCCGGCGCATACGGCATCCACAGGTCAGGGGCGTCGGGCCAATGGATGTGCTCGATGGTCTTGGTCATGATTGTGCTCCTTGCTCTTGCTTGATACCGCTATTTATTGTACATACATTTATTTCAGGATGGCGATCACCTACGATTCCGCAAAACGCGGGCGGACATTGCGCGAACGTGGGCTCGATTTCGAGCGCTCCGAAGAAGTTTTCGCCGAACTGACGATCGACATTCCTGATTTGCGTCGTGACTACGGCGAGCCGCGGATCAACTCCGTGGGTCACCTGGATAGACGCATGGTGATCGTATGCTGGACGCCGCGCGGCAATGCGCGGCATATCATCTCGATGAGGAAAGCGAATGACCGAGAAAAAGCGCTCTACCGCACGCGATTTGAAGAAAGTTGACGCCCACGTCCTCAGCAAGGAGGACTACGACGAAAGTCCGGAATTGACCGAGGAGGATTTCGCGCGCGGAGTTTGGCACAGGCGCAGCGAACCTCTTCCGCGTGGCTTGCGCGGCCGGCCGAAGTCGCAAGACCCGAAACAGCCCGTGAGCCTGCGGCTCGATCCCGACGTGCTCGCGCACTTCCGCCGCGGCGGCCGCGGCTGGCAAAGCCGAATCAACGCGGCGCTGCGCAAAGTAGCGAAGCTGCCGGAGAAGCAGAAGAAGGCGTGATGGCAAGAACAACATCAAAGGCAAAAGCGCATCTGCTCGCAAATCTTCATCCGGGCGAAATCCTGTTGGCGGATTTCCTACAACCGATGGCGCTTTCGCAGACGGCGCTCGCGCGCCAATCGGCGTGCCGACTCGGCGGATCAACGAGATTGTGCGACGCGCCATCACTGCCAACACCGATCTGCGGCTGGCGCGATACTTCGGCATGTCGGAAGGTTTTTTTATCAGACTACAGACGGATTACGGGTTGATGGAGCGCAAACGCGCAATCGGCGACAAGCTCAGGGCGATAAGGCCGAGGGCGGCGTGATCCGTAGCCCGGATTGAGCGTCAGCGGAATCCGAGGGCGGCGATCCCGGGTTTCGCTTCGCTCAACCCAGGCTACATTTCACATCCTAAAAACTCCAAACTTCGTCTCCGCGATCGGCGCGTTGAGCGCCGCGGAAAAACACAGAGCCAGCACGCGGCGCGTTTCGGAAGGCGCGATGATGCCATCGTCCCAGAGCCGCGCGGTGGCGTAATAGGGATTACCCTCCGCCTCGTACTGGTCGCGGATCGGCTGCTTGAATTTCTCCTCCTCGGCCGCGGACCATTTCTTGCCCGCAGCCTCGATGTTGTCGCGCCGCACGGTCGCCAGCACGCTCGCCGCCTGCTCGCCGCCCATTACCGAGATGCGCGCGTTCGGCCAGGTGAACAAGAAGCGCGGGCCGTAGGCGCGGCCGCACATGCCGTAATTACCGGCGCCGTAAGAACCACCGACGATCACCGTGATCTTCGGCACCTGTGCGCAGGCGACCGCGGTGACCATCTTGGCGCCGTCCTTGGCGATGCCGCCGGCTTCGTAGTCGCGCCCGACCATGAAACCGACGATGTTTTGCAAAAACAGCAGCGGCACGCGGCGCTGGCAGCAAAGCTCGATGAAATGCGCGGCTTTGAGCGCGCTCTCCGAGAACAGAATGCCGTTGTTACCCAAAATGCCGACCGGAATACCGTGAATGTGCGCGAAGCCGGTGACGAGCGTGGTGCCGTAGAGCGCCTTGAACTCGTCGAAGTCGGAGCCGTCGACCAGGCGCGCGATCACCTCGCGGACGTCGTACTGCTTCTTGAGATCGACCGGCACGATGCCGTCGAGCTCGCTGGCGTCGTATTTCGGCGCGGCGGGCTTGGCGAGCGGAATGTCGATTCCCTTTTTCGTGTTCAGATTGGCGACGATGCGGCGGCAAAGCTCCAGCGCATGGCG
>Ga0302326_10010386_pt1 | contig 20194 bp, 19 predicted proteins | sample Palsa_T0_3_FD_202264 | JGI IMG/M metagenome (GOLD analysis project Ga0302326, IMG submission 202264) | Peat permafrost microbial communities from Stordalen Mire near Abisko, Sweden - Palsa_T0_3 | ecosystem: Environmental > Terrestrial > Soil > Palsa > Peat permafrost | place: Sweden: Abisko...
TGACAGTTCGATCGGCAGGCTGTTCGATCCTAGTTAGCGGAAATCCACAGACTGAAGTCTGCGCCACTTGACTCATGCGCCTCTTCGTCGCGCTGGACATTCCTGAAGACGTACGCGACTCGCTCGCGGCCCTCACCGCGAAGCTGCGTCCTGCATGCAAAGACGCGCGCTGGCCGCGCATCGAAGGCCTGCACGTCACCCTGAAATTTATCGGCGAGACGCCATATGAAAACGTCGCAAGAATCCGCGCAGCGCTCGGCTCGATCCCTCCCCGTGCAGCCATTCCCATCATTTTTCGCGGCCTCGGATTTTTTCCAAACGAGCGGCACCCGCGCGTCCTCTGGGCCGGAGTGGAAGCCGGACCGGAACTCGCCGCTCTCGCCGCGGGCGTCGAAGCGGCGCTTGAGCCGCTTGCCTTCGCGCGGGAAGAGCGAACTTTTTCCCCGCACCTCACCCTCGCGCGATTTCACAGCCCGCGCAAACTCGAGGCCTTGCGCGCCGCCATCGAACAGGCCGGCCCGCTCGAATTCGGCGCCGTCACCGCGCAGGAATTTCATCTCTATCAAAGCGTTCTGAAACCCGGCGGAGCGGAATATACTCGCCTGGCAACTTTTTCGTTCGCAGGGAGAATACCCGAGTGAATCCGGAAACGGCGGCAGGCGCGCCGAACTTGTGGGGATTTGTCGCCCTGGGATATCTCCTGGGCTCCATCCCGTTCGGCTATCTGCTCGTGCGCGCCACGGGAGGCGGCGACATCCGCTACATTGGCAGCGGCAACATCGGCGCCACCAACGTCGCGCGAACCTCCGGCTGGTCCGTCGGGGTCTCCACTTTGCTCCTCGACGCCGCCAAGGGTTTCCTGGCCGTTTGGCTCATGGAGCATTTCTCGGGCGGAAACATTCGCTTCATGATGTATGCGGGATTCGCCGCAATCCTTGGCCACGTTTTTCCGGTATGGATTCGATTCGCCGGCGGCAAAGGCGTGGCCACCGCGCTGGGCGTTTTCCTGGCCATCTGCTGGCCAGCCCTCGCGGCGGCCGTGCTGCTTTTCCTTTTGGTCGTCTTGTTTTGGAGATATGTGTCACTCGCCTCGGTTTCCGCTGCGGCGGCCCTGCCGCTTCTGGTCTATTTGCTCTACGCGCCCGGCCATGCGCCGCCGACGCCGGTGTCGGTGTGCACGCTTCTGGCGGCAGTCGTGGTGATCGTAAAACATCGCGACAACATCGAGCGGCTTATGGCCGGCACCGAGCCGCGCTTCGAGATGAACCGCAAGAGCCGTGATTCGTGACTCGTGGTTCGTGACCCGTGAAAAAAACGCGATTCGTTCACTAAGATGATTTATCTTATGAGGAAAATTGCCATCATCGGCGGGGGAAGCTGGGGCACGGCGCTGGCGCTCGCGCTGACGCGTTCCTCTCGCCCGCATCGGCTCACTCTCTGGGTGCACAGCGCCGATGTCGTCGAGATGCTCGGCGCGCGACGAGTCAACGAGATCTATCTCTCCGGTTATGAATTGCCCTCTGGCGTCGAATTCACGGGCGGCCTTCGGAAGGCTCTCGACGGAGCGGATATAGTGCTAGGCGTGATGCCGTCGGTCCACGCCCGCGAGCTGTATCGCGCGATGCGTCCCTTCGTCGCACCAGGTTCCATCTTCGTGAGCGCCACCAAAGGCCTCGAGCCGGACACCCACGCGCGCATCAGCGAAGTGATCGCGCAAGAAATGGGCCCGGACTCGTCCGCGCGCGTCGCCGTTCTCTCCGGCCCAAGTTTCGCCCTCGAAGTCGCGGCCGGGCATCCCACCGCGGTCGTCCTCGCCTCCGCCAATGAAAAGCTGGCCGCCGAAGTTCAGGAAGAATTCTCCGGCCCGCGCTTTCGCCTCTACACCAACGATGACGTGATCGGCACGGAAATCGCCGGGGCCGTGAAAAACGTAATCGCGATCGCCGCGGGAATTTGCACAGGCCTGGATCTCGGCACGAACACGGTAGCCGCGCTCGTCACGCGCGGCCTCGCCGAAATGACCCGCCTAGCCGTCGCCCTGGGCGGCCGCCGCGAAACGCTTTCCGGCCTTGCCGGCGTCGGCGACCTCATCCTCACGGCCACCGGAGAGCTCAGCCGTAACCGATCTGTTGGCATAGAACTTGGTAAAGGTCGCGAGCTGGGGGAAATCCTCGGCTCGACCCGCAGAGTCGCCGAAGGCGTAGGCAGCGCCGCAGCCACGCTGGAGCTGGCTCGCCGCGTGCAAGTCGAGATGCCCATAACGGAACAAGTCCAAGCCGTCCTCACCGCCGGCCGTGTCACACGCGATGCGATCCGCGAATTGATGGAACGCCGCCTCAAGCAGGAGTAATCTAATCTAGACAGATGGCCAAACGAAAACCATTTCATCCAGGGGAAAATCTTCGGGAAGAGTTCCTGGCTCCGCTTCACCTGAATCCCAATAAGCTGGCCCTGGCCCTGCGCGTCCCTGCTCCGACCGTTTACGAAATCGTCCACGAGGAGCGCGGCATCTCGCCCGAAATGGCCCTTCGGCTTGGACGCTTCTTCCGAACTACGCCGGATTTTTGGCTCAACCTTCAATCCGAATTCGATTTGCGGACGGTGCGCAACCAAAAAGAGGCCACGGTTAAGAATCAGGTTCGCACACTCGATGAATCAGCTTGGTTGTCTGGTTCCTCCTGAAACACTTTGAATTGGGGATTAAAGCATCCTTTTCACTAATCTTTCGCCTCCCCCCTTAGCTAGTCCGTACCAACGCGGGTTTCCGCCCTTCTGCCTCACCCTTCCAGATCGTAGAATAGAAATGACAGGATCAGCCCAACCGTGGACTTCAGCACCCTCAAATCGATTTTTTTCCACCGGCCCAGAATTCTCTGGCTGGTGCTGGGTGCCATGCTGCTGGTCAGCGTGTTACCCTTGGCGCTCTATCACAGGCAGGTTCTACAACTTAGCCAGGCAAAACTAACGGATACGGAGAGCGTCCAGCAGACCGAGGTTACCCGCTCCCTGGCCGAGGAAATTCAGCAATTCGACGCCAACCTCTACCAGCAGCTTATCAGCGAACGCCAGATCCTGGCCCTCACCGGCCTGATCGACAAGGTCGACATCGCGGAAAACGCGCCGCAAGTCTCGCGAGTGCTGGAAAACTTCGTCGCCAGCAACCCCGATATTTTGTATCTCACCGCGGTCGGTAAGGAAGCCAAAGGCACCGGCGCGGGCAACTTCCAAGCGGACCAGGATCCCTTCGTGTCCAAGGCGCTGCAGCGGGCTTTTGCGACCACGCTGCAATCCCTGGTGTTCCGCAGCGACCCTCTGGCCATCGGCCCCGAAAACCGCCCCGCCTTCGTGATGGCCGTCCCTCTGGAAGTCAACGATCAGTTTTCCGGAATGCTGGCCGCCGTCGTCTCGCTGGACGGCATTCTGCGGCGCCTCCAGGAAACCAGCGTGCGCGGCCGCGTCGTGTTCATCGTAGACCACAGCGGCCACATCGTGGCCCACCCGGACATGCGGCAATTCGTCCCTGGCTCGGACGCGCGGCTCACCTCGCCCGTCGTCTCTCAGGTCACCTCGCTGCCCAAAGGCCTGCGCACCACCGAGACGCTTCGTCGATATGAAACCACCGGCAATAAGAGCAAAGTGGAAATGGTCGGGACCTACACCACCATCCCGGACCTGAACTGGGCCGTGGTGGCCCAGCGCGGACTGGACAAGGCTCGCGAGGATGCGGGGGTAACGGAGCTGAACGCGCAGGCCCTTAAGTTCGTCGTGGTCGTCACGTTCGCGGCGCTGATTCTCGGCTATTTGTTCGCCGTCGGCATCAGCACGCCGATCCGGGCCCTAGCCGCGTCGACGCTCGCCATCAGCCGCGGAGAATTCCACCAGCGCACCCCCGTGAAAGGCGCTGCCGAAATCAGCGAATTGGCTGAAACCTTCAACCACATGGCCGGGGACATCGAGGAATTCATCGTCCAGCTCCGCCAGGCCGCGGACCAGAACCACGATCTTTTCCTCGGCTCGATCCGCATGCTCGCCGCAGCCATCGACGAAAAGGATCCCTACACGCGCGGCCATTCCGGGCGCGTGGCCAAGTATTCCATTATCATCGCCCAACACCTCGGCCTGACCTCGGGCGAAATGGAAAAGCTCCGCATCTCCGCGCTGCTCCATGACGTGGGAAAAATCGGCGTCGATGACCGCATCCTGAAAAAGCCCGGGGCGCTCACCCCCGAGGAATTTGAATTGATGAAGCAGCATCCCTCGAAGGGCGCCAACATCATGCGCCCCGTCGCGCAGCTAAAGGAAATGCTGCCGGGAATCGAGCTGCACCACGAGCACATGGATGGCGGCGGCTATCCCCACGGATTGCAGGCCGACGAAATCCCCCTGATGGCCCGCATCATCGCCGTCGCCGATACGCTCGACGCCATGACCACCAACCGCCCCTACCAATCCGCCATGGACCTGGAATTCGCCCTGAACCGCATTCAAACCTTCGTGGGCAAGAAATTCGACGCCGCCGTGGTGGAAGCGTTGCACCACGCCGTCCGCGACGGAAAGCTCCGCCTCAGCGCCAACCTCGTCGAAGTTTGACGCGCCCGCGGTTTACACCCGCTCAAATGCAAATCGGCAAAGGGAATTTAGAAAATGGTCTCGTGGTAAGAAGTAATCAGCCACTGGCCGTCGTGCTTGGTAACGATCCACGTGAGAAGTCCCTTGATGTCCTTGCCCTCTTTCGTCTTTGCCCCGGTCAATTGCCAATCGATGTCCACGGAGGCGACGTCCGGAGTTAAAAAGCGAATGCTTCGCACAGTGTCGGTGCGGTGCGCGTCCTTGAGGAAGCCGGTGAAGAGTTGATTGTAGTGGGCTTCCAACTCCTTCCAGCCGTGGCTGGGCTCTCCATTCACGGCCGCGTAATCGCCGTCCTGCTCGAAGCTCATGGTGGTGGCGTGCGCGTCATGGCGGTTCCAGGCTTCATCCCACGCGGCCACACATTTCATGACGCCGGCCTTATCCCCGTCCCCGCTGGAGGACATCTGCGCCCAGGAAAGAGTCGCGGTAAAGGAAACAAAAAGCAGAATTGCCAACGCTATTCTCACACGAGCTAAAATCATCGCGCCCTCCGGATTTTCGCTTGCTCCATGGAAAACCCGCCATAACCTTCGAGCAATGCGATCCTACAATAGTCCCGTCGATGTTGTTTGGGCAAGCGCACTCTCGCGGCGTTTCCAGAATGGCCGGAGCATCCGCCGATCGAGGCGGAAAATTTGCATCGGCATGGTCCTATTGTTGGTAAGCGAATTCGTGGTAAATCGTGATCATCCACTGGCCGTTGCGCTTCGCCACGGTCCAAGTGAGAAGACCCTTCGTGCGCACCCCGCCCGGCGAATCGGGATCGTTCACCAGCCAATTGATATCCACGGTGGCGAGATCAGGGCCGAGAAAGCGGATGCTTCTCACGGTATCGGTGGTGTGCGAATTCTTTAGAAACCCGCCGAACACGGTCTTATAGTGATCTTCCAGTTCTTTCCGGCCGTGGCTAGGTTCGCCCTTAATGTTTGAAAAATCTCCGTCCTCCACGAAATGCATGGCCGTGGCGTGCCCGTCCTTGCTGTTCCAGGAATCCGCAAACGAGGCCACCAACTGTTTGATGGCGGCGCTATCCGCGTCCCGGTTGGATGGCGTCTGCGCGTGGGAAAAACCGGTGAACAAGGAAAGAAACAGAAAGACAGCCAAAGCCATTCTTACACGTGCCTGAATCATCGCGCCCTCCCGAATTCCGCGAACCCCTGGCGGAGCCCACCGCACTTTTCGTGCGACGCGATCATACCGTAATTCGGCAACCGGCGATGATGAAAAACACTGGGCCGCGAATTATAGAACAGCCCAAAACCCGTAGCCCACCACGGCGGTAATAAACCCTATTGCCAGTCCCAATTGCGCGTTCGTTGCGGCCGATTTTAGATGACAAATGAAGCTAGTCATCATTTTCCTCCCAGGCGTAAGCCGGTTTTGAAATCGCTCTTGCGAACGGTGCGAATGCCGGAATCTTTCCTTGGGCGCTGCACCGTACGCGGATACAATCGCAAGCACGCGGCCAATCCGCCAAGCAAATGAGGCGAAACTGTAAGTCCAACTTCTCCCGTGAATTCGTCCGCCGGACCCGTCTTTTTAGAGCGCTACAGTGTCCATATGGAGCAGAAGAGCAAGCCAGCTTTTCCAAAAATAGCCAAAAACGTTCCCTAAATAGGCGGTACTAGTAGTACTTAACCCATTGATAGTAGTACGGATAGAGCTTTTCGAGGTGTGCCGTTCTGGCCCCAGTCTTATTCGTTCCCGGCCCCAACATCCGGCCGCCATTTCCGGCGCTTTCCTTTTGTCCACAGCTTTTTCAGAGTTGTTTTTCTGAGCGCGGCCATTCTATTCTCGGCTATATTCACTCTGCCAGGATGCGCCCGCGTTCCAGCCCGCCGGGTGACTTCAGTTTTGTTTTGCTAGAATACACGGATTCGCCGCGCCTCGCCGCGGACCACTTATGTTTTCCATCTTCAGCAAGGACGACGAACGCAAGAAGCCCAAGGAGGGCGGGTCGCTTCTGGACCGGCTGAAACAGTCGGTCTCGAAGACGCGTTCGCAGATCACCGCCAAGGTTGAAGACCTGATCTCGGGCGAAAAGAAAATCGATCCCGAGCTGCTCACCAAGCTGGAAAACGCGTTGCTGGCCGCCGATATCGGGCCGCGCACCACTCACCAGATCCTCGAAGCGGTGCGGCAGAAACTCGAGCGCCATGCCCTCAGCAACGCCGCCGACCTCAAAGCCGAATTGAAGAACCAGCTTCTCTATGTCTTGCGCGTCGTGCCGCCCGCGAATGGAACGCCGGTGGCCGCGCAAGAGCCGCGCCCGCGCGTCATCTTCGTCGTCGGCGTGAACGGCACGGGAAAAACCACGACCATCGGAAAACTCGCGCACCGCCTGCGCCAAAGCGGCAAGAATGTGCTCCTGGCCGCCGGCGATACCTTTCGCGCCGCCGCCATCGAGCAACTAGCCGTGTGGGCCACGCGCACCGGCTCGGAAATCGTGAAAACAAAATCCGGCGGCGACCCCGCGGCCGTGGTCTACGACGCGCTCTCTTCCGCCCGCGCGCAAAACGCCGACGTAGTGATCGTAGACACTGCAGGCCGCCTGCACACAAAACTAAACCTGATGTCCGAGCTCGACAAAATGAAGCGCACCGCGACGAAAATTATCCCCGGCGCGCCGCACGAAGTTTTACTGGTGATGGACGCGACGACGGGCCAGAACGGACTTTCCCAGGCGCGCGAATTCACCGCCACCGCCGGCGTCACCGGCATCGTCCTGACGAAACTCGACGGCACGGCCAAAGGCGGCATCGTCATAGCTATCACGCGCGAACTCGGCCTGCCCGTGCAATACGTCGGCACCGGCGAATCGATCGAAGACCTGGTCCCCTTCGACGCCGAAACTTTCGTTTCATCACTGTTCGATTAACCAGTAGGACGGGCTTCAGCCTGTCAGGTTTTGATTTTCCCTGGCGCGGAACCGCAGACAAGCATCACCAGCTGCGGGAACGTTAACTCATTTTGTCATTCCGAGCGGAGCGAGGAATCTCTCCGGTGCTTAGGCCCATGCAAAGAAAGAGGGATTCCTCGCTCCGCTCGGAATGACAAAACGGAGCGGAACATTTTTCCGCAGGCTGCTTAGTCCGCTTGGTTTTGAGTTTCCTTCGATCGAAACGGCAGACAGGCTGAAGCCCGTCCTACTATGAATGCTTCCGCATTTTCGAGTAACGCCTCCACGGTTGCCGCCGGCGCCACCTTCATGGACCACGCGCTGAAGCTGGCTGCTCGCGGCGGCGCGCTAGCGAGCCCTAACCCTCTTGTAGGCGCGGTCCTTGTCCACGACGGCCGCGTTCTAGGCGAAGGTTTTCATACGTACGAGGGCATCCGCCACGCGGAAATCATCGCTCTCGCAGCCGCGGGAGAATCCGCGCGCGGCGCAACGCTTTATATCAACCTCGAGCCGTGCTGCCACACCGGCCGCACCGGCCCCTGCACGCAAGCGCTGATCGCGGCAGGCGTCGCGCGAGTCGTGGCCGCGATGGCCGACCCGAATCCGGCGGTGGCCGGCCGCGGCTTCGACCAATTGCGCACAGCCGGAATCGAAGTGAGCACCGGCCTGCGCGAAGCCGAAGCGCGCCGCCTAAATGAATCCTTCGCGCGCTGGATCGTTTCCCGAAAACCTCTCGTAACGCTCAAATCCGCCCTCACGCTCGACGGCCAGCTAGTCCTTCCTCGCGCAAAAGAAACCGCGCGAAAAGGCGCCCGCATCCCGCAAAATGGCCGCTGGATCTCCTCGCCAGAATCGCGCGCCGAAGTGCAGCTCATGCGCCACGCCTCCGACGCTTTGCTCACCGGCATCGGCACGGTGCTCGTCGACGACCCGCTTCTCACCGATCGCACAGGCCTGCCGCGCCGCCGCAAATTGCTGCGTGTCGTGCTGGATTCGCGCCTGCGCCTGCCGTTGCCCTCCAAACTGGTGCGCTCGGCGGATGGAGACGTGCTCGTCTTCACTCGCGCAAAAGAAAATTCCCCGAAAGCGCGCGCCCTGCGTCGCGCCGGAGTCGAAGTCGTGCGTCTGGCGGGGCGCGGCCCGAACCCGGATCTACGCGCCGTCATCGCCGAGCTAGGCCAGCGTGAAATCCTGAGCGTCATCCTCGAATCCGGCGCGATCTTAAATTCCGTCGCTCTGGCCGCCGGTATTGTGGATAAAATACGTGTGTTCCTCGCCCCCAAACTCGCCGGGCTTGCGGGAACCGCCCCGGGTGCGACTTCGGTCCACGCGCGATTTCCGGCCGCGCAGGATTTACGCAACGTCACGATCGAGCCATTCGGACCGGATTTCGCAATCGAGGGGTATCTCCGCGATGTTTACCGGACTCGTTGAACACGTCGGGAAAATCGAATCGATCGAGCGCAGCGAATCAGGCGCCCGCATTCGCGTCCACGCCGGCCCTCTCATCAAGGGCCTCGAAAAATCAGGCAGCGTTGCGGTAAACGGCTGCTGCCTCACCGCGGTCGATATCACGGAGGAAACTTTCGCAGCCGACCTCTCCGGCGAAACGCTGCGCCGCACCAGCCTCGGCGAACTGAAGCCCGGCACGCGCGTCAACCTCGAGCGCCCTCTGACCGCCATGAAAGAACTCGGCGGCCACTTCGTACAAGGCCACGTAGACGGCCTCGGCCGCGTTGCCCGCCTCGAATCCGAAGGCGCCAACTGGTGGTTCGGCGTCCAGGTCCCATCCGACCTCGCGCATTACATCGCCATGAAAGGCTCGATCGCCCTCGACGGCATCAGCCTAACGGTCGCAGCCTGGCACGACGGCGTCGTCGAAACCGCCATCATTCCGTTCACCTACGAACACACCAATCTGTCTTCGTTGAAACTCGGCGACGCGGTGAACGTCGAATGCGACATCCTCGCGAAATATGTCGAGCGCCTGGTGGGAGGCCGGAAGGAACCAGCAGCATCCCGCCTGACTGTCGCACGCCTGATGACTGAAGGGTTCTAGCAAAGTGGAACAGGCTTCAGCCTGTGGGGTTTGGGCCATATGGCTTTAAACCCCACAGGCTGAAGCCTGTTCCACTGAGGCCACTCGCGGGTTTTCAGCGTGTCCCCACCAGGTCCAATAAGGACCCCACGAAAGACGCTGTGAGAAATCCGCGCTAGCCCCAAGTTTGATTTTCGGTGGACTGAATCACGATCGTTTTTTGAATTGCCAGATGAAGGCCGGCGGCGGCCACATCATCGCGGAGGTAATCGGGAAGCAGCGGGGGATGCGCGCCAAGAATGATCTCGTCAGAAAATCTTCCCTCCACTTCCAAATTCTGGGATTCCAAAATTTCCTGGAAGACGACGGGAACACGCGCGATTCCTTTCTGCAGAAGAGCCAGCGACCGGTGGTAACCATCCTTAAGAAAATACCTGCCCCGGTACAAAACGACTTGAACAAAGGAAGGCAGAACAGCAATGCAAAATCCGTAGCCCATTGCGAACAGGCCGGGCGCCACTTCGACCCGAGCGTTGAAAGGCCCCACGATTCGCGTATCGGGATTACTTGTTTCGTGGATCCAAGCGTTCTTCTGCCGATCGAACTGCGCGGGCAATTCGGCCGGCGTGGAGATCGGCAAGGTGACCCTTGCTAAAGAAAGCATGTCGTCCTGGGCAGCTTGTTGGACGAGGTTCCGGAAGCGCTCGGCATGGTCCAAATAATCCAGATGCACGAGGGGTTGGATGGCGCAGATCTCGTTCAGGTTCGCCATCCTGATGCTGCAGCCGATTGCGCGGTACTGCTTGTAGCTCGGTTGATTCTGAAATTCAGCCGAATATTCGAGCATCTCTTCGCCGATATCTGACAAGATATTCTTCTGATCGACGCCTGCCGGCCTGGCCCTGACCGCTGCGTGGGCTTCCTCTACCCTTCGCACATGTTCGGGAAGCGGCGTGACCGGGTTATGCGGAATCCCGAGCAGAATCTGCGCCTCCCGCTCGGGCATCCATCCGATCAGCCCACGGGCCGGCCTGGTTTTCATGCCAACCAGGTTTCCGTCCCTCCGCAATTTTTCCGTCAGAATATCCATGGGCGCTCCGTGCCCTGCGCTGGTCTGATTGGGCCTTCCCGCGCCGCCTTTGCAAAGGGCGGGTGGGGATGCTAAAGCTTGATTTCAAAATCTCACCGCGGTTCGTGTAATTTGGCTGGCGACCGCGGGCTTCGTAGGAGAGGCTATGGTTTCGTGGCGCCGGCGTCCCGCCGGCGATTTTTATACTCGCTTCCGGCCGCAAAACCGCCGGCGGGACGCCGGCGCAACCAAACCATCGCGGCCAACTCTCGTTTGGCCGAAATCCGGATTCGAGCCGCGTCCGTCATGAGAAACTCCAGTGAAACCCTCTACTTCTTCAGTGCGTCGGCCAAGCTGATTTGATTGACTTCCAGCGTGCGCCCCATAGCCTGGTTGAATTTTAGCTCATCCTCGAGCAAATTGATCCGGTCGCGCAGCTCCGTGCCTTCAGCGGTGGTCACGTCGCGCGAACGCAGCACGACGTTGTAGCTGGTGGACGCTCCCAGCCGGTATTTCTCCTCCTCGTCCTGCAGCGTTTGCACGGCCAGCTTTCGCGCCTCTGCCGCGGCCGCGAGCGAAGCGCGGTCTTCTTGCATGGCGATCAGCGCATTGCGCACGCTCACGAAAACGGCGTTCTGCTCTTGCCGGTACTGCGTCTTCTGCAGCCGCTCGTTGAGCAACGCCTGGGCATTGTCCGCTTGCGCCGCGCGATTGCGAATTGGCAGCGTCAGATTAATCCCTCCCTCGAACGTCGAATAGCTGCCGTGGAACACGCGGCTCAAGTCCTGCCCCGCGCCGCCCGGGAACACCACTTGCGAGGAATTCGTGATGGCCGTGGACTGAAACTCGTCGACAACGGGAACGCCCGCGGAATCGACGACGGGCAAACCGGCCAAATACGCCCCCGTCGGCGTCGTGATCGTGGCCGTCTGAACTCCGCCCAAGCCGCTGGCCACGTATTGCCCAAAAACATTGACCGCCGGCAGCAGCTCATTCTTTGTGGCCTTCACGTCGGTCCCCGCGTTTTCCAGGATCAACGCCGCTTGCTTCAGTTCCGGCCGCTTCTGCCACGCTTCTTTCACGGCGTCTTCGATGCGAATGTTTTCGCCCGTGTCCGGCGTGGAAATCGGCGTGATCGGAATAATTTCCGCGCCCAGCAGCGGCCCGCCCAGAGGGTCTTTCGCGATGTCATTGAGCAGCGTGGTTTCGTCCTGCAATTGCACGGATTGGGCCTGCACGAGCGCCTGCCTGTCGGTAGCCAGCTGCGATTGCGCCGTCAGCACATCCAACGAGGACAGCGTGCCGATTTCGAGCCGCCTCGAGTTTTCCTCGTATAACCGCTGCGAAACTCCCACCGCCGCGTCTTCCACTTTCACGTTTTCGCGTGCATACACCAGCTCCCAATAATCGTTGGACACTTGCGCCGTCGTGGCCATCACCTGCTGCTCCAGCTGCGACAGGCCGACCTTGATGGTGCGCTTGGCTTCGATGATCAGGCGCGTATTCGGCACGATCCCGGCGCCGCGAAGAAGTGGCTGGGTAACGGTCACGGACAGCGCCGACTGTAAAAAGGGATTGTACAAATTGAAAAATCCGAAGTTGGTGGAAGTGCGATTATTGGTCATGCCGACTTGAAGCTCGGTGCCCGTGGGAAAATACTGGCTGTATTGAAAATTTACGTTGCCGATGTGCTGAATGTAAGGGACCGGCACTTGCGCCGTGGCCGTCGTGGTGGCTGTCGGTATGACGCCGGCGAATAGAGGATTGTTGAGCGGCGAGACCGAATCCTGCATGTTGAGATTGCTGGTGAATGTGGGATCGAGCGGCACCAGGCCGTTGATCCCCGATTTAGCGCGCAGCAGGTTGACTTCATCCAGCCACGGCGTGTACCGCTCCACGTCGATCGCCAGATTATTTTCGAGAGCCAGCGAGATGGCGTCCTGCAAACTGAGCATCAGCTTGCCCCCGTGCAACAGCTGATCGATGCGCGGGGAATTCGTGAGCGACGGCTCGGCTTGTTTCATCGGCCGATACGGCTCGATAATGTCCGGAAACCATTTCCGTCCCACGGAATAGTCCAGCATCAAGTCCACCCTTCGCGCCGGAACGGCGGCCGAAGGCGGGCCCTGCGCTTCGGGTGGGGCCGAAGGCTGCCCTTGTTCCGTTTGATTGCCGGCCGTCGGGTCCTGGGCGATGACCGGCGCGGGCAATAATGAGACCACAGCTAAAAATGCGACTCCCGCGCGCAGAAGCTTCCTAACCATTATTCTCCCTCCTCGAAATGATACGTTTTGCAAATAGGAATAGTAACTTAAATGGGAGATTTCGTTTTGCTGTAGCCCGCCTCTTCAGAGGCGGGGCTTTTGCGTCCCGCAAGCCTAAGTTTGCCCCCCGCGAGCGCACCCTAGCAGCAGAGCGCTACCCCTCGCCTCTAAAGAGGCGAGCTACAGCCATGCAATCGCCCAATATACTCTTGGGGCAAATCGCTTGTTTTCTCCTTTGACGCGGCCAGCTTCCCGCAAGATAGTGTACGCGGCAGTGTGATTGGGACTCGATGCGTGAGGTCGTTCCCACCGCCCTACTTTTAGAAAAAAGCTCTTCCGCCTCCCCAGCCGGAAACAGAGTTGTCTTTGCCAATGCGAGAATTCACCCAGCCGGCGTCGGAACGCCGTCAATTTCCACGCACCAAACTCGCGGAGATCGCCTATCTCGGCATGGGCCCAGAAAACGGTGGCCTCGTTTTGGATGTCTCCGACGGCGGCCTTTCCTTTCACGCCGTCGCTCCCGTCGAACCCGCTACAACAATTCATTTCTTATTGTCCTTGCGAGGCCACAGCCGGATCGAAGGCGCCGGAGAAGTCGTTTGGACCAACCAGATGCGCACGGTCTGCGGCCTGAAATTCACATCCCTCCCGAACGGCGCCCGCGAATACTTGAACGATTGGACCAATCGTTCGCGGAGCCCGGCCCCCGCTCGGGAAAGGAATATCTTCGCGCAAACCGCCCAACCCATTTCGCCCGCTCCCGATTCGCGCCTACTGGCGGCGAACACGATTCCCGTTTTTGCCATTCCTCCCACTGCCGAATCCCCTCTATCGATTCCAGAGTCCAGCACGCCGTGGCAGGAACGCTTTTCTTCTTGGACCATGTTCTGGTTTATGGTTGTCACGCTCGCCGTGGCCATGTTTTTCTACGGCCTACATGTAGGAAGATCGGAAAGCGAATCGGCTTCCCAGCCCGCAGCGAGCCCTGCGGCGCTTCCCGAATCTCAGCCAGCGCCGCCGACACTTGCGCCTGCTCCGGTTCCAACCTCATCCGATGCAGCCGGGGATGCTTCTTCCCCGAGAGGCGCGCTTTCTGTTCCAAGCGGCGCCGCTCCGGTTCCAAGAGCCGCGGCTCCCGTTCCAAACGCCGCGATTGTGAACTCCTCAAAGACCGATGACACATACAGGAGCACCGCAGAACCACCCGGCGCCGGCGCAATTGCCGCCGCGCCCGGCCAAAATGCGGAGCAGAAGCTACAGGCTGGCCAATCCGAATTGGCCGCCGCGCAGGCCTACTTGACCGGGATCCATCGCGGCCGCGATAGCTCCACAGCCGCGCGCCTGCTGTGGGCGGCGGTTGGGAACGGAAATGTCACGGCCGAAGTGGTTCTGGCGGACTTGTACCTTCACGGCGACGGCGTCGCGAAAAGCTGCGAGCAAGGACGAATCCTGCTGATTGGCGCGTCGAAAAGCGGAAACGCCGAAGCGCGGGAAAAATTGAAGGAATTGAACGCCAACGGATGCCGCTAGGCATCGCCTCGAAATCAGCTGAGCAGGACGGGAAAAAGCACCCTACCCTTTTTGTCATTCCGAGCGAAGCGAGGAATCTCTCTTTCTTTTCTTGGGCTGAACGCGTAGAGAAATTCCTCGCTCCGCTCGGAACGAAAAAATATCCCCATAACAAAATAGCCCGATGACAAAATGGCCGGATGAGTCCGTGGCCCGGGAGCAAGATTGCGCGATTGGCTTGAGCGCCGCTGGCAAAGAAATATCGCTTTCTCGCCACGCGGAACAGGTGCCGCGCTATTTCAGCGCGCTCTGCAATCGTTTCGTGCTTTTCTTCAGCTGCTTCTTGAGCGATTCCACTTGCTTGGACAGTTCGTTCAACTCTTGTTTCGCCACATGCGCCGCCTTGGCGGCCTTATGCAACGCCTTGTGAGCCGTCCCATCCGCCCTGCCCATTGCGGAACCAATCGTCACCGCCGCATCTTTCAGTTTGTTATCCTTAGCCATTGGATCGCCTCCACACAAAATAACATGGCAGATTCCCCGCACCCTTTGCAAGAAAGAAGTAGGACGGGCTTCAGCCTGTCTAGGTTTTGATTTTCGCCGACCCCAAAACCGACAGGCTAAAGCGCGTCCTACTTTCCGCGCGCCAACACCCCGCGATAATACAAAGCGAGCCCCACCGCGATCGTAAACAGCGTTCCCCCCGCCACCTTGACCTCAAATAAAATTTTATTGCTCTCTTCCCCCGGCGGAATCAGCGAAAAGAAAATCCCCGCGACCACCGCCAGCAATCCCAAAACTCCGCACAAACATACCCCGGCCTTGCCGCCGGGAATCAGCACCGCATTCTTATTTTCCTCGCGATCCTCTCTCCAGGCCAGCTTGATGACCGCCGCATACATGTAAATAAACGGAATGAAATACAGAACGATAGTCGCGGAAACGAGCACCGCGTAAGCGGTTCTCTCCGTCGCCTTGAATTGGCTCATCAGCAACACGACCACCGAAAGCCCGGCCTGAACCAAAATTGAAATGTGAGGCGTTTTCCACTTCGGATGGATCTTGCCGAACCATGCCGGCAGATACCGGTCGATGCCCACGGCAAACGGCACTCGCGAAATCCCAGCCACCGTGCTTCCAACCCCGCCGGCATTTCCCACCGTCACGAGGACCGCCGCCGTCACTCCCACAATTCCGACGCGCAGCGCGGCGGAGCCGGCCGTAATGGCCTGAAATACACCGCTCTTCGGGTCCACCACCTCGGCCGGGATCATCGCCAGGATCGCGACCGTCCCCGCAATGTAAATGATGGCGATCAGCCCCCCCGAAGCAAAGATCGCCTTCGGAAGGGTGCGCTGCGGGTCCCGAACCTCCTCGCTGAGCGCCGAGACAAGTTCGAGGCCGGTGAATGCGAACGCGATCTGCGACCAGAAATTTACCGTGTCCCAATTCCAGTGCGGCAGCATGCCCGCCGCCGTGAAGTGCGTTACCGATCCCTGCCGTCCCCAAAGCCAAAGCGCCACTCCCACGATCATCAGCAGCGGAACGTAAGTCCCCACTCCCCCGGCGTTCTGCAGCCACTTGCCAATGTGCAACCCGATAATGTTCAGCCACACGGCGACGATCAGCATCGCGAGCGATACGCTCAAAAGAAATTTCTGGTTTTCCGCCAGCCACGCTGCTCCGCTGCCGCCGACGTAGGCGCTCATCGCGGCGCTCGCCAGCAAAAGCCCGGGGAAATAAAAAATGGTATACGTCCAGTACGTCCACCCCGCGACGAATCCGTGAAAATCCCCGAACGCCATTTTCGTCCACACGTACAGCCCTCCCTCTTCGGGAAAGCGCGTGGACAGCTCGACCACCACAAACGTGGTCGGCACAAAAAACAGGACCGCCGCCAAAATCCACAAGCTGATCGAGGACTGCCCGCCGTGGGCCGCCGCCGCGATCCACCGCGGCCCCAGCACCGTGGCGATGCAAAACAGCAGCACATCCCAAAAGCCCATCACGCGCCGCAACTGTTGCTTCGCGCTAGTGGCGTTCGCCGCACCGTCGCTCAAGAGGTCACATCCAACTCGGGGATTAGTTCGTCTTGCCGGAGGAAATTGCGCAGGTACATCTCGGGAGCGGCCACGAACCCGTCCCATGGGCCGAAATAAGCCACGTGGCCTTCATGCAGAAAAACGATCCGATCAGCGAGTTTTTTCGCCAGGTGCGTGTCGTGCGTGACCACCACCGAGGTCTTGCGAAACTTTTCCTTCAACCGCAGGATCAAGTCGCCGGTATGCACGGCCATCAGCGGATCGACCATCGTGGTCGGCTCGTCGTACAGGATCGCTTCCGGGTTCTGCGCCAGCGCGCGCGCGATGGCCACCGCGCGCTTCATGCCCGTGCTTAGCTCTGAGGGCAGCTTGTCGGCGATGGACGTAACCTCCAGCATCTCGGAAAATTCCGCCACGCGAGCTTCTTTTTGGTCCTCGGTGAGGTCCGTTTCCTTTTCCAGCGGAAAGGCGATGTTTTCCGCCACCGTCAGCGAATCGAACAGCGCGCCGGATTGAAATACCATGGTCACGCGGCGCCGTATGTCGTGCATTTGCTGCTCGGTCCATTCCGTGATGTCGTGCCCGCCCACCCAGATGCGTCCGGAATCCGCGCGCAAAAATCCCATGATCAGCTTCAGCGTGACCGACTTCCCCACGCCGCTGCGCCCCATGATGACGCATGTCTCTCCATGCTCGACGAAAAAGCTGATGCTATTCAAAACCAGGTGTTCCCCAAACGCGATGCTGACGTCACGGAATTCGATGAAGTGGCCAGTAGCCGCAGGCTCTCGACGGTCTTGCTGAGGGTTGAGCGCGCCCATGCTAGGCCGCTATTGTTGATGACTAAGCGCGTGGAAGCAAATGTTTTAGTAAGACAGGCTTCCAGCCTGTCGGGGTGAGGCCAAGCAAGCGCAGAATGCCGCAGTTGAGGCCCAGCATCGCTTGTCCATCCACAGATTTCCACAAGCAAGCCGTAACATAATGTAAAAAATAGACTTACACTGCAAATAGAACCGAGCCCCTCCACCCTTTCATCAGAACTTAACTTGACATTGCATTCGTTTTTGTTATATTAGCACTCGTCTTAGAGGAGTGCTAACGTTCCGCTCAGCCCTCCCTAAGCCATCCCGACTCACCAAATCGAACGGAGGCACCAAACGATGGCCGTAAATGTTACTCCGCTGCACGATCGCGTCTTGATCAAGCGGATTGAAGAGAAAGAATCCATTAAGGGCGGCATCATCATCCCGGACACGGCGAAAGAAAAGCCCCAAGAGGGCGAAGTCATCGCCGCGGGCGCGGGCAAAATCGAGAAGGGCGAGCGCATTCCTCTCGACGTAAAAGTGGGCGACCGCGTGCTGTTCGGCAAGTACAGCGGCACCGAAATCAAAGTGGACGACGAGGATTACCTCATCCTTCGGGAAGATGAAATCCTGGCCAAGCTCTCCGGCGCAGCCAAGGCTGCCGGCGGCAAGAAGTAACTTTCCCTTTACCCTGAGCGCATTGTGCGAAGGGTTTACCCGGCGAAGTGCTCGAAGCGAAAGCTCTACCGAGCGCTTAAAGCGACGGGCAAGCCACTCGCCAAATCCGCTAAGGGCCAAAGGCCGCAGTATGGGGGAATTCTCAAATTTAAAATTTCAAATTTGAGACTTGAAATTGTGTTCCGAGATTTGAAATTGAATTCATGGAAAAAGAGGAGACAGACTCATGGCTAAGCAAATTGTGACTGGAGAAGCATCGCGCCAGTCGATCCTGCGAGGCGTCAACGCCCTCGCGGACGCGGTAAAAATCACCCTCGGCCCCAAGGGCCGCAATGCGGTGATTGAAAAGAAGTTCGGCGCGCCGATCATTACCAAGGACGGCGTAACGGTTGCCAAGGAAATCGAGCTGCAGGATCCGCTCGAGAATATGGGCGCGCAGATGGTGCGCGAGGTTGCGTCGAAGACTTCTGACGTAGCCGGCGACGGCACCACCACCGCCACCGTGCTGGCACAGGCCATCTTCCGCGAAGGCGTGAAGACCGTGGCTGCCGGCGCGAGCCCCACCGCCCTCAAGCGTGGCATCGAGAAAGCCGTCGAAGCCGCCGTCGAGGAACTCAAGAAGCTGCACAAGGACGTGAAGGGCGACATGATCGCCCAGGTTGGCACGATCAGCGCCAACAATGACCGCCAGATCGGCAGCATCATCGCCGAAGCCATGAAGAAGGTGGGCAAGGACGGCGTCATCACCGTGGAAGAATCCAAGACCATGGACACCACGCTGGAAGTGGTCGAGGGCATGCAGTTCGACCGCGGCTACCTCTCCCCCTACTTCGTCACCGATCCGGAGCGCATGGAGTGCGCGCTCGAGGACGTCCGCATCCTGATCCACGAAAAGAAAATCAGCTCGATGAAGGACCTGCTTCCTCTTCTCGAACAGATTGCCAAACTCGGAAAGCCTCTCTTGATCATTGCCGAGGACGTTGAGGGCGAAGCCCTGGCGACCCTGGTGGTGAACAAGCTGCGCGGCACCCTGCAGTGCGCCGCCGTCAAGGCCCCCGGCTTCGGCGACCGCCGCAAAGCGATGCTCGAAGACATCGCCACGCTGACCGGCGGCAAGGCCGTCACCGAGGATCTCGGCATCAAGCTCGAGAACGTGAAGATGGAAGACCTCGGCAAGGCCAAGAAGATCACGATTGACAAGGACAACTGCACCATCGTCGAAGGCGGCGGCAAATCCGCTGAAATCGAAGGACGCGTCCGGCAGATCCGCGCGCAGGTCGAGGACACCACCTCGGACTACGACAAGGAAAAGCTGCAGGAGCGCCTCGCCAAGCTGGTTGGCGGCGTAGCAGTGATCAAGGTGGGCGCGGCAACCGAAACCGAGCTGAAGGAAAAGAAGGCTCGCGTCGAAGACGCCATGCACGCCACGCGCGCGGCAGTCGAGGAAGGCATCGTCCCCGGCGGCGGCGTCGCTCTGATCCGTTGCATCGCGGTGCTCGACAAGCTCAAGCTCAATGAAGAAGAAGCCGTTGGCGTGAACATCGTCAAGCGCGCGCTCGAAGAGCCGTTGCGGCAGATCGCCCTGAACGCGGGCGAAGAAGGCGCCGTAATCGTGAATCGTGTCCGCGAAAGCAAGGACGACAACTTCGGCTACAACGCGGATACCGGCGATTTCGGCGACATGATCAAGGCGGGCGTAATCGACCCAGCCAAGGTCACACGCCTCGCCCTCCAAAACGCCGCGTCCATCGCCGGCCTGATGCTCACCACCGAAGCCCTGGTGGCCGACATCAAGGAAGACTCCAAGCAAGCCGCAGCGGGAGCCGGTGGTCACGGCGGACCGGGCGGCGGCATGGGCGGGATGTACTAAATCGAAGGAAAAAGTAGTTGCAGCGCAAAAGGGCGTCCCGACTGAGGCGGGACGCCCTTTGTTTTTCCACCGAGCGTTTGGAGGGAGGTCTTATAGGGTGAAAGATCTTGGCCGCCTAGCCTCATTGGAAATCTGCGAGCAATGAAAAATTATTGTTGGCTAAGGGGGAGGCAATTTCGAAGAAGGCGGCATTGGCTCACTGGCGTCAGAAGCGTTCTGTTTTTTGAAAAGTTCTTGTTGGGATGCAATCTGAGCAATGATAGGCGCCTCGCTTATGAGGACAAGCCCAGGAATATTTTCGAAGTGTGCACGATTATTTGACACCAAAGGGATTGAGTGTCTTACAGCGCATGCGGCAATCCACAAATCGTTGTCAACAACTGTCCTGCCGAC
>Ga0302326_10010389_pt1 | contig 20192 bp, 13 predicted proteins | sample Palsa_T0_3_FD_202264 | JGI IMG/M metagenome (GOLD analysis project Ga0302326, IMG submission 202264) | Peat permafrost microbial communities from Stordalen Mire near Abisko, Sweden - Palsa_T0_3 | ecosystem: Environmental > Terrestrial > Soil > Palsa > Peat permafrost | place: Sweden: Abisko...
TGCGGCAGCGAAGTCCACCACTTGCGCCAAATGTGTGGCAGGCGCGTACTGGTCGTGGTCTCCACTGAGAAAAAGTTTGGGATAGGTGCAATCGGCAAGGAGTTTATATCTATATTCGCGGTCTTCGGCTTGTGTAGGGAGTCCAAGTGCGGCAACAGCGCGAATCGAGGCGCGTGTTTCGCCTGCGCTGCAACAAGCCTTCAGCGCCATGGCCGCTCCAAAGCTGAATCCGGCAACAACCAGCGGAACTTTGTATTCGTTTTCAATCCAATCGATGGCAGCGAGCACATCCTCGGACTCCAGCGTGCCGTCATGCGCGCCTTCGCTCATTCCTGTTCCGCGAAAATTGAAGCGCAGCACCGGCAGCGCCAAGCCCCACGCCGGATCGTTGAGGACCTTCATGGCGTGGTACACCACCTTGTTGTGCAGGTTTCCGCCGCCCTTGGGGTGGGGATGGCAAACGATCGCGGCGAAGGGCGCGTCAGGTGCGCCTTCATTCAGGACTGCCTCCAACCTTCCCGCCGGGCCAGCCAGATTGATGCTGCGCACCCTGGCCGGAGCCGGCATGGTGCTGCTGCGAGAGGATGCCGATGTGGTGATCATTCCACTCCCAATTCTACGCTTTAACCGTTTTTTTTTCAGTCTTTGGGGGGGCGTGCCGGCGAGTTTTCCATCGCGGGTACCCATGAGGCGGGTTACGAGGCAAATCGTTTCACTTCCGGGAATCGGCTCAAACCGATCAGGTGCGCTGACCGGGTAGGGTATTCTGGCAGCACCATGTCCGATCCAGTTCCCGCCGGCGTGCTTGACCCCGTGCAATTTACGTTGGCGCTATGCCAAATCGAGTCAACAACCTACCACGAAGGCGCGATCGGCGATTTTCTTGCCGATTTCCTGGCCATACGTGGTTGGGCGGTGGAGAAGACTCCTGTGCCCCAGCCGGAAGAGAGCGCCACGGCAGGCCCGCGCTGGAATGTCTACGCTGGAACGGCGGGCGAGACTCCGGACTTGGTTTTTTCCACGCACCTGGACACTGTGCCGCCCTATATCCCCCCCACCGAGGACGCGGAGTTTCTTTATGGCCGCGGAGTTTCTGACGCCAAGGGAATCGTTGCCGCTCAGGTTGCCGCCGCGGAAGCGCTGCGGGCCGAAGGCTATCGCATCGGAGTTCTGTTCGTCTCCGGGGAGGAGCGCGACTCCGCCGGCGCCAAAGTTGCGAACCTGAATCCCAAGGGAAGCCGCTTTCTCATCAACGGGGAACCGACGGACAATCGCCTTGCCCTCGCTTCAAAAGGCGCATTGCGCGGCGTATTCAAATCGAGCGGAAAGATGGCCCACTCGGCCTATCCGGAACTCGGCGAGAGCGCTGTTCACAAACTGGTCGAAGTGCTCGGTAAAGTTCTCGCCCTGCCGATGCCGTCGGTCGAAGACGTCGGCCCCAGCACCCTCAACATCGGCCAGATTCATGGCGGCCACGCGCCCAACGTCATCGCTGACAAGGCCGAGGCGCAGGTGCTGGTCCGCCTGGTGGGCGACTCGGCCCCGCTGCGCGCCGCGTTGGTCGAAGCCGCCGCCGGTCTGGCCGAAGTCGACTTCACCCTCGAAATTCCCTTCGTCCGCTTGCGCGCTGTTGAAGGACTGCCGACGATGATCGCCAAATTTACCACGGATATTCCGCAGTTGAGCAACTGGGGCGAGCCGCTACTGCTCGGCCCCGGTTCCATTCATGTAGCGCACACGCCATACGAAAAGCTGGCCAAGAAGGAACTGCTGGAAGCCGTCGAGCTATACATCAAGGTGGCGAAGCAGCTTCTGGCCTGAGGAAAAGCACTCGCCCGATCAAGGTCAAGCGCGGGAGTTTCATGGCTTACTTCTGCTTCGGCGTCGCCACCGCCATCTCCGACCTTGAAACCAGAAACGCTCCTTCATCCGAAGACAACCGCTTCAGATTCATCTGGGGAGCGCTGTTCTGACCATAACTTGCAACCTCGGTTTCAAAGTAATAGACCTTTCCGGCTTCGGCTTGAAGATCTGTAAGTTCAACCTTTGCCTCGGTCCGGGCCAGCGGCGCACCCCAGTTGGCGCATACATGATGCTCTCCGGGTTCAATCGTCACGGCGAAATAGGAATCGCCCTTATTGGCGCCAATCCATGCCCCGTCAATTCCAACGAGGGTGACCGAGCAGCCGATGCATCGCTCGTTGCGTTGGACGAAAACGAGCTTCGCCTTATCCGGACTTGAAAAAGGCTTAGCTGCGTCGCTCTTCTGTTTGTTGATTTGGAAGGAAACGTCCTTCGCGCCGCAGGAATCCAACGGGCTGGACGCCCAGGATTGGGCGGCTGAAATGAAGGATATTGCAAGACCCAGCACAAGCAATTTCGTTCGCACGAGTATTTACCTCGCACCTTTGACTACCAATTAGCGAAATTGTCTTGCGCGAAGCTGATAATAATTGCCCAGAGGCCGGTCACGCAGGGAAATTCGCAAAGGGCTGGCTTTTAACCTCACCCATCTCGTATTCAGTTCCACAGCGTCTTCACCGCGCTTGCACCCCTGTAAACATTGACGGTTGCGACGGTACGAGTCTTCCAAATTGCGACTCAATTGGAAATGCGCGGTGAGACGCCAGCCATGCAACACAATTATGATGGAAGAGCAGTCAGGAGAATTCATCGTCATGAGCGAATCCGTTTTAGATATTCCGGTAAAGAAAATCACCGGGGAAGACACATCGCTGGCCGAGTTCAAAGGCCACGTTCTGCTGGTGGTCAACGTGGCCTCCAAGTGCGGGCTAACGCCGCAATACGAGGGCTTGGAAAAGATCTACGAGCAATACAAGGGCCAGGGCCTGGTTGTCGCCGGCTTCCCGGCCAACGACTTCAAGGCGCAGGAGCCGGGAACCAACGAGGAGATTCAGACTTTTTGCACCACAAACTTCGGTGTGAAGTTTCCCATGTTTGAGAAAATCACCGTCGTCGGGCCGGAGAAGCATCCCCTCTACCAGGCTCTGATCGCCGCGCAGCCCAAGGCCGTCAGCGTGTCTGAGGTTCCCTGGCGCGACAAGTTGAAGGGGTACGGAATCGAGGCCAACGCGGAGCCGGAACTGCTTTGGAACTTCGAGAAGTTTCTCGTCAGCCGCACCGGGCAAGTGGTGGAGCGGTTCGCTCCGGACACCCAGCCCGATGCTCCCGAGTTAAAAGCTGCCATTGAGTCGGAGTTAGCTAAGAGTTAGTCCGAAGTTATACCCATATTACCGGGGGAAGCGTGCTGACTAAGAGCCTATCCGCAAATAGTAGCGCCGGTCTCCAGACCGGCTGTACTGGCGGCCTCCCAGCCGCCAAATGCGGCTTGTGCGGGCCTGGAGACCCGTACGACAGCCGCTCTGGAGAGCGGCGCTGCAAAATCGCTATTCGCGGATAAGCTCTACGCCCGGTCCGCTTCGCTCACCGTGGGGTTCAAGGGTAGAAAGAGCCGGAAGACGGTGCCGCAATCGCGCCTGCTGCGGACTGCGATGGTTCCCTGGTGCTTATCCACAATTCCTTTCGACACCCACAGTCCCAATCCGTTGCCGGCTTCGCCCTTGGTCGTAATGAAGGGATAGAACAGCCGTTCGAGTGTGGATCGATCCATCCCGCAGCCGTTATCGGCAACGGTGACGGTAACGCCCTCGCGGCCGGCCCTGTCCCGCGCGGGCCGAACACCCACAACCATGCGTCCGTGGCGCGGCAGCGCGTCGAGCGCATTGTCGATGAGGTTGGTCATCACTTGCTGAATCTCCCCTGGATGGCATAGCACTTTTGTCGCGCTCCGGTAGCGGCGGTCCAGATCGATGCCGCGCGTCCTTATCTCGGTCTCGTGGAAGAAGAACACCGATTCGGTCAACTCTTCGAGCGATGTCTGCGTAGCCGCCGTCCGCTGCCGATAGAACTTCAGGCTGCGCGCCGCAATATGCGACAGGCGTTGTAACTCCTTGTCGGCGAGCTCGAGCAGGTTCTTGGTGTTGCCCGCGACCGACTGGTCAAGCTTGGCAAGAAAAAGCAGGTTGGTAACTGCCTCGAGCGGATTATTGATCTCATGCGCAATACTTGCAGCCAACCGCCCCGCCGCTGCAAGCTGTTCGGACTTGCGCAGCGCCTCTTCCGTCTTTCGCTCCTCCGTGATGTCGCGCGCATACATGGCGAGCCCGTTGTCAGGCTGCGGATAAACGCGATACTGGAACCAGCTTTCCAAAGGCTCGTAGTAATAATCGAACTCGGTCGGAATGCGCTGCTCCATGGCTTGCTTAACGCTCTCCTCAAAAATGGTCCCGCGAAGATCCGGCAATAGATCGAAAAGCTTCTCTCCGAGAAGCGTCTTGCCCATGCGCGAGGATACTTTCTCCCCGGCGGCATTGACATAAGTGAACTTGAATTCGCTGTCAAAGGTATAGAACACCTCAGGGATGTGCTCCAACGCCTCCCACGCAAACTGCTTTGCCTGGTATATCTCGCGTGTAAGTGCGGCCTCTTGTGCCGCTGCTTCCTTTCTAACTCGGGCTAACTTCAGTTGGGATTCAACGCGAGCCACAAGTTCCCGCGCAGTAAAGGGCTTGGTCAGATAGTCGTCCGCGCCTGCGTCCATGCCCTCAATGCGCGCCTCTTCTCCGGCCCGCGCCGACAGCATGATCACCGGAATCGCCCGCGTCGCCGGATGCTCGCGCAGCCGCGCCAGAAGGCCAAAGCCGTCCATCTCCGGCATCATGACATCGGTAAGCACCAGGTCGGGAGCGTGGAGAGCTGCCAGTTCAAGAGCTTGCCTGCCGTTCTCTGCCGGGACCACTTTGAAGCGCCAGCCCAGAAGGCCGAGAACATACTCGCGCATGTCGGCGTTATCATCCACCAGAAGAATCTCAGGCTTGCTTTCGGCGGGATACGTCGAGGCAGTTCCATGAACACCGTCGCCCGTCGTGCCGCGGGTAATTTCCCTCTTTTGCCGATCGCGGCCCGGCAGCCAACCCATCGCTTCCTGCACGTAGGCCACGGCCGATCCCTGAAGTCCAACGGAATTCTCTCCCTCCAATACAACCCGTCCATGCGATAGATGCTCTTGACCGAAGGGGAGCGCGATGGTAAACGTGGTGCCCTTGCCCAACGCGCTTTCTACGGCGATGGTGCCGCCATGCAGTTCCACAAGTTCCTGCACCAGGGCCAGGCCAATTCCGCTGCCCTCATGGCTGCGCCGCCGGGCGCCGTCGATGCGCCGGAAACGCTCAAAGAGGTGAGGCAGATCGGTTTCCGAGATACCGGTGCCGGTATCGGTGACTTTGAGCTGAGCCTCGGCGCCTGTGGAGCGCATGGTCAGCCGGATTTCGCCTTCGAATGTCGATTTCAGGGCATTTGAAAGCAGGTTGAGAACGATTTTCTCCCACATCTCCCGGTCAACGTACACCGGCTCCGGCAATGCCGGACAATCCACCACGAGCTTCAAATGCGCCCGCTCCACCGCGGAACGAAAGACGCTGGCAAGCTGCGCGGTAAGCAGCGACAGATCGGTCGGTTCATAGGCGGCGCGCAGCCGTCCCACTTCAATGCGAACAAAATCGAGCAGTCCATTCACCAGCTTCAACAGGCGCAGCGAATTGCGGTGCAGCATCTCCAGGGCGCCGCTCGATGGAGGCGTTCCGCTGGTAATTGCATCCTCAACGGGGCCCAGAATCAGCGTAAGCGGAGTGCGCAGCTCGTGGCTCACATTCGAGAAGAACGCAGTCTTGGCGCGGTCCAGCTCGGCCAGGCTTTCGGCGCGCTGTCTTTCCTCTTCATATGCCTTGGCATTGGTGATGCTGGCTGCAGTCTGGCCGGCCACCAGGTCAAGAAAGCCGCCATAGGTTGCATCGAGCTGGCGATATGGATTCAGCGCGGCAATGAAGACTCCAACCGGCTTGTCCTGTCCCTGGCGCATGATGGGAACCAATCGAGCGCGGGCCGGGGGCTTATCCCAGCAGCCGGGGGGCAGAGCGGGGAAGTACGCGGACAGATCTTCCACGGTGATGGCGCGGTTTGCCGCCAGCAGCAAATGAATCGGCCAGGGCGCCGCTTTGGAGTCGGCGCTGACGATGAGGCACGCGGCCGGATGGTCGGATTCGAATCCAGTCTTCGCAACCAGCCTGAGCTGCTTCCCATCGTCATCGAACAGGTAAGTCAGCGTGCACGGCATATCCTTTTGCCCCGCCACACCGCGCTCGATGGCGGCAAACACATCTTGCTCCGTGATCGTTCCTCCAAGCGCTGCCGCCAGCGTGCTCAGTGCAGACAACTGGCGCTCGCCGATCACCCGTACCGTGTCTTCAATGACCACGCAAAGCATTCCGGCGACGTTACCATCCGGGCCGGCAAGGGGACTATAAGAAAAGGTGTGATAGGTCTCCTCGGGATACCCGTTGCGCTCGAGAATCAGTTGCAGAACCTCTTCCCAGCAAGCCTCGCCGCTTTCCATTACGCGCTCAATCAGCGGGCCTATATCCTTCCAGATTTCATGCCACACTTGGTAGGCCGGCCGGCCCAGAGCCCATGGATGCTTTTTGCCCAGCGTGGTGCGCGCGTAGGCGTCGTTGTAGAGCATCGTCAGCTCGGGGCCCCAGGCCATCCACATGGGAAAGCCGGAGGTGAGCACGATGCGCACCACGGCTTTCAGGCTGTCAGGCCAGGCCGCGGCAGGTCCCAAGGGAGTCGTGGACCAGTCGAAGTCCTTCACCAGTTCGCTCATTACCTGGGTTTGCGCCAGCGTCTCGCACCCGGCTTCCGAACTGTCGGGTAGAGCGATATTGTCTTGCATTGGGCCCTCTCCCAAATTCGTAATCGGACTCCTGGAAATGTCTCAGCACCGGACGCATCGAACCGAGGCTCGATGGATTCAATCCACAAAGCGGTTCGGAATATATATCTCGTTACCAGACCTCGATGCAGGGAAGCTTCGAACAGGTTTGATGGCTCGACTCCGATTTGCGTTGCTTTTCCTGTTACCGAAAATCCTAACTTGCTCGCCGCCCCTCCGCACGGTCCAAATCGACTAAGTTTAGCGAGTTAGCGTCTGGACGCTCGATGGCTGGCTGTTATGGGCATGTCCCATGTATTCTCAGGCCATGCAACCGGATCTGGGTTCCACGCCCGCTGACGCTAACTCGCTTGCACAGGCTGCTTCCTCTTATCTGCGCTCAGCCCGGCATCAGCCGGTGCAGTGGCACGCGTGGGGCGAGGCGGCGTTCGCCCAGGCTCAATCCGAGGACAAGCCCATCCTGCTGGATATTGGCGCGGTGTGGTGCCACTGGTGCCATGTCATGGATCGCGAGTCTTACGAGAATCCAGAAATAGCCTCGCTGATCAACCAGAATTTTGTCGCCATCAAAGTGGACCGCGACGAACGGCCCGATGTGGACGCGCGCTACCAGGCAGCGGTTTCGGCCATCAGCGGACAGGGCGGATGGCCGCTGACCGCAATTCTGACCCCCGACGGCCGGCCCTACTTCGGCGGCACTTACTTTCCCGCCAGCGACCGTTACGGCCGCCCCGGCTTTGGCCGCGTGCTCCTGACCATGGCGCAGGCCTGGCGCGAGCGCCGGGACGAGGCTCTGGAATCGGCAGGAAGCGTGATGGCCGCCATTGAGCAGAATGAAAGCTTCTCCGGGCGCAATGGCGAGTTAACTTTGGGCCTGGTGGACAAGATCGCGTCATCTGCCCTTAAGCAGTTCGATCCGCGCAACGGCGGCTTCGGTTCCCAGCCCAAATTTCCTCACCCTTCGGCGCTCGATCTGCTGCTTGAAGTGGCCATGAACCGCGACAATGGCGAGGCTGCGGTGGCCTTCGCGGTGACTCTGGAGAAGATGGCCAGCGGCGGCGTCTACGACCAACTGGCCGGCGGCTTCCATCGCTACAGCGTGGACGAGCGCTGGGTGGTGCCGCACTTCGAGAAGATGCTTTACGACAATACCGAATTGCTGCGCAATTACGTGCACGGCTTTCAGAGCTTCGTGCGCCAGGATTTTCTGGAGACGGCGCGGCAGATCGTCGACTGGCTCGATGCAACCATGACCGACCGCGAGCGCGGCGGCTTCTACGCCTCGCAGGACGCCGATATCGACCTTGACGACGATGGCGATTACTTTACCTGGACGCTCGATGAAGCGCGCGCCGTGCTTGATCCGGCCGAGTTGGAATTCGCCATAACCTATTGGGACATTGGCGAACTGGGCGACATGCACCACAACCCGGCCAAGAATGTACTTCATGTGAAAGTGAAGCTCGAAGACCGGGCTACCGGCAGCGAACTCGATGCCCTGCACAAGCTGCGCGATGCGGCGAAAGCGAAACTGCTGGCGGCGCGCGCCCAGCGGCCCACTCCGTTCATTGACCGCACCCTCTACACCGGCTGGAATGCAATGGCTGTGACAGCTTATTTTGAAACTGCACGTGTGTTGCGATTAGAGGGCGTACAGGAGTTTGCCCTTCGCACCATGAATCGCTTGCTCGACGAAGCTTGGGACGGAGATCAGACGCTGTTTCACGTCATCGCGTATGGCGAAGGGATAACCGCAGAAAAGATTCCCGGCACACTTGACGACTACGCTTTCACCGTTCACGCAGCGATTGACGCCTGGCTGACGAGCGGCAACATGAACTTCTATCGCGTCGCCGTCCAGCTGGCCGACGCCATGATCGACCGCTTCTACGACCGTACTGCTGGAGCGTTCTACGACACTGCCGTCCCGGTAGGTGGTCCGGCGCCGCTGGGCGTGCTGAGCGCGCGGCGCAAGCCCCTGCAGGACTCACCCACCCCTGCGGGAAACCCCACCGCGGCTTCGGCATTACTTCGTTTGGAGGCACTCGGCGCCCGCCAGGAATACCGCGAGATTGCCGAAGATACTCTCGCCTCCTTTGCCGGCGTGGTGGAGCATTTCGGCCTTTACGCGGGCAGCTACGGCCTGGCCCTGGAGAGGCTGCTGCTTGACCCCGTGCAGGTGATTGTCGTTGGTTCAGGGCCGGAGGCATTCCGGCTTGAGGCAACCGCCGTGGCGCGCTTTGCGGTGAACAAGACCGTAATGCGCATCGCGCCACACACACTGGCCACGGAAAGCCTTCCCCAAGCGCTCGCAGAAGTGCTGCCGCATGTTCCTAAGCCCGAGGGAGGGCAGGCTTGGGCGCTGGTGTGCACGAGACGCACCTGCCTGCCCCCCATCACCGATCCCGAAGCCCTTCTGGAAGCGCTTGAGGGCTAGGCGGATTTCGATTAGGGCTGTCGGTAACGTTGAAGGGCTCGCGCCTCGTCGCTCCCTAACCGCGCCCAAAATCCTGGTGTCTAATGATGACGTGGGCAACCCGGCTCGCGCTTTGCTCTGGCCGCGTCCGATTCATAATCGACGGTGGCGAAAATCTCGATGATGGAGGAAGAATGGTCAGATTGGAAGCCGGTCTTGCGGCGATTCTGTTGTCCCTGCAACTGGCTGCCGGGCCTTTAGCGGAGCCGATTCCTTCTGCCGCCCAGAATGGGGCGCAGGAATCCAGCGCGGCCGTCCGGAGCAATGGTTCCCAGGGCCCGGAGCTTCCTGGCCCGGTCTTTCAGCTCGATGTACGCCGCGTTCCCGTCGACGTGGTGGTCGTGGATAAGAACGGCAATCCGGTTCGCGGGCTCGGCAAAGAGGATTTCGTTGTCAAGGAAGACGGCGCCACGCAGACCGTTCTTTCCTTCGACTATTTCGATGGCTCTCACCCCAGCTTCGTCCCTCCTAAGCTCCCCGACCTGCCGGCCAATACCTTAGTCAATCTGCCCGCGGAGCCCGAACAGGGGCCTCTATATGTGATCTATTACGACATGGTCAACACTCCCATGGAAGACCAGATGAGCGCGCACAAGCAACTTCTGGAGTTTGTAGACAATGCCCCGCCGGGAACCCGCTTCGCGCTCTTTGTGAACGCCTCCGGAATGCACCTGATCCAGGGATTCACCAGCGACCACGCGCTGCTGCATGAGGCCATCGTATCGAAAGGGCCGGGTCCGCACCTGCCTCCGGTCTTCATGTATGGAAGCACGTTCGGATCGCGGGACGCGGGCGCCGCGCTTTCGAATCTCAAGTTTCTCGCCGAGTATCTGGGCGGGATACAAGGGCGGAAAAACCTGCTCTGGCTCTCGAGCATGTTCCCCATTCCGGTTGGCCCATCCCGGGTAGGCAACGGCCTGGTTTCCGGAGCCATGGGAACGCGTACCGGCGCGGGGCCGGAGTTCCTCGATTTGTCGGAATTGTTGAAGGAGAGCATCCGGAAGACCTACTCGGCGATGATGGCCAGCCAGGTCGCCCTCTATCCGGTCGAACTGAAGGGGATCGACTCCGAAGACGTTCCCGGGAACGCTATCATCGACCAACATAACCTGGACGTGATTGCCGCCTCGACGGGCGGCCATGCCTATTATGGAAACAACCGCCTGCAAGTGCTGATGGATAAAGCTGTGGAGGACGGGGAGAGCTATTACACGCTCACCTACGCGCCCTCCAACGTAAATTTCGACGGTTCGCCGCGCAAAATTGAGGTCACCCTGCCGAATGCGGCGAAGGGCCTGTACACGCTGACCTACCGCACTGTGTATTATCCCGAGGCAGACCACCAGGTGCAGCCCAAGCGCACGAACGATGTGCTGCAGGCCCGCTTTATTGCCGCCAAGGCCGAGGACACGCTCTACGCAAATATCGAGCACGGCGCGCCCATGCTGCACGATCTGCTGTTCAGCGTACACCTGGCAACCGTGGGGACGCCGGTGATGGCCACGACGAGGCAAATGGCCGAATTGCAAGACTCGCCGGTCTACTTCCGCACGCGGCAAAAGGACCGCCCTGCGCAGCCGCCGGTCCCCGTGAAGTTGCAGAAGTACGTGATCGATTACGGGGTGATCGACCCGCGGTTGAAAGCGCTGGCCATGCGCGATGGAGACCCGGCCACGCTTGAATTTGCCGTCGCGGCCTACGACGCTGACGGGCGACTGCTCAACAGCAAGCTGAATGAAGGCCAGGCGCCGACCGGCATCAAGCCCGGAGACAAGCCAGGGGCGCTGTTCCATGCAGAGCAGGAACTCGAAGTGCCTCCCGGAGCGGCCTGGATTCGCGTGGCTGTTCGGGATAAGCTCGACAATCGCACCGGGACGCTGGAAGCTCGCCTGCCGCTCAAGCCCGCGGCGCTTTCCGCCTCATCGGGCAAGGGCAACTGATCCATCCAAAACGGCCTTCCACAATACCAATCCGGATCCACAAAGGAACTTCCGCGCTATTCGCTGCTGAACGGGTTCACCTCGTGCGGTTTGAGCGTGGTCGGATCGGGTGAAGCCGCGTGCTCATCGGCTTCGTGTGTGGGCTGCGCGGCCTTCGTCTCTCCAAACGCGCCGAACACGCGGTTTGGATCGCCGGGCAGCATATGGTGTTCTTCCAGTGCCAGCCGCACCCGGCGCTGGAACTCGCGCGTGGGCCCATATTGCTGCGTAGCCCTGGTTTTGAAGACAACCGGGAAGATGAGCTGCGAGCCCTTCATCGAATCCACGCCTAGAATCTGCGGATCGGCCAGGAAGACGTCTTTGAATGCATCGCTGGTGCGAACGTCCATGGCGATGGTTCTCAGGAGATTCAGCACCTGGTCAGGATTTGCCGAGAAGTCCACGCTCACACTGACCGTCGCAACCGAGTAGCCGATGCTCAGGTTGGCCACGGTGGTGATCTGCGAGTTGGGGATGACGTAGAGCGTCCCGTCGCCGTCCCGGACTGTCGTCTTGCGCAGCGTCATGCTTTCCACGGTGCCCGCCAATCCCGCAAGCCTTACCGTGTCTCCGACATCGAACTGGTCTTCGAGCAGGATGATGATCCCGTTGAGCACGTCTTTCACGATGCTCTGCGCCGCCAATCCAATGGCCACGCCCGCCACCCCGGCGGAGGCCAGAAGCGGCGCCAGGTTCACCCCCATGGCGGCCAGAATTTGCATGGCGGCGATGGCGCTGATGATGGCATAGCCAGTGGTGCGAATTACCCCCGCCAGGGTCTTGACCTGCGAGATCCGGCTCTTGCCGGCGGCATGCTGCTCGGCAATGCGCATCATTCGCGAAGTGATGATTCCAAGCAAGCGTATGAGAACAAAGGCGATAAGCGCCACGACAACGAGGTGGGGCAGCTTGCTGCGAATGAATTCCTGCGCGTCAGCGATCCACTCATCGAGCACCTTGCCCAGAAACCGGCCTTCCGCAAACAGGCCTGTTCGTATCGCCAATAAAAAAGGATGCATCCCAAGACTCCCAGTTCTAGACTAGACTGTGCGCAGGGAAATCCGGCGATTGAACGCACGCGGCTGCGGCATACAGGGTCTTCCACACCACGTGAGCCGATCCGTGTCGCGAGCAACCCAGAGGAGGTTCCCCATGAAATGGACGACGCGTCACGATCGTTCAGGCACGCCCATAGGATGGCTTGGGCGGCCGCGATGGTTTTGCGTATATACCGCCGTCGTGCTGGTGGGAGCGGTCCTGGCCGGGATTGTCCTGGCAGGAGCCCAGCAGGCCCCGCAGAGCGCCCAGCAGCAGGCCGGCAGCGCGTCCGCACACGAGCCGGCTCAGGGCGCGATCTCCAACACAACTTCGGCGGCGGTTCCATCTTTGCAGAGCGGAGTGCGAAACCCCGATGCCGCAGACCCCGAACGCAAAAAGCAGATTGCCGAAGAAAGCGCAATCCTGTTGAAGCTGGCCACCGATTTGAAGGCTGAAGTGGATAAAACCACCAAGGATACGCTGTCACTGAACGTGATTCGCAAGGCCGACCAGATCGAGAAACTGGCTCACAACGTCAAGGAATCAATGAAGCCCGCGGGCGGACCAAACTGAGAAAATTGCCGCCAGTTGCTGTGGTAGCCAGAGGATGGGGAAGATGGAGCGGAGAAAGCCCGACAGCTCGATGGACCAGCGCGCCGGCAAGCGGGGCTTTCATGCCGCCAGGCGGGAACGCCTGCTGGGTGCCCTGCCGGTATGCACGGCGATGCTGCTCGCGTTGCTTCCGGCGTTCCATTGCGCCGCCCAATCCGGCGTCTCATCGCCGCAGATCAACCCGGTCCCCCACTTGATGGGACTGGGCGTGGGCGAATTTGGTGACCCCCCCGGAGACCCTTCCCGGGGAAATGATAGGATTCTGAGGGCTCTCAATGCCGACCGCCAAAAATCGCTGGTTTCCGACACCAACAAGTTGCTCCGGCTGGTGAATGAGCTGAATGCCGAAATCGCCCGCGCCAACGGCGGTTTCCTAACCGCGTCACAGCTTCGCAGAGTGGCTGAGATAGAGAAACTGGCCCACAACGTGAGGGAGAAAATGAGTACCTCGGTGCGCTGGACCCCGGCATTCCAGGCGCCCTTCCAGCCGGTGCGTTACTAGACAGCTTGGCTTGTTCTCTGACCAATTCCGCAGCGGGAGCTTGCGTCTGTTCGATCCCGGCCGACATTGTTACAATCAAGTTGGCGTTTTATAAGAATTGGATTTTGGGGAGGGACGGGAATGGAACTGGCACTTTCCAGTACTCGCGTGCCCGATTCGGCTGTTGCCGCCGGTAGTTTGAGCCCTGAGCAGGGAGCCCTCAGACCCGAGCAAATGATTCAAATCTACCGGCTTATGTACCTCTCACGCCGCGTGGACGATCGGGAAATTCTTCTCAAGCGCCAGCAAAAAATCTTCTTCCAGATTTCCGGCGCCGGCCATGAGGCTCTGCAGGTGGGCGCGGGTCTGGCCTTGCGCCCCGGCTACGACTGGGTTTTCCCTTACTACCGGGATCGGGCCTTGTGCCTGGCGCTGGGAGTTACTCCTACAGCGATGCTGCTGCAGGCTGTGGGCGCGGCCACCGACCCGGCCAGCGGCGGACGCCAGATGCCCACCCACTGGAGCAGCAAGCCGCTGCACATCGTGAGCACGTCTTCCTCTACAACCACACAGTTGCTTCATGCCGTGGGGTGCGCGGAGGCGGGACGCTACTTCAGCCATCATCCCGAGGCTGCGCAAAAGGTCGCCGGCGATTACCGCGCATTCCACGATGTCGAATTCCACGGTGACGAGGTTGTGTTCACATCGCTTGGCGAAGGTTCCACTTCCCAGGGAGAGTTCTGGGAGGCGCTGAATACTGCTTCCAACAAGAAGCTGCCGGTGGTGTTTTGCGTGGAAGACAATGGCTACGCCATCAGCGTGCCGGTGGAGGTGAATACGCCCGGCGGCAATATTTCGCGGCTGGTGGCCAACTTCCCCAACTTTCACTTCGCGGAGGTCGACGGTACCGATGCGGAGGCGTGCCTGCGCGCATTTCAGGAAGCAGTGGCCTATTGCCGCGCCGGGCACGGACCGGCTTTTATTCATGGCCACGTGGTGCGGCCATACTCACACTCGCTCTCCGACGACGACAAGCTCTACCGCTCTACCGCGGAGCGCGAGGCGGATGCGATGCGGGATCCGTTGGCCAAGCTCCAGATGCGTCTGCTGCGCGAGGGGATTTTAACCGACGACGAGATCAACGCGCTGGAGCAGCAACTGGACCACGAGGCCGAATTGGCGGCCGAGCGGGCGCTGGAAGCTCCGCTTCCCACTGTTGAAGGAATCTCAGCACATGTTTACTCCGAGGATCTCGACCCCACGAGTTCAATCTTCGCCACCGAACAGGTGGAGGCGCCTGGCTCTGCGGGCGGCGGCAAGACCGGCGGCGAAAAGGGCAGCGCGCCGCGCACCATGGCCGACCTGATCAATGCCTGCCTACACGACGAAATGCGCCGCGACCAGCGCATCGTGCTCTACGGCGAAGACGTGGCCGATGCCAGCCGCGAAGAGGCGCTTTCTGAAGTCAAGGGCAAGGGCGGAGTGTTCAAGCTGACGGCCGGCTTGCAAAGCGAGTTTGGTTCGGAGCGCGTGTTCAACTCTCCGCTGGCCGAGGCCAACATTGTGGGCCGGGCCATCGGGTACTCGGTGCGCGGCATGAAGCCGGTGGTGGAGATTCAGTTCTTCGATTACATCTGGCCGGCCATGCACCAGATTCACAACGAGCTTGCGCTCATGCGTTGGCGCTCCAACGGAACGTGGGCCGCACCGGCAGTGATTCGCGTGCCCATCGGCGGCTATCTTACCGGCGGGGCAATCTATCATTCGCAGTCCGGCGAGAGCATCTTCACGCATATTCCTGGCCTGCGGGTGGTGTTTCCCTCAAACGCGCTGGACGCCAACGGCCTGCTGCGCACCGCCATTCGCTGCGACGACCCAGTCTTGTTTCTGGAACACAAGCGCTTGTATCGCGAGACCTATGGGCGCGCTCCCTATCCCGGCCCGGAGTTTGCCATCCCCTTTGGCAAGGCCCGCATCGTGCGCCCCGGCGCGCACATTACGCTTGTGACCTATGGCGCGGTTGTGCCGCGCGCCTTGCAGGCTGCGCAGAAGGCGCAGCAGCAGGGAATCGACGTCGAAATTCTCGACCTGAGAACCCTCAGCCCCTACGACTGGGAAGCCATCGCCGAATCTGTCCGCAAAACCAGCCGCGTGATCGTGGCCCACGAGGACATGATCAGCTGGGGCTATGGTGCGGAGATTGCCGCGCGCATAGGCGATGAGCTTTTCGAATACCTGGATGCTCCCGTACGCCGCATCGGTTCGATGGATACGTTTGTGGCCTATCAGCCGCTGCTGGAGGATGCGATTCTGCCTCAGCCGGAAACGATCCTCAAGGCAATTGTGGACCTGAAGGCGTATTGAGATATCCAAGATTCAGGGACATTTGCGAAAACAAGAATAGGTTGCGAAAAGGATTTCTCGTCCCGTCCCTACGGGACGGAGGCATAGCACCGGACTCCTCCCAAGGTTTCGTCCGCACGGCGGACTCCATCCTGGGCTATTTTCATGTCCTCCCTGCCGGGAGGAGAGGGCGTTTGCCAAGCAGGGTTGGGTAACGCCTCCGACGGTTGGCACGGATCAATGAAAGGACACTATGCCCGGAAAACTGTCGCGCGTGCTTCAGGACGATCCGGGAAGACTCCCGATGCGTCTCTGGGGCAGGCTGCGGGGGCTGTGGCTTTCCTGGCAACACAACGTGTTCATCGAGGGCAAGGTCATTATCCTGGGCCGCCCGCTGATCGATATTCGCAAGGGGAGCAAGCTCTATCTAGGCGGCGGCGTAATTCTGACTTCCAGAAACAAGGGGTATCACCTCAACATTCAGGCCCCGGTGAAGCTGTTCGCCGACCGGCACGGCGCAGTGATCAGAATTGGAGAGCAGACCCGCATCGCCGGCTCCTGCATCCACGCCCAGAGGTCCATAACCATTGGCAAGCGCTGTTTGATTGCGGGCAACTGCCAGATCATTGACGCCAACGGGCACGATCTGAGTTTCCCCAACGTCGAGCGCCGGCTGCATACCGAAGGATCAAGCGCGCCGATTGTGATTGAAGACGATGTGTGGTTGGGGACCAATACGGTTGTGCTGCCGGGCGTAACCATTGGCCGGGGCGCGGTGATTGGAGCCAACAGCGTGGTGAGTTCGAATATACCCCCCATGGCGGTTGCTCGTGGGAATCCAGCCGAGGTGGTATTAGACTACCGGATAGATTATGGTGAGCTGGATGCATCGGATACCTACGACCTGGATGAGAACCTCGATCAAGAAGAGCGGGATGAGGAAGAGATTGAACGCTGAATTGCGGGGCCCTCGGGCGGGACGGATGATCGCGGAGGTCCTCTGAAGAACCCGCTCAAGCGCATGCTCAAGCCGGTGTGGGTGGTCTTCCGCGATGCCCTTCCGGCCAGGGCGCACGTTGCACTCGACCATTTCAGGAATCATGGGAAGCTTCCGGATCTCCAGCATCCGGCCACATTCAGCGAGAAGATCGCTTATCGCAAACTCTACGATCGCGATGCGAGAATTCCTTCGCTGGTGGACAAGATCACCGCCAAGGAAGAGATGACTTCGCGCTTCGGTGCGGAATTCATCATTCCCACGCTGGCCACGTTTGCCACTGCGGCGGAGATTGACTTTGCCGCATTACCTTATCCGTGCGTAGTCAAGCCGAATCATGCATCGGGATTCAATGTGTTTCTACGGGAGCGGCCGGCGAAGGAACGAGAAGTCCGCCGCAGGCTTGGGCGTCTGCTTCGCTATCGTCACGAGCGGGCGTCGGAGGAGTGGGCTTATTCGCAGATTGCGCCGCGCTTGCTTGTGGAGCCGTGGGTTATCGAGAGCGGGATCGAAGGTGGCCGGCACGGCCTCATCGATTACAAGTTCCACACCTTCGGCGGGCAGGTGTTCTCGATCCAGGTGGATGTGGACCGCTATGCCAATCATCGGCGCTGCTTCTTCGATCCCTTCTGGAAGCCGATGCAGTTTGAATTGCTCTATCCAAGAGCTTCGTATGAAATTCCTCCTCCGGTTGCGTTGAAAGAGATGGTTCGCTACGCAGCGCAGATCGGCGAGGGATTTGCCTATGTGCGTGTGGACCTCTACGGGGTCGCGGGAAAAGTAAAATTCGGCGAGGTCACTTTTTATCCTGGGGCAGGGCTGGAGGTTTTCAATCCGCCTGAATTTGACGCGTTGTTCGGAGCGCTGTGGAGCTGAATTTTTTTAGAATTCGAACCACCGTTGAATGCCGGTAAAGCAGCAGTGTCGAGGTGAAGAAGTCAAAGGATGAGACAGGACTTGGAGAAACATTTTGCAGCCTGATCCGACCGTTCGCAGAGTGCTGATCCACCGCCTTGGCAGCCTGGGCGATACGGTTGTGGCGCTGCCGTGCTTTCAGCTCATCGCCCGCGTGTTTCCCAATGCCGAGCGAAAACTGCTGACCAACTTTCCCGTTCACGCCAAGGCTCCGGCATCGGCTTCCGTGCTGGGCAACTCGGGGCTGGTGCACGGGTACATGCGGTATACGGTGGGTACGCGCAATCCGCTGGAGTTGCTGCGACTGGCTCAAGAAATTCGACGATTCGGCCCCGATCTTGTGGTTTACATGATGCATATCCGGCCGTGGAAGGCCGTCCGGCGCGACCGGATGTTTTTCCGCCTGGCTGGGGTGCGCCGCATTTTGGGCATCGCCCAAGAGCAGGAGATGAAGTTCCGCTTCGAGGACGTCTCCGGCCTGTTTGAAAGGGAGCCGTTCCGGCTGGCGCGGCTGATTGCTGAACTGGGCGATGCCGATCCGGCGAATCTGGCCAATTGGGATTTGATGTTGTCGGAAGGAGAACGCGAGACGGCGCGCGAAGCGGTGCGCACGCTCGGAGACGGCCCGCTGATTGTGTGCGGCCCAGGGACCAAAATGCCTGCAAAGGACTGGGGTCCGGACAACTGGCAGACCCTGCTGGGCAGGATCGATGCGAAGTATCCGGGGCACAGCCTGGTGCTGGTGGGCGCGAAAGAAGAGTTCGGCGTGGCGGAGCACGCGGCGCGGCAATGGCATGGGCCATGGGTGAACCTCTGCGGCAATCTAGCCCCGCGCGAGACTGCGGCGCTGCTGGAGCGAGCGAGGATTTTCCTAGGCCCCGATTCAGGTCCCATGCACCTGGCGGCAAGCAAGGGAGTTCCTTGCGTGATTGCCTTTTCCGCCGCCAGCCCGCCGGGCATCTGGTTTCCGTATGGGAACAAGCATCAGATTGTCTATCACCGGCCTCGTTGCGCAGGCTGCTATCTGGAAAAGTGCAATGTGCAAGGCCACCCGTGCCTGACTTCCATTTCAGTGGAAGAGATGGAGACGGCCGTGGACCGGGCGATGCATGAACAGGATGGAATTCGCCCGGTGACCGTTCTTTCTTGAAACCGGTTCGATATTCGCACCGGCCAGCCAGATACAATAACTGGATGAGGTTTTCGACTCAATCCACGCGGGTGGATTCATCGTGGTCTGTCCGCGAGGCGGGCCTGCCGGCATGAAGAATGTGCTGCGCCTTTTGCGCTACGGTCTGCCGTACTCCCTGGAGTGGTTGCCGGGAGTATTGCTGCTGGCCATGGTGGGCGTGCTTGACACGTTTCGCACCCTGCTCTTCCAGCCGATCTTCGACCAGGTTCTGAGGCCGGACGCACCCGAGGGACCCATTCTTCTCGGTCTTCGCAACAGCAAGTGGCACTTCGACCTGAGGGCTGTTGTTCCCCATTTCATGCACCTGCATAATGCGTGGGACGTGGTGGCCTTTGCACTGGTCGTCTCTACATTGCTCAAGGGACTCTGCGACTATCTCGGCACATATCTGGTCAACTACGCCGGCTTCGGGATGATCACCGATCTGCGCAACCATCTGTACGAAGCAACCATGCGCCGGTCCTCCAGCTTTTTTCACAAGCATGCGACGGGCACCATTCTTTCCACGCTCATCAACGACGTAGACAAGGTGCAGTTCGCGCTCAGTTCGGTGATTGGCGAGTTTCTGCAACAGTTCTTCACTTTTGTGGTCGGTCTGGTCTTCGTCATCAAGCTGGGCGGGCAACTGAGCTGGGCGCTGCTCTTGTTTGTGCCCGTGGTCATCACTTCTGCGCGCAAGATCGGCAGGGAAGTCCGCACCCGCACTCGGACCGGCCAGGACAAACTGGCGGAGATCCAGAATATCCTGCATGAAACCGTGACCGGCAACCGCATCGTCAAAGCGTTCAGCACCGAGTTGTGGGAGATTCTGCGCTTCAAGAAAGCGGCCAGCCGCTTGTTCCGCGCCAACCTGCGCAGCGTGCGCATTCAGGCGATCAGCTCGCCGTTGATGGATAGTCTCGGCGCCATCGCGATCGCCATGTTCCTGTTCATCGGACGCGATCAAATCCTGCATGGCCGCATGACCATGGGCATCTTCGCGGCGTTTATCATCCTGCTCTTCAAGCTCTACGATCCGGTGCGGAAGTTTGCCTACTTCTACAACAGCTTCCAGCAGGCAATGGGCGCTTCGTCTTCCATCTTCGGATTCTTCGATACCAAGGACGACGTGAAGGAGCGGCATCACGCCGCCACGCTCAAGGGCTTCGCGCAGGTAGTGAAATTCGAGGACGTCGGCTTTTCTTACTCGACAGAAGAAGGCGAACATCAGATTCTGCACAATGTGGATTTAGAAGTTCGAGCAGGCGAGTTGCTAGCGCTGGTGGGGCCGAGCGGAGCGGGAAAATCCACGCTGGTCAACCTGATTCCGCGCTTCTTCGATGTAACTTCAGGCCGCATCCTCATTGAC
>Ga0302326_10010390_pt1 | contig 20190 bp, 19 predicted proteins | sample Palsa_T0_3_FD_202264 | JGI IMG/M metagenome (GOLD analysis project Ga0302326, IMG submission 202264) | Peat permafrost microbial communities from Stordalen Mire near Abisko, Sweden - Palsa_T0_3 | ecosystem: Environmental > Terrestrial > Soil > Palsa > Peat permafrost | place: Sweden: Abisko...
CAAGTTCATGCGTTGATCGCAATCCCGTACACGCCATTCGCCGCATCCAGCATGGCTTCAGCCAGGGTCGGATGCGCGTGGATCGTCCACATTAAATCTTCGACGGTGGCTTCGAGCTCCATGGCGGCAACGGCTTCGGCGATCAACTCTGTCGCTTGCGGGCCGATGATATGGACGCCGAGAATCTCACCGTAATCGGCATCGGATACAATTTTGACAAAGCCTTCGTGCTGACCGACAATGGAGGCGCGTGAGTTCGCGGTGAAAGGAAACTTGCCGATCTTCACGTTGTATCCGGCTTCGCGCGCCTTGGTTTCGGTGAGGCCGACGCTGCCGATTTCAGGATGACAATACGTGGCGCCGGGAATGTGCTCGGGGTTGATCGGCTTGCCCGGCTTGCCCGCAATTTTAGCCACGGCCACCAGCGCCTCCATCGCGCCGACATGCGCCAGCTGCGGCGTCCCGAGCACGATGTCGCCGATGGCGTAGATTCCCGGTTCTGCGGTTTGCATCCAGGAATCGGTCCTGATGAATTCGCGCTCGGGCTTGATTTTTGTCTTTTCGAGACCGATCCCTTCCGTGCGCGGTTTACGGCCCACCGCGATCAGAATTTTTTCCGCCTCGATCTTCTGCTGCTTGCCTTCGACGCTGATGGTCACGGCGATCCCGGTCTTCGTGTTATCAATCTTGTCGACTTTCGCGCTGGTGTGGAAGTTGATGCCGCGCTTGCGGTAAACCCGACCTAGTTCCTTCGATACCTCTTCATCTTCCACGGGAACAAGCCGCGGCAGCATTTCGACCAGCGTAACCTCGCAATCAAACGAGCGATAGATGGAGGCGAACTCCACCCCCACCGCTCCGGCGCCGACAATCACCAAAGACTTCGGCAATTCTTTCAGGCTGAGAATCTCGATGTTGGTAAGAACCCGGTCGCTGACCTGCAGAGCAGGCAGCATCCGAGCCTCGGAGCCGGTCGCCAGAATAATGTTCTTTGTCTTCAGTTGGCTCGCTTTGCCGCCGTTCGTGACTTCAACCGTGAACACTCCGTTTTGTGCCGGGCCGGTCAGCTTGCCGTAGCCCCTGACCGTCTCAACCTTATTCTTCTTCATCAGAAATTCGAGTCCTTTGGTGTGCTTGGCCACGATTTTAGATTTGCGCTCCTGGATCGCGGCCCAGTTCAGCTGGCGCGCTTCCACGCCATCAATGCCGAATTCCTTGGCCTCCTTCAGATGGTCCCAGAGCTCGGCGTTGAACAACAGCGCCTTGGTCGGGATGCAGCCCACGTGCAGGCAGGTGCCGCCGAGAAAACCATCCTTTTCGATGAGCGCGGTTTTGAGTCCGTATTGGCCTGCGCGAATCGCGGCGGTGTATCCGGCAGGACCGCTGCCGATGATGGCGAGGTCATAAATGGTGTCAGGCAAAGCGATTGTCCTCAGTAGGAAGAGATGACAAAAGGCAAACCAATGATTCTAGAACAGCGTCGAGAAAGGAGCCATTCGCAAGGCCCCCGGTTGCCGGTTGCCCAGATCGCGCTTCACGAAAGAAAGACCGCTCCCAAGGAGCGGCTTTTTGGCAGATTGAATGGGTGCTCTGAAGAGAGACTACTCAGTTTCCTTCGTTGCTGGCGCGCTTCCACGAGATCAGCTCGCCAATGGTCGAACTGGTGCTCGACACCGGCTGCTTGTAAGCTTCCACCTCTGAACGCGAAGCTTCTTCGCCGACCGCGCGAATACTCAGTCCCACCTTCTTGTCTTCAGGGCTCATCTTGATAATCTTGAAGTCATGCTCTACGCCCGGCTCCAGATGCAGCGGCTGTCCATTTCCATCCACCGCTTCCGACTTGTGGCAAAGGCCTTCCACTCCTTCGGCAATTTCCACGAACGCGCCAAACGCCGCCACCCGCAGGACTTTGCCGTGAATCACATCGCCAACGTGATGGGTCTCAAAGAAAGTCTCCCAGACATCGGGCTGTAGTTGCTTCACCCCGAGCGATAGCCGCCGCTTGTCTGGCTCAATGGCCAGCACGATGGCCTTCACGCGATCACCCTTCTTCAGCACCTCCGAAGGATGCTTTACGCGCTTGGTCCAACTCAAGTTGCTGACGTGCACCAGGCCATCGATGCCATCCTCGATCTCGATAAATGCTCCGAAGTCGGTCAGGTTGCGCACCCGGCCCTCCACCGTCATGCCCACCGGGTACTTGTCATGCAAAGCGTCCCAGGGATTGGCCGCCAGTTGCCGCATACCGAGTGAGATGCGCCGTTCCGCGGGATTCACATTCAGCACCACGCACTCCACCTGGTCGCCGACATTCACCAGCTTCGAAGGATGCTTCATGCGCTTCGACCAGGTCATCTCGCTAACGTGAACCAGCCCTTCGATGCCCTGTTCCAGTTCGACGAACGCGCCGTAGTCGGTGACGCTGATCACCCGTCCAGAGACGTGCGCGCCTACAGGATAGCGGTGTTCCGCATCCAGCCAGGGATCGGGCGTCAACTGTTTGAAGCCCAGAGAAACCCGCTGCTTCTCCTTGTCGTACTTGAGAACCTTCACCTGAATCTGGTCGCCAACGTTCACCAGATCGCGCGGGTGGGTGAGCCTTCCCCACGACATATCGGTGATGTGCAACAACCCGTCAAGCCCGCCCAGATCCACGAAGGCGCCGTACTCGGTCAGGTTTTTCACCACTCCGGTCAGAATCGAACCCTCTTCCAGATGTTCGAGCGTCTTGCTGCGTTTCTCGTTCTGCTCGCCTTCCAACAACTCCTTGCGCGAGACCACAATGTTGCCGCGCTTCTTATTAATCTTGATGACCGTGACCTCAAGCGTCTGACCCTTCATCCCATCCAGATTCCTGATGGGCCGCAAATCCACCTGCGAGCCGGGAAGAAACGCCCGTACCCCAAGAATGTCGACTGTCAGACCACCTTTGGTTCTTTCCACCACAACTGCCTTGATCGGCCTCTTTTCGTGGTGGGCTTTTTCCACTTCGTCCCAGGCGTGGATGCGGGCCGCCTTTTGATGCGAGAGGTTGACGTAACCTTCCTCGGTCTGCCCCTTCTCCCTCATCACCTCAATTTCGTCCCCCGGCTTCACCTTGGGCTTGCCTTCGTGGTCCAGCACCTCCGAGAGCGGCAACATACCTTCTGACTTGGTGCCGATATCCACCACCACGTGTGTCGAAGTCAGCTTCAGAACCGTGCCTTTGATGACGCGGTCTTCACCCACAGCTTCTTCGCTCTCCGTGGTGAAGTTTTCCAGCGCCGAGGCAAAGTCGTCGCTGGCAGGCTTTTCTTCGGACGCCGGCGCGGCATTTGCCGTCTGGTGATCGGGAGCGGCGCTGGGAACGGCATGGGAAGACGCGCTCGCGGCCTGACCCTGCTCCGCCGAATGCGCCTCCGTTGAGGTCGCGTCTGTCATCCTCTGCTCATCCTGCTGGCTCGGCTGGTTGTGCTGGCTCTGCTCATGATGCTGGTTAACGGAAGGTTCGGCTGCCGTCGGTTCTGTTTCGGTTGCGACGGCGGTGGCGGAATCGGAGTTATGGACGGTGGAATCGTCGAACAAGGTTATGCCTCTCTGCTGAAACCTCGCACATCAGTGCGGGGAGGATGCGGGGCCTGCTTGGCGGACTGCTGGAGTGAGTCGTTTGGTTGTGGTGGGCTCACCCTGGCGAGTGAACTTGGACAATCCCAGCTGCCGGACGTTTTACAGAAACCCGCGTCCAAAGGGAACTCCTCGACTATAGCAACGCCCCGCAAACAGTGTCAAACCTAATTGTTCATGCATGTTACGGGAGTGTTTCAGGTGGGAGCGTTCCCTCGCCTGAGCGATGGAACAGCAAGACTGCGTTGCCGCCGATCCCGCTTGCCGAGACAATCAAGCTTTGTCTCGCCGATGTTAATGTTTTGTATCAGTTATTTGTATCGCCTCGCCGCGTCTTTTCGGACCACCGCAGGTCGTTCGCTCAGGACAGGCTGAGCTGATGTCTCTAGAGCAGGCCTTTCGCGTAAACTAATTTCCCTTGAGAACCATTGGGCACATTCTGGCACGCTACACGGCGTGGATTTGGATGCTGCTGCATCATCTCGGAATTTGGGGTGTGTTCGTGATTGCGTTCGCGGATTCGGCGTTGTTGGGTATGCCGGTGGACGCGATCGTGGCGGCTTATGTGTATCAGGACCGCAAGCGGCTGCTGTTTTACGTGGTGGTGGCCTCGCTGGGGTCGGCGCTGGGCAGCATTCCGCTTTACATCATCGGATATGTGGGCGGCGAGACGGTACTGCGGAAGCGAATTTCGGAAGAGAGATTTCTGCGGATTCACCGCTCGTTTGAGCGGCATGAATTTTGGGCGCTCATGTTTCCCGGGATGCTGCCGCCGCCGATGCCCTTCAAAATCTTCGTGCTGGGCGCGGCGGTCTTCGAGATGCGGTTTCGCGACTTTCTGTTGGCGATTTTTGCCGGGAGGTTCGTGAGGTTTTCTGCATTGGCTTTACTCACCCTGTGGTTCGGGCCGCAGATTGTGGTTCTGACGGGAACGGTTTTCCGGCGGCATATTTATTGGGTGTTGGGGGCGCTGGCGCTGGCGGGAGTTTTGGCGTGGGTGATGTGGCGGGGAAAGGTTTCCCGTCGTCGCGGGGAGCCAGGGTGAAAACCGGGGCCGGAGCCAACCCCTGGCGGCCCGATTCGCCCGGGCCGCCGGACAGCCGAGGCGGCTGTCCCGCCCATAATCTCACTCTCCCGACCAAGGTTTGTTCTCTTACGCGGCGGCTATGTGGTCGCCGGCGGACTTATGGAACCATCCGGAGAGAGCGTGGAGAAACACCGGGGTCCCGAACATGGCGATGGAGAAGAACAGATCACTTTCCACCGTGCCGCGGAGGAACGGAAGCCCAGCGGCGTAGGACATCAGGATGCCATGGAAGTTTTTCGGATACATATCCGCCCAGGCCGCCCAGGCGGCAAAATTGCTAATCAAGAAGAACGAAAGCGAACTGGTGAGAGCCGAACCGACAACCCGGATTGGGCCGGATTTTTCACGGAGATTGGTTCCGAGCCAAACGATGGCGGCGTACCACGCCCAAGTGACGAGGTGATCCCACGTGACGGGGTAAGAGTAGATGAACTTTGTGAGGACGACGTCGGTGACGGCGAAGAGCGCGAGAGGAATCCAGAGCTGACGCCGGGAGCCGCGAGCGCCGAAAAACAGGAGCGACGCCGCCACCGGGGTGAAGTGCCAGGCGTGGGGCAATACATTCAAGGGGCCGGCGAAGGGCAGGAAGCGGACGGCAATCGCTAATAGAACGAACAGATAAGGCAGCATGGGGACCTCAGGAACCAAACCTTATTCTGGGCGCGGGGAGGCGAGTCCGTCAAGCGATTCGGTGTTCGGGTCGTGCCGTCGACTGGAAATCGCATTCCCTCGGCGGCTAAGCCGCGCCCTTCAAAACAAATTCAAACCAGCCCACGACCGCTGTTCGGATTTGATGAGTAGCAGTCTTGACTCGCTGCGTTCGGGTTGACGAGCGCCGCCCTCGCCTCGCTGCGATCGGCGGGACAGCCGACGCGGCCGTCCCACATTCGTCTGTAAATGAGTCTGAACGGCCGGTTCGGGCTATTTCCCCGAGCCGGGCTCTGGGTAGGTCACCTGACCGTAGACGTCGCCAATCACGTGAAGATTGCGATCCAGCAAAAGGCCTGCGCTGAGGGCCCGGTTCGGTCGGTTGCGACGGCCGGCTATGCGGCCGAGCAAGCTGGGTAACTGAACGAAGCGCAGATCCTGGAACCGCACGATGTAGCCATCTACTGGCGAGCTGACGACTTCGGTTTCGGTGATGGGGTACTGCGCCCAATCGAGGTAAACACGTCCGAGATAGGAGCGTTTGGCGGCGAGCGTGATGGGCGTCTCCTCGGGCTTGTACCGAGTCTCCAGCGAGCCTTGGGGGTCGACCTCGGGAGCGAGAGAGTTCACCGGCGTCAGAACGAAGAAGCCGGAGGTCTCGACCACGCCGTACCAGTGGAAGGGATTGGTCAGCGCCGGATAGGCGGAAACTCGGATGGGGTCGGCGTTGTCGTAGGTGCGGGCTTCGAGGGCGCCGACCGCACGGCGATGCTGAGAGTCGCGCAAGGTCCACAGGAGCACGACGGCAATCAAAGCGACGACTGCGGCAGTGCGGCCTCGGGGGCCTGGGTGGCGGGCGCCGATTTCACTGTCGATGAGGGAGAACAGGGAGGGCACAACCAGTCCCAGAAGCAGGAATGCGAACATCACCGGCTCGAAGATGAAAACGATGTCCCAGGAATACCATCTTTCTGAAAAAGGCCAGAAGGGCCGAACCCCATAGTTGTTGGTGAAGTCGAGCAGGATATGGCTCAGCCCGGCGAGGCAGGCATAGAAAAAGAGCAATCCCCAGCGCGGAGGCAAGGTGGGATGGTTCAGCTTGCGTCCGCGAAGACGATAAATGAGATACACGAAGGAAACGACGACCGCAGCCATGAGCACGACACCGAGAAATGAGTGGGTGAAGCCGCGGTGATGGGCAAAGCCGAAGGCAGGACCGCGAAAGCGACCGAGAACATCGAGGTCGGGAGCCTCGGCGGCGAGGGTTAGGGTGAGCGTGGCAAGCGCGGTCTTGCGATTGAGTCCGGCGCGCCCCATGCAGGCGCCGGTCAGAAAATGGGTGATGGGTTCCAAGCGGTCAACAAGGATTCTAAGGGGATGCTCCGGGAAAAGCCAACGGAGGGTTTAGCGAACAAGGTCCATAGGAGCTGGGGCGATAAGAGTGAGGGCATCCGGCACGACCGTGATTTCAGCGGGAAGCGTACCGAGCAGTTCGCCATCGGCCTCCACGAAAATCTTGATACGGGGCTGAGCCGAACTGCTGTTGGAAGAGTTCGGAGGAGCAGGCAGGTATTGGCAGACAGCTTTTCCGGCGTGCGATAGATCGATCCCCGCCACTGTCCAATGGCCACGCAGTAATGCGCGGGTCACGTAGGAAAGATAGGCGAAACGGCTGGCCGTACGGCAGCCGATGAGCCGCAAGTCGTCGCGATCGAGCGAGGCGCCCGGAGCCAACTTTTGCAGCACTCCGCCGAAATTAGAGACGCGCACCGCGAGCAACTCGGTAACTTCGGCGCACCTCGGATGATGCGACCCGGTTTCGTTAGCCTCGACCTGAAAGCGCTGCATGTGGTAGGTGAACCAGAGATGCCATGCCTTGGCGTAGTAGGCGGCCATCCCGAGGCGGCGCTTGGTTCCTGTGCCAAGTCTGTAGAAGAGATGCGCATCGACCCCAATGCCGGCGGCGATCACGAAGTAGCGGCATCCCGGTTGGCCATTCAGATCGAGGTATTGAACATAGCCGAGCGCGATCCGTCGCAGATTGCCGTGAAGGACGGCTCGGGTTGCTTCAACCGCATGCATGGGCAGACCCAGGTCGTGGGCCAGTGCATTGGCTGTGCCCATGGGCAGAACCGCCAAGGCAACCGGAGTGTTTGCCAGCACCTGGACGATGTTGTGAATGGTGCCGTCGCCGCCGCAGGCGAAAACAGTATCGCAACCGGCAAGGACTGCCTGCCGCGCTTTCTCTTCGGCCTCTTCTCGGGAGTGGTTGAGGACGAGTTGCGCCTCAACCCCGGCATTGCGTAAAAGGCTGACCACAGACTCCAACTCGGATTGCCGCCTCTTACTGCTGCCACCGGAATCTGGGTTGTAAAGCAGAGCTGCCTTGCGCATAGCGTGGTCGAAGCTGGATTGTACCTGAGTCATTTTGCCGGCGATCGCAGCCTGTTTGGCAAGTGGGGAAGTTGGATTAAGCTGTGGCCGCTCGGAAAAGGGCGCGTCTCCCTGGCACACCTTAGACCGCCCGCCTGCAGAATTCGAATTCAGGAGGATCGACCAGAGGAAGACTCTGGCGTACTTTCTTGCGGAACGAGGCGGTGCAAAAGGCTGTCGATCTCCTGATGTGATCTTTCAGATGCCGATCAATAACAAGGCGAAGGGCAAGGTCTGCCGCAGACCCCAGAATGACCGTGGGTTTCGCGGGTTGCGATCGAGATCGGCGCGAAACACATTTTCCGCCCCGGCCGCGTCGCGGTGGGACCGAATTATAACGATCCCGCCGATCCCGAACGATACAAGCGGGCGCACCTGCAGCAGAAACGCGATTACGACGCAGGCTTTCTCCAGAAAGAGTTCGAGTCATCGTGGAGGGGCGGCAGTCAGGCTCTGAAGCTGGATGATTTGGTGTGAAAATGCTCACGAAGGGACAGCCGAGGTGGCTGTCCCTCCCCGGTTCGTTCCCGCCTATAATCTTTGGCGATGCCCGCTGCGCCCAAGGACTTAAGAAAGAAGCTCGAATCGCTCCGCGAGAAGATCCGCCACCACGAATACCTGTACTACGTTCTTGACCATCCTGAGATCAGCGACGCCGAGTTCGACAGACTGATGCAGCAGTTGAAGGATTTGGAGGCCGAGCATCCGGGGCTGATCACGGGGGACTCTCCCACACAGCGCGTCGGAGGCAAGCCTCGCGAGGGGTTCGTCAAGGTGCCGCACTCTTCGCCAATGCTGTCGCTCGACAACACCTACAGTGAGGAGGAATTGCGGGCATGGGAACGGCGGGTGCACGAACTGAGCGGACGAAAAGAGATCGATTACGTTTGCGAGCTGAAGCTCGATGGCATGTCGCTGGCGCTGATTTATGAAGACGGTAAGCTGGTGCGCGGCATCACTCGCGGCGACGGAAGTGTCGGAGAGGATGTCACGCTCAACGTGCGCACGGTGCGATCGGTGCCGCTCTCGATTGCGAAAGAGAGACTGAAGAGGGCTGGGATCCCTGAGGATTTTGAAGTGCGCGGCGAGCTTCTGATGCCGACGGCTGCCTTCAAGAAGGTGAACGAGGCACGAGAGAGCAAGGGACTCGCGACATTTGCCAATCCACGCAATTTTACTGCGGGTACGGTGCGACAGTTGGACGCAAACATTACAGCGGAACGCCGCATGGACTTCTTCCCTTATATCTTGCTCGAGAACGGGCGTACATATTTCGATCGACACTGGAAAACTCTCGATGCACTTCTCGCCGCAGGATTCAAAGTCAATCCAAACCGCAGGCTTTTGCACGCCATGGAGGAAGTTTGGGTTTTCATTCAAGAGTGGGAGGGGAAGCGCGAATCGCTGCCTTACGAGATTGATGGCATCGTGATCAAAGTGGACCGGACGGCGCTGCAGGACGAACTGGGGTTCACGGGCAAAGCTCCGCGGTGGGCAATCGCTTACAAATATGCCGCGCGCGCTGGGATCACGAAATTGGAGGACATTCGCGTTCAAGTGGGACGCACCGGCAAGCTCACGCCGGTGGCGATGCTGGCTCCGGTATTGATCGGTGGGACGACTGTGAGAAACGCCACTCTTCACAATATGGATGAGATCGAACGGCTGGGAGTAAAGATCGGCGACTGGGTGCAGGTGGAGCGGGGCGGGGACGTGATTCCGAAAGTGACGAAAGTGATTGACGACGAGCAACACCCGCGTCCACGCGATCTGAAGGAGTTTGAAATGCCGGACAAGTGTCCGGTGTGCGGGACCAGGGTGGTGCGGACTGAGGGCGAGGTCGACTACCGCTGCGTCAATGCAAATTGTCCGGCGAAGCTGCGCGAGACCATTCTGCACTTCGCTTCGCGTGGAGTGATGAACATCGACGGCATGGGCGACGCGCTGGTGACACAGCTCACCGAGCGGGGTCTGGTGAACAACGTCGCCGACATCTACAAGCTGACGAAAGACGTCTTGCTCAGCCTGGAGCGCATGGGCGACAAATCGGCGCAGAATATTCTCGACGAGATTGAGCATTCGAAACAGCTGCCGCTCGAGCGCGTCATCTACGGACTGGGCATCCGAATGGTGGGCGAGCGTACGGCGCAGTTTCTGGCGGAGCATTTTGGATCGATGGAAGAGTTGGAGAGCGCCAGCGTGGAAGAGTTGCAGGCTGTGAACGAAGTTGGTCCGCGGATCGCGGAGAGCATTGTGGAGTTTTTCGGCATTGCGGCCAATCGCAAGCTGGTAGAGCGGTTGCGCGAGGCTGGTCTTACGTTGACCGGGCATAAGAAACAGCGCGGGACGAAGCTTGCCGGAAAAACATTCGTGTTGACCGGAACCCTGGCGCACTTCACGCGCGATGAAGCCAAGAAGATGATTGAGGATGCGGGCGGGAAAGTGACTGGCTCGGTCAGTAAAAAGACAGATTACTTGGTGGCGGGGACGGATGCGGGGTCGAAGTTGGACAAGGCGAAGGAGTTGGGGGTGAAGGTGGTTGACGAAAACGAGATGGAAAAGCTGGCGGGATGAGACGACAGGTTATTCGTTTTGCAGCGCCCTCGTCATCCGCTTCCACGTCTCCTCCAGCGTCTCCGGCAAAATGCGCGTCTCACAGACCACCGACACGAAGTTTGCGTCCGCAACCCAGCGCGGCAGGACGTGCATGTGGATGTGCCCGGCGATGCCCGCTCCGGCGGCTTTTCCGATGTTCATGCCGAGATTGATGCCGTCAGGCGTGTAGAGGTCGCGCAGGACGGACTCCATGCGCTGCGAGAGGGCGATCATTTCGCTGGCGGCCTCCGGCGGGAGTTTTCGCAGTTCGTCGAGATGAGCGTAGGGTACGATCATCACGTGGCCGGGCGTGTAGGGATAAGTATTCAGTATGACGAAGCAATGCCGGCCGCGATGCACGATGCGGACCTTCGCATCGTCGCCGGCTTCGACGGCGTCGCAGAATACGCATCCCGCCAACTTTTCGGCGGAGGAAACGTAGGCATAACGCCACGGGGTCCAGAGGTAATCCATCGCAAGAGGCAGGGTAGCAGAAGCAAGCGAGGGAATGCACTCGACGTTTCTTATCCCAATAACTCCCGGCGGCGACGTCATCTCTGTTGGGGCGACGGGATTGCCCACCACGGCGGAGGGCCTGGTTGTGCGGCAAGACAGCGGTCCGCGATGCGCCCCGCTTTTGCTTGTCTTGCGGGTATCTGCACGGACCGAAGGCGAACCGTGGGCCGTTCTTCTCCAGCCTCGATCACTCCGTCAGGTTGTAGATCAGCCCATACGGATCCTTGACGTAGCACCTCGGAAAATCAGGCTCATCCTTGACGATGCGGCAGCCCTGGTTCTTGAGACTTGCCTTGGCCTCTTTAACGCTTTTCACGGTCACTTCAAAAACCGGCCCCAGAGCGGGACCACGCTCGATAAAGAAATGAATGTTTTTTCCGTGGAGGCTGATCATCTTCGGTTTCTTTTCCGTAATCTCAAAGCCCAGTGCCTCGACATAGAAATTAGCGGCCTTCACCGGGTCTTTTGCCTGAATCAGAATGTCCGTACCAAATTTGTTCGGCATCGGCGTCTCCAAATCCTGTCGGCGCCAGCAACGCACCGAACCCTAGTGTTTATCCGCGCTGCCGGATGCCGATTTCTCGTGTTCTTTACGAGAAGGCTGTACCTCACCGGAGCCGAGGGGTGGGACTCTGCGCTTCGCCCGAACTACGAGTGCTCCGTCTTGCCCTCCAGCAAATCCAGCGCATGGGGAATCAACCCTACCACCGCCCTCAAAGACTCCACCGCCCCCGAGGGATTCCCCGGAACATTCAAAATAAGAGTCTTGCCCCGCACTCCGCAAACTCCGCGGCTCAAAGCCGCAAACGGAGTCTTCTGCAAACCCTCGCTCCGCATGCGTTCGCCTACGCCGGCGATCAAGCGCTCGCAAATCGCTTCCGTCGCTTCCGGAGTGACGTCACGCTCCGCAATTCCAGTTCCGCCTGTGGTCACGATGAACCGGGCTTCCAAGGCGAGATGAACCAGAGCATTCTGAACCTGCATCGAATCGTCCTGGACGATTTTGGTGGCTATCACTTGAAAGCCGGACTGCTTCAGAAGTTCCGCCACGGACGGCCCGGAAACATCCACGCGCTCCCCGCGCGCGCAGGAGTCGCTTACGGTCAGCACCGCAGCCGTGAAATGCAACGAGGCACCGGCGTCCGGGGCACCAGCATCAATTGTCGAGGAGGACATCTTCTTCCTCTTCCGCCCGGCGCCAGCCGCTGTCGCTGCCCGTAGTCGTGCTGGCCGCACTGGCGCTGCCACTGGGAGCGCCGCTGCTTGCAACCCCGCTGTCATCGCTCACTTCCGCGCCACCGTCCCGCTGCGATTCATCCAACAACCGCAATCCCTCCATCAGCAAACCTTGCGTGTTGAGTTGCGTCGTTTCTTGGTCGGTCTTGCCCTCAAAGTTGAGCTCGAAATTTCCTCCCGTCCAACGCAGGACTTTGAACACGGCTTGATCCCCCTGCAAAGCCCCGTAGGTTGCGTGCTTTACCTGTCCCTCGACAAAAAATACTTCACACTTCTCGCCTTCACTGTTGAGTTTGAGTTGACAGCTCTTACGCCCCATTTCAAGCGATTGCATGAGATCGATCACGTTCATCTGCGAGAGGTTCCCGCGAACCACGCCGTCAGAGGGCGCTGTTTTCGCCATTTTCTCCAGCGCAATCCGGTCCACCGTACGCTTGATGCGGCGCGTGGCTTCCTTCAGAAAAAATGGCTTGGCGATGTAGTCGTCGGCGGCATCCTGCGGCGAAAGCCGCTCATCAATGTCACCGCGGCTGGCCAGCAATATCACGGAGAAATTCGCCGTGGCTGGCCGGCTCTTCAGCTTCTCCACCAGTTGCCGCCCATCCATGCCGGGCATGCGATAGTCGCACACCACCAGATCGGGAGGGTCGTCCACCGCCCTCAGTAAAGCATCCGCCGCGTCTCCCGCTGCCACCACGCGCGCGAAGGAGGTAAGCGCCTGCTCCAGCATCCCCAGCACCATCGGATTGTCATCCACCAGCAGTAGTTTGACGTCGTTTGCCATCGAATTTCTTTTTTCTTTGTCGCTCTCGTTGTCGATTACCGATGCGCCCCCATTTATTTCTTCGCGCGGCGGTACTCCCCGCTCTTGCCTCCACTTTTCCGCTGCAACACAATGTCTCGAATCTCAATCCCCTTATCCATTCCCTTCGTCATGTCAAATAGCGTCAGGGCTGATATCGCGGCGGCCACCAGGGCTTCCATTTCGACGCCGGTTTGGGCGGTGGTAATCACTTTGGTCACGATGGCGACGCCATTCTCGCACACGGTCAGGTCGACATCAACGAGCGAGAGCGGCAGGGTGTGGCACATCGGGATCAATTCCGCGGTGCGTTTGGCGGCCATGATTCCCGCAACACGCGCCACTTCCAGCGGATCGCCCTTGGGATTCCTGGGCAAAGCCCGGAGAACCTCAGGCGCGATGCGCACAAAGGCGCTCGCCTCGGCCTCGCGGTGTGTCGTGGGTTTTGCGGTTACATCCACCATCCGAGCGCGGCCGGAATCATCGTAATGAGAAAGCTTCTTGGCCATGCGAAGCTCTATCTTACATTGGAGGAGGCCATGGGACGCTCATCCTGGACCGCAAAGTCACCGTAACATCACCGCGACCCAGTCGCCCGCGGGCGTGTGCTCGCGGTCGGGCGGGATAACGATGTAGCAATTCGCGCGCGCTCTGGCCGCGATGTCACCCGATCCTTGCCAGCGCACAAGTTCCACTTGTGAATGTTCATACTCGCCGGAAAGAGCCGCGGGAAGAAATCTCATCAGTCCGGGGTTGACGCGGATCTCCGATTTCAGACGCGCGTGAAGAAACTGGAGCGGCCGCGGACGCATCCCAGCGATAGCTTCGAGCATGGGCCGCACGAACAGTTCAAACGTGACCATGGTTGACACGGGATTGCCGGGAAGTCCGAAGAAACACTGGTATAACGATCGGGCTGACTTCTTCCTGCGGGCTGAGCTATGCATCAGCCTTTTTTCCGGAGCGCCGGCTCCGAGCGACCTGACGCGGCCGAATACGACGGGACGCCCGGGCTGAATTTTCGCTCCAGTGAATAAGAACTCGGCGTTCATTTCGGCGAGGACCTGCTCCACCAGATCGTAGCGTCCCATGGAAACGCCACCGGACATGATCAGCAAATCGGAGGTCAGCCCCCTCTGTATAAGTTGTCGCAGCCGGCGGGGCTCATCGGGAGCGATCGGCAAAATGACGGGGACACCCCCAGCTTCCTGGATCTGTGCGGCAAGCGAATATGCGTTGGAATTACGAATCTGCATGGAGCCGGATTTCGCGTCCAAGGCAGCATCAACGTTGATGATTTCATCGCCCGTCGTAAGCACGGCCACGCGGGGACGAACAAAAACGCGCAGCCGCGCCTTCCCCACAGAGGCCGCGAGTGCGATGGCAGCATGGTCAAGGCGCTCGCCACGATCGAGCAGAAGTGTACCGCGCCTGGCCTCGGCTCCCTGAGCCACGATGTTTTCGCCAACCTCGATGCTCCTGGTGATTTCTACCGAGCGGTTTCGCAAGGATGTGTATTCCACCATCACCACGGCGTTGGCCCCCGGCGGAACCGGCGCTCCAGTCATGATCGAGAATGCCTGGCCGCGATTTAGCGGCGGGATCGTTCCCGGCTGGGGCCCCGCTTTAATCTCCCCGACGTGAGTCAGCGTAGCCGGAACTTTCGCCAAATCGGCGACCTGTACCGCGTAGCCATCGCGTGTAGAACGGGGAAAGGGCGGGATGTCGCGATCGGCTGCAATCAGCTCGGCGAGAATTCGTCCCGAAGCGTGCAACAGGTCTACCACTTCGGTCGCACCCTGAGTCATGTGCGCAGCCTGCTGCTCGACAGCGTGACGCGCCTCTGCAAAGCTCAGAACCAGGGATTGGGCCGGCGGAGCGGACATGCAGACATCATAACCGCGATTGCCAGTTGCAAAGTTCTACCTGCGGCGGCGACAATCGTTCATGGCGAAGCCGCTGGAGCGAGACGATGATCGTTCCCCCCTGCAAATCTCGAGCCACGCTCCATTTTTGCCGGGATCGATGGTAGTCGTAACGCTGGGCAATCCCCGGGACAAATTCTGGGGAATGATTCTCGCCCTGGCTCCGGAGGGACTGAGCCTGAGCGGCGCCGAGCTAGCATCTTTTGAAGACCTCGTCATGATGGTGAAAGATGGCGAGTCATTCAGCCCTGCCGTGGTCTTCTTTCCGATGCACCGAATTGAAAGGATCGAACTCGATCTTCCCGACGGAAGCTTGCCATCGCTCTCGCAGCGCTTTTCGGCCAAGACTGGAATGGAACCCTCGGCGCTGCTTCGTCCTCGCGGGATAGAGGAAAATGAAGGCACAGCAAAATTCGAGAACCGCCGCACCCTGCCTTCCTGCGTCCGTCTTGAGGACGAGGAATGAAACTCTCGCAAATCTTCACTGCGCCCAACCAACTCACGCTGCTGCGGATGGTGTTTGTGCCGTTTATCGTGATCGAACTGGTTGAAGGTCGCTATCTGCGGGCGTTGATTCTTTTTGTGATCGCCGGCTTCAGCGATGGCCTGGATGGCTTGTTGGCGCGCAAGCTGCACCAGCAGACCCTGCTCGGCCAATATCTCGATCCGATCGCGGACAAGTTGTTGTTGAGCACAATGTTTCTGGTGCTTTCCATTCTGCACAAGATTCCCTGGAAGTTCACCGTGCTGGTCTTCAGTCGCGACATTTCCATCCTGGCCGCGAGCGCAGTGCTGTTTGCGATTGCGGGGCTGCGCGATTTCCGGCCCAGCTTGTTCGGGAAGGCCAACACTTTTTCGCAGATTGCGGCTGTGTTCTTTGCGTTACTTTTTTCAGTGCGACAAACCCGCTGGATCTGGATTACGCGCACCGTATTTCTGCGAGCCACGTTCGCGTTCACGATTCTCTCCGCGCTGCATTATGTTTTTCTGGTGCAACATCGATTGCGGGCGCACACTCATGCCTTGCCTCCACATTCTTCCGCAGAAATTTCTGCCCGTTGACTTTCTGGCGACTCCCTTGATTTGAGGGTTCGTCGTTGAGTGCATAATCACTTTATGGCCTTACGCCTTTACAACACCATGTCGTCGCAGGTGGAGCAATTTCAGACCCTGAGCGACCGCGAAGTCCGCATGTACGCTTGCGGCCCCACCGTCTACGATTACGGACACATTGGCAACTTCCGCACCTTTCTGGCGGTCGATATGTTGCAGAGATTTCTGCGGCAATCCGGCTACAAGGTGCGCTATGTGATGAATATCACGGATGTCGATGACAAGATTATCCGCAACGCGGCGCGGGATGGGCTCAGCGTTCCGGACTACACCGAGAAGTACGTGAAAGCATTTATCGAAGACGCCGGGCTGATGGAGATTGAGCAACCGACGCTGGTCCGCGCCACCGAACATATCGCCGCAATGGCGGAATTTGTCGCGAGGCTGGTGGCAAAAGGCATCGCCTACCGAACCGAGGATGGCTCGTACTACTTCAAAATCGCAAGCTTTCCACGGTATGGAAGGCTTTCGAAAAAAGACTTTGGCGGCATGATCGACGGAGCCCGGGTTGACGTTGACGAATATGATAAAGACAGCGCGCGCGATTTTGCGCTGTGGAAGGCGCCTAAGCCCGGCGAGGCTTCGTGGGATACGTCGATTGGTCCGGGACGCCCCGGTTGGCACCTGGAGTGCTCGGTCATGTCGATGCAGGAACTAGGGGAGAGCTTCGATTTGCACGCCGGCGGCGAGGATCTGGTGTTTCCTCATCACGAAAATGAGATTGCGCAATCGGAATCACTCACCGGAAAAACATTCGCCCGTTTCTGGTTTCACGTGCGGTTTCTGCTGGTGGAAGGCGAGAAGATGTCGAAGAGCCTGGGCAACTTCTATACGCTGCGCGACCTGATATTGAAGGGGCACAAGCCGTCTTCGATCCGCTATCTGCTGGCTTCCGTGCCCTACAGAAATCAGCTCAACTTCACTTTCGATGGACTGAAGCAAGCGGCAGTCTCGGTGGAGCGTCTGCGCGGTTTTCGTCAGCGTTTAAGCATGGGAAACTTTCCGGCGGGATCGAATCCCGAAATGCAAACCCTGGCAACGGAAGCAGCGGAGCGCATGCGGGCGGCGCTCGAGGATGACCTTAATACCCCGCAGGCGCAAGCCGCGATTTTTGAAATGGTGCGCCGGGCGAACTCGGCGCTCGAATCAAATCAAATCAACAAGGACGATGCTGCTGCGCTGCTGAGAGCGTTGGAAAAGTTCGACGAGATCTTCGCAGTGCTTAAAGACGACGACCGAGCCAAGATGAAACAGGTTTTCGATTGGGCGACTGAGGAAGGCCGCGAGCAGGACGTCAGCGCGGAACTCCGGGACGGGGTGACATCCGGCCAGTGGTCGGATGCTGAAATCGAAAAGCGAATCGACGAGATGAAAGCGGCCCGCAGTGCGCGCGACTTCAAGACCTCTGACGCAATCCGCGCGGAAACCCAAACCGCTGCGGGGATCATTATCGAACAGACCAAGGACGGCGTCCGCTGGCGAAGAAAGTAGGCTTCCGGGGTGTTACTCTGAAAACCGACAGCTGAGAGCTGACAGCTCCCATGAAATCCCTCGACGAATATCTTAGCGATGCCGCGCAGGCCCATGGCCATCTCTGCGCAGGACAAGTCCTCGGTGTGCGGTTGGCGATGCTGGGATTGGAAAAGCTTGGCATCGACGATCCGCGAGGAAAAGACCGAAAGCGGCTGGTCACTTTTGTTGAGATCGATCGCTGCGCCACCGACGCGGTTGCCGTGGTCACCGGCTGCCGGCTGGGCAAGCGCGCGCTGAAATTCCGCGACTGGGGAAAGGTTGCGGCAACTTTTGTTGACCTGAGTACGGGAAGGGCGATCCGCATCGCTGCCAAAGAATCGTCCAAGGCTCTTGCCCGGCAGATGCATCCGGAAATCGCAGACAAGAACCAGCAGCAGATGCTGGCCTACCGTGAAATCACGGACGACGATCTGTTCGCAACCCAATGGGTGAGAGTCGACCTACCGCCGGAAGAATTTCCTGGATTTAAAGGGGATCGAGTGGTGTGCGCAGCCTGCGGCGAAGGGATCAACTTCCGCCGAGAAGTCCGCACCGAAGACAAGCCGCTTTGCCGTGCCTGCGCGGGCGAGAGTTACTATCAAGCAATCTAGATCGCCAGCCGATCAAGCCGCCTGCTCGTAAGCATGAGCCACGCGCAGTATAGTTGCTTCGTCAAAGTGCTTGCCGAGAATCTGCAACCCAATGGGCAGGCTTTCTTTGGTCGTGCCGCAGGGCACGGAAATGCCGGGAATTCCCGCAAGGTCAGCCGTCACGGTGTAAATGTCAGCCAGATACATGGCGAGTGGATCGTTCGATTTTTCACCGAGTCGAAACGCAGCCGTCGGGCTTGTCGGGGTCACGATGGCATCCACCTTGCGGAAGGCTTCGTCGAAATCGCGAGTGAGCAGCGTGCGCACCTTCTGCGCTTTGAGGTAATAGGCATCGTAGTAACCCGCGCTCAGCGCGTAGGTGCCGAGCATGATGCGGCGCTTGGCTTCGGCGCCGAAACCCTCGTCGCGGCTTCGCCGATACATTTCCGAGAGCGACCTGACGCCGGGGGCGCGGTAGCTGTAGCGCACGCCGTCGTAGCGGGCAAGGTTCGAAGATGCTTCCGCCGTGGCGATCAGGTAGTAAGCGGGAATCGCATAGGGTGTGTGCGGCAAGGAAACGGGCACGACTTCACAACCCAGGCTTTTCAGCTCGTCGATGGCTGATTCGACCGCATGGCGAACTTCGTCGTCGAGTCCATCGCCGAAATATTCCCGAGCCACGCCCAATCTCAGAGATTTCAGAGGTCGGTCGAGTTCGGCCGCGTAGTCGGGGACGGAAATGTTGGCGGACGTCGAATCCATGGGATCGCGACCGGCAATTGCGCGCAGCATGATGGCGGCGTCTTTGACGGTCTTGGTGAGGGGCCCGATGTGATCGAGGGAAGAGGCGAAGGCGATCAGGCCGTAGCGCGAGACTCGCCCGTAGGTCGGCATCAGCCCGATTACGCCGCAGAAGGAGGCGGGCTGGCGGATGGAGCCTCCAGTGTCGGAGCCGAGCGCGGCGACCGCCATGTCTGCGGCGACTGCGGCGGCGGACCCGCCCGACGATCCTCCCGGAACCCGGCTTAAGTCGCGGGGATTGCGGACGGGATGAAACGCCGAATTCTCGTTCGACGAGCCCATGGCAAACTCGTCGCAGTTTGTCTTGCCCAAAACCACGGCGCCGGCTGCTTCCAAACGCGCGACTGCGGTGCAATCAAAAGGAGGAATGTAGTTGCCCAGAATCTTCGATCCCGCGGTGGTGCGCACGCCGCGGGTGGACATGACGTCCTTAATCGCCACGGGCACTCCGCCCAGCGGCGGCAGTGGCTTACCCTCGGCGGCCATGCGGTCGATGCGATCCGCCTGCTCGAGTGCGCGCTCCTCGCAGAGCGTCAGGAAGGCGCCGATGCGTTCATCCTCTTTCTGTATACGAGCGTAATGCGCCTCGGCGAGCGCGAGCGCGGTCGTCGAGCGCTCCTGCACAGCGGAGCGGGCGGCGTCGATCGTGAGAGAGGGCGAGTCCACCTTATGATCTTTGATCTTTGATCTTTAATCTTTAATCTTTCACCACGAATCCAAATCTCTCGTCTCTACCTTTCGATTACCTTCGGCACCCGAAAATATGTTCCGTCGGCATCCGGCGCGTTCCGCAGAGCCTCTTGCTGAGACAGTGACTTACGCAATCCCTCCAAAACATCGTCGCGATTGGCGTAGGCAAATCTCTCGCTGCCCTGCTTGGAGTCGTCGACGCCGCAACGATCAGACACCTGCGCCATGGGTTCGACGTTGGACGTGTCCAATTCGCTGAGCCGTTCGATGTACTCGAGGATCGAGTTCAGATCGCGCACCATGCCGGCGCGCTCGTCAACCGTAAGATCAAGGTTAGCCAGATCGGCGACGTAGGCAACGTCTTGGTCCGTGACTTTCATATTCCGTGACTCACTTTTGAGGATTGCAAGAAAATCCTCGCGAGAAAGACCTTCCGAGAGACATCATCGCGACATCAGCTTTGTCGAATCACAAACTCGATTCTCTCCACCTTTTGACCGGTGTAACGATTTAAGGTGGCGAGATACCGTGGAGCCAGGCTTTGCAACTCGCGCCGCCATCCAGCATCGGGAACCTCAATCCGCAAGACTTTGTCGATGAACTCCACGGCTCGCGTGCGTTCGGCCACCGCCGACCCGC
>Ga0302326_10010391_pt1 | contig 20190 bp, 22 predicted proteins | sample Palsa_T0_3_FD_202264 | JGI IMG/M metagenome (GOLD analysis project Ga0302326, IMG submission 202264) | Peat permafrost microbial communities from Stordalen Mire near Abisko, Sweden - Palsa_T0_3 | ecosystem: Environmental > Terrestrial > Soil > Palsa > Peat permafrost | place: Sweden: Abisko...
GAAGAGCAGGACGAGGGTGACTTTTGAGCGCATGTCGGAGGGACAGCTGGGCGTGTGGGCGGTTCGTTGGCTAGTTTCGGCGGGCCCAGTATACGGTGATGCCGAAGAGGGCGGCAATGCCCGGGAGCACAAGCAGGAGGGTGTAGCGCAGGCGCGTGAGCTCGCCCGCGCTGAGCGAGAGCTGGAAGCGGTCGATGGGGCGGGCGGGAACGTTGAGCGCGACGTCCCGTCCGACGGTCCAGTTGACGGCCCCGAGGAAGAGGCCCTCCGAGCCTGCGTTCGCGATCCTTGCGTTGGAGATCATGTCGCCGGTTCCCACCACCACGAGGCGCCCGCCTGCGACGCTGAAGGGCAGGTTGCCCCGGACGGCCACGCGCTCCGAGGCCACGGCGATCCCGAGGCGGTTGGGGGGGTCCATCCGCGGCAGGCCCTTCAGGTCGACGCCGGGCGTGTAGGCCTGCACGCCGCGCTGGGCGTAGTCGAGCTCGCCCCAGGCCGTCGGCGACGTCGCGGCCAGCGTGACGACGGTGAGCCCGGCGGCCGCCGGCCGGCCCGGGAGCGGGCGCACGCTCCGCGCGAGGCCGATCCTCAGGGCCTCCTTGTAGTCCACGAGGATCTGGGTGATCGGGTGCTGCGCGAACGCGCGGATGACGAGGTCGCCGTCCTCGGACATGTTGTCCGAGCCCGGGTCCAAGATCAGGTCGTCGTCCACGAGGATGCCCCAGTCGTCGATGAGGAGGTCCTTGAGGCCGGGGTTCGTGTTGGGCGCGAGGAAAAGGATGAGCCGGCCGGCGGAGACCCCGAGGTACTGCCGGAGCAGCTCCTGCTCGAAGGGGCTGTACGAATCGACGGGGGCGACGCTCACCAGCAGGGCGGCGTCGGAGGGGACCTTCCTGAAGGCTGCGAGGTCGAGCGTGTCGACGTCGTAGTTGCGCAGGCGAAGCTGCTCCCGGACCATGGATAGGCCGCGCACGGGATCGACGTCGTCCGGGCGCAGCTCGGCGTGGCCGACCAGGAAATATATCTTCTTCCGTTCCGGGTTGGAGACGTCGAGGATGGCCGCCGTCACGGCCTGCTCGCCGATGAACGACCTGCGGACCTTGTCCTCGACCTGGTAGAGGTCGTCCACGGTGAGCGCGCGCTGCTTGTCTCCGCACAGGAGAAGGACGATCCCCGCCCGGTCGACGCCGTACTTCTCCGTCTTCCTGCGGTCCTGGTAGATGTCGACGTTCTCCACCGTGACCTGGCCTCCCGCGTTCCCCTCGGTGGCGTTCACGTATTCCCGGAGGAGGCCGTCGACCTCGGGATTGTCCGACTTCTCGTCGGAGGTGATGACGATGTGGACCGGCCTCGAGAGCTCCCCGAGGTACGAGAGCGTCTCGGGCGAGAGCGAGAAGCGCCGGTAGCGCGTCAGGTCGAAGCGCCATGCGTGGGCGCCGGCCAGGTAGTTCAGGCCGCCGATGAAGGTCAGGAACAGGATGGCCTGGAGCACCAGGTTCAGGGTGCGGATCCACCGGGCGGCTCGGAAGCTGTCGATCACGGCGGCGGGGGTCCTCGGCCTAGCTGTGCAGGATCTTGGCCTCGACGCTGAGGATGCTGAAGATGAGGGCGAGGACCGTCCCGCTCGCGTAGAACAGGAGCTCGCGCGTGTCGACGACCCCCCGCGAGAAATCCTGCTCATGCACCGAGATCTGGGAGTAGCTGACCGCCGCCTTGAGCGGGGCCAGCGACTCGCGGTCAAGCCAGGACGCATTCCCCAGGTAGCGGGTCCCGAGGATGACCGCGACCAGCGCCGTCACGCAGAGGATCCCGGCGACCGCCTGGTTGCGCGAGAGCGAGCTCGTGAACACCCCGATGGCGACGAAGAGAAGCCCCGAGACCGCGATGAAGAGGTAGCCGCCGATGATCGGGCCCGGGTCGATCAGCCGGGCGTCCCCCGCGAAGCGCTTCAGGATGTAGAAGAGCCCCCCCGTGGACGCCCAGAACGAGACGTAGAGAAGGTAGGCGGCCGCGTACTTTCCGAGCACCACCTCGGTCGTCGTCACCGGCGTCGTCAGCAGCGTCTCGATGGTCCCCAGCCTGCGCTCCTCGGCCAGGCACTTCATCGTGAGGAGGGGCACCATGAAGATGACCGGAATGAAGTACACGTCGAAGAACACGGACGCCGGCGAGACGCTCTGCTGGGCCTTGCTGAACTCCTCGAGGATGCCGGTGAAGATGAAGCCCATGAGGCCCAGGAAGGAGAAGGCCGCGATGTAGGTGCTCGGGCTCACGAGCAGCATGCGGACCTCGTGGTTCAGTATGGTGAAGAAGTGCTTCACGATGGGCGTCCTCCGGAGGGCTCCCCGGCGACCGCGTCCCAGCTCCTGCGCGTGGCCGCGAGGAAGACGTCCTCAAGCGTGGGATGCGCGCGGCTGAGCGCCCGGACGCGCAGGCCCTCGGAGATGCATGCGCGCAGGATCGCCTCGCCCACGTCGTCATCGTTGATGGTCCTCAGCTTTATGGTGCGGAATCCGAGCGCGTCGGCCGGCCCCTCGGACGCGACGGAGAGCCCGGGGTCGATGGCGCCCAGGAGGAAGGGGAGGGCGCCGAGGGACCCGGCCGCCTCGATCTCGTAGGCCGACTGCCCCAGGACCTCCCGCCGGAGCTCCGTGGGCGTGCCCTGGGCGACGATCCTGCCCTGGTTGATGATGAGGACCCGGTCGCACGTCATCTCGATCTCGGGAAGGATGTGGCTCGAGATGAGGACGGTCATCCGCCCGCGCAGGCTCGCGATCAGGTCGCGCACGATGAGTATCTGGTGGGGGTCGAGGCCGATCGTCGGCTCGTCCATGATGATGACCGGCGGCTCCGAGAGGACCGACTCGGCGATCCCGACCCGCTGGCGGAAGCCCTTCGAGAGCTTCCCGATGATCTTGTGGCGCACCCGCTTCAGGTCGCAGAGCTCGAGGACCTCGTCGATCCTCGATCCCAGCTTGCGCCGGGGCACCTCCTTGAGCCTGCCGCGGAAGTAAAGGTACTCGCTGACCCGCATGTCGTCGGGGAGCGGGTTGTTCTCGGGCATGTAACCGACCCGCCGCTTCACCTCGTCCGTGTCGGTGGCGACCGGGAACCCGCAGATCGAAACGTGGCCCGAGGTCGCCGGGAGGTAACCCGTCAGGATCCGCATGGTGGTCGACTTCCCGGCTCCGTTGGGCCCCAGGAAGCCGATGATCTCGCCGCGGGGGACCGTGAAGCTGATGTCGTTGACCGCCGTCACGCCCGCGTACGCCTTCACGAGGTGGGACACCTCGATGGCCAGGTTCGAAGGGGATTGAGGCATTCCGCTGGGTTCCTCGGGCGCCGGCCCCTAGCCGCCCTTTTCCAGGGTCACCTCGCCGGCCCGGTGCCCGCGGGTGCGGCCGTGCTCGTCGCGGACCACGAGGGAGCCCACGTCGTCGACGCCGATCACCCTGCCTCGCCGCCTGCGGCCGGCCTCGGACAGCGTGACCTCGCGCCCCCGCAGGACATCGAACTTGTTCCAGAGCTTCACGAACTCGTCGGTGTGGTCTCCGTCGACAAACCGCTCGTATGCGAGGAGGACCCGGCCGATGAGGGCCGCCGTCAGCCGGTTGATGTCAACCGGGGCCCCGGCGAGCTCGCAGAGCGAGACCGCGCGCTTCGCCAGGTCATCCGGCCAGTCCGAGGCGGGGATGTTGACGTTGAGGCCGAGGCCGAACACCAGGTCGCGGATCTGGTCGGCGTCGACGCGCGCCTCGGTGAGCATCCCGCCGGCCTTCCTTCCGTCGAAGACGATGTCGTTCGGCCACTTTATGCCGGGCTGCACCGGGACGAAATGGGCGACCAGCTCGCAGATCGTGACCCCCATCCAGAGCGTGAACGTCTGCATCCGCTCGGGCGCGATCCTCGGGCGGAACGCGAAGCTCGAGTAGAGGTTGCCGTTCGCCTCGCTGTGCCAGGTGCGCCCGAGGCGCCCGCGCCCGTGGGTCTGCCTGCGCGCGAAGACCGCGAACGGCGCCGGGTGGCCGAGGGCGAGCTGCCTTGCCGCCTCGTCGTTCGTGCTGTCCAGTTCGTCTTGGACCGAGAACGTGAAGCCCTTCCTGCGGACCTTGAGCTGCGCCTCCACGAGGCCGGCGTGGAGCATCCTCGGGCGCCTCGAGAGCCGGTAGCCCCTTGCGGGAAGGGCCTCGAAGCCGAAGCCCTGCGAGCGAAGCTTCTCCATCTGGTGCCATACCGAGACGCGGCTCACGCCGAGCTTGGAGGCAATCGCCCCTCCCGACACCCATCCCGGCTCGGCCGCTAGCAATTCCCGGAGAATCAGCGTCTCCGTCACTTACCCGCGCCCCCCCCATTGACACCGCCTCCGGGGCCGCTCCAGTTAAATCCCTGGTCGGAGCGCATATACGTGTCCTGGGTCTCCTCGAGGATGTACTTGCCCTCGGCCAGGTCGCCCCCGTTCGCGATCGCCCGGGCCGTGTCGTTGAGGTCGGCTATGTTCGCCAGCCGCTCGTCCTCCAGGAAGATCTCGTAGGCCGGGGCGTCGTTCAGGCCCGCGATGTTTCCAATCCCGAGGCCCGGATGAAGCTTGTAGGAAAGGCTCACCAGCCCGTCCTGGGTGTAGATGTCCCGGTCGCGGAAGACGGGCGGGCGGGAGTCGTGCACGATGTAGCTCGGAAGCCTCTTGATGTCGTTCTTGGGCTTGTCGACGTCCCTCATGTCCTGGGGCTCGTTCGCGGCGGCGGGAGGTGGGGTCGGCGGATTGTACTTGGGCATCCCGAGCGAGAGGGCCGCGGCCACCGCGGGCGAAACCGACCTCTCGGGGACGTAGAACCCGCTGGAGGGCGCCGCAGCCGGAGGAGCCGGGTGATCCGCGAGAACCGTCGCCCGGGCATCGCTCGTCCCGGCTGCGGGCGCCGGGGTGGCGTCGGGGCCCGCGCCGGCCGCAGGGGTGGGCGTGGGCGCGGCGGACTGGCCGGCCGCTACCGCGGCCGCGACCATGAGGGCCAGGAGTGATTTTAGGGCGCGGTCCATGGGGAGTGTGTAGAATGAAACCTAGCGCGCGGATTGGTTCCACGCAATCCATTCCTTGCCGCGGCCCCCTGCGAAACCGGGGGGTTTGGGCGGGCCCGGCTACGCTCGGACCTGGCCCGTGCCGGTCACCAGCCACTTGTACGAGCACAGCTCCCTCAGGCCCATCGGCCCCCTCGCGTGCAGGCGGTCCGTGCTGATGCCGATCTCCGCCCCGAATCCGAACTCAAAGCCGTCGTTGAAGCGCGTGCTCGCGTTCCAGAAGACGGCCGCGCTGTCGACGCCGGCGAAGAACCGGCCCGCGGCTCCCTCGTCCGCGGTCACGATCGCGTCGCTGTGCGCGGATCCGTCCCTGTTGATGGTCGCGACCGCCTCGTCGAGCGAGGAGACCACCCGGACGGCGATCACCATGTCGAGGAACTCCGCCTTGAAATCCGCGGCGGAGGCCGCCTCGTGGGGGATCCCCGCAGCCTTCAGGATGGCCGAAGACGCGCCGTCGCACCGGAGCCGGACACCCTTGCCCGCGAGAGCGGAGCCCACGCGCGGCAGGAGGCTCCCCGCGGCCGCGCCGTGGACCAGGAGCTGCTCGGCCGCATTGCAGACGCCGGGCCTCTGGGTCTTCGAGTTCACGGCTATCGACTCTGCCATCGCCGCGTCGGCGTCCTTGTCCAGGTACACGAAGCAGACCCCGGTGAAGTGCTTGATGACGGGTATCGTGCTGTTCTCGGCGACGAACCGGATGAGGCCCTCGCCCCCGCGCGGGATGATGCAGTGGATGTGGGAGTCCAGCTTGAGCATGATCTCCAGCGCGGCCCGGTCGGGCGTCGGGATCATCTGGACGCAGTCGCGCGGCAGGCCGGCGGCCGCGAGGGCCTCGGAAATGTGCCCGGCGAGCGCCTGGTTGGTCTCGAAGATCTCCTTGCCGCCGCGCAGGATCGAAGCGTTGCCGCTCTTCACGCAGAGGATCGCGCAGTCGACCGTCACGTTCGGCCTCGCCTCGAAGATGACGCCGATGACTCCGATCGGCACCCGCACCTTGCGCATCACGAGCCCGTTCGGCCGGGTCGCCTCCTCGAGGACCTCCCCGAGGGGGTCCGGAAGCTCCGCCACCTGGCGCACGGATTCGGCCAGGTGGTCCAGGCGGTCGGGAGTGAGGGTGAGCCGGTCCACCTCGGACGCCGTCAGCCCGCCGGCCTTGGCGGCCGCGACGTCCCGGGCGTTCGCCTCGATCAGGTGGACGTGGGAGCGGTCGATCCTGTCGGCGAGGTGCTCAAGCGCGGCGTTGCGCGCATGGGCCGGGGCGACCGCGAGCGCGTGCGAGGCCGCGCGGGCGCGCTCGGCTATTGCGGTCACCAACCGGGTCAGGTCCTCGGGCATGGGGTTCCGGCCAATGTCGCCCACACTCCGTCCTTCGGCAAAGAAATTTTGGGGCGCCCCGTCCCCGTCGCCCCTCAGGGGATCCGCCGGCGCACCTCCGGCCAGGCCGAGTCGGGAATCAGCGGCCCAAGGTGGCGGACGGTCTCGGATCCCATGACCGACGCCATGGCGCCGCATTCGCCGAGCGGGAGGTCCCTGAGGTATCCGCAGAGGAAGCCCGCGGCCCAGGCGTCGCCCGCACCGTTCGTGTCAACCGCGTCGCTCAGGTGGACCGGAGGGTTTCGGTGGACCTCCGAGCCCCGCGCTATCCAGGCCCCCTCGCGGCCCATCTTGACCGCCGCGACCACGTTGTGGGCGGCGAGTTTCCTAGCAAGCGCCTGGTAGTCGCTTCCCTGGCCGGGATACATGGCGCGGATCTCGTCCTCGTTCGCGAACACGATGTCGATCCCGTGGCCGAACTGCGTGAACATCCAGTCGCGCCACTCATTGACCACCTCGAAGGCCGAGAGGTCGAGGCTGATGGTGCATCCCGCGGTGCGCGCCGCGGCGAGCACGGCCTCGCACAGCCTGTGGTTGAAGACAAGGTAGCCCTCGATGTGCGCATGGCGCGCGCCCCGGAAGTCCTCCGGGGAAATCTCCCCGGGCGAGAGCGTCATCGCCGCGCCGAGGCTCGTCCGCATGGTGCGCTGCGCGTCCGGGGTGACGAGCGCGAGGCACCGGGCGCTGGCGACCGTTCCCCGCTTGAACCGCGTGACGTCGACCCCAGCCCGGGTGAACCGCCCCAGATAGGTGCCGGCGAGATCGTCGTTTCCAAGCTTGCCGACGAACGACGTCCTCAGGCCCAGGCGGGCCGCGTTGAACGTCGCGTTTGCCGCCGAGCCGCCGCTCGAGACGGCCGGGGGCTCATTGAGGAGCGATATGATCCGGCCCATCTCGGCGTCGTCGACGAGCACCATGCCGCCCTTTTCCCCGGGGACGTTCGCGAGGAACGACTCGGGCACCTGCGCCGTGAGGTCGGTGATGGGCGAGCCGACCCCGACAAGGTCGATCTCGGGGGAGGCCCGGGTCATGGGTGCTTCACGTGCTCACCGCGATGCTCGTCGCGAGGATCGGCTCGTCGTCAATCTCGATCAGGATGGAATAGTCGCCGGGCTGCGGGAAGCTGAGGTTGCGGATGTCGTTGATGAGGTTGATCCGCACGAGCGGGCCCTGGGACTCGAACGGACGGTCGATCAGCGGCTTCGGGTCGGTCGGGTCCAGGCCCATCGAGATCCTCATCCGGTGGGCGCCCGCCGAGACGTCGGTCAGCGTCATGAACCAGACCATGTGCGGGTGCACGACCGGGAAGCGCTGCGCCTTGATGTTGGAGAACACCCCCAGGATCGTGTGCTTGCCGGTCCCGGGGTCGATGTGCACGCCGTCGCACAGGAGCCACGTGAGGAGCTGGGGCTTGGAGTTCACGTTCTTCGGGTCCACGGGGCCCGAGTTGGAGGAGGGCCCCGGCCGTCGGCAAATCATTTTGCGTGGGAAGGCGGGGGCGGTCACGGTGGGGAATGCTCAATTCGGTGGCGGAATATCCCCATTGGTTCGTCGTTGGCTGCACGGCACTTGCGGCCGCGCTGGCCCTCTGGATCATCGTGAGGCTGATCAAGGCCGCCCTTTGGATCCTGTTCCTCGGCGTCCTTGTCGCGGCGGGCTCAGCCGCGGTCTGGCTGCTGGTGAGATAGCACCGCGACGCCCTCTTGTTTGAAGAATCTTGCGCGTCTCGGGCGGTGACGTTTATCCCTCACGGATGAAATACATCTTCGTGACGGGCGGAGTTGTTTCTTCGCTTGGAAAGGGGCTGACCGCTGCGGCGCTGGGCGCGCTGCTTGAGCTCAGGGGCCTCACCGTCCGAATCCAGAAGTTCGATCCCTACCTGAACGTCGATCCGGGCACCATGAGCCCGTTCCAGCACGGGGAGGTGTACGTCCTGGAGGACGGCGCCGAGACGGATCTGGATCTCGGTCATTACGAACGATTTACGAGCGGAAGGCTCTCGAGGCTGAACAGCCTTAGCTCCGGGCAGATCTACGAGAGCGTGATCCAGAAGGAAAGGCGCGGGGTTTATCTGGGAAAGACCGTCCAGGTGATCCCGCACGTGACCAACGAGATAAAGGAGCGGATCTACGCCGGCGGCAAGAATGTCGACGTCCTCATAACCGAGATCGGCGGGACGACGGGCGACATCGAGGGGCTCCCGTTCCTGGAGGCCATGCGCCAGTTTGCCCTGGAAATGAAGCCGAAGGACGCGGTCTTCATCCACGTGACTCTGGTCCCCTTCCTGGCCGCGGCGGGCGAGCTCAAGACAAAGCCGACGCAGCAGTCGGTCGCCAAGCTCCGCGAGATCGGCATCCAGCCCCACGTCCTGGTGTGCCGGTGCGACCATCCGCTCGACATGGACCTGCGCGACAAGCTGAGCATGTTCTGCAACGTGCCCGTGAAGGCGGTGATCGAGTGCCGCGACGTCGACAGCTCGATCTACCAGCTGCCGCTCGCCCTCCAGAAGGAGGGGATGGACGAGCTCGTGCTCGACCTGCTCGGCTACTCGATCCCGGCCCCGAGGAAGAACATTTGGATCGAGATCGTGCGCCGGCTGCTCAAGCCGAAGCACGAGGTCACGATCGGGGTCGTCGGCAAATACATCGAGCTCCAGGACGCCTACAAGTCGGTCTACGAGTCGATAACCCACGCCGGGATCGCGAACACGTGCGCCGTCAACGTGCGAAAGATCGACGCGGAGGACCTTGAGAAGGAGGGCGGCAGGGCTCTCCTCAGGGGGCTCGACGGGATCCTTGTGCCAGGCGGCTTCGGGGACCGCGGGACGGAGGGCAAGATCGCGGCCGCCGAATATGCCCGCAAGCGGCGGATCCCGTACTTCGGCCTGTGCCTCGGCCTGCAGACGGCGGTCATCGAGATCGCGCGCAACGTCCTGAAGCTCCCGGGCGCGGACAGCACGGAATTCGACGCGCAGTGCGCGAACCCCGTCATCAACATGATGGAGGAGCAGAAGGCCGTCACCGACAAGGGCGCGACCATGCGGCTCGGAAGCTATGACTGCGCGATCCTTCCGGGAACGCTCGCGGCCAAGGCCTACGGCGCGAGCCTGGTGCGGGAGCGCCACCGCCACCGCTTCGAGGTGAACAACGCCTACGTCGAGCGCCTGAAGACGGCGCTGGTCTTCAGCGGGATCAACCCGCAGCGCAACCTGGTCGAGATCATCGAGCTCAAGGGGCACCCGTGGTTCGTGGGCGTGCAGTTCCATCCCGAGTTCCAGTCAAAGCCCAACCGCGCCCATCCGCTGTTTGCCGCGTTCATCGCGGCGGCGATCCGGCACCGGGGGCCGGCCGGGCGGACGAAGGCGGGGAAGGGCGGCCGGGCGTGAAGATCTTCAACCGGGCGAAGCTGCTCCTCATCGCCGGGCCCTGCTCGCTGGAGGGCGAGCCCGTGTGCCGGGCGGTCGCCGCCGCGCTCGTGAAGCTCGGCAGGGCGCACCCGGAGCTCCGGATCGTCTTCAAGGGCTCCTTCGACAAGGCGAACCGGACGTCCGTGGCCGGTCCCCGGGGCACCGGGATGAGGGAAGGGCTCGCGCTTCTCGCCCTCGTGAAGAGGGCGTACGGCCTGCCGGTGCTGACCGACGTCCACGAGAGCTCGCAGGTGGGCGCCGCGGCCGAGGTCTGCGACGTCCTGCAGATCCCGGCCTTCCTTTCGCGCCAGACCGACCTCCTGCTCGCGGCGGCCGCCACCGGCCGGACGGTCAACGTGAAGAAGGGCCAGTTCCTCTCGCCGCAGGAGATGGAGCACGTGACGGGAAAGCTCAGGAAGGGGGGCGCGACCGAGATCTGGCAGACGGAGCGCGGCACGACCTTCGGATACAACAACCTCGTCGTCGACATGCGCTCATTCGCCATCATGCGCCGCAACGGATTCCCGACGGTGTTCGACGTGACGCACAGCGTCCAGCTGCCGGGCGCGGCCGGGGGCAAGAGCGGCGGCCAGCGCGAGTTCGCGCAGCCGCTCGCCAGGGCGGCTCTCGCCGCGGGGGCCGACGGGCTCTTCATCGAGACCCATCCCCATCCGGAGCGCGCACTCAGCGACGGCCCCAACATGATTCCCCTGGCGGAGCTCCCCGGGATGGTGGCCGGATGCATCGCGGTCTGGAAAACCGTGCGCGCGCTGCGCGGCTGAGGCTGCCCCGCGCGCGAAAGGCTGCAAGGTTGACCGCGCCAGCCCGGGCGACCACGATTCGAGGCCACCAAAACCCTGATGGATACCTTCCTGATCGACGTGCCTATTCCTTCCATGGGCGCGACCGTGAACGAGTTGACCGTTATTTCGCTCAAGATTCAGCCCGGCGCCCGCGTGGCCAAGGGACAGAAGATCGGCGAGCTCGAGAGCGACAAGTCGATCTTCGATTTTGAGTCGCCGTGCGACGGCACGGTCCTCGCCATCCACGCGCGGGCCGGGGACGTGAAGGCGTCCGGCGCGGCCTTCCTCCAGATTGAGACTTCCGACGCGGGTCTCCAGCACCTGAAGAGCAAGGGCGGCCTGGCACCCGTGAAATCGGCCGGCCCCTCGGCGCCGAAGGCCGCCGCCGTATGGACTCCGCGGGCGACGAAGCTGGCGCAGGAGGCGGGCCTGGACCCTGCGAATATGGCGGACATCGAGGCCACGGGCCCGGGCGGGCGGGTCTCCGGCGACGACGTCGCCCGCTACGTCGAGAGGCGCCGTCCATGACCGCCGCAAAGACGACGACGGCGGACACCGTGTGCATCGCTGGCGTGGGCTTCGCCGTGCCGAGGAGCATCCGCGCCAACAGCGAGATCCTGAAGTCCTTCCCCAACCGAACCGAGGAGGAGGTCGTCCGGCTGACGGGGATCAAGGAGAGGCGCTACGCGGCCGACGACGAGAGCGCGACGTCGCTCGCCGTGATCGCGGTGGAGCACGCGCTCCTCCAGGCGGGCGTCAAGGTGGGCGAGATCGACACCATCATCATGGCCACGATGATCCCGGACCAGCCGGTCCCCGCCATGGCCAGCGCTCTCGCGGCGGAGCTGGGGATCCCGCGCGCCACGGCCTTCGACCTCAACGCGGCGTGCTCGGGCTGGCTCTATGCGCTCGAGGTCGGGCGGGCCCTCATCCTCGGGGGGACGGCGAGCAAGGTGATCGTGGCCACGGCCGAGCTTATTTCGCGCATCACCAACCCGCTGGACCACGAGACCGCGTTCCTCTTCGGCGACGGCGCCGGGGCCGCGATTCTCACGGGCGCTCCGGACGGCCACCGGCTCCACCGCATGGGGCTTTCCGGCGACGCTGACCAGTTCACGTCCATCCAGCGGACGGGCGGCGGGGCCCGCAAGCCGTGGCCGGAGGGTCACGCGGACATCCAGAACTTCTACCTGCAGATGGACGGGGTCTCGGTCTTCAAGCACGCCGTCCTCGGCTTTGCCGAGAAGATCGAGGAGACGCTCGTGCGGGAGAGGCTCCGGCCGGAGGACATCGCATGGGTCGTGCCGCACCAGGCCAACGCCCGCATCCTGAACGCCGTCAGCAAGCGAGTCGGGATTCCCTACGACAAGTTCGTGATGACGATCTCCAAGTACGGCAACACGAGCGCGGCGAGCGTCTCCATGGCGCTCGGGTGGGCAGCCGAGGAGGGGATCTTCGCCCCGGGCGACAAGATCATCTTTTGCAGCGTCGGGGCCGGCCTCACGTTTGCAGGCGGCCTCCTCGTCTGGTGAGCGGCCCCGCTCAGCCGGTCAATTCGTAGCTGAGGATGCTCAGGGCGTAGACGGCGGCCGTCTCGCACCGCAGGACAAGCGGCCCGAGCGAGATCGGCTCAAATCCCGAGGCGCTTGAGCGGCTCATCTCGGCGGGCGTGAAGTCCCCCTCCGGCCCGACCAGCCACAGGACGTCGGTTGGAAGGCGACCGTTCGCGGCGCGGTACGAGGCCAGCACCGACTTGAGCGACCGGGCTCCCGGCTGAAGGCTCGCGATGAGCTTGAGGTCGTAGCCCTTGGCCGACTCCATGAAGGCTGAGGCCGGCGTGACGGGCGCGATCTCCGGAAGCCAGGGGTTGCCGCACTGCTTGGCGGCCTCGAGCGCGGCCGTCTGCCATTTGCCGATTTTCCGGTCGGAACGGTCGCCGTCGAGGTGGACCTGCGTCCTCTCGCTCTCCAGGGGGACAATCCTCGAGACCCCTATCTCGGTCGCCTTGCGGACGATTGAGTCCATGGCCCCGCCCAGGGGAAGGGCCTGGCCGAGCGTGATCCGCCAGGGCAGGGGCCTGGCCCTCTGGGCGAACCTCACCCTTAGGCGGGCCGCCTTCCTGTCCGCGTTCGCCAGCTCGCAGATCCACTCCGATCCCCTGCCGTCGAAGGCGACGACGGTGTCGCCCGCCGCGGCCCGGTTCACGGCCACGAGGTGGTGGGACTCCCCCTCGGTCAGCACGATCTCCAGGGGGTCCGCCACCGAGGGCAGGCAGTGCGCGCGAAAGTCGGGCATCGCCAAGGAGCAGATTGCAGCGGCGGGGCTTGTCAACCGCGCCGCGCCCCACTGCGGACTTGCCACGCGCCGTCCCTTTCAATCGGATTCGCGGTCCATCGCCCGGGTGGCGGAATTGGCAGACGCAGCAGACTCAAAATCTGCCGACGAAAGTCGTGTGGGTTCGATCCCCACCCTGGGCACCAATTTTAGGGGAAATTGGGCAATCGGAACGAAACTAAACAGGCCCCTCGAAAATGATCGGAGAAACTCATTGGGTTTGGTGCTTTGCTCGGCACGTAGGTTCTCTACCCCCCGAGTCGACTGGGCGAGGTCCTTGACAATTAAAATGCATAATGCATTTTCAAGTTATGCCGTACACAACCGTGACACTCAGACAGGATGTCGCCAAGAGGCTCCGGAACAACCGGGGTTCCGGGGAGAGCTACAGCGACGTGCTCAATAGGTTGCTCGATAATCAGCCCGCGAAGACCGTAGGTGAGTGGATGGAATCTCTTGCACCCCTGGAGGGACGAAATCTTTTTACCGACGAAGGGCGCGAAAGGCTGAAGAACGATCAGAGCCACCCGAGGAGATCTCGCGTAAAGAGCAAGTGAGATGCTCCTTCTCGATACGAGCGCATTGATAGGCTTGGAGCGAGAGCTCGCTCAAAGCAAGGTGGGGCGAGTCCGTGCATACATGGGAGGGCACCTGGGAGATGGGTTGGCTTGCAGCACCGTGACCGTAGGCGAACTAGCATCTGGCGAAAACGAAGCCGCTGTCCGCGTACTTCTCCGGCATCTGAGAAAGCTTCCGCTTTCAGAGGCAATTGCATACAGGGCCGGGCAGCTGGATAGAGAGTTGATGAGCAAGGGGCTACGGCTCAGAGAGAAAGACAATTGGATAGCCGCCACTGCGCTGCATTATTCCGCGACGCTCGTGTACGCCGATGGTGATTTTGACCGGGTTAATGGGCTAAAGCGGGCGAAATTGACCAACTGAGAAAGGGTTGGTGGAGTGGCGTATCCAGCGAGGATCAAAATCTGCCGACGAAAGTCGCGTGGGTTCGATCCCCACCCTGGGCACCAAACCTTTCGGGAATCGCGCGGATCGCGGGCCGCCCCTGGGAGCCTCACTGAAGGCCGCGGACCAGCGCGACCGTGAACAATGCCGCCTGCCTCGCGGCAATGGGGCTCAGCCGAAGGTAGTCGTCATTGTTATGCTCCTTGGCCCAGTTGCTCCCGCTGCGGATCACAAGATGGGGAACATGGTAGAACTGGCAGACCTGGGCAAATCCCGCGCTCTCCATCTCCATCAGGTCCGGGTCAAGCTTGCGGCGGATATCCTCGATCTTGGCCTCGGTCACCCCGGAGAGGTCTCCGGAGACGACAGTTCCCACGCGAACGACAGGCTGGTACGATTCCCCGTCAACGGTCACGGACTCCGGAATGAAGTGTGCGGCGGCATCGGACGCATAGGCGACCAGCTCGGGGGTGTCGGGAAACGAGAAGGGGTTGGTTCGGTCCCGAGTGGGCGAAAACCACGTCGTGGCCACCAGGCTGCCGTCATCGGTCAGTTTTCCCTGCACGATCCCATCCGAGGTAAGGCTCCCGGCGTCATGGAACGTGGTTTTCGAGGCGATGATGATATCCCCGGTCCGGATTGTCCTTCGTATTCGGGCGGCGGTGCCCGTCATGAAGGCATTGGTGGGGTGCAGGGCGATGATCAGCGCCGTTGTGACCATCGCGGAATTGGTCTTCCCGACGCCGGTAAGGGCGACGACGACCTCGTGCCTTCCGAGGGTCCCCGTGTCGCAGGGGATGCCCTCGATCAATTTCTCATGGGGATCCTGCAGCGCGGCGACCACGGGAACGATCTCCTGGGGCACCGCCCCGAGGATCAGGATGGGTTCCGCGGCGGCGAGCGCCGGAGCGAAAAGGAGGAGCGTGAACAGGCGATTCACCCGGAAGCGGATTCAGCATGGGAAGTGCCAGCGGCGCGGCCGACGGCGCGACCGCGGGACACCGCAAGGCGGAGAACGGCGAATCAAGATCTGCCGACGCAAGGCGTGTGGGTCCAATCCCCACCCTGGGCACCATCCACAGGGCTCGGTCCTCCTCTGTTCATTCCCAGGCCGGCGCCCGCGGGCGCCTAACCTGCGGGTTCTATTGTGGGCAGGATTGCGGGGCACGCGGGCCTGGGGCCTCTCAAACAGATCAGGTACACGCCAGCAAGCAGGGCCGCCGCCGCGAAAAGGCAGGAGGCATCAACCGCCAGCAATCCCCTGATTCCCCAGAGGCCGTAGCCTCGCCCATCGACCAAGGTCATGTAGGATTGCGGCGCGGAACAGGCGGAACTGAACAGGGCCATGCAGGTCCCGGCGATCTTCGGGTTGAAGCCGGTCAGTTCCAGGCAGAGCGCAAAGCCCGTCGAGAGCGACGCTCCAAAGGCGAACTCGTACAGGAGCACCCCGGCGACGAACGTGGCGGGTGTCAGCGGGGCCGCCGCCATGACCGCCGCGACCAGCCCCGCGAGGACCCCCGTGGACATGAAGGCGACCCGTTTCGGCCAGCGGTCGCACATCAGGCCTCCCACCCAGGATCCCAGCATGACCGATGCAACTCCCCCGGGTATGCCGGTCACCCATTGCACGACCCTCTGGGACGCATGGAAATCGACTCCCAGCCCCGAGAAAAGATTGTAGGCCGCGCAATACGCAATGGGCGAAAGCAGGAAAAGGAACCCGAGCCAGGTCTGGCGCCTCTTCAGGACGGCGGTGATCTCCGAGAACATCTCGCGCATGTGGGAGCGGTTGATCGCGAGCGGCCTCGCCGGCTCGTGGACGAACAGGATCAGCAGCGACGGCAGACAGCTCATGGCGGCTATAGCGGCCGCCGCCGACCGGAGCGGGAGGTGCGCGATGAACCAGAACTCCGCGCCCGCCAGCAGGGGCACCGTGCCGTAGTTCCCGATCTGGAACCAGGCGGCCCCCTTGCCGCGGGACTCCTCCGGCACCAGGACGGCCATGAGCCCGTTGAGCGCGATGGCATAGACCGAGATGGCCATGTTTCCCATGAAAAGCATGGCGGTGAAGAGCCCCAGGTACTTGGGTCGCGGCATCAGGATTCCAGCGTACAGGAACCCGGCGGCCACGAAATTGCCCAGGATGATCCAGTTTCGCCGGCTGAGGATGACGTCCACCACGGGCGACCAAAGGAACATCAGCATGAACGGCGACATCGCCACGGCCGAGATTCCGGAGATCACCTCCACCGAGATTCCCTCCCGGCGCAGGAGGAACGGCATCGCGACGAGGACAAAGGGGCCGACGGAACCGGCGAGCAGGACCAGGGAAAAGAGCCAGAGAGGCGGATGGGACCGCTTCGCTTTCAAAGCCTTCATCGACGTGAGGGCAGGGCACGGATCGCGCTGCGCGTTGTCAACGAGATTGGCCCGCGTTACCGGGTGGTCTCCACCGTTGACAGCCATGACTGTTGCCACTCGATTGAATTGCAATGGCTGTTGCCCGGTTGAGTGAACCGAGAACCATCCTGCGCATCATCTTCGCAGGCGTCCTTGCATCCGCTGGCGCAAGCGCCCAGGAGCAGAAGGCGAACCCCGCGGGAAAGTTTTACGTCGCCGACGCCTCCGGCGGCGTCCAGGTCTCCAACGGGAGCAAGATCGACCAGCTGACGAGGAAGGCCGTCTACAAGGCCGAGGGCACGACCATCGAGACGGAGTCCAATGCGAACGCCTCCCTTGTGCTCTCGAACAGCACCGGCATCCATTTGGACGCAGCCACGCGCCTCCAGATTATCCTATTCCAGCAGAATGCCTTTCGGCCCAACAGGACCGACCTGGAGGAGGAGCCCTCGGTCTCGCAAACGCGGCTTCTCGTCGAATACGGAACGATCGGGCTGAGCACCGGCAAGCTGACGTCCGAAAGCACGCTCGAAATCGACACGCCCGACGCGTCCATATTCATCCATGGCTGCCAGGTTCTGATCAAGGTCGTGGATGGCTCCACGCAGATCTCCATGATCGAGGGCGCCGCGACGGTCCGCACGGGACCGACGGGCGCCCCGACCTTCGTAAAGAGCGGTCAGGGAATCCAGATTCGGGAGGGCAGTTCCGGTCAGCCGGTTTCCGTGGTGGTCGAGAATATCCCAACCGGGGAGGTGGGGGGCTTGCTGCAGGTCTCCGACCCCGACGTGGAGGGCGCCCAGGCGGCGCAAAAGCTCGTCTACTTCAACGTGCAGGCGCCAACGGGGGGCGGCATAGAGGTTTTTGACGGCGCCGCGGCCCAGGGGAGCGCATCCGGGCTGGGCTCGGGTCCGCAGATTGTCGCGATCCCGGTAGTGCCGTCCACCCCGCCGACCGAGCCCACGGTCAGCGCGGCAAACCTGACGGGAAGCGGGTAAACGGGGCCGGCGGGAACCCGAGTCGGCCATGGACACGGCGGCACTGCCGGTCTAGTCAGACGCCATGTTCGAGACCAAGAGCGAGCGGCTCCTCCCGTGGCCGCGCTTCCTCAGGCGGATGGTCCTATCGGCCCTCGTGGCCTATGCGATCGTCTCGGTCGCGCTCCTGGCCGGGGTCATGGGCTACCATTCCATTGCGCGGCTCGGCTGGATCGACTCGATCCTGAACGCCTCGATGATACTGACCGGGATGGGTCCGGTCGACCCGATGACCACCACGGCCGCCAAGCTGTTTGCCTCGGCATACGCCCTCTTCAGCGGCGTCGTGTTCCTCTCGGCGATGGGAATCGTGCTCTCGCCCATCTTCCACCGAATCCTGCACGCCTTTCATATCGACGAGGACCGCGCCTGAGGCCGGCTCCGGGCCGAGCGAGAGATCACATGATCAAAGTCAACGTACGCGACATTCCCGAGGAGCCCTGGGCCTCGCCCAAGGGCAAGTTTGCGAGCTCGGACCGGAACATCTCGGTCAGGCTGGGGCGCGACCCCACGTCGACCGACCTGTTCTTGCGCCAGCCGTTTGACGTGGAGATCTGTCGCATCCCGCCCGGCAAGAGCGCCTGCCCCTTCCATTCGCACAGCGCCCAGTGGGAATTCTACCACGTGATCTCGGGGAAGGGGAGCGTCCGGCACAGGGATGGCAGGACCCCGGTGGAGGAGGGGGACGCCTTCATCTTTGAGCCCGGAAGCCCCCATCAGATATCGAACGACAGCGCGGGCGACCTTGTGCTCTACATCGTGGCGGACAACCCCATGGGCGAGTCGTGCCACTACCCCGACAGCGGAAAGTGGATGGTGCGCTCGCCCGCGAGCACCCTAATCCGATCCGAACCCCTCGATTACCACGATGGCGAGGAATAGCCGATCCCGCGCCATGGGCGCAGGGATCTCCTTGGCGGCCCTGACCGGACTCTTCGCGGTGCCCGCGCACGCTTCAGATCCCGCTGGCGGCGGATATCCCGAGGCCGCGATCACGCACGTTTTTCTGCTGATCGGACAGTCGAACATGGCCGGGCGCGGACGCGTCGAGAGCGTCGACCGGGTGGCCCATCCCCGGGTGTTTGCGTTGGCCGAGGACCGACGATGGGTGCCCGCGGTGGACCCCATCGCGTTCGACAAGCCGGGGTTGGCCGGCGTCGGTCCCGGCTGCACGTTCGGGAGAGCGGTCGCCGACTCCCATCCGGGTTGGGTGGTTGGCCTTGTCCCGGCGGCCTTTGGGGGAACGACGCTCGACCAGTGGCGGCCCGACGGAAAGCTCTACGGGGACGCCGTCGCCCGCACGCGCGTGGCGCTAAAGGGCGGCGCCCGTCTCGCCGCGATTCTCTGGCTTCAGGGGGAGTCCGAGACGCCCCAAACGGCCGAAAGCTACGTTGCCCGCTTCGGCGAGATGGCTTCGAGGCTCCGGGAAGACCTCGGCGCCAGGGACGTCCCGATCCTCGTGGGAGAGCTGGGCCGCTTTGTCTCCGTGGCGGACGACGTGAATCCGCAGCTCGCCCGGCTTCCCTCCTCCGTACCAAGATGCGGACTGGTCTCATCGCTTGGCCTGACCGACAAGGGCGACCACTTGCACTTTGACTCAGCCTCGGCCCGGGAGCTCGGCCGGAGGTACGCGAGGGCGTTTGGCGACGGACTGCGACCCGGGGACTGACGGCCGCGGCATTTCACGGGGCGGGCGTCGGACCGCCCCGCCTTTGAAATTGCTTGTCACTCCGATTGATGGAAGCGTAATACCCGCCACCCATTCACTTACGGCAAGATAGCTCAGCTGGTAGAGCGGAGGACTGAAAAAACGAAACGGCGATTTTGGCTCATTTCATCAGGAGTCATCATGTGTCTTAATTCGTTGGACGAAGAAGGCATTGCGGGAAACGGCGTTTGTCCTGAGTCATCCCGAGAAAGCACAAATTTGGAAGTCGGGTGACAAGTCGGGTGACAACAAACGCCCTTTGGAAACGCGCCTAGTGGGCGCGCGCCGCCATTTCTTGTGAGTACTGTTGAAACTCCACTCTTTCGAGCAACTCCTCCCTAAAGATTGCCTGCTGTACAGGGTTTAATATTGGCGCGGCGCTGTCAAAGAAAGCTTGGTAATCGGGCGTAAAACCGGATTGCGGATCTGGGGTTTGGTTATTTGGGTCGACGAAGGCGAGACCCGGTTGCAGATGCGCGGCCTTATACGACTGCGCCAAAGAATATTCCTGATCGGGCGTAAGAGGAGAACCCGCCAGAGTAAAGTCGACAGCAATGCTATTCGCAACCGACCAATAATACATAGCTACTTGTCCTTGCAGGGTGTCGAAGTTTTGCTGACCTATCAGAGCCGCAATTTGTTCGCCAACCGCGTTCCACGCGGCCTGCTGAGCCGCCTCACAATCCTTAACTGGCAAGTTTGCTTGCTGCGCTGCCTGATATCCGTCGAGCGATGACTCTACCCGCTCCACCAACAAATCGTAAAGGGCGGCTTCCTGGTCTGGCTGCAAGTTCATCCTCGCCACTATCGGACCATCTAGACGCTTAATTGTCCGCCGTTCAATCTCTCGCCAAAGAGAGACGTATCTCGGATCCTTCCTCATTTCCTCATTGTTGGCAACTAGGCGATGGCTCTGAGTGGAGGAAGGTGTGGGTTGATGCTCGCCCTTCGTCTCTCTAATAAGGCGTTCGGCATCGTCGCGGGCGATCTCCGCAAGTGTAAGTTGGGATTGAAGCTTGTGTGTGCGTTCTGAGGCTTCTTCCACCTCGTTTCGGAGAACAGAAATTTCTGCGCGGTTGTGATAATAACCGTTTA
>Ga0302326_10010392_pt1 | contig 20188 bp, 16 predicted proteins | sample Palsa_T0_3_FD_202264 | JGI IMG/M metagenome (GOLD analysis project Ga0302326, IMG submission 202264) | Peat permafrost microbial communities from Stordalen Mire near Abisko, Sweden - Palsa_T0_3 | ecosystem: Environmental > Terrestrial > Soil > Palsa > Peat permafrost | place: Sweden: Abisko...
ACGGCCACTATTCCGCCGCACAATCCGTCGGCTGGCCCCGGCGCCTCAGCGGGGCGGCGCCCGCGGGCCTGTCGGCAGAGCCCGTCGCCCCACGTCCGCCGCCACCCCCGCCCCGGGTACCCGCAACCCGTGCGATGTGAAGTTGTACGGCATAGAACCCGCCCAGAGCCACATCGCACGGCATGCGCTGAGCCGCGTCCGCTACCCGGCCGAGACCTCGGTGATCCGGCGGCTGAGGAACTCCCGCTCGGCGGCGTTGTCCGTGAGTTCGAGGGCCGCCTGGTACGCGCGGGCCGCCTCGGCGTTGCGGCCGAGGCGGCGCAGCAGGTCCGCCTTGGCGGCAGGCAGGTAGCGGTAGCCGGCCAGCCGCCCGTCACGCTCAAGCCCGGCGATCTCGGCGAGCGCCGGCTCGGGCCCGTCGACCATCGCACGGACGACCGCGCGGTTGAGCGCGACCACCGGCGACGGCCATGCGCGCAGCAGCTCCCCGTACAACTGGAGCAGCTGCGGCCAGTCGGTCTCGCTGTAACTCGGCGCCTCGGCGTGCAGCGCGGCGATCGCCGCCTGCAGCGCGAAACGCCCGGGGCTGCCGCCGCGCAGCGCGCCAGCCACCAGCGCAGTCCCCTCGTCGATCGCCCCGCGGTCCCACCGGGACCGGTCCTGGTCCGCCAGCAGGAGCAGCCGGCCGCCGGCGTCCGCGCGGGTGTCCCGGCGCGCGTCGGTCAGGAGCAGCAGGGCCAGCAGCCCGCGTGCCTCCCGCTCGTCGGGCATCAGCTCGCGGATCATCCTGGCCAGCCCGATCGCGCGGTCCACCAGGTCGGCGCGGACGAGGTCATTCCCGGCGGGTGCCGTATGGCCGGTGGTGTAGAGCAAGTGAACGACGGTCAGCACGGCGTCCAGCCGCTCGGGCAGCTCGGCGGCGGCCGGCACCCGGTAGGCGATGCGGGCCGCGGAGATCTTCGTCTTGGCGCGGGTCACCCGCGCGGCCATGGTCGGCTCGGACACCAGGAACGCGCGGGCGATCTCCCCCGTCGTCAGCCCGCAAACCAGCCGCAGGGTGAGCGCGACCTGGGCTTCCCTGGCCAGCGCCGGGTGGCAGCAGGTGAAGACGAGTCGCAGCCTGTCGTCGGGGATCACGTCGCCCTCCGCAGCCCAGCCAGCGCCGCTCCCCCCGTCCGGCCCGGTCCCGCCTGGCCAGGCTGGCCCGTCCCCGGCCGGCGGCGGGCCGGGATCGATGAGCAGCGGCAGCTTCGCGCGCAGCGTCCGGTCCCGGCGCAGCGCGTCCAGCGCCCGCCGCCGGGCCGTGGTGGTCAGCCATGCACCGGGATTGCGCGGGATGCCGCCGCGCGACCAGGCGCCCAGCGCGGCCACGTAGGCGTCCTGGACGCATTCCTCGGCCAGGTCGAGGTCGCGCGTAACGCGCGCCGTCGCGGCGAGCACGAAGGCCCACTCGCGACGGTGCGCGTCGGCGACGGCGTCAGCGACGGCGTCAGTCAGCTCAGCCGCCGGAGGTGTCCCACACCGGCCGCACCTCGACGCCGCCGTACTGCGCCGGGCAGAGCTTGCCGATCGCCAGGGCGTGGTCCAGGTCGGGCGCGTCGATCAGGTAGTAGCCGCCGAGCGCCTCCTTGGTCTCGGCGAACGGGCCGTCGGTGACCACGTCGTCGCGGATCGACGTCGCGGTGGCGGTGGGCTGCAGGGCGTTACCGCCGAGCAGCTTCCCGCCTTGCTCGCCGACCTGGCCGGCGAAACGCGTGTGCGCTTCCATCACCGTCTGCAAGACCTCTGGCGACGCATCGACGTAGGCATCTTCGTTCTCGTAAATAAGGATCAGGTACTGCGCCATGTCAGTTCTCCTCGCGGTCTCGGTGCGGGCGGCGGTCTGCTGAATTCCGCCCGGTACCCCTACGACGAACGGGCCGGCCCGGATCGACAGCGCGCGGCCAGGATTCTCCCGCCGCCGGCCGGGTCAGCGCCAGCCGGCCGCGGCGGTGGCGCGCTCGGCGGCCGAGCGCAGCGAGCGGACGGCCGCCGCCGGATCATCGGCGGAGTAGACCGCCGAACCCGCCACGAACACGTCAGCCCCGGCCTCGGCGCAGCGCCCGATCGTCTCCTCGCTCACCCCCCCGTCCACCTGGAGCCAGATCTCCGTCCCGCGGGCGGCGACGAGCTCGCGCGCCCTGCGCACCTTGGGCAGCACCAGGTCGAGGAACGGCTGGCCGCCGAACCCCGGTTCCACCGTCATCAGCAGCAGCATGTCGATCTCGTCCAGCAAATCGGCGTACGGCTGCACCGGGGTGGCCGGGTTGATCCCCAGCCCGGCGCGCGAGCCCGCTGCCCTGATCTCCCGCAGCGTCTTGACCGGCGCGCTGGCCGCCTCTGCGTGGATCGTGACGTTCCGCGCCCCGGCCTCGGCGTAGCCGGGCGCCCACCGGTCCGGGTCCTCGATCATCAGGTGGCAGTCGATCGGCAGGCCCGCGTGCTTGAGCAGCGCCTCGACGACGGGCAGGCCGATGGTCAGGTTCGGCACGAAGTGACCGTCCATGACGTCGACGTGCAGCCAGTCGGCGACGTCCGCGACGGCCGCGGCCTCGTCGGCGAGCCTGGCGAAGTCCGCGGCCAGGATGCTGGGCGCCATCTGCACTGTCATCTCGGCAGCCAGTGTAGGCACCGGCATGGCAGACTGGCCGCGCGGCCCGCGCGAAAATGTCACAGCCCTCGGCTAACGTTCGATCCCGTATTCGAATCCCCCGACCGGCGAGGAGGCCGCGCATTGACTCCCGAGGCATCAGTCAGCTCTGAAGCACCAGGCAAGCTGCTTGACCGCGTTCGCAAGCTGCTGGCGAAGGCGGAGGACGAGAGCGTCACGCCGCCCGAGGCCCAGGCACTGACGGCCAAGGCCGCGGAGCTGATGGCCAAGTACGGGATCGACCGGGCGCTGCTGGCCGCCGACCGGCCGGAGACCGACCGCCCGGAGAACCGCATCCTGGATATCGACAACCCGTGGGCACGCGTGAAGGCGCACCTGCTCTGCGGGCTCGGCTCCGCGCTGCGCTGCCAGTGCATCGTGCTGACCGGGTCCAGGCCCGGCACCAGGATCCACGTGTTCGGCTACGCGTCGGACATCGAGCGGGCGGACCTGCTGTACACCTCCGTGCTCGTCCAGATGTGGCACGGCCTGGTCGGCGCCCAGGTGCCGGCCTGGAGCAGCAGCCCGCGGGCCTGGCGGCGGAGCTGGCTGCTCGGGTTCGCCACCGCCGTCATTTCCCGTGTCCGCGCGGCCGAGCACGCCGCGGCCAGCCAGGCGACCGCGCCGGGCGCCGAGGCCGGCTCCCGGACGGCCCTGGTCCTCGCCGACCGGAGCCTGGTGATCCGGCGCAATGTCGAGCAGGCCTACCCGGTGACCCGCAACGCGAGGATCACCTACAGCGGGAGCGGCTACGGCGCCGGGTACGCCGAGGGCCAGCGCGCTGACATCGGCGGCGGCAAGCTGTCCGGCGGCCGCGGCCGCAGCCTGACCAGCGCGGCCAGGTAGTCCGCCCGGTCAGCCGCCGCATCCGGTTCATGGCTCGCTCCTCCGGCCCGCCGCCTCCGGCCGGATACCGGCGAGGATGCCGGCGTCGTCGGCCGCGGCGATGACGTCGAACAGCGCGAGCACCCGGCTGACGATGCCCTCGGCGCTGCAGATCGCCCGCGCAGCCCGGAACGCGGCGATGGCTGGCGCAGTGCCAGGCCCGCCGGCAGCTGTCCCGCCCGCGCCGGCCGCTGTCCCGCCCGCGCCGGCCGCTGCTCCGCTCCCGGCGGCAGCTGTCCTGCCTGCGGCGGCGGCAGCTGTCCTGCCTGCGGCGGCGGTCAGCGCGAGCCCGCACAGGGCCAGTGCCCTGATGTCGAGTGCCGCGTAGGCGTCGCTGGTCAGCCGGAGTAGCTCATCGGCCTGGCTGATCGCGTCGCGGAACTCCGGCGACGCCGCGGCTGGCTGCCCCAGCCTCAGCCGGGCGACGCCGAGCATTAACGACAGCTCGGCGCGGCCGGGCAGGTAGTCGGGGCCTCGGGCGGAGCTGGCGGTCTGCAGCGCGGCGGCCGGGTCCCCGGTCAGCAGCTGGATCCGGGCGAGGCCGCAGCCGATCCTGCTCTGTGCCTGCGCGTTACTGATCGCGTCGGCCAGGTCGGCGGCCTGCCGGGCGTACTCGATCGCCTGGCCCCACCTCGCGAGGTTCCGGTGCACGTCCGCCAGGCCGGCCAGGCTGAACGCCTGGCCGTAGCGGTAGCCGATCTGGCGGGCTGTCGCGGCCGCCTGCCGGTAGGCATCGGCGGCGCGCTCCGGCTGGCCGAGGTCGCGGCGGGCGTTGCCGAGCAGGCACAGGTCGGCGGCCTGGCCCTGCAGGTCGCCCGCCTCACGGTCGATGGCGAGCGCCCGCTCGCAGAGCTCGAGCGCCTCGGGAACCTGTCCGATCAGGCTGCGGCTGGTCGCGAGGTTGCCGAGAGTGCCCGCCTGCGCTCGCAAGTCACCGCCTTCGGTGTAGAGGGCCAGTGCCTGCTCGTAGAAATCGACGGCCCGGTGGATGTCGCCGAGATCGTAGTGGCAGAGTCCGAGGTTGTTCAGCACGGTCGCCTCGTCCAGCCGGTCGCCGCTCGCGCGGAAGATGGCGAGCGCCTGCTCGCGGAGGTCGATGGCCCGGTGGATGTCGCCGAGCGACCACCAGCAGCTGCCCAGGCGGTTCCTGGAGGTGGCGTCCATCCACGGATCGTCGAGATGACCAGCCAGCCGCTCATGCATCCCGGCACTCAGCCGGTAGTGGCCCCACCGCGACAGGTAGTCGTGGTCGATGTCCAGCAGCACCTGGGCCGCGGTGTCGTAGTCGCCGCCTGCGTAGCGCAGGTCGAACTCGGCGAACTGCGGGGCCAGGTCCGCCAGGGTCTTCCACGCCTCCCGCGGCGTGCGGATCTGCTCGAAGTATTCCGCGCCGCGGTGCCGCAGCGCGGACTGCGTGAACGGCGCCGGGCCGGCGTCGCGATCACCCGGCTCGCCCGCCGGGACGCGGCCGAGCGCGTAGTCACGGTCGACCTGGTGCAGCCGATAGAGGCCAGCGTCCCGGTGGACGAACTGCATGTTCACGAGCCGGCGCAGCACTGGGGCGGCGTCGACGGCCGGCTCATATGGCTGCAGGAGGTAGTCCACCGCCACCGGCGGAACCGGCGTGGGGGCGTAGATCGCCAGCGCCTTCATCACCTGCTGCGCTGCCGCGTCCAGGCGGCTGAACGCCTCCCCGACCAGCGCTTCCACCACGTTCTCCGGCAGCTGGACAGGCTCGGCCAGCAGCTCGGGCAGCGTGGCATCCCGGTCGGCGGCCAGGATCGCCGCCAGCGCCTCCAGCGCGCGGGGGTAACCGCGGGTCCGCTGCCTGGCGCGGTCGAGCAGCTCATCGGGAGCATCCCTGAGCCCGAGCCGCCCGTCGGGATCCCTGGCTCGCAGCACCTGCTCGGCGTACGGCGAGCTCAGCCCGTCGTCCAGGTCCAGCCGCCGCTGCCGCTGCGGCTGGACCAGCAGCAGCGCACGGGGAGCCACCCGGGTCGTCATGATGATCTTCACGCCGTGCGCGGGAGCGGACAGCAGCGCGCGCAGCGCCTCGTCCAGGGCCGCGTCGGTGATGGCGAAGGCGCTGGAGGAGGCGTCGATCACGTCCTCGGCGTTGTCCAGCAGCACGACCACGCGGCCGGCCGGGAAGGCGTCCAGCAGCGCGCGCATCAGCGCCGACGGGCTCTGCTGCGGCTCGCGGTAACGCAGCCGCAGCTCACCGGCTGTCTCGGCGGGCAGCACCCGGCACAGGTCGGCGAACAGGTTGGGGAAGTTGACCGGATGCGCGCCCGCCGGGCTCAGGTAGACGATCCCGTCCACCGCCAGCTCGCCCAGGTCATCGGGGAGCCGGCCGCCCTCCAGCGCCTTGAGCAGCCGGCACACCATGGCGGACTTGCCGACCCCGCCGCGCCCGACCACCGTCATGATCCGCAGATCGTCGGCGCGCAGGAACGCGGCTGCCAGCTCGGACTCCACGTACCGGTCCTGGAAGTAGCCGGGGGCGACAACCGGCGGGGAGTTCACGAACCTTGCCCGCGCCGGCCCGGCGTCCGGCCGCTCGGGCCGCCGCTGCCGCTCCATCCCGGCGGCGATCCGCTGCTGCGTGCGCCGCGTCGCCGCCCCCGGGTCGGCCAGCAGCCGCCGCTGATCCGCTACCCGCTGGCGCAGGTCCGCGATGTCCTGCTCGATCCGGGGCCGGCGGGCCGGCCCGGCCCTCGGCAGGTCCCGCTCGGCCTCCGCCAGCTGATCCCGCAGATCCATCAGCACCCGCTCCGGGCTGCCGATCCCGCCGAGCAGGACGCGCAGCCGCGCGAGCCCGCGATCGAAGCCGTCGCTGAAGTCGATGTACTGCCGGGACGACAACTCGAACGGGAACTCGGCGCCGGCGTCGATCAGCAGCGGTATCACCGGCTTCTTGCACTTCAGCGCCAATGTCCACTCCGGCGTGCAGCTCGAATTGTCCTGCACGGCGTCCATCGTCATGAGGAAGAGCAGGCCAGCGCAGTCCTGAATCGCGTCCCTGATCTGGCGGCGATAGTCCGGGCCGGCCCGCAGGTCGCGCTTGTCCAGCCACACCGGATAGGACGGCGGCCCGGCGACGAGTAGGTCGGCCAGTCGCAGGGCAAGGTCGACGCCGTCGACCCCCGAGTGACTGATGAAGTAGCGCCCGCCCATTCCCGCCCCTCGCGGCCAGCTGAGTGCGACCAGCCTACTGACGTCAGGCCGCCCGGCCACGTCGCTTGCCGGGCTGGTTCGCTGACCGGGGCGGTCAGGCCGGCAAGCCCGGGGCGGTCCGGCGGAGCAGCGCCAGGAAGATGCCGTCCGTGCCGTGCCGGTGCGGCCAGAACTGCGCGTACCGCCCGTTGCCCGGCGGGCAGCGCAGGCCGGGCACCTCGGGGAGCAGCGCAGGCGCGTCGAGCACCTGGACGTCGTCCCTGGCGGCCAGCACGGCGGCCACGACCTCGCGGGTCTCGGCCAGGTGCGGCGAGCAGGTCACGTACGCGACCACCCCGCCCGGCCTGGCCGAGTCGAGCGCCGCGGCGAGCAGCCCGCGCTGCAGGCCGCCGAGCCCGGCGACGTCGGCCGGGGTGCGGCGCCAGCGCGCCTCGGGCCGCCGGCGGAGCGCGCCGAGCCCCGAGCATGGCACGTCGGCGAGCACCCGGTCGAAGACCGCGGGCCGCCAGGCGGGCGCCAGCCCGTCGGCCGCCAGCACCGCGGCCCGGCCGTTGCCGGCCGTCGCCGCGCGAACGAGGCCGGCCCGGTGCGGGCGCACGTCCACGGCCAGCAGCCGGGCGTCCCGGCCGGCCGCCAGCCCGGCCAGCAGCCTCGCCTTGCCGCCAGGCCCGGCGGCCAGGTCGAGCCAGCGGCGGTCCGGGCCGCACGCGTCCGCCCGGGTCAGGGCCAGCGCGGCGAGCTGGCTCGCCTCGTCCTGAACCGCGGCGCGGTGCTGGGCCACGGCGGCGACGTCCGCCGGGTTACCTTCGGCCAGATACGCGCCGAACGGGGACCACCGGGCTAGCGTGCCGCCAGCGGTGACGAGCTCCGCGGCGGTGGAGAGCCCGGGCGTGGCGCAGAGGGTTACCAGCGGCCGGATCCCGTCCGCGGCGAGGGCCGCCTCGGTCTCGGTCAGGTCGCCGCCGGGTTCCTCGCCGAGCGCGTCCCGCAGCGCGGTCACGATCCAGCGCGGGTGGCTGTACCTGACCGCCAGGTAGCCGACGGGATCCGCCGCCCGGCCCGGCGCCGCGATCTCGATCCACGCATCCAGGTCGCGCGTTGCCACCTTGCGGAGCACCGCGTTGACGAACCCGGCCGGGCGCTGGCCGGCGACGTCCCTGGCCAGGTCGACCGATGTGGCGACGGCCGCGTGCGGCTGTATCCGGGTGGCGAGCAGCTGGTGGGCACCGAGCCTGAGCACCCGCCGGACCGGCGGGTCCATCTGGTCGATGCCGCGGTCGCTGCAGACGGCGAGGATCGCGTCGTAGGTGCCCTGGCCGCGCAGCGTCCCGTAGGCGAGCTCGGTCGCGAGCGCCGCGTCCCGGCCGGTCAGCCCGCGCTCCCTGAGCAGGGACGGCAGCATCAGGTTCGCGTAGGCATCCCGCTCGGCGACGGCCTGCAGCACGTCGTAGGCGGCCGATCGCGCGGGGTCGGCGCGCAGGCCGGCGCGCGGGCCGGCCGCCGGCCGGGAGCTGCCGCGCCGGGCCTGCGGGCCTGCCTGGGCCTGCGGGCCGGGCCGGGCGGCGGGGCCGGACCGGGTTCGCTCGGCGGGCCGGGACTCCCCGGACCCGGACTCGCCGGACCGGCGAGGCTGGGCCGACTTTCCGGGCTGAGCCGACCTCGCGGGCTGAGCCGACCTCGCGGGCTGAGCCGACCTCGCGGGCTGAGCCGACCTCGCGGGCTGAGCCGACCTCGCGGGCTGAGCCGACCTCGCGGGCTGGCCGGGCCGGGATCGCGGGCCGGGATCGCCGGGCGCCGGCGTCATGTCAGCCGGGCCGCGGCTGGCGCGAGCCCGCGCAGCCCCCTGGCCCAGTCGGCGGCGCGCATCGGCTTTCTGCCGTGCGGCTGGACGTCACCAAGCTCCACCGGATCGGACCCGGTGCCCACGAGTACCCGGGTACGGCTGAGGCGCAGCTCGCCGGGGCCGGGCGGCGGCCCCGGGTCCGCCGCGGCCGCAGCGCTCGCGGCGGCAGCGGTGCTGGCCAGCGGTCCGAGCTTGAGCCTGACGCCCGCCAGGTCGGTCCATGCTCCCGGCCGCGGCGCGGCGGCCCGGATCAGGCGGTCGATCGCCATGGCCGGCTGTTCCCAGTCGATCCGCGCGCGTTCCGGCGTGATCTTGGGCGCCAGGCTCACCCCTTCCGGCGGCTGCGGCACCGGGCGGAGCTCACCGGACTCGATCCCGTCCATGGTCGCGACCAGCAGCCCGGCGCCGGCCGCGGCGAGCCTGGCCAGCAGGTCGCCGGCCGTATCGGACGGCAGCACGGGCTCGGTCAGCACGCCGTATACGGGCCCTGCGTCGAGCTCGGCGACGAGCCGGAACGTGGTGGCGCCGGTGATGTCGTCGCCGTGCAGAATGGCGTGCTGCACCGGCGCGGCGCCGCGCCAGGCCGGCAGCAGCGAGAAGTGCAGGTTGACCCAGCCACGGCGCGGTATGTCCAGCGCAGCCTGCGGGATGAGCGCGCCGTAGGCGGTCACCGGGCAGCAGTCCGGCGCGAGCTGGCTGAGCCGCTGCAGGAACTCAGGATCCCGCGGCCGGGCGGGCCTGAGCACCTCGACGCCCGCGGCCTCGGCACGTCGCGCAACCGGGCTGGCGGCCATCCGGAGGCCGCGGCCGGCCGGCGCGTCCGGGCGCGTGACCACGGCGGCAACCTCATGCCGTGACTCAAGCAGCGCGGTAAGCGATGGCACGGCAGCCTCGGGGGTACCAGCGAAGACGAGGCGCACCGGGCTAGCTGGCCTTGCCGTGCGTCGGATGCGGGGACGCCTTCACCACGGGTACCGGCTCCCCCCACCATTCGGCGGCACGGATCTCCTTCATTGCCAGCTTGCGCTGGGCGGCGTCGAGCCGGTCGATGAAGAGCACGCCGTCGAGATGATCGGTCTCGTGCTGCACGCAGCGGGCGAGATGCCCGGCGCCGGCCAGCGTCACCGGCTCGCCGTGCATGTCGAATCCCGTGGCCACGACGCCGAGGGCGCGCTGCGTCGGGAAGGCAAGACCGGGAAAGGACAGGCAGCCCTCATCGTCGGTCTCCTGCTCGGCGGACAGGTCCAGCCTCGGGTTGATCAGATGGCCAAGCTCGTCGTCCACATAGTAGGTGAAGACCCGCAGGCCGACCCCGATCTGCGGGGCGGCCAGGCCGACCCCCGGCGCGTCCAGCATCGTCTCGGTGAGGTCCTTGACCAGCCGGCGCAGCTCGGCGTCGAAGTCGCGCACGGGCTCGGCCGGCGTGCGGAGGACCGGGTCACCGAACAGGCGTATCGGCTTGACGCTCAACAGATTTCCCTTTCCGCGACAGACAGCTGACCGACGGACAGCTGGCCGTTAAGTCTACGAAGACCGGCCGCCTGCGCCAGCCGACGGCGACCTCGCCTTGAACGCGGCCTTGCGGGCGGCCCTGGCCACGACCGCGTCGGGATGGTGGTCACTCAGCGCGGTCAGCAGATCGGTCACCCCCGGATGGCTGACCTGCCAGAGGCCGGCCACGATCTCGGCCTGGGCTTCGGGCGGGAGCTCGGGCAGCAGCTCGGCTACCACGTCACGCGGGTCGGCCTCCTCGAGCAGTCCCGCGCCCAGGTCGACGAGCAGCCAGGTCCGGTCTTCCGGCAGCAGGTCGGCCTCCTCGCCGTGCTCGTGCAGCCAGACGGCCGCGTGCGCGCGGAGCACTGGCTGATCCAGCGCCTTCCGCACGACCGGTATGGCGTCGGCGCCGATCCGGTCAAGCACGGCGAACGCCGCGCCCCGCTGTCCTGGCGATCCCTGGCCTGCCGCCTGGACCAGCTCGGCGGCCGCGCGCGACGCGGTCCGTGCCGCCAGCCAGGCTGCGATCTCCGCCTCGCCGTCCTCCGCATCGCAGCCGGACAAGGTTGCCAGCAGCCCGGGTGCGCTGTCACGGCCCCGCGCGCCGAGGACGGGAACGTGCCATCCCTGCGACCGCAGCCTGCGGTGCACGCCCCAGACGCCGAGCGGCGACAGGGCGACTGTCAGGCCGCCTGCCGAGTCATCCGTGCCGAGCTCGACGACGCCCAGGTCGGCGAGCGCCTCCAGGGCCCAGGACAGCACCGCTGCCTGGTCGGGCCCAGGGACCGTATCCGGCTCGCCCGGCTTGCCCGGCTCGCCCGGCTCGCCCGGCTCGCGCCGCGTGCCGGCCGCCGCGGCGTAGGCGTCGAACAGGCCCTCCATCCGGACCGGCCCGCCGACGGTGTAGAGCGCGGTGGCCAGCCCGTCCAGGTCCTCGGCGCCGAGCATCACCTCAAGCGCGCGATGCCACGCGGTGAGCATCTCCTCCGCGTCGCCCGTCGCGAGCACGTCGGCGCTGGCGGCCTGCCGGCCACGGCCGGGGCTGCGGCCGGCGACCATTCCGGTCACGCTGGCCACCCTCCACGCCGCCTCTATCTCGCCGGCGGCCAGCTCCAGCTCGGCGGCGGCAGCCGCCGCCACAGCCGGGGGAAGCTCGGCCGGCGCGGCGAGGCCGGGCCTGCCGTTGCACCATCGGGCGAGGTCGCGTGCCGCGCGCAGCAGCGGCGCCACCCGCGCGGCGGCGGCGAGTTCGTCCCGCGGCGCCAGCCGGACGGGCGGCAGCCGCCGGATCTCGCCACGCCGGGTTTGCGCGGCTCCGCCGTCGCGGGCGGCCTGCGCCGCGCTCCTGCCGGGACGCGGCTGGCCCACCCTCGCGCTCGGGGTCCTTCGTGAGGTGGCCACCCAAGCAACCCTACGGCCTCCGGCGGCGTAGTCAGATCAGCTCGGCCGGGTCGAGTTGCAGACGCACCACGCCGGGGTCCTTCCGCGCGCTGCGGATCGCGCGGGCCGTCTTCAGGGCGGCCGCGAGTGCCAGGCCGCCGGATCTGGGTACCCGGACCAAGGCCCTGACCTGTTCTTCGCTCGTTCTGCCGCCGTCCGCGGCAGGGCTGCGCGCCAGCGGGACCGGCCCGAGCACGTCGGCACCGCCGGGCAGCCTGGCGGCGCTGAGCACCGCGCCGACCGAGGCGGCAGTCCCGGTCAGCGACGCCATCCGGACCGCGGGCGGGAACCGTAGCTCAGCTCGCTCGGCCAGCTCCCGCTCGGCGTGCGTCACCGGATCCCAGCGGATCAGCGCCTGCACGGTAGGCAGCACGGAGTCGGCCACGACGACCACGGCGCCGTCCTGCCGTCCGGGCCTGACCAGGGCTGCCGCGTTCATCCAGCGGCGCAGCGCCTCCTCGGCGGCGCGGAGGCTGGGCCGGCCGAGGAGCATCCAGCCGTCCAGCAGGATGGCGGCCGCGTACCCGCCGTCCGCCCTCGGCTCCGCCCCCGGCGTGGCGACGACAACCGCCGGCTCGGACGTTACCTCGGTGATCACCTCGGCCCTGCCGGAGGTTCGCAGCGGCACGCCGGGGAAGGCACGGCCGAGTTCCTCGGCGGTCCGGCCTGCCCCGGTCACCAGCGCTCGCAGCCCGGTGTGGCCGCACCCAGGGCATGCCGGGCTCCCGGCGGGCGCAGCGCACCAGCGGCAGAGCGCGGCGGACTGGGCAGCGGGCAGCGCGAGCGGGCCGCCGCAGGTGGCGCACCTGGCCCGCAGGTGACACCGCTCGCAGGCGGCGGCGACCACGTAGCCGCGCCGCGGCACCTGGAAGAGCACCGGCCCGCGGGCGAGGGCGTCCCTGGCCGTCCGCAGCGCGAGCCCGGGCAGCCGCGCCGACCGTGCCGCCTGGTCGCGCGCCAGCTCGGCGTCATCTCCGGCCGCGATGATCCGCGGGGCGCTGCGGCGCACCGCCGCCCGGTCCCCGCCGAGCGCCCGAGCCCAGCCGCTGGCCACGAGCTGGGTAGCCTCAGCAGTCCGCGCGAAGCCCCCGATCAGCGCCGCCGCGCCGCACCGGTGCGCGCGGAGCGCGAGCACCTCCCTGGCGTGCGGATAGGGCGCGCGGGGCTCGGCGTGCAGGTCGTCGCCGTCGTCCCAGAGCACGACCAGGCCGAGATCGCCGACCGGCGCGAACATCGCTGACCGGGTACCCGCCACGATCAGCGTCCCGCCCCGCAGCACGGTGAGCCAGCGCCGGTAGCGCTCGGCCGGCCCGAGGCCGGCCGACAGGCAGACGTGCGAGCCCGGGCCTAGCAGCGCGGTGAGCGCCGCGTCGACGCTGCCCAGGTCACGGGCATCGGGAACGACGATCAGCGCGCCGCGCCCCGCCGCCGCGGCCGCCGCGGCGGCGTGCGCTATCTCGCCGGGCCAGTCCGGGCCGGGCAGAGCGGACCAGACCGCGCGGGGGGAGCGGCCGTCGGCGACCGCCGCGAGGAACGAAGGGCCCGCCGGATAACGCGCCCACGGACCCGGGCCGGGATTGGCCGGCCTTGCCGCCGCACGAAACGGATCGAGTCCAGGGGGGACCGGACCAGCCGGAACCGGGCCAGCCGGAACCTCATCGCGCGGCGCCGAAGCGGAGGAGGGCGAGCCAGGCGATGCCGGGCCGGGCGGAACCTGAGCCCGCAGCGCCGAACCGGACGTGGCAGGGCCGGACGCGGCGGGATCAGCCGGACCGGCCGAGGCGCGGCCAGGCGGGGCCGGGCCAGGCTGAGCCGCGCAGGGCGTAGCCAGGCTGGCCTCGGCGGCGGCGTGCCGGGGCGGGATCGCCAGCCGCAGCACGTCGGCCAGCGTGCCGCCGTACCGGTCGGCGACCGCCCTGGCCAGTCCGGCGATCTCCGCCGTCAGCACCGGCTCGGGCGATATCACCCGCTCCAGGAAGGCCAGCCCGCCCGGATGGTCGCTGGCATCGGCGCGGTCCAGCAGGTAGCCGCCGGTGAGCCGGCCCGCGAACCGCACCCGGACCCGGCAGCCGGGTACCGCCGCCTCCGTCAGCCGCTCGGGGACCAGGTAATCGAACGGCCGGTCCAGATGCGCGAGCGGCATGTCGACGGCGACACGCGCGACCGGCAGGTCAGCCGCCGCGACCCGGGCGGGCGAGGCCGCCCGGGATCGCCGGCTCGCGCCCGGCCGCGCTGGACTTGCCACGGATCTGTCCTACCAGAGGGGTCCGGCAGCCAGCGCCATCGAGCCAGCGACCGTGCAGGACAGGGTCGTCGGAGATGATCTTGGTCCAAGGCGGGTAACCCGCTCAATATTCATTTGAGCGGGTTAGGCGGGCTGCTCAAGAATGGTTTCGGAGCTTGAGGGTGTCAGGGGTCTTCGCTGTTGCTCAGTGCGGGGTGCTGGCCGGTGGGCTGCGGGAGGTCAGGTGGTGCTGGGCTGGGTGGCGAGGGCGTCCAGGGCGGCCTGGGTGAGGTGCCCGGTGGTGATGGCCTTGAACAGGTTGTATGCACCGCAGGTGAATTTCCATTCGGCGCTGGCTCTGGGTTTGCCGCGCACCGGGAGGATGCCGTTGAAAGGACGCTTCAACGGGTTCGCCCGGAGGCTTACCCGGCGATGGGTTGTGCCCGCAGGCCCCGGCAGTCGTCATCGCCGGCCACAGACCGGCAGGGACCGGGACCGGCAGGGACCGGGACCGGCAGGGACCGGGACCGGCAGGGACCGCGGGCAACCCGAGGGCGGCGGCCCGGGCGATCAGAGGCCGGCGGCTGCCCGGAGGGCATCGGTGCGGTCGGTGCGCTCCCAGGAGAAGTCCGGTTCCTCCCGGCCGAAATGGCCGTAGGCGGCCGTCTGCGAGTAGATCGGCCGGAGCAGGTCGAGGTCCCTGATGATCGCGGCCGGGCGCAGGTCGAAGATCTGGAGGACCGCCTCCTGGATGCGTTCGGCGGCTACCCGCTCGGTCCCGAAGCACTCGACGAAAAGGCCGACCGGCTTCGCCTTGCCGATCGCGTAGGCGACCTGGGTTTCGCACCGGTCAGCCAGGCCGGCCGCCACGACGTTCTTGGCCACCCACCGCATGGCGTAGGCCGCGCTGCGGTCCACCTTGGAGGGGTCCTTGCCAGAGAACGCCCCTCCGCCGTGCCTGGCCATCCCGCCGTAGGTGTCAATAATGATCTTGCGGCCGGTCAGCCCCGCGTCCCCCATCGGGCCGCCGACCTCGAACCGCCCGGTCGGGTTGACCAGCAGCCGGTAGCGGTCGATGTCAAGGTCAAGCTCCGCCAGCACCGGCTCGACGACCTGGTCGCGAACGTCCGGCCAGAGCAGCGCGTTCAGGTCGATGGATGGCGCGTGCTGGGTGGAGATAACGACGGTGTCCAGCCGCACCGGCTCGATCCCGGAGTACTCGATGGTTACCTGCGTCTTGCCGTCCGGCCGGAGATACGGCACGGCCCCGGTCCGGCGGACCATTGCCAGCTGCCGGGACAGCCGGTGCGCCAGCATGATCGGGAGCGGCATGAGCTCCGGGGTCTCCCGGCAGGCGTAGCCGAACATCATTCCCTGATCGCCCGCGCCCTGCCGGTCAAGCTCGTCGGAGCCCTCGCCTTCCCGGTGCTCGAACGCGTCCTGGATTCCCTGGGCAATGTCCGGAGATTGCGAGCCGATGGAAACCGAGACGCCACAGGAAGCCCCGTCGAATCCCTTCGCCGAGGAGTCGTAGCCGATGTCGAGTATTTTCTCCCTGATGATCTCCGGGATATCGACGTAAGTCTCGGTTGTCACCTCCCCGGCCACATGGACCTGACCGGTCGTGATCATCGTCTCGACGGCGACGCGGCTTCGCGGGTCGCCCTTGAGCATGCCGTCGAGTATCGCGTCGCTGATCTGGTCGGCCATCTTGTCCGGATGGCCTTCCGTAACAGACTCGGAAGTGAAGAGACGACCAGCCACCTGACTCCTATCCTCCCGGGGCGCAAAACTGTCGCCGCAGTGCAAAACTGTCGCCGAAGTCTAGCCGCCTGGCCGGCCCGCCCGGCGCTCAGCCGGACAGCCGGTCCGCCACCAGGTCCCAGATCGCGTCCGCGAGCGTCTCTTTCGGGCCGCGGCCGACCCGGGTCTGGGACCCGTCAGCGGCGAGCACCAGGGCCTCGTTGTCGCTGACGCCGAACCCGATCCCCGGTCCCACCTGGTTGACGACCAGTAGATCGCACCCCTTCGCGGCGAGTTTCGCCTGCCCGTTGCCGAGCAGATCCTCTGTCTCCGCGGCGAACCCCACGACCACCTGACCGGGCCGCGGGCGGCGAGCAGACAGCTCTCGGAGGATGTCGGGATTCTCCACCAGGCGGATCGGATCCGGGGCAGCCCCGGTTTTCTTGATCTTCGTAGCGCTCCTGGCCTCAGGCCGGTAGTCGGCGACCGCCGCCGCCATGACGACAGCGTCGGCGTCATGCGCGGCCTCGATCACCGCGTCGCGCAGCTGCGCGGCCGACGTCACCTGCAGGACGCGCGCCCCGGCGGGGTCGGCGAGAGTTACGTTCGCGGCCACCAGGGTGACCTTGGCGCCGCGGGCAGCCGCCGTGACGGCAAGCGCGTAGCCCTGCAGGCCCGATGACCAGTTGCCGATGAACCGGACGGGATCGAGTTCCTCTCTCGTGCCCCCGGCGGACACCACGACATGGCGCCCGGCGAGATCGGGCGCGAGCCCGGCCGCGCCGCGAGCCAGCACCCGGACGGCTGCGCGCAGCAGCTCAGCGGGCTCCGGCAGCCGCCCGGGCCCTGAGTCGTGGCCGGTCAGCCTGCCCGCGGCCGGCTCAAGGACCAGCGCCCCGCGCGCGCGGAGCGTGCTGACATTGGCCTGGGTAGCCGGGTGCTCCCACATCTCGGTGTGCATGGCCGGCGCGAAGATGACCGGGCAGCGCGCGGTCAGCAGCACGGCCGTCAGCAGGTCGCCGGACATCCCGGCGGCGGCGCGGGCGAGCAGGTCAGCGGTCGCCGGCGCCACCAGGACCAGGTCAGCCGTCTGGCCCAGCCGGACGTGCGGGACGTCGTGAACCTGGTCCCAGGCGGTTGCGGTGACAGGCTGGCCGGAGAGCGCTGCCCAGGTCGCCTCGCCGACGAAGCGCAGAGCGTCTGGGGTGGGAACCACCCGGACCTCATGGCCTGATTCGGTGAGCAGCCGGAGCAGCTCGCAGGACTTGTAGGCGGCTATGCCCGCGCCAACCCCCAGTACGATGCGCATCGGCGAGCGGCCGGACTGGCCCCGGGCCCCGTCAGGACTCGGCCTGCTCCGCGGTCAGCAGGCGCTCGCTGATCTCGCGCAGCGCGATGGACAGCGGCTTCTCCTGCACCCGGGTCTCGACGAGCGGGCCCACGTACTCCAGCAGGCCCTCGCCGAGCTGGGCATAGTAAGCGTTGATCTGACGGGCCCGCTTCGACGCCATGATGACCAGGCCGTACTTGCTGTCCACGACATTAAGCAGGTCGTCGATCGGCGGGTTGATAATGCCTTCCGGGGCGGGAATGCCTGCCACGTTGTGCCTTCCATGTCGGAGCGCGGCCAGGACCGCTGCACGGTTCCTGTCGATCCGTGCCTGCCAGTCCGGGCCTGTTGATCCGGTCCTGTGTCGGCTCGTTGGGGAATGAGTGAGCCGCTGCGGCCTCAGCGCTAAGAATACCAGCCGGCCGCAGATCTCCTGAACGAATGCGCCGACGGCGTGACCGGCAGATCACCGTCTGCCGCCAGCGACCGTGATCTGGCCGAAGCTAACGAACCACAGCCGGCGAGCCGCCGACGACGGATCGCCGATGGACCCAGCGCAGCGGACCATGGGGATCCGGGCGGGCAGGAACACCGATCGGAGCGGGCAGGGGCCTGGACCGGGCCGCACCGCGGCTTCAGCCCGGCCGATGAATCAGCCGGCTGACCGGCCGCGGATCTTCGTCCCCGGCCCGCCCCTGGGATCCCGCCTCGGTCAGATATCGCCGCCGAACTCGCTCTCCAGGGCGGTCCGCTGGTTGGTGCCCAGGCCGCGGACGCGACGCGATTCCGCAATGCCTAGCCGTTCCATGATCTGCCTGGCGCGTACCTTGCCGACGCCCGGCATGGACTCAAGCAGCGCCGAGACCTTCATCTTTCCTACGACGTCATCGGTCTGGCCCTCCTTGAGGACCTGGGGCAGGGTAGTCGAACCGTGCTTGAGCCGGTTCTTGACCTCGGCACGCTCCTTGCGTGCCTTGGCAGCCTTCTCCAGGGCTGCGTTCCGCTGCTCGGGGGTAAGTGGAGGAAGAGCCACGCGTGGTCACCTCGGGTTTCGTATCGAAAAAGTCGCTCCGCGAGGGGAAACTAGCGAGTTCAGCTCGTCACGGCAATGCAAAACCCCGTTTGTCATGCCACAATTTATCCGAAACTACTGTGCGTCTATAATTCATTACAGAATGTAGTCAGATGCTGTATCACATGTCACTGGCGTAAGCCTGCCGGATGGAGAAATCCGGACGGAGAAATCCGGCCAGCGGAAATCCGGTCACTCGGAACGGCCGGAACTCAGCGCGCCACGAGCCGCCGCAGTGATGCCCCGATGGCCGCCGCCGCCGCGCCCGGGTCCGGGGCGCCCGTGATCGGACGGCCGATGACCAGCAAGTCGGCGCCCGCGCTGAGCGCTTCCTCCGGCGTGGCGACCCTGGCCCGGTCCTGATCCTGGGCGTCCGTGCCGGCCATCCGGATCCCCGGGGTGATGAGGGTGATCTCCGGCCCGACCTCCGCCCGGACGCTGGCCACCTCGCGGGGCGAGCAGACCAGGCCCCGGGCCCCCGCCGCCACCGCCAGCACGGCCAGGCGGCGCACGGCATCGCGCACCGCGCCCGCCATCCCGATGCTGCCCAAGTCGGCGTCGCCGAGGGAGGTAAGGACGGTCACGGCGGCGATCCTGGTGTCGGGGGCGGCCTGCACGGCGGCCTGGATGGCAGCGGGCCCGGCCACGGCGTGCACGGTGAGCAGCGCCGGCCGCAGTCGCGCCACCGCACGGGTTGCGCCCGCCACCGTGGCCGGGATGTCATGCAGCTTCAGGTCAAGGAATACCTGAACGCCGCTTGCGCCGCGGATCGAGGCAACCGCCTCCGGGCCGTAGCGCAGGTAGAGCTCGAGCCCTACCTTGACCGTGCTGACGTACGGTGTGACCAGGCCCGCCCAGCGCGCTGCGGTCTCCAGGTCCGGCGCGTCGAGGGCGACGGCGATGGGTGCCCGGTTAGTCATTGGGATGCCTCCTCACGGCACGCCTCCTGGACGTCCTGGCATGCGTCTGGGACGTTGGCACGCGGCCCCGGACGCCCCGGCGCGGCCCTTGCCGTCCTGGCGAGTCCCCGGACATCCAGTCGCGCGGCCCTGGACTTCATGGCAAGTCTCCCGGACGTCCAGTCGCCGTCCTGGCGAGCTTGCGCCCCGTCGCCATGCGCGTGCCCGGCTCGTGCGCGAGCCCGACGACCTCGGACAGCCGGTCGATCCCGCGTCGCGCCAGTTCCTCGTCGAGCTCGCGCAGGATGCGGACGCACGCGGACGGGTCATTGAAGATCGTCGTGCCCACGGCGACCAGCCCCGCGCCTGCCAGGATCAGCTCCAGCGCATCCGCGCCCGTCCGCACCCCGCCCATCCCGATGATCGGCACGTCGGGCAGCGCCTCGCGTACCTGCCAGACGCACCGGACCGCAACCGGCCTGATGGCGGGCCCGGAGAGGCCGCCCGTGACGCCGGCCAGCACCGGGCGCATCGTGACGGTATCGATGGCCATGCCCAGCAGGGTGTTGATCATCGAGAGTCCGTCTGCCCCCGCTGCCACGCAGGCACGGGCGATCTCCACGATGTCGGTGACATCCGGCGAGAGCTTGGCGAACACGGGAATGTCGTAGCGCGCCCTGCCGCGGACGGCCTCGATCACCGCTGCCGAGGCTCCGGCATCGCGGGCGAACACCTGGCCCCGGTGCTCGACGTTCGGGCAGGAGATGTTGACCTCGATCGCCGTGACCCCGGCCGCGTCGGACAGCCGGGCGGCCAGCTCGCCGAACTCATCCACCGTGCCGCCGGCGATGGAGACGACGGCGCGGGCCCCGCGCGACAGCAGCCAGGGCAGGTCCCGCTGCAGGAAGGCGTCAATGCCCGGGCCCTGCAAGCCTATTGAGTTCAGCATGCCGCCTGGCGTCTCCGCCATCCGCGGCGTCGGCCGTCCCGCCCGCGGTCCGAGCATGACCGACTTGGTAACCACGGCGCCGATCCTGGACACGTCCTGGAACTGGGCGAGCTCACGGCCCGCGCCCGCGCAGCCGGACGCGGTGAGGATCGGGTTCGGCAGCTCGACGTGGCCGAGTCTGGCGCGCAGGTCAGTAGCCATGCCCTGGCCTCCCCGCGAGGTCGGCCGCCGCCTGCCCGCCGGGACCAGCAGCGCGGCCAGTCCCGGCGTCGCCGCCGGCCGCCGCCTGCCCGCCAGGACCAGCAGGGCCGCCAGGACCGCCAGGACCGCCAGGACCGCCAGCTGCGGTCGCGCCGCTGGCGGTCGTCTGGCCGCCTGCGGCGGGGCGGCCCGGTCTTGGCTCCCAGCCGGGCGCGCCGAACGCGTCGAACGGGATGGTGCCG
>Ga0302326_10010393_pt1 | contig 20187 bp, 12 predicted proteins | sample Palsa_T0_3_FD_202264 | JGI IMG/M metagenome (GOLD analysis project Ga0302326, IMG submission 202264) | Peat permafrost microbial communities from Stordalen Mire near Abisko, Sweden - Palsa_T0_3 | ecosystem: Environmental > Terrestrial > Soil > Palsa > Peat permafrost | place: Sweden: Abisko...
CGAACGTCGTTTACGTTTCAGATACGAGCGTCTATCGCTCGACCGACGCGGGTGTACACGTCGAAGCGATCAAGGGTTCGCCCGACGGCGACGACTTCCATCAGCTTTGGATCGATCCGAGCGACGGCGCACGGATGGTGCTCGCGAGCGACCAAGGCACCTCGGTCAGCCTCGACCGTGCGCGGACGTGGAGTTCGTGGTTCAATCAGCCGACCGGGCAGTTCTATCACGTTATAACGGACAATGCGTTTCCGTACCACCTTTACGGCGCGCAACAGGACGCCGGGGCTGCTATGATCGACTCGCGCAGCGATCATCGCGCGATCGAATCGCGCGATTGGCGTCCGATCTCGGCCGGTGACGAAAACGGCTACATCGCACCCGATCCGGCGCATCCCGATATCGTGTTCGGCGGTGCCGTCACGCGCGAGAATCTGCGCACCAATCAAACGCGGTCCGTCTCGCCGATAACGGGGCGCCCGGGCGTTTGGCGTTCGGAATGGACGCTACCGCTCGTGTTCGGGCCCAACGAGTCGCTGTACTTCGCGAACCAAAAAGTCTATCGCACGCGCGACGGCGGCGACACGTGGGAAACCGTCAGCGGCGATCTGGCGCGCGCGCACGCGGGCGTGCCCGCGACGCTCGATGCCGCGACGGCGGCGGACGCAGCGACGGGCGAGCCGCGCGGCGTCGTGTATTCGCTCGCGCCGTCACCCTTCGATCCGAAGACCGTTTGGGCCGGCACCGACGATGGGCTCGTGCACGTCACGCGCGACGGAACGAAGTCCTGGCACGACGTAACGCCGCCCGGCGTGACGCCGTGGAGTCACGTCTCGGGAATCGAAGCCTCGCATTTCGACGCGCGCACGGCGTACGTGGCCGTCGAACGCCATCGCCTCGACGATGACAAGCCGTACCTCTACGTCACGCACGATGCCGGGCGCACGTGGCACATGGCCGTAACGGGAATCCCGGACGGCAGTTTCCTCAACGGCGTGCGCGAGGATCCCGTGCGCCCCGGCTTGTTGTACGCAGCGACGGAGACCGGCGTTTTCGTTTCCTTCGACGACGGCTCCGGATGGGAGTCGCTGCAGCTGAACATGCCGGTCGTCTCCGTGCGCGACATCGCCGTCCACGCGGGCGACCTCGCGATCGCAACGCACGGGCGTGCGTTCTTCATTCTCGACGACATCGAGCCGCTTCGGGAACTGGCGCGGGATGCTTCGCCGCGGGTGCGCCTGTTCGCGCCCCGCACGGCATATCGGACGCGCGAAGGAAACGATGAAGCCGAAGCGTCTCCGCCCGAAACGCCGGGCGGCGAGAACGCGCCGAACGGAGCGATTCTGGACTACTACGTCCCCGAGGGAACGAGCGGTCCGGTAACGATTGCGATCGCCGGCCCGCACGGCGAGGCGATCCGGCACTATTCGACCGACGAGGCTCCCAAGGTTGTCGATCCTAAAGACGTTCCCTATCCGCCGTATTGGATCGCGACGAGGTGGGTGCCGCCGTCCGCGCCCGGCATGCATCGTTTCGTGTGGGACTATCACATCGGCGATAGCGACGGCCCGCTTGCCGCGCCCGGATCGTACACGATTCGCTTGACCGCCGCGGGCCGCACCTTGACGGCGGGGCTCGTTCTTCGACGCGATCCGCGCGTCCACGCGAGCGACGCCGATCTGGTCGCGCAGATGCTGCTCGCGCAGCACATCGAGCGCGTGCGGAACGCGGTTGCGAGCGCGGTGACCGAGGCCGCTCGATTGCGTCGCGCCTATCCGCCGGCGGCGTCCCGCATCGACGCGATTGCAGGCGCTCCGGCAGCGGGCGCTTTCGGCTCCCCGGGCGCTTTGATATCGCCCGACGTCACCTCGCTCAGCTACGACGCGCACCTCCTTGGGGATCTCGAAGACTCAGTCGAGAGCGCCGACGAGCGTCCGACGAGCAACGAACGCTCGGCGTGGGCCGCACTCGAACCGCGCGTCTCCAGAACGCTCGCCGTATGGGACGCCCTGCGCCGTTCGCTTTCCGCGCGGCCCGCTACGAACCGCTCTTGACGCTTCCCCCGCCTGGCGGCAACTGCAATGCCTGCACGAACGTAAGACCGGTCGTCGGCACGTAGATCAATCCCGGGCGGCCGCCTTCGATGACCACGCCCTTGGCCTTCGCTTCGGCCTGCGAGAGAACCGTGATGTACGCGCAGCCCACGAACGCCCGGTACGCCTTCACCGCCGGCGAATTCTCGAAGTTGCGGCGCGCCGCTTCTTGCGCCGGCGTCGGCGAGCTGCGCGCCGACGGTCCTCCGGCCGTGACTTCGCCCTCACCTGCCGGTGACGCGCCGCCCGGACCTTCGCCGGGCGGCCCGCCGCCGGGGCCTTCCCCGGGCGGACCGGCGCCGGGACCTCCGCCGGGCGGACCGCCGCCGGGGGGGCCGCCCGCACCGCCGCGACCACCGCCGCCGCCAAATCCGCCGCGGTTACCGCCTTGCGGCGCGCCGGGCGGACGCGGAAAGTTCGGCCGCAGTTCGACGAAGTACGGCACGGCGGAGCCTGCCGGCGTCTTGTGCGCCGTTAGCGTGACCCCCGCAACGTCGGGCGTCTTCTCGCCCTTCTCGTAGGCCGCGACGTATGCGCGCAATCCGTCAAAGAGCGGCGACGCCAGCGGTTGCTGGGTGGCGTCGCACGAGTCGCGCGTGGCCGCAAGCGAAAGCGGATCGGTGCCCGGCGGCGGCGGATTCGAGGTGAAGCGGAAGTTGCGCCGGGGCCCACCGCTTGCGCTCGGCTCCGGCTCAGGTGCCGGCGTCGGCTGCGCCTGGGCTAGCCGCGAGCGTTGAAATTGCCGGAATGCGGGGCCGGGCGCGGGGCCGCCGATCGCGACCGCATACGAGAGGAAATACGTGCGCGGCAAGAGCGGGGTCGCGGCGCTCAGCAGTTGCGCGCCGTCCGAGAGCGGAAGCGGACGCGCGTCCGCGTCGGTCGCAAAAAGCCCCGCGTATGCGTTGAACGCGTTGTTTTCGAAGAAGGTCACTTGGCCCGGCCCAAGCCGATGCGACGCGCCGAAGCTGACGCTCACGTACGGGCCGAGGTTTTGCTGGTTGTTCGCGCCGACGTACTGCGCGTTGGCGAGCAACTCGATCCCCGAACGCGGGAGGAGAGCGTCGAGCGCGATATTGCCCTTGTGAATCGGCCGATTTGGGAGTTGTTCGCCGACGATCGTCGTTGAGGGGCCGTCGTCGAGGCGCGGGCTTGCAGCTTCGAGCACGGCCATATTGATCGAGTACGACGGCAATATCGCGACGTACGGGGACAGTTCGAATCGCCCATTGAGGTTGACGCCCTGATACAGGCGGCGCGTGCCGGCGACCGATTCTTGAACGTACACCGTGGGATTGGGGCCCGCCAATCCGCAAATCGACGGCGAATGGTACGCAGCATCGAGCGTCTGCAGATAGCCGATCCCGGCGGCGCCAAAGTAGGACGCCGGCTCCTCGATCAGCGCGCCTATGAGTTGCCCCGACTGTAGCTGGGAATACGCCTGCGCGGACACGGTCGCACCGCCGTTGAAGCGATGCGCCCAGGTTGCGTTGATCGCCGTTGCCGATTGCTTCGTTCCCTCGCCCGTATCGCCCGGGCCCGACACGATCGCGCTGTCCGCATTGCAGTTGAAGCGCGCCGACACGGGATCCGAAAACGAACGTACCGCGCTCAGGTTCGGCTGCGAGCTTCCTTCGTTGAGCGACAGCGAATACGCATCGTTGATCCGAGGCGTCCACGTCGCGCTCATCCCGGCGAGAAACGAACCGCCGAGCCCGCTTGTGTCCGCAAACGAAATCGACGGCGTCAACGTCAGATGATCGTTCGACTTGATGACGTCGTTGAACTGATAGCGCGACGAGGAGGCGGCATTTGTGAACGCCGTGACGTATTGCGAGCCGACGAGCGGCGTGGACGTATCGATCGCCGCATACGTGTTGCCGCTGAAATTAAAGGTATGGTTGCCCTGCGCGAGCGACGCACCGTAGGCGACGCCGCGCGTGACGCTATCCGTTAACGCGTCCGACGGGTCGAGCGTCGGAACGTACGACGAAGGATCCATCGGGTCGCCGCCGTCCGCCGGATCGAAGGCGAGGATGTAGCGATCCAGATCGTCGGTGGCCTGCGTGCCGGAATTCGTATACGCCGTGAAGGTCGTTTGCACGTTGCCGACGAGGGAGGCAAGCGTGCCGTATGCCAGTGCGTAGCGCCCGAAGTTCAGGTTATTCGGGCCGATCCCGCACGGAAGCAGGGTGACGTCCTGGGCGCAGATGGCGTAGGCGTCGCGATTCGTATCGAGCGCGGACGCCGTGAAGGTCGTGCGTTCGTCGCCGAAGGTGTAACGAAGCTTGAGCAGGTCGCTCTCGGTCATCGATTCGCCGCCGTGATCGTACGTAAGCCCGCTCTGGTCCTCGTAATCCTGAAAGGTCAGCGGACTGTTCGACCAGCGGCCGGTGTGCTCGACGACGAAGCCGAGATTGCCGACGGAGCCGGTCGTCGCGAACAGGTAGTTGGACCGGTCGTACGTGCCGGTCGTCGCGTTCGTGCGAACCTGCAGCGCCTGCGTCGGCGAAAGGGTCGAGAAGTTCACCCCGCCCGCGAGCCCGCCGGCGGTCGGCGAAAAGCTGACCGACGACCCCGAGAACAGATCCGTGCCGATGCCGCGCAGGTTGCCGGCCGAGCCGGGCGCGGAAAGCGGAATACCGTCGAGCGTTAGCGCGGTTTGCGATTCGTCTTGATTGTTGAGCGAAATCTGAACCGGTGAGTTCGGATCGGTTGCGTCGGTCGTGACGCTGACGCCGGCGAGTTTGTCGAGCGCGTCGGTCAGCGAATCCGAGAGGCGCCGAATCGGGCTGTCGGCGTTGATGTCCGTGCTCGTGATTTGGACGTTCGCCCGTGCGGAAACGACGGCGATGACCTTGAGGTTCGAAGTATCGCTCGAGCTGCCGTTCGCAACCCCATTTTGGGCGCGCGCCCGGCGCGCCGCGAGCTCCTCGGGTGTCAGTTTCGTGAGCGAGATGCGCACGTGAACGGCGCGATCGGGCAGCACGTCGAATTCGCGCGTGCTCGCGCCGTCGTAGCCGCGCAGCTGGACCCGAATTCGATAGATGCCGACCGGGACGTCGGTGAACTTGATCGCTCCCGCTGCCGTCGTGAGTGCGTTCGCGGTCTGCGCGCCGAGCAGAAAGGTCCGCACGTTGCCGACCGGCTGATCGGCCGAATCGACGACGTTGAGATCGATTTCGCCCGTATCGCTCTGCGCCGACGCGATCCCGGCCGCAGCCAGAAAAACCGCGCTCATGACGGCGGCGGCAAGCGAGCGCCGAATCGCAGTCCCGGCCGGCGCTGCGCTCGAGGGGAGCCTTGCGATTGCCGGGGCTGCGCTCGTGCAGGCTCGAATACGGGAAGCGACGCAAGCGGCAAACAGCATGTTCGGGTTCAACGATAGGCGACGATTCTCACGCGTTCCTGGGAGCGGCGCGCTCTTCGCGCAGCGGCCGGTCCGGCTCTGACCAGCCGCATCGTCGGCTTTTCGGCCAAGCTTCCAAAAGCCGTTTCCGGGGCGTATCGAACGGTAGCGCGGCACGTTCGCGCGATCGATCCATCCGATCTCTTCCTCGAGATTATCTCGATCGTGGTCGCGATTCTCCTGGCGCTAACCGTCAACTTTCTCGCCGGTCAAGTCAAAACGCATTACGACGTGCTGAGCGCCGTCGCCGACATTCGATCGGAGATGACGTCCAACGACGCACTTGTCCGCCGTCTGCATCCACACCACCTCGCGAAGTGCGGCGTGTTGCAAAACCTGGCGCGGCGCGGCCGCGAACACAAGATCTCGTACACGTCGTACCAAAACGCCATCGACACGGTCCTGCCGTTCGTCCCGCCGGCCGTCGACGCTACGGCATGGAATCTCGCCAACGCTAGCGGCGTCTCCGCAAACTTCGATTACGCGACCCGCGCCGACCTCGCCCGCGTTTACACGCAACAAGACTCGTTCGGCCTGCTCGCAAACGAACTCGCCCTCGACTTTCGCCCGCTCATCTTCACCCGGGATGCAGATTTCTTTTTCATAGCGCGCAACGCTGCGCTCGATTGTACGTACGTCACCCTGGGCGAAGATCGCCTCGAGGCCACGTATCGCAATGAAGCCGAAAAACTGCGCTAGTACGTACCGGGCCGCGGGAAGAGCGTCGAAAATGACAGCGCCGCGGTGATCGCCGTGAGAGCGTAGATCACGAGGAGCGAAAATATGACCCCCAGCATTCGTCCCGTGTCGCGATTAAGCTTCAGCATGCCCGCATTGTGCGCCGCAGACATTGGAAACCACTGAGAAACAATCTTGTCACCGTGACAACGGCTGTTTTTTGTCGCTTGCGAAGACGGTTTCGGCTTTCAGCTCCTTCGGTGCGATCCACGAGTACGTGATCGGGACGATGAAGAGCGTCAGCACGAGCGAACTCGTCAGACCGCTGATGACCGCAATCGCGAGCGACGCGCGGCTCGAGCCGCCGGGTTCGAGGCCGAGCGCGAGGGGCAACATGCCGGCGATCATCGCAGACGTCGTCATGATAGTCGGCCGGAACCGCGTTCGCGCGGCGTCGCGCATCCCTTCCTCCCGATCGCGGCCGTCGCGAACGCGGACCGTATCGGCGTAATCGACGAGCAGGATCCCGTTCTTGGTGACGAGTCCTGCGAGCAGAACCATACCGATCAGCGAATAGAGATTGAGTGTTTGGCGCGTAATCCATAGCGCACTAAAGGCGCCGATCGACGCGTGCGGGATCGCGAACAACGTTACGAAGGGCGTGCGGTAGCTGTTGTAAAGCGCTACGATCATCAGGGACACGAGCACGAGCGAGATCGCGAGCGAGCTCCCCAGGGCCACGAGCGTCTGGTTCATCAGATCTTGCTGGCCCTGTGCCGCGGGGTGCACGGTGACGTTCTTTGGGAGATGCAGATCCCGGACGCGCTGCAAGAACAGTTTCGTGACGTTCGAGAGTTTCGAGCCGCCTGCGACGTTGGCTGAAACGTGAACGACTTGCTGGCGGTTCTCGCGCGTGATGATCAGCGGCGCCGGCGCCCAATAGAGATGCGCCACGTCTCCGAGCCGAACGATGTCGGCATTTGCATCCTGCGAACGGAGCGGAATATTTAACAGCGCGGCGAGCGAGTTCTGATACGGCACCGCCCCAGCTGCGTCGCTCGGACGACGTTGATCGTTCCCGGCGGTGCGAGCTTACCGAGGATCGATTTCAGGCGGGTGACGTACGTGGCCGCGGCGACTGACTCTAACGAGCACCGGTCGCGCATTCGCGCGCGGCCGCGAACACGTTGGGCACCGCACCTTCGGCGAGCGCGTCGATCGGCGCCCGGAATCCGAGGCCCGGGTTATCGAGCGTGAGCCAGCGCGCCGCGCCGCCCGGATCGTCGAACGCTTCCTCGAGCGCGAGCAAGAGCGTCGCGACCAACTGCATGCGGTTGAGCGCGTATCGATCGGGTTCGGTTCCGCGCTCCCAGCGCGCCACCGTATTGGCGAAACGCACGTTCGTGACGCGCGCAACGTGCGGCCGTCCGATCTTCGCCTTCAGATAGGCGGCCAGCATCGGGCCCGTCATCTCGAGCGCCCGGCGATGAGCGTTCGCAAAGAGCGCATCGAGGCCGGGCGCCCCATTCACCGCCGCAAACCGGTATCGAAAAGAGACGGCTGCTCGCGGATAGCGCCGCGTGACGGTACGTCAGCGTCGGGGGCCGGAGGCGACCCAGAACCCATCGCCACGTAGACGACCGGCACGAGCATGAGCGTCAGTAACAGCGAACTCGCAAGACCACCGATGACCACGATGCCCAAAGACGATTCCGCTTGCGCGCCCGGATCGAGTACGAGTGCGAGGGGGAGCATGCCCGCAATCATCGCCGACGTCGTCATGATGATCGGCCGGAACCGCTCGCGCGCGGCCTTGCGCATCGCATCGATGCGTCCGAGCCCTTCCCGCTGTCGCGCGTCGGCGAAATCGACGAGAAGGATCCCGTTCTTCGTCACGAGGCCGATCAAGAGGACCGAGCCGATCAACGAAAAGAGGTTGAGCGTCTCGTGCGTGATCGCAAGCGAGCCGAGCGCTCCGACGACGGCCACCGGCACCGCGAACATGATGATGAAAGGGGTCCGATAACTGTTGTACAGCGCGACCATCAGCAAATAGACGAGGATGGTGGAAAGGGCCAGTGCGATCGACATGCTCAGGACGGTCGAACTCACTTCCTGCTCGTTTCCGCCGGCGGAGGGCGCGACGGTTACGTTCGACGGAAGATGCAAGTCCGCCAAGCGCCGCGAGAAATCGCGTTGAACGTTCGAGAGCAGCGCGCCCGGCGCGAGGTTCGCACCGATGTAAACGACGTTCGCACGGTTGATCCGCACGATGATCGGTGGTGCGGGCGTGTTGACGAGTTGGGCGATGTCGCCGACGTGCACGATCGAACCATTCGAGGCCCGGATAAGGATGCTGCCGATCGCCGAGAGCGCGTTCTGGTCTGCCAGGGGATACGTCACGACGACGTCTTTGAGGCCGTCCTCACCGGTGAATTGAGTCGCAAGGTCGCCGCCGAACGAGGCTTCGATCGCGGTTGCGGCCGTACCGACGCTCGCATCGAGCGCGCGTGCCCGGTCGCGGTTGAATTCGATGTCGAACTGCGGAGCGTCTGCGACGGCGGAACTCGTCACGTCGATCGCGCCGGGCGTCGCGGCGAGCGCAGCCGCGATCTTGGCGGCATACGGTTCCGGATCGCCGGTCACGCTTGAAAGGACCTCGTCGATCGGCTGCGCGTTGCCGCCCGAAATGTTCGTGGCGGGGACGGCGACGACCGACATGCCAGGCAACGCCTTTTGCGCCTGGGCTTGTAACTGGTTCGCCCAGTACGCGGTGTTGTGGCTTCGCTTGTCGTTCAGGTACACGTCGATTTGCCCGACGGCGGCGTTTTGGATGTAGCCCGAAATCGGCCCGAGATATTCGCCCGCCGTCGACGATTCGGCGCGCAGGTCGGGGATCGCGTCGACGATGCGCTCGACCGCGAGCGTGGCGCGGCGCGTCGTCTCGAGCGGCGTTCCGCTTGGCCCGGTCAGCGTGATGTAGAGCTCGCCCCGGTCGACCGGCGGGATGTATTCGAAACCGACGACGCCGAGCGGGATGAGCGCGAACGCGAGCACGAGCGAAATCACGGAGATCGCCGCGACGATCCGGCCGTTGCGAAGCGCCCAGTTCAGGACCCGCGTCGAGTACCAGAGACGCAGCCGTTCGAATCCGCGGGTGAATGCTTCGATGATGCCCCACGGCCGCCACGACGACGCGAGCGCCCAACGCCCGGCCAGGGTCGGGGTAATGGTGAATGAGACGAAAAGCGACGTCAAGGTCGCGACGGTAACGACGAGTCCGAATTCGCGCAAGAAGAGCCCAACCGCGCCGGGCAAGAACGATATCGGCAAGAACACGACGACGTCGACCAGCGTGATGACGATCGCCGCCGTCCCGATTTCGCTGCGGCCGTTGATCGCGGCTTCCGTGGGCGCCTCGCCCGCGTTGAAGTGCCGCTCGACGTTCTCCAGCACCACGATCGAGTCGTCGACGAGAATCCCGATGATCAGCGTCATCGCAAGCAGGGATACCGTGTCGAGGGTGAAGTGCGCGAGCTGCATCGCCGCGAGGGTCACGAGCAGCGACGACGGAATCGCGATCATCACGACGATCGCGTTGCGCCACGAGCGCAGGAAGAACAGCATCACGATCCCGGTGAACAGGATCGCTTCGATCAGCGTACGGATGACGCCCGTAAGCTGCTGTTCGGTGTACGTCGACTGGACGTTGAGGACGTCGAAGGTGACGTCGGGATACGTCCGCCGCAGCTCCGGCAGGATCGCGAGGACCCGGTTCGAGGTGTCGACTTCGCTTACGTCGGCGGATTTTTGAATGTCGAGAACGACGCACGGGATCCCGTTCGAGTACGAGAAGACGCGTTGCGTTTCGTAGGTGTCCTCCACGTCCGCGACGTCGCCGATGTGGAAAAGGCGCGTCGACGTCGACCAGGGATCCGTCGTGCCCGCCGACGGATTGGTGACCGAGGCCGAGAGCAGAAGGCCCGCGACCGTCGGCGCGTCTTGGATATCGCCGCGGACGTCGAGGTTCGTCTCGCGATTCTTCGAGTACAGGATGCCGCCCGGCGCACGCACGTTGTTGTTGGTCACGGTGCTCACGACGTCGGTCAAGGTGAAGCCCGACGACGTCAGGGCTTTGGGGTTGACGTTGATCTGGATCGACGGGGTGACGACGCCGTTGTCCTGGACGAACGAGACGCCGGGGACCTGTTCGATCGCCGGCACGATCTTGTTGATCGTCAGCGACGACAGGTCACCCGGCGCAAGCGATCCCGAGCGGATGACGAGCGACGTGACGACGGCTTCGCTCGGGTTGTAGAGCGAGATCTGGGGCGTCTGGACGTCGTTTGGAATCGAGCGCTGCGCGTTCTGCACGCGCCCCTGCACCTGGACGAGGTCGTTGTTCTGGTCCGAGTCCAAGTTGAAGACGGCGACGATCGACGCTTGGCCCGGCTGGATCGAGCTCTCGAGATAATCGAGATCCGGCGTGCCGGCGATCTGGTCTTCGAGCGGTCGCACGATCGCGTCGCGCATCTCGGTCGTCGACGCGCCGGGATAACTGACCAGCACTTGAATCGACGGGGTGTCCGTACTGGGAAACTGCTGCTTCACGAGCGTCGTGCTGGCGACCGAACCGGCCAGTATCACGAGCGCGAGAAAGACCGTCACCAGCGTCGGCCGTGCGACGAATAGCCGGGTTAACCACATGTCAGCGCAACTCCGAAGCGAGCGCCGGGCGGCTGGGAAGGCGCTCTTCGGCCTTTTCCGGGACGGGTTCTTTGGGCGGCCCCGGCGCGATCCAAACGAACATGATCGGCACGACGACGAGCGTCAGGATCAGCGAACTCGTCAGCCCGCCGATCACGACGGTGCCGAGCGACCGTTTTGCGGCCGAACCGGGATCGAGCGCGAGGGCGAGCGGCATCATCCCGCAGATCATCGAGGCGGTCGTCATCACGATCGGGCGAAACCGTTCGCGCGCCGCCGCCGTCATCGCTTCGAACTTCGCCATTCCGGCGGCGACCTTCAACTCGGCGAAGTCGACGAGCAGAATTCCGTTCTTGCTGACCAAGCCGACGAGCATGACGACGCCGATCAACGAAAACAAATTGAGGGTCTGGCCCGTGATCGCGAGCGCGCCGAGCGCCCCGACCGCGGCAACCGGGACGGCGAACATGATTACGAGCGGCGCGCGGTACGCGTTGTACAGCGCGACCATCAAGAGGTAGACGAGCGAAAACGACAGGATCAGCGAGGTCCCCAGGCCATTGACGGTCTGCACGAGGTTCGCCTGCGTGCCGCCCGCGCCGGTACTGATGATCACGATGTTCGGCAAGTGCAGCGCTTTGACGCGGTTCTGGAAGTCCTTCTGGACGTTTGAAATCGCATACCCGGGCGCGACGTTTGCGCCGATATGGATCACCGTCTCGCGATTGTTGCGCGTAATGAGGACCTGCGACGGGGCGCTGACGAGCTTCGCAATATCCGAGAGGTGAATCACGTTTCCATTACTTGCGCGGATCGAGATGTTGCGCAGGTTCGCTTCGCTCTCCGCGTAGCTTTGCGGGTAGAGCACTTGCACGTACTTGGTTCCGTTGACCGTGTCGAACTGGGTGGCGAGCGTCCCGCCGAAGGCGGCCCGCACGGCTTGCGCGGCAAGGCCGATGTTCACGTCGAGCACGCGCGCACGGTCGCGGTTGAATTCGATGTTGTATTGCGGTGCGAGCTGCTCTGCCGAGCTATTGACGTTCGACGCTCCGGGCGTATCGGAAAGCGCCTGGAAGACCTCTTGCGCATAGGCGTCCGGTTCGCCGCGCGTCGTCGCCACCGTCACGTCGATCGGTTGCGCGTTCCCGCCACGCGTGCCGGTGGCCGGAACCGCGACGACCTTCCCGTCGGGGACGAGACGGTGTGCGATCCCGCTCATCTTGCGCGCATCCTCATCGGTCGTTTCTTTGTGATCGGGGTTGAGCAAGATGCGCAGTTGTCCCGTCGACCCAATGTTGATCCCGCCGCCGAATCCGGCCTGCGCCGTTCCGGTCGTTGAAATGACTTGCTGGACGTCGGGCAGCTGCAGGTAGGCATTCGTGATCTTGCGCACCGCGGCGTCCGTCGTCGTCAGCGGGGTGCCGGTCGGAAACGTGACCGTTGCAAAGATCTGGCCGATGTCGACCGCCGGGATGAAATCGAAGCCGACGACGCCGAGCGGAATGAGCGCAACCGCCCCCGCCGTCAAGAGCGCCGCGCCGATAACGATCGGGATCGCGAAACGCATCGCGGCCGGCAAAATGCGAGCGCTGTAGAAAGTGCGCAAGCGCTCGAAGCCGAGGCCGAAAGCCACGATAAATCGCGGCGCCTTCCACGATGAGAGCAGCGACCAATTGCCGGCCAAGGCGGGCGTGATCGTGAACGAGACCGCAAGGGACGTTAGGGTCGCAATCGTTACGACGATGCCGAACTCCGCGAGAAAACGTCCCGTTTGCCCGGGGAGAAATGCGATCGGAAAGAAGACGACCACGTCCACCAGCGTGATGACGATCGCGGCCGCGCCGATCTCCGCGCGACCGAGTATTGCTGCCGTTCGCGGTGCTTCACCATCTTCGTAGTGCCGTTCGACATTTTCGAGGACCACGATCGAGTCGTCGACGAGGATGCCGATGATCAGGGTCATTGCCAAAAGCGAGACCGTGTCGATGGTGAAGCCGCCGACCTTCATCACGAAGAGCGTCACGAAGAGCGACATGGGTATTGCGATCATCACGACGACTGCGTTCCGCCACGACTTCAGGAAGATCAGCATCGCAATGCCGGTAAACACGATGCCCTCGATCAGGGTCTGGAGCACGCCCCACAGCTGTGCCTTGGTCGTGTCGGCCTGAACGTTGAGGATCTTGAAGGCGATGTCGGGATATTTCGCTTCGATTCCGGGCAGCGCCGCAAGCACCGCTTCGCCGGCCTGCACTTCGCTTGCGCCGGTGGCCTTCTGCACGTTGACCGAGATCGCGGGCTTTCCGTTGACGTAGCCGATCACGCGCTTGGGTTCGTACCAATCGGTGACGTTTGCGACGTCGCCGATGCGCGGCAAAAGAGCTGAGGTCGAGAAGGGCTCCGTCGTGCCCGAAGCAGCGCCGGACGAAGCAGCACCGGAGCCCGTCGACGAACTTACGATGGCAGCCGAACCGAAATTACTCGTGGTCGTCGTGGTGGTGGTTCCGATCACGAGCGCGGTCGCCGCTACGAGCGGGGCGCCCGTCGGCGCGACGGCGGGCGCTATCGTTCCAACCGGGATCGGCGTCACCGTGGCGACCGTGCTCGTTCCGCTCGAAGAGGCCGCATTCGAGGCCGGATTCGGGGCAGCTGCAACAGCCGGAGCTGCGGTCGCGCTCGTTGCCGATGAAAACGTCTGCGCGCTCGGGGTCGCGGCGCTCGACGAGGCGGACCCGCCCGAGCCCGAACTTCCACTCGAGACGCTCGAGGTCGAGGTCGAGGTCGAACCGAGCGCGCCGGCCGCCGATACGGATGCGGCCGCCGCGTTTGCGGAACTGCCGCTGCCCGTGCCGAGCGCGAGCGCTTGATTCGTCGAGCCCGACGTGTTGCTGAATTTCACCGTCAACGCGCCGGACGGTGAGGTCGCCCCTTGCAGAACGGAGGTGTTCGCTCCAAGCAGCGTGTCGGCAATTGACTCCGGCGTCTGCACGTCCCCGCGCACGTCGAGCGACGTCTCGCGATTCGACGAGTACGCGATGCCGCCGGGCGAGCGCGCGTTGTTCGCCTGGATGGCACTGACCACGTCTGTTGGAACGTAGCCGCGGCTCGAAAGCTTCGCGGGATCGAGCAGCACCTCGAGGGCCGGCGTCACCGAACCGTTGGCGCTCGCGCTCGAGACGCCGTAGACCTGCTCGAGATCGGGGAGGATATTGTTGGTGACGATCGCCGAGAGCCCGGCGATGCTGAGCGACTGTGAGGTCAGCGACAACGTGACGATCGTCGATTGGGCCGGATCGAACGAGCGCGTCGCCGGCGCGGGAAGATCCTGCGGCAGGGCCGAGCGAACCGATTGTAAGCGATCTTGGACTTCCGTAAGATCGGTCGTCTGATTGGAATCGAGCGTGAACGTTGCGGAGATCGACGCCTGGTTCTGCTGAATCGACGTCGTGATGTGATCGAGGTCGGGCGCGCCCGCGATTGCATCTTCGACCGGCCGCACGACGGAGTCGCGAAGCTCCGAGGGCGACGCGCCGGGATACGAGACGGCCACGTTGACCGTCGGGAAGTCGATGTTCGGAAACTGCTGCTGTACGAGCGTCGCGAGCGCAAAGCAGCCCCCGAGCGTAATCAGCGCGATCAGCACGAACACGAGCGGCGGCCGGTTGACGAAAAGTTGGGTGATCCGGCGCATCACATCTGCGCGATCGATTGTCCGTCGGCGAGACCGAGTTGTCCGTTCGCGATGACGGCTTGACCGGGCTTTATCCCGGTCACGATCGACGTCGTCCCGTCGGTGCCGATCTCCGTGACTTTGACCGTTTTGGCCACGACGTCGACCAACTGGTCCTGGGCGATCATCACCGAGGTGTGCGTGTCGTCGAGGAACGCGGTCGTCGGAATCCCGAGGCCGTGGACCGCCGGAAGCGTTATGGTCGCGGAAACCGGAAGCCCCGCTTGGAGCTTATGGCCGGGATTCTGGACAACGACCTGAACGGTAAAGTCGGTCGATCCCGGCGTCACTTGCCCGAGTACGGCGACCACTTTGCCTTCGAACTGCTGCGCCCCGGCGCCCGAAACCGCAAGCGTGACGCTCGCACCGGCCGGGATGGCGAACGTATCTTCGCTCGAGGCGTTGAGGTCCGCGTAGACCTTGTCCAGTTCTTGAATGGTGAAGATCGTCCGCGAACCGGGATACTCGCCGGGATTGAGATTTCGATTCGTGATGACGCCGTCGACGGGCGATACGACCGTGGCCTTTTGAATTTGTGTCTGGTACTGCTGGATCTGTCCGCGCGCCTGTTCGATTTGAGCGCGGGCGGCCGCAGCGTCCGCAATTGCCGACGCGACGGTCGCTTGCTGGAGGCCTTTCTGCGGCGTTCCGTTCACCTGCTCGTTGGTGATCGCGGTCTGGAGATTTGCTTGCGCCGTTCGAACGGAGCTCTGATCGTTGAGGACCGTCGTCAACTGCTGGTCGACCGTTTGCTGCGCGATGTAACCGTTTTTGACGAGCTGACGGTCTCGTGCCAGGTTCAGCTGGTCGTTGCTCAGCTGTTGCTTCGCTTGTGCGAGCGCCGCGCGGGACGACGTCACCTGATCGCTGCCGGTCCCGATGTTGAGCGTCTCCGTGTAGCGGCTTTGCACGACCTTCGCGTCGTCGGAATCGGCCGACTTGATGTCGGTATCCAGCACCCCCTGGGCCTGCGCGAGCTCGGCCCGAAGGTCGGCCGTATCGAGAATCGCGAGGACTTGTCCCGCGTGAACCTGGTCGCCTTGAAGGACGTTGACCCGATCGGTCGGCTCGCTCAGCGAACTCGTGATTGCGACGTTCTCGTACGGCGCGATCACGCCGGAGATCGTCGAGCTGCCGCGTACGGTCGTTTCTCGGGCGACGCTCGTCGGCACGGGGTTCGGCGAGGCGGCCGCGCGCGTGCGCTTCGCAGCGGAGCGACCGCAGCCGGTAGCGAGCACCAATGTCACGAGGAGCAGCGAGACGACACGCATGCGGACGGCCGCGGTCAGGCGGGCGGAGGCGAGCTGCTCTGCTGGCGCTCGCTGCGCATCTGATCGAGCTTCTGATGCAGCTTCGTGCGTTGATCCGGGGTCAGCACGGTGTCGATCTTCGCCATCGCCGCCGCAAAGTTTGCCCGGCGCGTGGCGGGATCCGCCCCCGCGCTTTGTTTGCGCGCAGCGCTCATGATATCGCGGATCTGGCTCTTCTGTGCATCGCTCAGCCCAAGGCCCATCAGCGCTTCGGCCATCCGGTGACGGCCGCCCGCGGCTCCTCCCCCGGCTGCGGCCGCTCCGCCCGTATCCTGGGACGAGCCGCCGGCCGTGTTCGAGCCGGAGCATCCGGCGAGCGCAAAAGCAAACGCGGCGAGGATGGCTGCGAGCGCGATTGGGGTTCGAACGACTGCGTGGAAACGATCCTTCACGTTGTGACTCCGAAAGAGGGGCGGTCAGGTATTCCGGCCGCTGCTCGAACTATCCCGGACGATCCTTGGACCGTCCAGGGAAAGCTCAAAGATTGCTCTCAGCTTGGTTAATTTACCCGCCTTTGTCGGCCGTCGGAACGGCCCGGCGCCGTTAGTTGCGGGTGCGGCCGTCGTCGAAGTCGGGGCCGCGCTGCAAATAGATCGCGGCGTTGGCGACGTCGAAGGTAACGACGAAGTTCTTCAGCAGCCCGAGGCCCACGTTACCCGCGTCGAAGCGGTCGGCGAAGGCGCCGCTGGTCGCGAGCATCACGTCGGTTTCCGCGTGATAGAGCGGAACGCTGCCGAGCGCAATGCTGTCGAGCGACGTGCGATACGAACTCGTCGAGCCGCCGATGCCGTAGCTGTGCCGGCCCGAAGACGAGAACGGCACGATGCCCGCGTGTTTGTCGAGGAACGGCTTGTACAGGAGCACTTCTCCCGCGTTGCCCGTGTCGATGATGAACGGGGCGTCGGTCTGTGCGTCCAAACGCAAGGTCGCTTCGGGGAACGCCCGATCGACCTGCACCGGGATGCGCTCGCCGACCGGTGGGATGGAGCCCGGGACGCCGAACGTCATCGTTTTCGCGCTATAGTCGATGCGCACGGTCGCTGCGGCAAAGAACGGATAGCCGAGGATGCCGTCGATGCGGAAGGCGCCCGACGTCGATGCGCCGAGATCGATCGTCGAGGCGACGATATTCGTTAATTTGCCGGTTCCGACGTCGAGTTCGGCGAGTTTCACCAATTTCAAGCCGCCGGTGCGGCTCGCCCCGCTCGCCTCGAGCGCGCCGACCGGAACGAGGCCAAGGTCCGCTGAAACGCGCTTGTCGATCAGGATGTCCTGCGCGCCCGTGTCGAGCAAGAACGTGTAGTGCCGCCCCGCAATCGTAACCGGAGCGAAGAGATGGCCTTCGTTGAGCGCAATCGGAATCGTTTCCGGGGCCGGCATCGCGATCGGGCGCGACACGAGCGGCGCGAACACGTCCGCCGCAATTGGACCCGCAAGCGAAAGCGACGTCGTGATCTGCGTCGTGTCGAAGGGGTGATCGCCGTCGGAGATCACGCTCTTGAACGAGAAGCGGTGACCCTCGACCGTGCGCCAGTCCGAAAGATCGATCGTCGTGCGGCCGTCGTCGTCATCATAGGCGACACGATCGATGAGGCCCGTTTGCGCATCGAGATCGAGCGTCTCCGTTTCGCCGCCGTCGGCCGTCACGTCGAGCGCGTACGTGAGCCGATCGCCGAGGCGCTCGCGGCCGCGATACGCGCAGCGCTCGGGCGCCTTTGCGAAATCGCCCGAATCGATGAAATGCTGCGTGCGCGCGCGCCGCGCGAGGACGCCGCTGAGTTCACGAACGTCGCCGTTTGCGTCGGCATCCCAGATGTGGTCGCCGACGCGCAGCGTCGTTTCGGTTCGCGGCCCGAGATTTTGGTCGGTGCGTTCGCGGTCGCCTTGGGCCCAGGTGTGAAAGAGCCCGGTGAGGCCGCCGCCCGCGAGCGTCCCCGAGCTTTCGAACTGCACGATCTCCGCCGCGCCCGGGTCCGTCGTTGCCGCCTCGTAATGGGCGAGCAACGCTGCTACGCTGGGCGCAGGTCCGGCGGCAAACGCCGGCGCCGGACCGAGCGCGAACAAGGCGCAAGCGCAGGCACAAATGCGCGCGCTCCGCGCGCTACGCATCGAGCAAGAGATTGCCAAGGTCTGCAGCACCACCGCAGACATTCGCGGCCGGTTCGTATGGCCCTCACGCCTGCGGCTCGACGAGGGCGGCGAGCGAACGCAGCGAGCGCACGGTTTCTTGGGGGGCGCTGGGCTCGCGCTGGCGCAGGAAGGCTCCCAATGCCGTTTCGGCCCGCACGGCGCTGCGCAGCGCGGGGTCGCCGTCGGTCGCAAGGCCGAGCGCCCGGGCGTCTTGCGTTTGCGCGAGCAGCGCGAGGGCCGCGCGGACGCGGCGCGCGTCGGTTCCGTGCGCGCTCGAAACGACTGCGGCCATCGTTCGGCTGGCGCTCTGCAGGACGTCGATTGCGGGAAAGTGCCCGGCCTGCGCAAGGGCGCTCGAGAGCGCGACGTGACCGTCGAGGAGCGAGCGCGCCGCTTCGGAGAGCGGCTCGCGTTCGTCCGCGCCGTCGGAGAGGACGGTCGCAAGCAAGGTGATCGAGCCGTGCCGGCCGTTACCCGCGCGCTCGAGGTAGCGCGCAAGCTCCGCCCAGACGCTAGCCGGGTAACCGCCGCGACCGACGGGTTCGCCGCAGCCGCTGCGCTGTTCGCGCAGCGCGCCGGCGTAGCGTGCGAGACTATCGACGATCAGGACGACATGTAAGCCGGCATCGCGCAATCGCTGCGCCTGCGTCATCGCGACGTCGGCTGCGCGGACGCGCTCGGAGGCGCTGCGATCGCTCGTCGCGCAGACGATCGTCGTGCGCCGATCGATGCGCTCGCACCAGGCCTGCGCTTCGCGCCCACGCTCGCCGACGAGCGCAACCACCACGGCGTCGCCACGGCCGCCGGCCGCGATCGTCTCGAGCAGCGTCGTCTTGCCCGCGCCCGGCGCGCCAAAGAACCCGATTCGCGCACCGCGACCGATCGTCAGGAGGCCGTCGAGCACGCGCAATCCCGTCCAAAACGGCTCCTGTACCGGGCGGCGCTCGGCGGGCGCAAGCGCCCGATCGCGGACGACGTGCGCGCGCGAGCCGGCAACCGCGGGCCGGCCGTCGAGCGGAATGCCCGCAGGATCGAGCGCGCGCCCGAGGGCGGCGAAGCCGGCCGGACAGAAATGCGCATCGTTCGAAACTTCGACGCGATCGCCGACCGCGACGCCCGCGACCGGCCCGAACGGCGCGATCGCGACGCGCGCCCGTTCGACGCTTGCAACTTCACCGCAGAGCACGCCCCGAGCGCTCCGAATGCGGACCCCGTCGCCGACGCGCGCGCCGGGAAGAGCGGCCAGAACCGTTCCGCCAAGCGTCCGCGTGACGCAGCCGGCGCCGCGAGCGATCACGCGCTTCGCTGCGCGCGCTCGAGCGCCGCTTCGAGCCGGAACGCGAAATGCGATTCGAAGGCACCGTCGCGCACGTCGACGATAAGATCGCCCGCGGCGAGCGCAGGATCGATCCGCACCGGTAACGGCACGCGCACGCGCTCGGCATCGGCCGGCGAGATTGCGAGCGCGACCGGTTCGTGATCGGCAAAGGTCCCGAGGGCACGCTTGGCGAGCGTTTCGATCGCGGCCGGCCCCAGTTCGAGTTCGCGGCCCAACACGTCGTCCGCGAGCGAGCGCAAGAGCGTTTCAGTACCGCGCTCGAATGCCTCGAGCGCCGCCAAGCGCAGCAAAGCGAGTTCGTGAACGAGGTCCGCGTGGGCGAAATCGATGACGCCGCGGGTCACTTCGGGAGCTACAGGTGCGGAGGCAGGGACAACCGGCGGCGTTACGTTCGTCGTTGCGGCAGCGCGCACGAAAGCGGCAAGGGAGACGAAACGTTCATCCACGCCGCGCGATCGCCTCGTAGTCGGGGACGACGGGCGCCGCAGCGCGCGACATCCGGCGCACGATGGCGGCGCGTTCCTCGGGCGCGTAGAGATCGAGAACCGCCGTCGCCGTTGCCGCCGGGAGCGCGCTGATGATCGCGGCCGCCGTATGCGGCGGTTCGTCTTTGAGCGCGCCGCGCACTTGCGCGGGCGCAAACGTCGCAACCGCACGCGTCGTGCGCTGGACCGCAAGACGCGCGACGATCGTCTCGCAGGCGCTCGCGAGGGGCTGCGCTCCCGCCCGAACCGCCGCGACCAAGGTCAGCGCGAACAGGAGCGCCGGCGCGAGCGCACCGATCAGTCCGATCG